>Ga0066709_100000249_pt1 | contig 25639 bp, 22 predicted proteins | sample GraSoiAngelo_158_FD_79665 | JGI IMG/M metagenome (GOLD analysis project Ga0066709, IMG submission 79665) | Grasslands soil microbial communities from the Angelo Coastal Reserve, California, USA - 14_1009_16_30cm | ecosystem: Environmental > Terrestrial > Soil > Grasslands | place: USA...
CTCCTCCGCGGACATGAAGAAGTTTCGATCGGTGTCCCTCTCGATCTTGTCCAGCGACTGGTTCGTGTGCCGGATCAGGATCTTGTTCAGCTCCGTGCGGAGCGTGAGGATCTCTTTCGTGTAGATCTCGATGTCCGTGGCCTGGCTCTGGCTACCGCCGAGCGGCTGGTGAATCATGATCCGCGAGTGCGGGAGCGCCGACCGCTTCCCCGGCGCCCCGGCCGCCAAGAGCAGCGCGGCCATGCTCGCCGCCTGGCCCATGCAGATGGTCGCTACGTCCGACTTGATAAACTGCATCGTGTCGTAGATCGCCAACCCCGCCGAGACCACGCCGCCCGGAGAGTTGATGTAGAGGTTGATGTCCCGGTCCGGATCCTCGGCCTCGAGGAAGAGGAGCTGGGCGATGGTCAGGTTCGCCACCACGTCGTCGATCGGCGTTCCGATGAAGATGATCCTGTCCTTGAGGAGGCGTGAGAAAATGTCGTAGGCCCTCTCCCCCCGCCCGCTCTGCTCCACAACAATAGGTACCAGCGACATGTTCACTCCCTCCCTACCGATCAAAGATCGGGTAATCACACCGTCATCTTAAGCCGCGCCTTCTCACGAAGCAGCGCGAAAAGCTTTCGTTCGGCCAGATGCGCCCGGGCGCGGTCGCGCTGCGCGGGGCTTCGGAGGAGCCGTTCCGCCTCTTGGGGCGGCGCGTCCTCCGGCGCCGCTCCGCGGAGGGTCTGGTCGATCTCCTCCTCGGTGACGGTAACCTGTTCGGTCCGGATGATCGCGTCCACGAGGAGATCGCGCCTGATGCGCCGCTCCGCCTGGGGGCGGTATTCGACGCGAAAACGCTCCTCTTCCTCGGGAGTCCATTCCCTGCCTTCCTTCTTTAGACGCTGCAGGAGCTCTTCCAGATACTCCCGCACCATGCTCTCGGGCAAATCGAGCGGATTCTTGACGAGGATCTGGTCGACGATGGCCTCTTCTTGGACTTGGAGCGCCTTGAGCTTCGCCTCCCCCTCGAGGTTCAGGCGGATGCGGGCTTTGAGCTCGGGGAGATCGCGCATTCCGACCACTTCCGTGGCGAACGCATCGTCCAGAGCACGCACTTTGCGCTCTCGCACGCCCTTTACCTGTAAGGAGAAGGTGACGGCCTTCCCGCGCAGCTCCTCGTTCCCGAACTCGGCCGGGTACGTCACCGAGAAATTCGCGTTATCGCCCGTCTTCTTGCCCAGGAGGTGCTGGCGGAATTCCGGCAAGAGCCCCGAAGCGTCCAGCTCGACCAGGGCGTCCTTCTGCTCCGAGTGATGGATCGGCTTCCCCTTGGCATTCAGCCGGACGTAGTCGACCAGCACGGCGTCGCCTGGCGCCGCATCGCGCTCGACCGGGACCCAATCGGCGGTCCGCTGGCGCAGGTCTTCCAAGGCCTTGTCGACCTCGTCGTCCCCAACGGCCGATTCGCTCGAAGGTATGTCCAAACCGAAGTAATCCCTTGGAGTTACGGCCGGCCTGATGTCCACCTTAGCTTCGTACGTGAGGGGCTTCCCTTTGTCGAACCGGATCTTGTCGATGGCCGGGTAGGAAACCGGCTCTAGGTTCTGCTCCCGGACGGCGCGCTCGTAGGAGCGTTTCACGGCCCTCTCGAGGACCTCGTGCTCGAGCGAATGCCCGAACTGGAGCTCCAGGACGTTCCGGGGCACGCGGCCCTTCCGGAACCCGGGCAGGACGGCCCGCTTCTGGTAGTCCTCGAGGATCGCGTCGTAGTCCTCCGAAAGCTCCTCCGGCGGCACCTCGATCGTCAGGACCTTCTGCCAGGCGTCGCTTTCGCTGTCTCGGACGTCCACTTTCAAGGCCGCTATCTCCATATCCTTCCAAGTTTGGTGCGAGAGGGGGGAGTTGAACCCCCACGAGTTTCCTCACGGGATCCTAAGTCCCGCGCGTCTGCCAGTTCCGCCACTCTCGCGTCGGCGTACCGGCTACCGATCCTATCACCGAAGTGCTTGTGCTTCAAGAGGATTGCCTGGCTCCCGAGAGGACCGCCTCCGCGACCCGCGCCACCACCTCGTAGCGCCCGAAGGAGGGCATCAAATAGGCCCCTTCGACCAGATCCCGGGCTTCCAAAAGCAGCTTCCTACACATTTCCACCCCAACCTCGATCCCCTTCTCCCCGGCGTCGCGCATGGCGGCGCGGGCGTAGTCGGGAATATTGATGCCGGGGACTTCGTTGTGGAGGAACTCGGCGTGGCGGTGGCTCTGGAGCGGAAGGAGCCCCAACAAAACTGGGATGCGGGCCTTCCCGAGGCGGTTCAGGAATCGAACCAGCGTGTCCAGCTCGTAGAGCGGCTGGGTCATCGCGAACTCCGCGCCAGCCTCGATCTTCTTCTCGAAGCGCTCCATCTCCTGATCGAAGTTCTCAGCGGTGGGATTCACCGCGCACCCGATGAGGAACGCGGTCGGCTCCCCGATCGAGTTCCCGCCGAGGTCGGTCCCGGCGTTGAGCTGCTTCAAGACCCGGATCAATCCGACAGAATCGACGTCGAAGACCGCGGTGGCGTTCGGGTAGTCGCCCGCGCGGGGCGGATCGCCGGTCAGCGCGAGGATGTTCCGGATGCCGAGCGCGTGCGAGCCCATGAGGTCCGACTGGATCCCCATGAGATTCCGGTCGCGGCAGGTGAAGTGGAGGATCGTCTCGATCCCCACGTGATTCGTGATCATGGAAGCCAGCGCGATCGAGGACATCCGCACGCGGGCCATCGGGCTGTCCGCGACGTTGATGACGTCGACGCCGGCCCGCTTCAAGAACTGCGCCCCCTCGATCATCTTCTTGGGGCGCGCGCCGCGGGGCGGATCGACCTCCACGCTCACCACGAATTCCTTGTCGGCGAGCTTGCGCGAGAGCCGCGTCCGGTCCGCGGGATCGGCGGCGGGCGCGGTATCTTCGTAGGTGGTGACCGTGACGCTGGGCGCTGGCGGTCCGTCCACGGGCGCCGGCGCGACCCCGCTCTTGGCCGACGCGCGGAGGGCCTCCCGCATCTTTCGCGTGTGGATCGGCGTCGTCCCGCAGCAGCCCCCGATCAGGCGCGCGCCCGCGGCGGCGAAACGCGTCGCGTACTCCGCCATGTACTCGGGCGAGGAGACGTAGACGAACCGCCCGTCCACGAAGCGCGGAAGCCCGGCGTTCGGCATCACCGAGATCGGGAGCTTCGTCCTCCTCCGGAGCCGCTCGACGATCTCGAGCAGCTTCTGCGGCCCCACGCTGCAGTTGGCGCCCAGCACGTCGACCTGCTTCCCGTCCACGTCGCGCGCCACGTCCTCGGGGTAGGCGCCGTAGAGGGTGCGGCCGTCCTCGGTGAACGTCATCTGGAGCACGAGCGGATGGTGATCCGTCACGCTCCGGGCCGCCTCGATCGCGATGGCCGCCTCGGCGAGATCGGTTTGCGTCTCGATGATCAGGAGGTCGACGCCGCCCTCGACCAGCCCCTCCACCTGCTCGCGATACGCTTCAAGCGCCTCCTCCCGCGTGATGGTGCCGAGCGGCGCGACCGGCTTCCCGAGGGGGCCGATGGCGCCGGCGACGAACACCGCCTCGCCGACCTCCTCGCGCGCGTTTCGGGCGAGCTGCGCGCCCGCGCGGTTCACGACGCGCGCGCTCTCGGTGGCACCGTGCGCGGCCAGCCGAAAGCGGTTCGCCCCGAACGTGTTGGTCTCGACCAGCTCGGCCCCCGCGCGGATGTAGTCGCGGTGGACCGCCTGGACCAGCGGCGCGTCGGTCAGATTCAGGAGATCGAACGAGCGGTCGAACGGAATGCCGCGTTCGTAGAGGTACGTCCCCATCGCGCCGTCGGCGAGAACGGGGCCGCGCTCGAGGCGCGTCAGGAACGGATGAGTCATCGGGCCGATTCTTCCATAAGAATGAGCATCGTACTATACTCCCGCGCTCATCGCTCCCCATTGGAGAGTCTTCGATCATGAACGTGCTCGTCTTCGTGAAACAGGTGCCCGACACCGAGACCCGGATCCAGATCCAGAACGGGTCGGTCGACACGTCGAGCGTCAAGTGGGTGGTGAACCCATACGACGAGTTCGCGATCGAGGAGGCCCTGCGCATCCGCGAGAAAGTGGGCGCCGGCAAGGTCGTGGTCGCGAGCTTGGGCCCGGAGCGGGTGAAGGAAGCGATCAAGTACGGCCTGTCGCTCGGCGCCGACGAGGGCGTCCAACTGAAGGGCGACGGCGTGGCGCTTGCCGATCCGCTCGCGGTGGCGACCGTGCTCGCGGGCGCCGCGAGGAAGATCGGCTACGACCTGATCCTGACCGGCAAGCAAGGGGTCGATTACGACTGGTCGCAGGCGGGCATCATCCTCGCGGAGCTCCTGGATCTCCCCCACGTCTCGGTCGTCGTCGGCCTGGAGCTCGACCCGGCGGCGAAGCGGGGGAAGGCCAAGCGCGAGATCGAGGGCGGGCTGGAAGAGGTCGAGTTCGACCTCCCGGCCGTCATCACCGCGCAGAAGGGATTGAACGAGCCCCGCTACGCTTCCCTCAAGGGGATCATGGCGGTGAAGAAGAAGGTCATTCCGGAATGGACGCTCGCAGACGTCGGCGTCGACGCGGCCGCGGTCGCGCCGGAAGCCGCCTCGATCCGGCTCCTCGACATTTCCCTCCCGCCTCCGCGCTCCGCGGGGAAAATCCTCGAGGGTGAGCCGCGCGACACGGCGCGCGAGCTGGTCCGGCTTCTCCACGACGAAGCGAAGGTCATCTGATGATCGCGGTCGTCGCGGAAACCAAGGACGGCTTGGCTCGAAAGATCACGCTCGAGATGCTCGCGGAGGCGCGGCGGCTGGCCGACGCCAAGGGGGGCGGGCTCAAGGTAGGCGCGATCGTACTCGGTCCCCTCTCGCCGGGCGAGGCGGACCGTCTCGCGTCGCAGGGCGCGGATCGGATCTTCCACGTCGAGGGCGCGGCCTTGGTGTCGTATGCGCCCGAAGCGTGGGCGGAAGCCGTCCGGCTCGCGGTCGAGAAAGCGAAGCCCGACGTGCTGCTTCTGGGCGCGACCGCGCACGGCAAGGACCTCGCCCCTCGCGTCTCGGCGCGCCTTCGGGTGGGCCTCGCCTCCGACTGCGTCGCGTTCGAGTGGGGCGACGGTGGGCTGGTCGCGCGCCGGCCCATCTTCGCCGGCAAGGCATTCGCGCGGGTCGCGTGGAGCGCGGCGCGCCCGCAGGTCGCGTCGGTCCGGCCCAACACGTTCACGCCATCGGCTCCCGACCCGTCCCGGAAGGCCGCGGTGGAGACCATCGCCCTGGGCGACGTGAAGGTCCGCGCGCGGGTGGTCGGCTTCGAGGCGTCCGAGGGCGAGATGGCCGACCTCACGGAGGCGACCATCATCGTGAGCGGCGGCCGCGCGATGCAGGGTCCCGACAACTTCGAGCTCCTCAGGAAGCTCTGCAAGGTGCTGGGCGCGACGCTCGGCGCGTCCCGCGCGGCGGTGGACGCCGGGTGGATCGACCATAGCCATCAGGTCGGGCAGACCGGCAAGGTGGTGAACCCCACCGTCTACTTCGCGATCGGGATCTCCGGCGCGATCCAGCACATGGCCGGCATGTCCTCATCCAAGACGATCGTCGCGATCAACAAGGACAAGGACGCCCCGATCTTCAAGATCGCGTCGTACGGGATCGTGGGCGATCTCTACCAGGTCGTCCCGGCGCTGACCGAGGAGTTCGAGAAGGCGCTGAAAGAGTAGCGCCGCGGGTCAGCGAATGTTCCAGCCCACCAGGAATTTGGCGTCCGGTACGTCCCCCAGGCCGAGCTTCCCCTCGAGGAACAGGCGGCCGTTCTTGGTCTGACCCAACATGAGGCCGCCGATGATCCCGCCGCCCACATCGGTCTGACTGTCCGCCCCATTCTCGCCGTCGAACCAGTTGATCGTCATTCCGGCTCCGACGTAGGGGGCCAGCTTCGATTTCACGTCGATGAGGTAGTGCAGGTCCGCGTTAAACGCGACCATCGTCACGTCGCCAAAGCCGACCTCGGCGCTGGGTACGAAGTAGAGGTACTCAGCGATCGGGGGCGTCCGGTAGTGGCCTCCGATGACGAAATCATCGGGATTCAGCGCGAACCCGGTACGAAGCCCGATGTCGCCCGCCGCCGCGGGAATCGGGGCGAGGACGAGGACGAGCGCAAACAAGGCGATTCCAGCGAGCACGGTCCATCGCGTCTTCATGCGTGCAGCCTCCTCTCGTGTAGGACAAACACGCTCAGACCCCCACGTGGGATGGCACAAACCGGGGATACTATCACACGCGGATGCACGTGGCCCGGCACCACAGCAGAAGCACATCGCGTCGTCATCGAGCGGGAGCGCCATCATCCTTCCGTGCCCACACTACGAGATCGAGCCCGAGACGGGCGCGCCAAGGGCTGTGCTTCCCCGCGGCCTCGAGCGGCCCCCAGAGACGCGCGAGCAGCTTCGTGAGCCAGCCGGTCTTCGGGATCAGAAAGCTCGGCGCCGGGTGCAGGTGAATTCCGGTCATGGCGACGTCGCGAAATCCGGCGCGCCGAAACTGCGCGGCCAGGTACCCCGCCCCGAACGCGCGTTCGAACCCGTACTGGTGTCCGCGCCGGAGCAAGCGTTTCAGCGCGAGGTGGGCCTGGTACCAGAAGTAGAATTTGTTCGGGACGGCCGCCAGGATCGTCGCGCCGGGCCTCGCGACGCGCTTCATCTCCGTGATGATCCGGAGCACGTCGTCGTCGTGGAAATGCTCCAGCACGCCCGCGTTCCACACGAAGTCGAACGAACCGTCCCGGAACGGGAGCGCGCGGATGTCGGAGCATACAGGGAGGAGACGGTGCCCCTCGTCCTGGTAGAGCTGCCGTCCGGCCGCGAGGCCGCTTCGGGACCAGTCGACACCCCAGACCTGAAATCCGCGCTCGGCCAGAGGGAGCGAATCGTGCGCCGGACCGCTCCCCACGTCGAGCGCCCGGGAGCCGCTTGGCGCCTGCTCGCGGAGGAGCAGTTTGCGGTATGGCGCGATCGGAAACTGCTCGGCCCACGCTCGGGTGACGCGATCGCCCCAGACTTCTTCCATGGAGGACGCATCCTACCATGCGGGCGCGGCAGAGCTACTTCTTGGGACTCCGGCGGGGCAGCTGCGGCGGAGGCACGGCCGCGATCCCCGGCCGCTGCGGGCTTCCGTTCCCGACTGTCCCCCGTCCGTGCCCGCGGCGGCGTGAGCGCGGCGCGGGCCACCCCTCGCGGTCCCACCGCGCGATCAGGTCCTCGAGGACGTCGCCCACGTGGTCCACGACCTTCGCCCAGAACAGGAGCGCGCGCTTGGTGTGGAAGACCGGATCGCTCCGGCGGCCCCCGTAGAAGATCAGGGAGCCGGGCGTGGGGTAGGCGACCAGCGAGTCGCGGTGCTCGAACGCGATCGAGGGATCCCACCGATCCGGGAACACCTGCTCGGAGGCGATGGCGAGCATCGCGGCGGTCTCGTCCGATCCGCCGTGCCCGCCAGGAACGCCCAGGATCTCCTCGCTCACGCCGCGGCACTCGGTCCACCAGGAGAAGACGGCGAGGTAGACGCCCGTCTCCTCGTGCACGCGGCGCACCGCCTCCTTCAAGGCCTCGCTGTTCCCGCCGTGCCCGTTCATCACGATGATGTTCGAGAAGCCTTGGTGCGACATCGTCGTGAGGACCGCCGCGACGTAGTCCGTGAACGCGTCGGCGCGGACGTGCGTGCCGCCCGCGAGGGCGCCCAGGTGCGCCGTCACGCCGTACGGGATCGTGGGCGCGACCACCGCGTTCAGCCGCTCGGCGAGCGCCTCGCTCAAGCGCGTCGGGATCACGTTGTCGGTGCCCAGGCTGGTGATTCCGTGCGCTTCGAGAGTCCCCACCGGCAGGAGAAGCGTATGGACGCGACGCGGCACGACCTCGCCCATTTCCATCCAGTTGAGATGCGAAAGCCGCCGCTCTTTGTGGGCGGGCCGGGAACGGCGCGGGGTCATGAGTCGCTCCTCCGGTGACGTGCGGGAACAGGCGCAAGAACCCGCATTGTACATCGTCCGAGGATTCCCGCGAGCCGCCGATTGCGGCCCGGCGGCCGTTTCGATAGGATGGCGTCACCTACCGCCCCATCGCCCTGAGCCGGGAGATCCAGACCCTGACCCGTCGCCATCCGATCGAAGAGCTGCGAATGCGCAAGCAGGCCGCGCAGTTGGGCGGCGGCGAGGAGCGCATCGCGAAGCTTCACGCGGAGGGACGCCTCACCGCCCGCGAGCGGATCGATCTCCTGATCGATCCGGGCAGCTTCCAGGAAACCGGCGTCTTCGTCGAGCACCGCACCACCGACTTCGGAATGGCGGAGCGGCGCATTCCGGGCGACGGCGTGGTTTCGGGCTACGGACGGATCGACGGCCGGCTGGTCTTCGTCTTCGCGCAGGACTTCACGGTCTTCGGCGGGACGCTCTCCGAGGAAAACGCGAAGAAGATCTGCAATCTGATGGACCTCGCGATGGAGAACGGCGCGCCGATCATCGGGCTCAACGATTCCGGCGGCGCGCGCATCCAGGAGGGCGTGCAGTCCCTGGGCGGCTACGCGGAGATCTTCCTGCGAAACACGCTCGCCTCGGGAGTGATCCCCCAGATCTCGGCGATCCTCGGTCCCTGCGCGGGCGGCGCGGTCTACTCGCCGGCCATCACCGACTTCGTGATCATGGTTCAAGGCACCAGCCACATGTTCGTGACCGGGCCGAACGTCATCAAAACCGTGACGAACGAAGACGTCTCGTTCGAGGAGCTGGGCGGCGCGATGACGCACAACACGAAGAGCGGCGTGGCCCACTTCGCGGTCGAGGACGACGAGGCGTGCCTCGCGACGATCCGGCGCCTCCTCTCCTTCCTCCCCCAGAACAACGTGGACGACGCGCCGCGGGGCAAGGCGGCCGATCCCGCCGAGCGGATGGAGGCGCGCCTCAACGAGATCGTGCCCGCGGAGCCGAACAAGCCCTATGACGTGAAGGAGGTCATCCGCCTCGTGGTGGACGACGGCGACTTCTTCGAGGTCCACGAGCACTTCGCGCCCAACATCGTCGTGGGATTCGCGCGCCTCGACGGCCGGCCGGTCGGGGTGGTCGCGAACCAGCCGGCCATGCTCGCGGGCGTGCTCGACATCAACTCCTCGACGAAGGGGGCGCGGTTCGTCCGCTTCTGCGACGCCTTCAACATCCCGCTGGTCACGTTCGAGGATGTGCCGGGCTTCCTCCCGGGCACGCAGCAGGAATGGGGCGGGATCATCCGCCACGGCGCGAAGCTCCTCTACGCCTACTGCGAGGCGACGGTGCCGAAGCTCACGGTGATCTTGCGCAAAGCCTATGGCGGCGCCTATGACGTCATGTCCTCGAAGCACATCCGGGCGGACTACAACGTGGCCTGGCCGGGCGCCGAGCTCGCGGTCATGGGCGCCGAAGGGGCCGTCGGCATCATCTACCGGAAGGAGATCGAGCAGGCGAAGGACTCCGCGAAGGCGCGCGCCAAGCTCATCGAGGAATACAACGAGAAGTTCGCGAACCCCTACGTCGCCGCCGCGCTCGGATACCTCGACGACGTGATCGAGCCCCAGGAGACCCGCCCCCGCCTGATCCGGGCGCTTCGCGCGCTCGCGAACAAGCGCCAGTCGGTCCCGCCCAAGAAGCACGGCAACATTCCGCTCTGACCGAGGGCCGGGAGCCGCCCATGAAATCGAAACCGATCCGCAAGGTCCTCGTGGCGAACCGGGGGGAGATCGCGATCCGCGTCTGCCGCACGCTGCGGGAGATGGGGATCCAGTCGGTCGCCGTCTACTCGGACGCGGACCGCGAGTCGGCGCACGCGTTCGCGGCGGACGAGGCATACTGGATCGGGCCGGCGGCGGCCTCCCGAAGCTACCTCGACGCTGCCAAGATGATCGAGACCGCCCGGTCGGCCAAGGCGGACGCGATCCACCCCGGCTACGGTTTTCTCGCGGAATCGGCCGATTTCGCGGAGCAGGTCCAGCGCGCGGGACTCACCTGGATCGGGCCAACGCCCGAGGCGACCCGCGCGATGGGCGACAAGGTGCGCGCGCGGGCCCTCGCCATTCGAGCGGGCGTGCCGGTCCTCCCCGGGACGGAGGGTCCCGTCAGCGATCCGGCCGAGCTTCGCCGCGCGGCGGAAGCGATCGGATACCCGGTCGTGCTGAAGGCGGCCGCCGGCGGCGGCGGTAAAGGGATGCGCCGCGTGAACGGTCCCGGCGAGTTCGAGCAGGCCGTTCGCCTCACGCAGGGCGAGGCCAAGAGCGCCTTCGGCGACGACCGGCTCTACCTCGAGCGCTGGCTCGAGAAGCCCCGGCACATCGAGGTGCAGATCCTGGCCGACTCACACGGGACCGTGCTCGCGCTGGGCGAGCGCGACTGCTCGATCCAGCGCCGGCACCAGAAGCTGGTCGAGGAGACTCCTTCCCCCGCGCTCGACGACGCGCGCCGCCGGGAGCTCTGGTCGCTGGCGGTCCAGGTCGCGAAGGCGGGCGGCTACACGAACGCCGGGACCGCGGAATTTCTCATGGACCAGCAAGGGCGATTCCATTTTCTCGAGATGAACGCCCGGCTCCAGGTGGAGCACCCGGTCACCGAGATGGTGCTGGGGCTCGACCTGGTGCGGGAGCAGATCCAGATCGCGCGCGGTGAGCGCTTAGCGCTCGCGCAGGCGGATGTCCGCCCCGTCGGCGCCTCGATCGAATTCCGCGTCTACGCCGAGGACCCGGACCAGGGATTTCTCCCGCAGATGGGGGTCGTGCGCCGCCTCGAGCTGCCCGCGGGCCCGGGCGTGCGGTGCGACTTCGGCGTGCGCTCGGGCGGCGCGGTGCCGGTCCACTACGATCCCTTGATCGGGAAGATCATCGTATGGGCCCCGAGCCGGGCTGAGGCGGTGGAGCGGGCGCGGCGCGCGCTCGACGAGTGCCTGCTCGAGGGAATTCACACCACGCTCCCGATCCACCGCTGGCTTCTCGCGCAGGAGGCGTTCGCGACCGGCCGGTACGACACGGCGTTCCTGGCCCATCACTTCAAGCACGCGGAGCCCCCGGACGCGGCACGCGCGGAGGAGGACGCCGCGGCGCTCGCGGCCATCTTCGCGCGGCTCGATTCCGAGGCGCCGCGTGTCGAGGGGGATCAGCCGGGCGACGGTGATTCCGAGCGGCGGCCGATGACCGGCGGCATCCGCGGCGGGTCGAGCCGGTGGCGCGCGGCGCTCCCCGGACTTCGCACCGGGACGCGCGGAGGGAGTCGATGATCGTCCTTCTCACGCGCGACGGGCGCGAGCACCAGGTGGAGGTCGAGCCGAGCGGGGCCGGCTTCACCGTGACGCTGGACGGCCGCGAGCATCGTGTCGAAGGATCGTTCGGCCGCGTGATGCGGGCGTGGATCGACCACCGCCCGGTCGAGGCCTCCGTCCATCGGGAGGGACTCGACATCGTGGTCGAGCTTGATGGGCGCTCCTACGCGTTTCGTCCGCGCGACCCGCGCGCCCCCAAGCTCGCCCGCCGCCGCGCGGGCGCCGATCTCACGCGCGGCGAGGTGCACGCCCCGATGCCGGGCCTGATCGTCGACGTGCTCGTCGAGAAGGGCGCCGATGTCGAGGCGGGCCAGCCGGTCGTCATCGTGGAAGCGATGAAGATGCAGAACGAGCTCGTCGCGCCGCTCAAGGGGCGCGTCACGAGGATCTCGGTCGAGCCGGGCGCCGCGGTGGAGACGGGCCAGCTCCTGATCGCGATCCAGCCGGAGGAAGCGTAGCCCCGATGGCGCTCGCCGATCTCGCCCGCTCGCGCGGCGCGCGCGACCCCGGGCTCCCGGGCGTTCCACCCTACCTCCGCGGCATCCATCCCGAGATGTACCGCTCGCGCCTCTGGACGATGCGCCAGTACGCGGGCTTCGGCACCGCCGAGGCGTCGAATCAGCGCTACCACTACCTCCTCTCCGAGGGCCAGACCGGGCTCTCGGTCGCCTTCGACCTTCCGACGCAGATGGGCTACGACTCCGATCATTCGCGCGCCCAGGGCGAGGTCGGCCGCGTCGGCGTCGCGATCTCGACCCTCGACGACATGGAGCGCCTCCTCCAGGGAATTCCTCTCGACCGGGTTAGCCTCTCCATGACGATCAACGCGACGGCCATGATTCTCCTCGCCCTCGTCGTCGCGGTCGCGGACCGGCGCGGCACGGCGCGCGCGAAGCTCTCCGGCACGGTGCAGAACGACGTACTCAAAGAATACATCGCGCGCGGCACCTACATCTATCCGCCCGCGCCGTCGCTCAAGATCGCGACCGACCTCTTCGAGTACTGCGCCGAGGAGACGCCGCAGTGGAATCCGATCTCGATCAGCGGGTATCACATCCGCGAGGCTGGCTCGACCGCGGTTCAGGAGGTCGCCTTCACGCTGGCCAACGGGCTGGAGTACGTCCGCGCGGCGGTCGATCGTGGCCTCCCCGTGGACCGGTTCGCACCGCGGATCTCCTTCTTCTTCAACGCGCACAACAATTTCTTGGAGGAGATCGCCAAGTACCGCGCGGCGAGGCGGCTCTGGGCCCGACTGATGGAGGAGCGCTTCCACCCGCGCGATCCGAATTCGCTGAAGCTGCGATTCCACGCGCAGACGGCCGGATCCACCCTGACCGCGCAGCAGCCCCACAACAACATCGCGCGCGTGGCGATCCAGGCGATGGCCGCGGTCCTGGGCGGTTGCCAATCGCTGCACACAAATTCGTTCGACGAGGCGATCTCGCTCCCGAGCGAGGAGGCCGCGACGACGGCGCTCCGCACCCAGCAGCTCCTCGCCCATGAGACCGGAGCGGCCGCCACGGTCGATCCAGCGGGCGGCGCGCCCGCGATCGAGGAGGAGACCGACCGGATCGAGCTGGAATCCCGGCGCGAGATCGAGGCGATCGACGCGCTGGGCGGGGCCGTCCGGGCGATCGAGGCGGGATACCAGGCGACGGCGATCGAGCGGAGCGCGTACGAAGCCCAGCTCAAGATCGAGAAGGGCGAGCAGGTCATCGTCGGCGTGAATCGGTTCGGCGATCCGGACGAGCTGGCGCGCCCGGGCTTCACGCTCGATCCGAAGCTCGAGGAGAGGCAGTCGTCGCGGGTGGCCGCGTTCAAGGCGGCGCGCGATCAGGACCTCGCGACGCACGCGCTCGCCCGCATCGAGGAATCCGCGAGGCGCGAGCTGAATCTCATGCCGGCGGTGATCGACGCCGTGAAGGCAAGCGCGACCCTGGGCGAGATCAGCGACACGCTCCGGCGCGTCTACAAGACCTATGATCCGAACGCCTGACAAGGAGGTCGCATGAATCTCTTCCAGGCCGCCATCCTGGGCGCGGTGGAGGGGCTGACCGAGTTCCTACCGGTCTCCTCCACCGGGCATCTCATCCTCGCGGCGCACGCGATGGGCCTGGTCGGCGGCGAGATGAACGCGTTCGAGATCGTCATCCAGGCGGGCGCGCTCCTCGCGATCGTCTGGCTCTACCGCGGGCGCGTGGGCGAGCTCCTGGCCGGCGCCGTCACGCCGCATCCCCGCGGGCGGGCGCTGCTTCTGAAGCTCCTGGTCGCGTTCCTGCCCGCCGCGATCGTCGGACTGGCGGCGCACCACTGGATCAAGGCGCACCTCTTCGGCCCTGGGGCGGTGGCGATCGCGCTGGTCGCCGGCGGGATCGTCATCCTCCTCACCGGCCGCCGCGCGAGGGCGGCCGCCGCGACGCCGCGGTTCCCCACGATCGACGACATCACGATCCAAGCCGTGCTCCTGATCGGATTGGCGCAGAGCCTCTCCCTCTGGCCGGGCACGTCGCGCGCGCTGACCACGATCCTGGCGGCGCTCCTCCTGGGGGCGTCCCCGGTCGCGGCGGCGGAGTTCTCGTTCCTGCTCGCGCTCCCCACGCTCGGGATGGCGACCCTCTTCGATCTCGTCCAGCACTACCACGACCTCACCGGGCCGGCGCTGGGCGGGCCGGCTCCGCTGATCGTGGGGCTCGCCGTCTCGGCGATCGTGGCGGTCCTGGCGATCCGGGGATTTCTTCGCTACCTCACGGGCCACGGCCTGGCGCCCTTCGGCTGGTACCGGATCGCGCTCGGATTGGTCGTGTTCGCCTTCCTCTGGCACCACCCGGGCGCCGCAGGCCCGTGAAGGAGGGCTCCGAGATCCTGGGTCTCGCGCATATCGGCTTGGCCGTGACCTCTATCGAGGCCGCGTCCGCGCGTTGGAAGAAGCTGGGCTTCCGGGTGACCGGCACCGAGATGCTCGAGTCGATGCACGTGAAGATCGCCTTCATGGAATCGGGCGGATCCACGATCGAGCTGCTCGAGCCGACCAAGGTCGATTCCCCGATCGGGCGATTCCTGGCGAAGCGGGGCGAAGGGATCCACCACGTCGCATTCCACGTCCCCGATCTCGAGGCAGCGCTGTCGGCGGCCGGGGCTCAGGGCCTCGAGCTGATCGATCGCACTCCCCGCGATGGAAGCCACGGAATGAAGATCGCGTTTCTGCATCCCCGCTCGATGGGCGGGGTCCTGGTCGAGCTCTGCGAACGGACGTGAATCGGAGACTCGGTCTTCTGGCCTGCGCGGCCGCGCTCGTCCTCCTATGCGGATACACCCGTGGTCCTCTGATCCTCGGCCCCGGGTCCGGCGTGCGCACGCGCACCCCACCGATGGTGCGACCGCTCCGGGAAGATGTTTCGGTAATCCCGATCATCTCGGTCGGGGACAGCCTCGCACCGCAGGACACGGTCAGCGATGCCTTCGTGTTCGCGCCGGAGCCCGACGGGCTCGGCATCCGGAAGACCGCCAGTGGTCTCGCCGAGATCTACGTCGCGCACGAGATCTCCTGGCACGGGGGATTCAACGGGGCCCGGGTCTCGCGCTTGGCGATCGACCTGCGAAACTTCGGCGCCGTGGCCGGGGATTACCTGGTCGATGGGAGCGAGGGATACGACCGCTTCGGCGCGGCGTCGCTGGTCGGTCCGGAAGACGGCTTTCTTGCGCCGACATTCCTGGTCGACGAGGAATCGATCGACGGGATCTACCGGGGCATCGTGGTCGCGGTCGACGCGCGCGACGGGACCGTGAAGAACCTGCCGTGGCTGGGACACTTCTCGCACGAGGCTACCGTGATCGTCCCGGTCTCCTCGGGAAAGATCGTCGCGATCCTGACCGAGGACTCCTACCCGGGTGAATCCCAGCTCTACATGTATGTCGCCGACAACGACTCCGACTTTCTTTCGGGCCGGGGCCGGCTCTATGTCTTTCGGGCGGATCCCCTCGAGGGACGTCCCAACACCCGCCTCGCCAGCCTCGCTTCCAAGGGGCGCCCCCTGACCGGAAGGTTCGTGCCGCTCTTCCCGCAGGAGGAGGGGGGCCGGATCAACGTGAACGAGCTCCCGGCCCGTCTCGAAGCCCAGGCGCAGGGCATGGGCTGCCTCAACTTCGCGCGCCTCGAGGACGTGACCCCCGTCAAGGACCAGCCCAATGCCTTCTACTTCGTGGACACCGGAGCCGACGATTTCTACGACCCGGTCACCGGCCGCCCGGTCACCGGCGCGGGCCGCCTCTACTACGTGCGGCTCGATCCGTTCAATCCCACCCACGTCGAGGAGCTGAGCGTCGCGCTCGACGGCGACGAATCCGACGACCTCTACCGCCCCGACAACCTCGCGACGGACGAGCGCTACGTGTGGATCCAGGAAGATCCCGGCGGGCGCGGGATCCACACCGCGCGGATTCTTCGCTACGACTCCAACACGCGGCGCGTCGAGCCTATGGCGGAGTGCGCGGAATGGGATGCGAAGGGGAACTACCTTCCGAGGGGAATCGGCGGCGAGTGGGAGTCGACGGGGATCGTGGACGCGAGCGATCTCTTCGGGCCCGACACCTGGCTCATCGCGGTCCAGGCCCACAACCTATGGCTCCCCCAGTTCCGAAACCGCAAGGGTGGGGGCCAGCTCCTTCTCCTGCGCGGGCCCGGGTACTCGAGCGCGAAGGCCGGCGAGGCGAAGCCCAAGCCCAAGAAGGGGGCCGCGGAGAAGAAAGAGGCGAAGGGCCGCTCGGGCGGCTAGTGGGACCCTTCGTCGGGGGGCGGAGGCGGAGGCGGCGGAATATCCTCCTCGCTGTTCGCCCTAGGCGTGATGAGGTCGTCCTCGGCGCTTCCCACCGCGGTGCTGTCGCGCGCGGCCGCGATCGGATGGCCGCCGATCCCCTCATACTGGATCTGCATCTGGGTCCGGACGTGCTTGCTGGTGCGCATCGAATAACCGTTGTCGAGCAGGACGACGAAGGGACCGGGCAGAGTCAGATCCTGGTCCACGTTGACCTGCCTCGAGCGCTTGGAAACCCAGAACGCGCCGGCCTTCTCCCCGCCCCGCTTCTTGAGCCAGCTCTGGTAGTCGGGCGCGCGGAAGAGGCGGACCATGATATCGCCCTTCTTGTCGGTCACGGTGAACGTGCCCATCAAGTGGACGGCCCGTGCTCCGGCCGGATCGGACGGCATCACCACCGCGAAGAACTCGGCCGGGCCGACGACGAACATGGAGTCCACGATCTCGGCCACGTACCGCTGCGAGGACGGAGCCAGCGACGGATCGCCTGGCTCGGCGGACGCGGGCGTAACGCCCGCGGATGCGAGCAGGAGCGCGACAAGAAGCGCGTTCTTCATTCCGATCCCCTCCTCCCTGAGCCGCGGGCGAAGCTCCGCGGCTGATCCGCGGCCAAGCCCGCGCGATCGATTATTCCTGACCCTTCGGCTCGTATTCCCGGAAGAGTCGTCCCCATTCTGATTTCATTATCGTCCGTTTCCGGCCTTTGCCCACGAATGGATACCAATATCCGTCGTGGTAGAGGCGGCTGGCTGCAAACGACCACGGCACCAGCGGACTACGTAGTAGCAACCCCTCGAGCGGCTTCAAAGGTCCGTGGTAGATGAGCTTCTGCCCCTTCGACGCGAAGGTGTTCTCGTTTCGGGAGTAATGGAGGTTCACGTTCGAGACGTCGTCGCCGACGAGGTCGATCTCGCGGGGGTCGCCCTTCCCCAGGCCCGCTTCGTGCGCCAGGCGGATGAACCGGATCGTCAGCGGGTCGAACCCCATCAGCTTGGCCGCGGTCGCGTCGATCGCCACTTGGTCGCGGGAGGCCAGGATCAGATTCGTTTCGCGAAGGCGCATGGCCCTCGGCCCGGGCCCGTCCCCCGAGATCGTCCCGTCCATGACGGCGAAGATTGCCGGGTGGATCTCTTTTTGGATGACCAGGAGGTCGACCAGGGTTTCGTGAATCACGCTGTGGGTCCAGTGGCGCTTCAAGTGAAGCAGCCCTCCGAACGCGTTCTTCATCGCACCGGTTATCTCGGTGAAGACGTGTGTCTTGAGCGTCGGCAGGTGGATGATGTTCGCGCCGATCAGGGTTTTGGGAATCATGAGCCCGTCGGGATAGACGTCGCGGAGCACGAGCATCTTCCCCTTCGGCTCGTAGCGGACCCAATCGGCCTCGCTCTCCTTGTCGTTCAGCCAGATCGAGCGGATCCCGAACCGGTCGAGCACCGGCTCGAGCTTGTTGGTCTTGAGCCCGAGGTGGGGATCGACCACGACGGTGGAGTTCTGGGCGGCGAGGATGCGGTCCTTCGAGAACCCGCCATCGAGGAGCGCCCGGATGACGCCCTCGAGCTGCCAGGGGCTCGTGGAGACTGCCGGGTAGTAGACCTGCCACGAGATATTGACCTTCAAGAGCGTCAGCCGGTCGGGCGAGAGCTCGGCGCGGAGATCCGCCAGCTCCATGAGGCGGCCGAAATCCCGTACCACCGTCTGCGGGGATGTCTTGAGGACGGCGACCTTCGAGTTCACGGGGCCCTTTTCGTGTCCTTCGGATGAAGAAGCGAGTTGGCGATCACGATCCGCTGGATCTCGGAGGTCCCTTCGTAGAGCTCGGTCACCTTCGCGTCGCGGTAATACCGCTCCACCGCGAACTCCTTCGTGTAGCCGTAGCCGCCGTGGATCTGCACCGCCCGGTCGGTGACCTCGCGCGCCGCGGCCGAGGCGATCAGCTTCGCGATCGACGCCTCGGGCCCGTGCGGAAGCCCCTGGTCTTTGAGCCACGCGGCGCGGAGGGTGAGGAGCCGCGCCCCTTCGATCTGCGCCTTCATGTCGGCGATCATCCACTGGATGGCCTGGAACTCGGAGATCGGCTTCCCGAACTGGACGCGCTCGCGCGCGTAGCGGACGGCGGCGTCCAACGCGGCCTGCGCGATCCCGAGCGCCTGGGCGGCGACCCCGATCCGTCCTCCATCGAGCGTCTGCATCGCCACGCGAAATCCCCGGCCCTCTTCCGAGAGCCTATTTTCCGCCGGCACGCAGCAACGCTCCAGGGTCAGCTCGACCGTGTCCGAGCCGCGGATGCCCATTTTCTCGAGGGTCTTTCCGATCTTCAGACCGGGGCTCTTCCGCTCCACGAGAAACGCGGTGATGCCCCGATGCTTCAGCTCCTGGCTGGTCCGCGCCATCAGGACGAAGAGATCGGCGTAGTTTCCGTTGGTCACGAAGGTCTTGGCGCCGTCCAGGACGTAGCACCCGTCGTTGGCTACCGCGCGCGTCGACAGGGCCGCGGAGTCCGAGCCCGAGCCGGGCTCGGTCAGCGCGAACGCCCCGAGGAGCCGCTCGGCAAGGAGCGGGAGCCACTTGGCCTTCTGCTCCGCGGATCCGAACATCGAGATCGGCCCCGCGGCGACGGAGTTGTGGACCGAGATGGTGATCCCGACCGCCGCGGAGGCGCGCGATAGCTCCTCCATCACCAGGACGTAGCTGATGGCGTCCACTTCCACACCGCCGTAGTCGCGTGGGATCAGAAGCGAGAAGAAGTTGTTCTCGCGGAGCTTCTTCCGGAGCGAGTCCGGGATCATCTCGGTCGCGTCGATCTGATAGGCGATCGGCACGATCTCGCCCTCGGCGAACTCGCGCGCGGCGGCGCGCAGCATCTCCTGCTCTTCGGTCAGCTCGAAATTCAAGTGTGGGCTTCTTCGGTCAGGGGTACTCGTAGAAGCCGCGGCCCGACTTTCGTCCGAGGCGTCCGGCTGCCACCATCTGGCGCAGCAGGGGGCAGGCCCGGTACTTGGAGTCCCCGAACCCGCGATGAAGGACTTCCATGATGTCGAGGCAGACGTCGATGCCGATGAGATCGGCCAGGGCGAGCGGCCCCATCGGGTGGTTCATGCCCAGCTTCATGACGGTATCGATCGCCTCGCGGTCGGCGACGCCCTCCATGAGGGCGAAGGCGGCCTCGTTGATCATCGGCATGAGGACCCGATTGCTCACGAAGCCCGGCCGGTCGGCCACCACGACGGGAACCTTGCCGAGCGCCCGCGCCAGATCCACCGTCTCGGCGACGGTCTCGTCGCTCGTCTCGAGACCACGGACGATCTCGACGAGCTGCATGATCGGGACCGGATTCATGAAATGCATGCCGACGAAGCGCGCGGGTCGCCGCGTGGCCGCCGCGAGCTCGGTCACCGAGATCGAGGAGGTGTTGGTGGCGAGGATGGCCCCCGGCGGAAGCTTCTGGTCCAGCATCTGGAAGACGCTCTTCTTGAGGTCCGGACGCTCCGGGACCGCCTCGACGGCGATCGCGCACTCGGCGAACGGAAATCCGGCCTCCTGAACCGAGATGCGCCGGAGGGTCTCCTCCCTTGCCTTGGAATCGATCGTCCCTTTGTCGACGAGCCGGCCCAGGCTCTTCTCGATGACGCCGAGGCCCTTCTTCAAGGCCGTCTCGACCGGATCGACGAGGAGGACCTGCCTTCCCGACGCGGCGAACACCTGCGCGATGCCGCTCCCCATGGTCCCTGCGCCGGCCACGACCACGGGGCGCGTCGCGGTTGCCGTCGGCATCAAACCGCCTCGACGCTCAACGCCACCGCGTTCCCGCCGCCCAGGCAAAGCGTGGCCAGGCCCGATTTGGCCTTCCGGTCCCGCATCGAGTAGAGGAGGGTCGTCAGGATGCGCGCGCCGCTCGCTCCGATCGGGTGCCCGAGCGCCACGGCGCCGCCCCGCACGTTGAGCTTGGCCGGATCCCAGCCCAACTCCCGCGCGTCCACGATCGCCTGGACCGCGAACGCCTCGTTCGCCTCGATCAGATCCCACTGGTCCGTCTTCCGGCCCATTTTCTCGGCCAGCTTCCGCACCGCGATGACCGGAGCGTAGAACACCATCTCCGGCGCCGTTCCGCCCGCCGCGTATCCGTTCACGCGGGCCATCGGCTTCGCGCCCGTCCGTTTGACGGCGTCGCCGGACATCACCACGACCGCCGAGGCGCCGTCATTCAGGCCCGGCGCGTTGCCGGCCGTGACCGTCCCTTCCTTCTCGAACGCCGGACGGAGCTTCCCGAGGCTCTCCATCGAGGCGTCGGGCCTGGGACGCTCGTCGACGCAGAAGCACTTCGGGTCGCCCTTCTTCTGGGGGATCATCACCGGCACGATCTCGTCCTTGAAGGCGCCTTCCTTCTGCGCCCGGACCGCCTTCTGGTTGCTCTCCACCGAGAAGCGGTCCTGCTCCTCGCGCGTGACCTTGAATTTCCGCGCGATCAGCTCGGCGGCGCTTCCCATGTGGAAGTTGTTGAACGAATCCCAGAGCCCGTCGTGGATCACGCCGTCCACCAGCTCGCCGTTTCCGAGCCGGTAGCCGCTCCGCGCCTTCGGCAGGAAGTAGGGCGCGTTCGACATCGATTCCATTCCGCCGGCCACGATCACGTCGGCGTCGCCGGCGCGGATCGCCTGCGCGGCCAGCATGACCGCCTTGAGGCCCGAGCCACAGACCTTGTTGACCGTCATCGCGGGGACCGTGTCGGGGATGCCGCCGTGGATCGCCGCCTGGCGCGCGGGCGCCTGGCCAACGCCGGCCTGGACCACGTTCCCCATGAGGACCTCGTCGATCTGCGCCGGATCCGCGCCGGCGCGCTTCACCGCTTCCCGGATCGCGATCGCCCCGAGCTGCGGCGCGGTCATGGACGAGATTCCGCCCATGAACTCGCCGATCGCGGTCCGGCAAGCGCTCACGATGTATGCGTCACGATCTGCCACGTTCCGTCTCTCCTTCCGATGCGGTGCGAAGCGCCGGCGGCCCTAGGAGCCGATCCGGTATCCCGCCTCGCGCAATAGTTCCCTGGCGATGATGAGCTTCTGGATCTGCGACGTTCCCTCGCCGATCTCCATCAGCTTGGCGTCGCGGAAATAACGTTCGACCGGATGGTCGGTCATGTACCCCGCCCCCCCGTGGATCTGGACCGCGGAATCGGCCGCCCGCATGGCGACGGTCGATGCCTTGAGCTTGGCCATCGCCGCGTACCGGGTGAACGGCTGTCCCCGGTCCTTGAGCCGAGCGGTCTGGTAGACGAGGAGCCGCGCCGCCTCCAGCTCCGTGACGATGTCGGCGAGGAGGAGCTGGATCGCCTGGAAGTCGGCGATCGCCCGGCCGAACTGACGGCGCTCGCGCGCGTACTTCACGGCGGAGTCGAGCGCCGCCTGCGCGATCCCGAGCGACATCGCCCCAATTGAGATGCGGCCGCCGTCCAATGTCTTCATGAATTGGGTAAAGCCGCCCCCCTCAGGGCCGAGCATGTTCTCCTTGGGGAGCTTCAAATTGTCGAAAATCAACTCGACGGTGTCGCTGGCCCGGTGACCCATCTTCTTCTCGCGGGTGCCCGGCGTGAAGCCGGGCGTTCCCTTCTCCACGATGAAGGAGGAGATCCCCTTGACGCCGACCCCAGGCGTCGTGACCGCCGTGAAGACCGCCGTGCCGCAGACCGATCCGTTGGTGATGTAGATCTTCCGGCCGTTGATGACGTAGGTCGAGGCGTCCAGGATCGCGCGCGTCTTCGTGCCGCCCGCGTCGCTCCCGGCTTCGGGCTCCGTCAGGCCGAAGGCGCCCAGGCGCTCGCCCGAGCAGAGGGCGGGGAGGTACTTGCGCTTCTGCTCCTCCGTGCCGAAGTTGTAGATCGGCCATGTGCCGAGCGAGACGTGGGCCGCGAGCGTGATCCCGGTGGAGGCGCAGGCGCGCGAGATCTCCTCGACCGCGAGCACGTACTCCAGCGTCCCGAATCCGCCGCCCCCGTACTGCTCGGGGAAGACGAGCCCGAAGAGGCCCAGCTCCGCCATCTTCTTCACGTTCTCCCACGGGAACTCGCCCGCGTCGTCGAAGCGCGCGGCTCCTGGGGCGATCTCGCGATCGGCGAAATCCCGCAGCGTGTCCCGCCATTCGCCCTGCTCCGGCGTCAGCTCGTAGATATCGTCGCGGCGGGCACCAGTCATGGTCAGCATCGGTTCCTTTCGCCGGTCATACCGGCATCTCGCAGACTTCGTCGATCACAAGCTCGGCTTCGGTCGCGTTCACGATCTCGTCGACGGTGACGCCGGGCGCCCTCTCGATGAGCTTCAGTCCGTCGTGCACCACGTCCATGACGGCCAGGTCGGTGATGATCCGGTGCACGACTTTCCTGCCGGTCAGGGGGAGGGCGCACTTCCGGAGGACCTTCGACGCGCCGTCCTTCGACGCGTGGAGCATCGTCACGACCACGCGCTTCGCTCCGGCCACCAGGTCCATCGCGCCGCCCATCCCTTTCACCATCTTCCCCGGGATCATCCAGTTCGCGAGGTTCCCCTCCTGGTCGACTTCCATCGCCCCCAAGATCGTGAGGTCGACGTGGCCGCCGCGCACCATCGCGAAGGAATCGGCGCTCGAGAAGAACGCGGCGCCCGGGAGGACGGTGATCGTCTCCTTCCCCGCGTTGATCAGGTCGCCGTCCTCTTTGCCCGGAGCGGGATACGGCCCCACGCCCAGCACGCCGTTCTCCGACTGGAGGATGACGTCCATCCCTTTCGGGATGTAGTTCGCCACGAGGGTCGGCATGCCGATCCCCAGATTCACGTAATAGCCGTCCTTAAGCTCGAGCGCCGCTCGCCGGACGATTCGTTCTCTTTTCGATTCGCTTGGGTCCATAGGTCCCCTGGAAAATGCAATCGATGAAGATGCCCGGGGTCACGACGTGATCGGGATCGATCTTCCCCGGTTGGACCAGCTCTTCCACCTCGGCCAGCGTCACGTTTCCCGCCGTCGCGGCCATCGGGTTGAAATTCCGCGCAGACATCCGGTAGACGAGGTTCCCCGCATGGTCGCCCTTCCACGCCTTGACGAACGCGAAATCGCCGCGGATCGGCATCTCGAGCACGTACTCACGGCCCTGGATCACGCGGCTCTCTTTCCCCTCCGCGACCATCGTGCCGACCCCCGTCGGAGTGTAGAAGCCGCCGATGCCGGCGCCGCCTGCCCGGATCCGCTCCGCCAGGGTACCCTGCGGCACCAACTCCACCTCGAGCTCTCCGTCCAAGTATTGCCGCTCGAACGTCTGGTTCTCGCCCACGTAGCTCGAGATCATCTTGCGAACTTGGCGGGTCTTGAGAAGGAGCCCCAGGCCCCAGTCGTCGACCCCCGCGTTGTTCGATACGCAGGTCAGGTCCTTCACCCCGGTTTCCCGAAGCGCGAGGATCAGGTTCTCGGGTATGCCGCACAGTCCGAAACCGCCGAGCACGATCGTCACGCCGTCCTTGATGCCGCCGCGCTCGAGCGCTTCGGCCGCGCTCTTCACCACTTTCTTCATCGAGTCCGCGCGGCGGCGGCCGTGGCCCCGGCCTTGGCGCCGCTCCGCTTGGCCACCCAGTCCTTGATGTATTCGACGATCGCGGCGGTCGAGGTGCCCGGGCCGAAGAGCTCCCCAACACCCTGCGCCTTCAACGTCGTCATGTCTTCCTTCGAGATGATGCCGCCTCCCGTCAGGAGCACGTCCGAGATCCCACGCTCGCGCATCAGCTGATGGACGCGCGGGAAGAGGGTCATGTGCGCGCCCGAGAGGATCGAGAGGGCCACGGCGTCGACGTCTTCCTGCACCGCCGCCTGCACGATCATCTCGGGAGTCTGATGGAGGCCGGTGTAGATCACCTCGAAGCCGGCGTCCCGCATGGCGCTCGCGACGACCTTGGCCCCGCGGTCGTGCCCGTCCAGGCCCGCCTTTCCCACCAGCACGCGAATCTTTCGCACGGACCGTTTCGTTTCCACGCTAGAAGACCGCCGGCTCTCGGTAGACGCCGTACGCCTCGCGGAACACGTCGCTCACCTCGCCCAGCGTCGCGTAGGCCCGGACCGCGTCCAGCACGTACGGAACGAGGTTCTTGCTGCTCATGCAGGCGTCCCGGAGCGCTTCGACCGCCTTAGCGTACGCGGCCGCATCGCGCCGCGCGCGCACGGCCTGGATCCGCTCGATCTGGCGCCGCTCGATCTCGGGGTCTATCCTGAGCACGGGGATCGCGACCTCCTCGTCCGACACGAACCGGTTCACCCCCACGATGATCCGCTCCTCGCGCTCGACCTGCTGCTGGAACTTGTAGGCGGAGTCCGCGATCTCCTTCTGCGGATAGCCGCGCTCCACCGCGGCGATGATCCCACCCATCTCGTCGATCCGCCGGATGTACCGGAGCGCCTCCTCCTCCACCTTGTCCGTGAGGGCCTCGACGAAGTAGGACCCGCCCAGCGGATCGGGCGTCGCGACGACTCCCGACTCATGCGCGAGGATCTGCTGCGTCCGGAGCGCGACCGTGGCCGCCTCCTCGGTCGGGAGCGCCAACGTCTCGTCCATCGAGTTGGTGTGGAGCGACTGCGTGCCGCCCAGGACGGCGGCGAGCCCCTGGAGGGCGACGCGCGCCACATTGTTGAGCGGCTGCTGGGCCGTCAGGGAGACCCCGGCGGTCTGGGCATGGGTGCGGAGCTGCCAGCTTCGCGGATTCTTGGCGTGGAAGCGGTCCTTCATGAGGCGGGCCCAGATGCGCCGCCCCGCGCGGAATTTGGCGATCTCCTCGAAGAAGTCGTTGTGGACGTCCCAGAAGAAGGAGAGGCGCGGGGCGAAGTCGTCGACGTCCATCCCGCGCTTCACGCACTCCTCGACGTAGCCGATGCCGTCGGCGATCGTGAACGCCAGCTCCTGCACCGCGGTCGCGCCCGCCTCGCGGATGTGATAGCCGCTGATCGAGATCGAGTTCCACTTCGGCATGTGCTCGGCGCACCACTCGATCATGTCGACGCAGATCTTCACCGAAGGTCTCGGCGGGCAGATCCACTCCTTCTGCGCGATGAACTCCTTGAGCATGTCGGACTGGACGGTCCCGCCGAGCTTCTCGGGCGGAATCCCCTGCTTCTCGGCCACGACGACGTACATCGCGAGGAGGACGATCGCTGGCGCGTTGATCGTCATCGAGGTGGTGACCTGGTCGAGCGGGATGCCGCGGAAGAGGATCTCCATGTCCTCGAGGGACGAGATCGCCACCCCTTCGCGCCCGACCTCCCCCAGCGACATCGGGTGATCGGGGTCGTAACCCATCAAGGTCGGCATGTCGAACGCGGTCGAGAGGCCGGTCATCCCCTGCGCGAGCAGGTAGTGGAAGCGCTGGTTCGTGTTCTCGGCCGTGCCGAAGCCCGCGAACTGGCGCATCGTCCATAGGCGCGTGCGGTACATCTCGGGGTGGAGGCCGCGCGTGTAAGGGTACTGTCCCGGGCTCCCGATCGCGGCGGCGGC
>Ga0066709_100000250_pt1 | contig 25495 bp, 14 predicted proteins | sample GraSoiAngelo_158_FD_79665 | JGI IMG/M metagenome (GOLD analysis project Ga0066709, IMG submission 79665) | Grasslands soil microbial communities from the Angelo Coastal Reserve, California, USA - 14_1009_16_30cm | ecosystem: Environmental > Terrestrial > Soil > Grasslands | place: USA...
CCGGTGAGCGGCCCGGCCGGCCCGCTCTTCGCGAAGCTCTCGCGGTACAGCGCCGCCTTCGCGCTCATCTCCGACGCCGCCATGGCCACGCTCGGCGGAACGCTCAAGCGTCGCGAGCGATTGAGCGGGCGCCTCGCGGACGCCCTCGCGTGGATGTACCTCGGGTCCGCGGCGCTCAAGCGATTCGTGGACGACGGCCAGCCCGCGCGGGACCTTCCCTTCGCGCGGTGGTCCGCGGCGCACGCGCTCTACGAGATCGAGACCGCCCTCCGCGGCGTTCTCGACAACTTCCCGAATCGTCCCGCCGCGTGGATCCTGCGACTCATGCTGTTTCCGCCGGGCTCCAGGCGGCGCGGGCCAAACGATCGCTTGAGCGCGGCGGTCGCGCATAGCCTGCTCACCGACCGGGACGCGGTCGAGCGTTTGACCGCGGACATCTTCTTTCCGCCGCCGGAAGAGGAAGGGCTGGGAAGGCTCGAGGCGGCCTACCGGAAGGTCGCGGCCGCCGCCTCCATCGAGCGGAAGGTCAAGCAGGCGATTCGCGCGAAGACCATCGCGGAGGTGGAAGGCGACGCGCTCTACGACGCCGCGCTGCGCGCCGGGGTGATCACGGAACCCGAGCGCTGCCAGGCGCGCGAGGCGGCCGCGGCACGACGCGACGCGATCCAGGTCGATGCCTTCGACGCCGCGGAGTACCGGGGCCTTCGTCGGTAGCCGGGTCACTTCTCGCGCGTCAGCCCGTCCCCCGCGCCAACCAGACTCACGCTCTACTTTCCCCGCGCCAGCCGCTCCCGCGCCATCTTGAGCCCCAGAACCGCCCCCTCGTTTCCCGCGGCCTTGGCGCGCCGGGCGGCATCGTCCAGAAGCGCCGCCGCGCGATCCCGATCCGGGACGATCGACGCCGCCAGATCGGCGGCGACATCCGGGGACCACGCCATTTCGTGCTCCGAGGTGGCTCCCGCGAGGAGGTCGAACGGGGCGCGGTGCTCCAGCCACCCGTTGTCGTCCGTGTTGATCGGTCCCGGCCCGGCCTCCGCCGCGACGCGGTCGAGCCGGCCGCGGTAGTAGCGCAGCAGGTCGGCCAGCGACTCCACGCCCACCCGGGCGAAGTCCCGCGCTACCTCCGGGCGCGCCCATGCTTCCGCCAGGCGATCGAGATCGAGAGGGACATCCCGGTCGGGCGAGGCGAGGATGATGAGATCGGCGGATTTGTCGACGAAGAAGAGCTGGCCGTGGGGAAAGCGGACCGCGAGGGTGCGGAAGATGGTCCGGAGCGTCGCGGGCGAAGTCTGGTAGCACTGCACCCACTGGCAGAAGATTCCCCCGGGCCGGAGCTTCGAGGCGGCGGTACGGTAGAAATCCCGTGTGAAGAGGTCCGCCATCCCCGCGATCCAGAGGTTCGACGGCTCCGAGATGATCACGTCGTACGCGCGCCGCGTGGAGCGGAGGTAGGTGCCCGCGTCCTCGATCAGGAGACGGCTCCTCGGGTCCGCCAACGGTTCCCCCGCGTCCGCCCGGAACTGGGGCGCGGCCTCGATCACCGCGTCCTCCAGCTCGATCGTCAGCACTTCGTGAACCGGATGCGTGAGCACGGCGTGGGTCGTGACCCCGCTCCCGTAGCCCACCACGCAGACGTCCTTTCCGTCGTCCCGCAACATCAATAACGGGAGCTGGCCGACGAGCACCTGCTGCGCCATGTCTTCCCCGACCCCGGTCGTGGCGTCCGTCTTGCCGTTGATGAGGAGCGCGCGCCGTCCGCCGCTCTCGATGACGGTGACCGCGGCGGCCCGCCCCTCCTTATAGAAGAGGAGGCGCTCGAGCTTCGTGGATCTCCCGATCGCGTCGATCGTCCGGTGCGTCAGCGACTCGCCCCCGTACCAGTGCGACCTCAGGAGTCGAATCAAGCCCAGGCTCATCCGCTCCGCGTCCCACGTCGGCATCGCCAGCGCCGCGAACGCCACGGCGGACGCCGCGAGCACGGCCGCGGCGGATCGTCGGAGAATCGGACGTCCCTCGCCGGCCAGGAGTGCCGCGATCCCGATCGCGGCGTTGAGCCCCGCCGCGAGGAGGATCGACCGAAGGGTCCCGATCCACGGGATCAGGAGGAACGCGGTGAGGAGCGAGCCCGCGATCGACCCGATCGTGTTCGCCGCGTAGATCGTGCCGACCGATGCCCCGGCTTCGCGGCGCTTGAGCTGGTAGACCGCGACCGCCGTCGGGAAGAGAGCGCCGAGCGCGAGCGAAGCCGGGAGGATGATCCGCGCGGCGATCCCCACCTCGCCCAGAAGAAGCCTCCACGTGCTCCCCATCGACGCCGCGATCGCGGTCGCTTCCCAGTGCGGGATGCGCTCGAAGAGGCGGCTGCCCAACGCGACCGCGGCCGCCAAGATCCCCTGGAGCACTCCAAACAGCGCGACGGGCGCCTTGACGTGCCGGAGAAGCCGCGCGGCCGCGGAGGCGCCCAGCGCGATGCCGACCAGGTAGATCGCGAGGATCGCCGAGAATGCGTAGACCATCCCGCCGAATGGAACGGCGAGGATGCGCGTCCAGGCGACCTCGTAGAGGATCGCGGTGAATCCGGAAATCGCGAAGATGGGGAGGATCCACCCCGCGAACGCGGGCGCCTGGTGCGGGGCGCCCAAAGATTTCGGCCCCCGTGCGTCCGGCGCGGGCTCCGCGGCGACTCCCTCCCCCGCCGCGGCGACGGGCGCCGGAGGGCGGGCGAGGAGGATCGCGAGCACGACCGCCAGATCGATGCCGGCGGCGAGGGCCGCCGTCTTCCACAAACCCAGCGCGGGGATCGCGAGAAAGCCCGCGGCCGCCACGCCCGCGACCGCGCCCGCCGTGTTCACGGCGTAGAGGCGGGCCACGGCCGGCGACGAGCCCTTCGCGTCGCGGCGCGAGAAATCGGAGACAAGAAGCGGCAAGCTCGCGCCCATCGCGATGGTGGGCACGAGGAGCGCCGCGAAGAGGACCAGGAAACGGAGGAACAGGAACGCCGCGCCGTGCCCGAGGAAGAGGGCGTTCAACGAAGCGAAGATGGGACGGGCGGCAAGATAGGCGACCGGGCTCAAGAGCCCCATCACCGCCACGATCAGCTCGAGCCGCGCGTAGAGGAGGAGCGGCTCCCTCGTGCGCGCGGCAAGGCGCCCGCCCAGCGAGGCGCCGATCCCGAGTCCTCCGAGGAACGCGGCAACGACGGTGGAGACGCCGTAGATCGAGTTCCCGAGGAGGAAGGAAAGGTACTTTGACCAGACGACTTCCAGGATCAAACCCGCCGCCCCGGAGGCGAAGAAGCAGCCGTAAAGAAGCGGCCGCCGGGTTTGGACCCCTGCGGGTCCCCTGCCTTTCGACTCCGATGCCCTCCCCATCGCTTGTGCCGGTAACGGCTTGCGGTTCCGCCTGGTACGGGGCATCGGATTATGCTATACTACTGGCGTTGTGGTGTGGGCCGGGAACGAGCCCAGCACCATTCGCGGATCGGAGCATTCCCCAGCTTTATCAGACAACGTGCGGAGACCCGCGCCCATTACCGCTCATCCCGATCCCAGACTGCGGTCCTCGGGCCTTCCCCGGCTCGCCTCGGCCGCGGTTCTTTGCCTCTCCGTAGGCGTCCTAGCCTTGGCCGTCTCCGCGTCGGCAGCCCCGCTCGCGGGCGGCGCTACCCAGAAGACAGACCAGCCGGCGCCCGGCGTCTACCGCACCGAGGCCACGGGTGAGACGCCCACCGGCCGTGTTTCCCGATCGTCCCGCCGCCCGCATTTCCCGCCGCCCCCGGTCGATGAGGTCTACGTCTTCCAAGACAGCCTCGACGGCCACCCTCTCGACGACGAAGGAGGGTGGACGCACTACGACAACTCGGGGGGGCCGACCGCCTGGCACATCGATACCGTCCTGGGGTGCTCGGGGCACTCGTGGTGGTGCGGCATGGTGGACTCTTCCTGGATCTACGATTCGAACCGGGCCGGATACGACAACAGCTGGACCCAGTATCTAGGGAACTCGGTCAACCTCGCCGGCGTCCCGGCGGGCACGCCCGTCACGATCTCGTTCACCTACAAGATCAAGGCCGAGCCGAATTTCGATTTCGGCCGCGTCCAGGTTCAGGATCAGGTGGAGGACTGGGTCGGGCTCGGCGCAGGCTCCACCTTCACGGGGGAAATGCCGGTCGGCGGAAGCTGCGGCTTCTTCTCGGCCGTGATCCCCGAATCGACCTGGATCGCTTGGAACAACGGACCGAACGGCCCAAAGCCGATGCCGTTCCGCTTCTCGTTCACCAGCGACATCGCATACTCGTCCGCGGACGGCCAATACCAAGGCGACGGATTTGTCATCGACAACGTCCAGATCACCGCCGGCGCCACGGTCAAGTTCTTCGATGACATGGAGAGCGGGATGGGAGCGTGGACCCGGACGACGCTCCCGCCGGTCGGGGACTATTACAACCTCGCCAACAACGTCATCACCGAGGATCTCTGCACCGACAATCGGACGAACCTCTGGGTCGATTGGGATCCGGTCGTCTTCTCGCTCGTGCCGCGGCTGGACGACCGGCTTCTCACGCCCCCTGTCTTCGTAAACCGGTCCTCCGAGGTCCTGGTCGCGTTCGACGTCTACCGGAATCTCCCGCTCGAGGATTGCTTCTACTACAGCGTCAATTACCGATACAAGAACGCCGGGGCGGTCTGGGGTCTATGGAGGGACCCGACCGGGCTCCTCTACTACGGGTCGAGCAAGGATTGGATTCGCCAAAAGATCATCCTGCCGGAAGCGGCGGGCAAGGATACCGTCCAGGTCATGTTCATCGTGAAGGACTACGGGCAGATCTACTGCGGCGGCCCGGTCACGGCCTCGAACGTCTATCCGCTCTTCGACAACGTCGCGATCGGAATCAAGCAGGTCGCGCCGCCGATCTTCATCCAGCGGGATCTCGACCTCTTCAACGATACGTTCCGGACGACGCCGTTCTTCGGCAATGACAATTTCAACACCCCTCTCGGCGACAGCGCGGTGGTACAGGTCACCACGAGCCGCGGCTACAAGAACGGCTTCATGTATTACCGCTTCAACAACGGCTCGTGGAACTCCGTGGCGCTTCAGCAGTCGGCTCCATCGTTACCGACCTATCGCTACGGCGACGTTCCGCCTATCGCATACGCCGCCGGGACGAATCTCCAGTACTACTTCGCCGTCACCGACAGCGCCGACTCGGTCGGGTATCTGCCGAAGAGCGCACCGTCGACCCAGACATACTTCTCGGCCTCGATCCTCCCGTTGAAGACGGCCACCAATCCGGCTCTGGGCTGCACCGACAGCCTCGCGCAGATTCTCTTCGTCAACAATAACTACGGACGCGAGACGGAATCGTCCCTGGGGAAGGCCATGACCGCGCAGGGATACAAGTTCGACGTCTGGGACGTGAACGGACCGACCACCGGGGCCGGCAACACCCCCGGTGGCTCCCCCACGAACGATCAGTTCTATCACTGGCCCGGCGCGACCACGAACGACCTGCTTCGCTATTCGACGATCGTCTGGCACGCGGGCAGCCTGAGTCAGTACACCCTCCGCCAACCGGATGAGGCGCTGCTCGAATCGTGGATCCAGCAGCCGGGGAAGAACCGGAACCTCTACATCGTGGGCGACAACGTCGCTTGGGAGCTCATCGTGAAGGGCGAGGACTACAACAGCTTCCTCGACTTCACCATGGGAGCCCGGTATCTCAGGAACCTCTGGGAGAATACCCCTCAGGACACGCTTCGCCCGGTGGTCACGGGGTACGCGGGCACTCCGACGGCCGGGCGGCTCATGCACGCGAACTCGGATTGCCCGTTCATCGAGGACTTCGATCTCCTCACGACCTCGTCGGGAGCGCCGTCCCGAGGGAAGTCGGGCAACTTCCTGAAATTTCCAAACAATTTCCCCGCCGCCACGCGCTTCGCGACGAAGTACGTCTCGTTCGGAACGGATAGCGCGCGGAGCGTTCTGCAATCGTTCAACTTCAACAACATCGAGGAATTCGGAGAGCGGGTGAGCCTGATCAAGAACGTCCTGACGGATTACTTCCAGGTGCCCGCCTGCTACTACCCGACCGCGGTCGAGGAAGACCCCACGTCGAGAGCGCCCGCGTTGCCGAGCAGGCTCTTCCAGAACGCGCCGAACCCCTTCAATCCGGAGACCATGATTCGCTACTCCCTCACGAACGCCGGCTGGGCGACGATTCGGGTCTACGGGGTGGGTGGGGCTCTCGTCCGGACTCTCGTCGACCGACACCACGCGGCGGGCATCTACACGGTGCGCTGGGACGGCAAGGACGACCAGGGTCGGAGGCTCTCGAGCGGCGTCTACTTCTACAAGCTGGAGACCGCCTGGGGAACGAACGACGCGAAGAAGCTGCTGATGTTGAAGTAGGAGTCTTTCCTACTTTTGCAGGGCACGCCCGCCTCGCGCGGGCGTTTTTGTTCCCCGGCCTGTTCCCGCCCGCGCGGGCCAAACCGTCAACACTTGATGACAAAATTGGGCCCACTCCGACCGGATCGGGATACCGCTGCCCGGGATCGACAGCCGCCCTGGCTCGACTTTGGGAGCCGCATCAAGGCCAGCGTCTGGGCGGAAAGTCGCGGTATGACAATCGGTTACCTGCCGATCGCCTCCAAAATTGCCCCGGGTGGCACGGCCTTTGTTTATCTACCCGGCTGGAATCCGGGGTAGCACGTCCCGGGTGGGGGTAGCCGAAAAAGTGGGGAGTCACATCAAGAAGGAGGTGCCCATGGATCGCAGAGATGTTCGACGCGCGGCGATGCCGTTTCACATTCTCACGCGCGTCGCGAGTGCAGTGCTCTTGTTGATCGTGGTGCAGCCGAAGGCCGCGAGGGCGCTTGAGATCGTCCCGTCGGTCGGAATCACGCGATCGGTCGAGAGCGACGAAGTGACGAAGCAGGTGGGTTTGGCGCTGCGGAGCAACGTGGTTCCGCACGTGCTCAAGGCCGAGTTCGGCGGATCGTACCGGTCCGAGAAACGGGACGCGGGCGCGGTCGAAGCAAAGATGTGGCCCGTGACCGCGTCGCTCTGGCTCACGCCGATCCCGGTTATCTATGCGGGCGCCGGCGTCGGTTGGTATCACACGACGCTCCAGTACCGGCCGTCTCTGGCGCTGGAGGATCAGACCAGCCAGGACTTCGGCGTTCACTTGGGCGGCGGAATGAAGATGCCGCTCGCGCCGGGCGTGGCCCTCGACTTCAGCGGACGGTACGTGTTCCTCCAAGATCAGGAGAGCCGTCTCGTACCTCGGAAATTCAATCCGGACTACTGGACCTTGTCGGCTGGGTTGGCCCTGGGTTTCTGACCGTGCCCGATCTGAGAAGATCGGACGCCACGAATAGGAGGGTGAAACCATGTGTCGATTCCTAAAATATTTCTCGCAGCGCGCCGCGCTCCTCGGCGTGGCGCTTCTGATGCCGGTGCTTCTTGGCTCTCCGACCACCGCCTTCGCGTTCGCGCTCTACGGAGCGGACGCGAGAGCCGGCCTCGTCGACCCGGACGGAGTCGACGGGACGCTCGCGGTGGGCGCGGGTCTGAACTTCCAGCAGGCGGGTAGCCACGTCCACCTCATGCCCAACGTCGTCTATTGGAGCGAGAGCGGGCTGAGCGACGTGAACACGAATTTCGACGCCTCGTATCACTTCGAGCCGGCGGGCCGGGTAAGCCCGTACCTCGGCGGAGGCCTCGGGATGCACTTCTACTCGTCGGACGGTCCGCGTGATCCCGGAACCGACGTCGGTCCGAACCTCTTCGGCGGGGTCACGCTCCCCATGAGCGGAGCGAGCCTCTACTTCGAGGGACGCACGACCCTGACCGATCGATCGGAGTTCGGTCTCATGACCGGCGCGACGTTCTATCTGGGGAGGTAAGGAGAAGAGAACGAGCCAGACTCGATCCCGGCCGATCGGATCCCGCGCGCGCCTCGTCCCTCCCTAGCGCGGGACCACGGCCGTTTCGGCCCGCCCCCCAACGGGGCGGGCCGCCTCATTTTGGGGCGGCTAGCTGTGGATCGCCCGGCCGTCGACGGCGAGGGCGGCTTCCTTGAGCGATTCGGCCAGCGTGGGATGCGCGTGGCACGCGCGCGCCACGTCTTCGCTGCTCGCTCCGAACTCGATCGCCACAACAGCCTCCGCGATCATGTCGCCGGCGCGGGGGCCGATGATGTGGACCCCGAGCACCCGATCGGTGCGGGCGTGCGCCAGCACCTTGACGCGCCCGTCGATCTGTCCGAGGCAGTGCGCGCGCGCGTTCGCCCGGAAGAAGATGACGCCCTTCCGGTACTCGACGCCGGATTCCTTGAGCTCCTCCTCGGTCTTTCCGACCGAGGCGATCTCGGGCTGGGTGTAGACGACGCCGGGCACCGCGTCGTAGTTCACGTGGCCGTATCCGGTCACGATCCGCTCCACGCAGGCGACGCCTTCCTCTTCGGCCTTGTGGGCGAGCATCGATCCGCGGATCACGTCGCCGATCGCGTAGATGTCCGGGGCTGACGTCGCGAAGCGGTCATCGACCGGGATCCGGCCCTTCTCATCGGTCTTGATCCCGACCGAGTCGAGACCGACGCCATCGGTGTTCGGGGCCCTCCCCACCGCGACGAGCACCCGGTCGCAGCGGATCGGTTCCGCGTCCTGGCACTCGACCACGCAGGATTTTCCGTCGACGCGCGCTCCCGTCACCCGCTGGCCCAGCCGGAACTCGAGACCCTGGCGCTCCAGAAGCTTCTGCCCTTCCCGGGCGATCTCCATGTCCATGCCTGGGAGAATCCGCTCGAGATATTCGACCACGGTCACCTTCGCGCCGAGCCGGAGCCAGACCGACCCCAGCTCCAGCCCAATGTAGCCGGCCCCGATCACGACCAAGTGCTTGGGCACCGCGGAATAGGAAAGGGCCTCGGTGCTCGCTCCGATGCGGTCGGTGTTCATCTGAATCCCGGGGAGGGTCGTGGGCTTGCTGCCGGTGGCGATGACGATGTGGCGCGTCCGAAGATCCGTGGAGCCGGAGCCGTTCTTGACGACGACCCGGCCCGGTCCCTCGATCCGCCCGCGGCCGAGATAGCGCGTCACTTTGTTCTTCTTGAAGAGGAACTCGACGCCCTTCGTGCGGCCGCCGACCACCTCGTCCTTCCGCCGTAGCATCTGGGCGAGGTCGAGATCCACGCCCGACACCTTGACGCCGTGCGGAGCCAGCGCGGATTTCGTCTCGTGATAGCGCTCGCTCGACTCGAGCATCGCCTTGCTCGGGATGCATCCGATGCGGAGGCAGGTGCCGCCCAGGGCTTCGACCTCCTCGACGCAGGCGACGTTGAGCCCGAGCTGCGCCGCGCGAATGGCGGCGACGTAGCCCCCCGGGCCAGCGCCGATCACGACAAGGTCGTGCGTCGTCTCGGCCATCTCAGATGCCGAGGAGCATCCGAGTTGGGCGTTCGACCAGATCCTTGATGTGCTTGAGGAAGGCGACCGACTCGCGCCCGTCGATCACCCGGTGGTCGTAGGTCACGGCGGCGTACATCATCGGCCGGATCGCGATCTCGTCGTTCACGACGACCGGGCGTTTCTGGATGGCGTGGAGGCCCAGGATCCCGCTCTGCGGGGGGTTCACGATCGGCGTCGAGAGGAGCGAGCCGTAGACGCCGCCGTTCGAGACCGTGAAGGTCCCGCCCTTGAGCTCGTCCAAGTGGAGCTTGTTCTCGCGGGCGCGCGCGGCGAAGTCGGCGATCGCGATCTCGATCTCGGCGAAGCTCATGTGCTCGGCGTTTCGAAGCACGGGGACGACGAGGCCTTTCCCGCCTCCGACCGCGATCCCGATGTCGTAGTAGTTCTTGTAGACGATCTCCTTGCCGCGGACCTCCGCGTTCACTTGCGGGAACTGCATCAGGGCGTCGATCGTGGCCTTCACGAAGAACGACATGAATCCAAGCTTCACGCCGAAGCGCTCCTGGAACGCCTCGCGAAGCTCCTCGCGCAGGGTGACGACCTGCGTCATGTCGATCTCGTTGAATGTCGTGAGAAGCGCGGCGGTGTTCTGCGCCTCCTTGAGCCGCTCGGCGATCCGAAGGCGCATCGGGCTCATCGGCACCGCTTCCTCGACGCGCTCGGCGTCCGAGGGCCGGGTCATGGCCGGCGGCGCGACGCCGCGCGCCGCCCCGGGAGCGCCGGTCGTGGTCCCGGCCGGGCGGCTCGCCAGGCGGTCGAGCACGTCCTCCTTGAGAACGCGCCCACCCGGCCCGCTGGGCGCAACGTCCGCCACGCTCAGATCGTTCTCGGCAAGCGCGCGGCGCGCGGAGGGCATGACGCGGGGCTCGGCGGTGCGCGGCGTCGTGGGCGTCGGCGCAGCGGGCGCCGGCGCGGCGGCGCGGGAAGCGGCCGGCGCTGCGGAGGCGGGCGCTGCGGGGGCCGAGGCGGCCGCTGATTTCGCACCCGCCGACTTGGCGGCCGGCTTCGCCGCGCCGTTCTCGCCGATCTCCGCGATCAGATCGCCGACCTTGGCCATCTCGCCCTTCTTCTTCAGTACCTTGGAGAGAACACCCGAGACCGGAGCGGGCAGCTCCAGCGTCGCTTTATCCGATTCGATCTCGACCAGGGCTTCATCCCGCTGGATCGCGTCGCCTTCCTTCTTGAACCAGGAGCCGATCTGCACTTCGGTGATCGACTCGCCGACCTCGGGTACGCGGAGCTCCACGGCCATGACTATCGTGCCCCCCCGAACGCGGCGGAAAGAAGTCGTTCCTGCTCCACCTTGTGGCTGCTCAACGCACCGCTCGCCGGGGTCGCGGCCTCGGGCCGGGAGATGCCGTGCAGTGGAAAGCGCCCGAAGAGAGACTCACCGAAGCGCGCCCGGATGTACCGCCACGCGCCCATGTTCTCCGGCTCCTCCTGGACCCAATAGACCGGCGTGCCGTCCGGGTACCCGTCGAGAAGCGACCGCAGCAGCTCCTCGGGAAGCGGGTAGAGCTGTTCGAGCCGCGCGATCGGCGTATCGACGCGGCCGAGCGTCTGCCGCTTTTCGAGCAGCTCGTAGTAGATCTTGCCGGTGCAGAGGAGCACCCGCTTTGCTTTCGCGGGAAGGATCGTCGCGTCGGGAAGAACGCGCTCGAATCGCCCGCGCGCGAGGTCCTCGAGAGGCGAGACGCACGCCGGATGGCGCAGCAGGCTCTTCGGCGTCATCACGACCAGCGGTTTTCGCCAGGGACGGACCACCTGCCGGCGGAGGCAGTGGAAGTACTGGGCCGGCGTGGACGGGTAGACGACCTGGAGGTTGTCGCGCGCCGCGAGGTCGAGGAAGCGCTCGAGCCGGGCGCTGGAATGCTCCGAGCCCATCCCTTCGAGGCCGTGCGGCAAGAGCAGCACGAGGCCGGAGAGCCGCCGCCACTTCTCCTCGCTCCCCGCGAGGAACTGGTCGATGATGACCTGGGCCGCGTTCACGAAATCCCCGAACTGCGCTTCCCAGGCGATCAGCCCGTCCGGCCATTCGATCGAATAGCCGAACTCGAATCCCAGCACCCCGACCTCCGAGAGCGGGCTGTTGATGATCTCGACAGGCGCCTGGCCGGGCGACAGATTCTGGAGCGGGACGTACGTGTGGCCGTCCTCCACGTCGTGGAGCACCGCGTGGCGCTGGCTGAACGTGCCGCGCGCCGTGTCCTGGCCGGAGAGCCGGATCCGGGATCCCTCGATGGCGAGCGCCCCGAACGCCGCTGCCTCCGCGGCGGACCAGTCGAGCGGCTTCTCGCCACGGGCCATCTGGCGGCGGACCTCGAGGCCGCGTTTGATCTTCGGGTGCGGATGAAATCCCTCGGGGACGTTCGCCGTCGATTCGAGAATTTCCCGGAGCCGCCGTGGGTCCACGCCGGTCTTCGCTTCGGGCACCGACGCGTCCGGTCCTCCTTCGAATTTCTTCCAGATGCCGCTCGGCCCGTCGATGGGGGCCTTCTTGTCCCCGTTCCGGGCGTGGGCGAGCTCCTCCTCGAGCCGCTCGCGCATCCGCCGCCCGATCTCGTCGGCTTCCTCCTGGGTGATCCGCCCTTCCCGGATCAGCTCCTCCCGATAGAGCTCGTGAACCGGCTTTCGCCGCGCGATCTCGCGGTAGAGCTCCGGCTGCGTGAACGCGGGCTCGTCGCCCTCGTTGTGGCCGTGCCTGCGGTAGCCGTAGAGATCGATCACGACGTCGCGCTTGAACTGGCGCCGGAATTCCAGGGAGAGCTTGACGACGGACGCGACCGCTTCGGGGTCTTCCCCATTCACGTGGAAGATCGGGACCTGGAGCATCCGGGCCACGTCGGTGGCGTAGGGAGTCGAGCGCCCCTCCTCCGGCGGCGTCGTGAACCCGATCTGATTGTTCACGATTACGTGGAGCGTGCCGCCGACCTTGTACCCGCGGAGCTGGCTCATGTTGAGAACCTCCTGCACCACACCCTCCCCCGCGAAGGCGGCGTCTCCGTGGATCAGGAGGACCATCCCTCGCTCCCGCGCTTCGTCTCCGACCCGGTCCTGCTTCGCGCGCATCCGCCCGAGCGCGACCGGGTTCACGTATTCGAGGTGGCTGGGGTTGTAGCAGAGGGAAAGGTGCATCGGGTGCCCGGACGCCGTCGTCACGTCGACGCTGTAGCCGAGGTGGTATTTGACGTCGCCCTGGCCTAAGTAGAGCTCCGGATCGGCGTCCTCGAACTCGCGGAAGATCTGCCGGGGCGGCTTGCCCAGGATGTTGGCGAGCACGTTCAGCCGGCCGCGGTGGGCCATGCCGAGGACGATCTCGCTCAGCCCGTGGGCGGCGCCGATGTCGATCGCGAGGTCGAGCAGCGCGATCAATGTCTCGGAGCCCTCCACCGAGAAGCTCTTCGATCCGATGTACTTCTTCTGGATGAACTCTTCGAAGACCGCGGCCTCGGTGAGCCGCTGCAAGATGCGGAGCTGCTCCTCGCGCGACGGTCGCGCGCGATTCTCGGCGCGCTCCATGTGGTCCTGGAGCCACTCGCGGATCTTTGTGTCTTCGATATGGAGGAACTGGACCCCGACCGAGCCGCAGTACGTACGGCGAAGTCGATCGAGGACCTGGCGGAGCGTTGCCTGGGAGCCGCCCGCGATCGAATCGGCCACCGGGCGATCCAGGTCGCGCTCGGTGAATCCGAAATATTCGGGCTTGAGGTCGGGGAGCGTCGGGCGCGGGGCTCCAAGGGGGTCGATGCGCGCGATCAGATGTCCCCGCGCGCGGAAACTCCGGAAAAGCGCCTCCGCGCTTCGCGCGAACGCGGCATCCGCCTCCGCCGCGGCCGCGGCTCTTCGCTCCACTCTCGGACCTGCCGCGGGCGCGCTCGCCGACGGCGCGCTCGCGCCGTTTCCGTCCGGCTCGAGCGATTCCGCGAACGACCGCGCGCGGCCGTAGAGTCTCCGCGGCGGAAAGGAAGGGTACAGCTGCGGCCGCGCCGCGAATCCATTCGTCTCGCCGATCTCGCTGAAATACTCGCGCCACGCCGGTGGTACGGACGCGGAATCTCGGAGATAGTCGGCGTAAAGGGCCTCCACGAAGGGAAGGCTCAGCGTATTCGGACCCTGTTTCGTCGGCTCGGACATGTTGCTCCGGATGTGATTCATCTGCGAATTGTTAGATGCTGATCCGTCGATCGGGCGATAATGATGCCAGAGTAGCGACGTCGGTACACCAGGATTAATCGCTTGTGACATCTACGGTTCCGGCGAGTTCGACGGTCGCCTGGAATCCCAGGGCTAGGCAGGGAGGCTGGGCCGGTGCTCGAGAGCGTAAACCCCGCAAACGATCAAGTCGTAGGCCGTTACGAGGAGACGTCACCCGAGGCGGAGGGGTCGGCGGTCGCCCTTGCGGACAAGGCGTTTTCGGCGTGGCGGGAGACCGGATTCCCGGTCCGCGCTGCCGCGATGACCCGCGCGGCGGAGCTGCTCGAGGCTGGGAAATCGCGCTACGCCGACCTCATGGCCGCCGAGATGGGGAAGCCCCTTCCGCAGGGACGAGCCGAAGTCGAGAAGTGCGCCTGGGCCTGCCGTTACTACGCGGACAACGCCGCGCGTTTTCTCGAGCCGCTCCTGATCGAGACCGACGCGACAAAAAGCTACGCGGCGTTCCCGCCCCTCGGCGTCGTGCTCGCGGTCATGCCGTGGAATTTCCCGTTCTGGCAGGTCTTCCGTTTCGCGGCCCCGGCGCTCATGGCCGGGAACGCCGGCGTTCTCAAGCACGCTTCGAACGTGACCGGCTGCGCCATCGCGATCGGCGATCTCCTTCGTGAGGCCGGCTTTCCCGAACACCTCTTCACGGTGCTCTGCCTGCGCGCGGGCGCGGTGGAGCGCGTGCTGGAGCGCCGCGAGGTGCGCGCGGTGACGCTGACCGGGAGCGCCGCCGCGGGGCGGGCGATCGCCTCCGTGGCGGGGCGGCTTCTCAAGAAGAGCGTGCTGGAGCTGGGAGGGAGCGATCCCTACGTCGTGCTCGGGGACGCCGAGATGGAGCCGACCGTGGAGGCTTGCGTGAGCTCGCGCCTCATCAACTCAGGCCAGAGCTGCATCGCCGCCAAGCGGTTCATCGTCGTCGAGAAGGTCCGCCGCGACTTCACGGAGCGCTTTGTCGCGAAAATGCTCGCCAAGCGGATGGGGAATCCCACACAGGCGGGAGTCGATCTGGGCCCCCTGGCGCGGCGGGATCTGCGCGACCAGCTCCACGTGCAGGTGACCGAGAGCGTGCGCCGCGGAGCGAAGCTCCTGCTCGGCGGCGAGGTTCCCGGGGGCCCGGGCGCGTTCTACCCGCCGACCGTGCTCTCGGACGTCGGGCCGGGGATGCCCGCCTACGAGGAGGAGACGTTCGGTCCCGTTGCGGCAATCATCGCCGCGCGCGACGAAGCGGACGCGATCCGAATCGCGAACGATTCCACCTACGGCCTCGGCTCGGCGATCTTCACCCGCGATTCGGCGCGCGGAGAACGCCTCGCGGCCGGCTCGCTGGAAGCGGGCTCCTGCTTCGTGAACGCGCTCGCCCGGTCTGATCCCAGGCTCCCCTTCGGGGGGATCAAGGAATCGGGCTACGGACGCGAGCTCTCCGTGTTCGGGATCCGCGAATTCGTCAACGTGAAGACCGTGTACGTGCGATAGCGCAGGGGCCCGGCGTGCGGGCCCCTGCGCGGCGCGGCTAGGGCTTGTGGGCTCCCTTCGCCATTTGCATCCCTTTGAAGAGCGTCATCAGGTGCTCGCGCATGACGTCGTCCTGCGCGGCCATGTTCAGGATCCCGTCGATCATCGTCTGATCCTTCGCGATCCGCCCCATGATCGTCTGCGCCGCGTCGCCGTTCGCCATGACCTTGTCCAGCAGCATGGTCCGCATCTCCTCGTTCCCGAGAAGCTGGTCGACGACCTTGCCCGACATCTCGGCGTTCCCGGTGACCGCGGCCAAGATCTTGGTCTGCATTTCCGGATTCGACATCATCATCTTGACCGGATCCCCGGCGCAGCCGGAAAGGGCCGCCGCGCTGAACGCGATCAAAATCACGAGAGCTAGCTTCCGTGCCATGTCGTCATCCTCCGTGAGAGTTCCGCTGCCGGGACGTTGGCCGCCCCATGGGCGCGTATCGTGCCACAAGGTGCGGTACCCGGGGAAGCGCGGATCGTCGTAGAATCGTTGGCTTTAGCCGGCGTGAGGCGCCAGGACGGCGCCCCGCGCCCAGACCCCAACCCGGAGCCCCCACTGATCCGCCTCCAGAACATCCGATACTCGATCGGCGCGCGCAGCCTCTTCTCCGACATCACGTGGACCGTCGCGCCGGGCGATCGCGTCGCCCTGGTCGGTCCGAACGGCGCGGGAAAAACGACGCTCATCCGCATCATCCTCGGCGAGTACACGCCCGAGTCGGGACAGAGGATCATGTCCAAGGGGACGCGGTTCGGCTATCTGCCCCAGGAAGCGGCCGAGAGATTCGAAGGCACCGTCCTCGGGCGCGCGATGGAAGCGCATCGCCACCTGCTCGAGATGCGCGAGGAGCTGGACGCGCTCTACGAGGGGCTCCAGCATTCGCTGCCCGACAATCCCAAGCTTCCGGCACTCCTCGATCGGGCCGGCGAGCTGCAGCACCACCTCGAGCTGAAGGACGAGCACACGCTGGAACCGGAAGCCCGCCGGGTGCTGGGCGGGCTGGGATTCAAGACCGAGGATCAGGACCGGCCGCTCGCGGAATTCTCGGGCGGCTGGAGAATGCGGGCCGCGCTCGCGGCGCTCCTTCTGACCGATCCCACGCTCCTCTTCCTGGACGAGCCCACGAATCATCTCGACCTTCCCGCTCTCGAGTGGCTCGAGGACTACCTCGAGGAGTTTCACGGCGGCCTCGTGGTGGTGTCGCACGACCGCGTTTTCCTGGATCGCGTGGCGAGCGAGGTCAGGGAGCTGGATCAGGGCGTGCTGAGCGAGTACGCGACGAGCTTCACCGGATACCTGGAGGAGCGGGAAACGCGGCGTGACCGGCTGGAGGCGCAGAACGTTCAGGTCGACAAGAAAATCGCGCAGCTCTCCCGCTTCGCCGAGCGCTTCGGGGCCAAGGCCTCGAAGGCCACGCAGGCCCAAAGCAAGCGGAAGCAGATCGAGAGGCTGAAGGCGCAGCGGATCGTGCTCCCGCGCCGTCCGCGCGGGATTCGCTTCGTATTTCCGGCGCCGCCCCACGTCGGCAGGTCGGTCGTCCGGCTCCGGGATGTTTCGTTCGGCTACTCGGCAGCGGATGTCATCTCGGACGCTTCGATCGAGATCGAGCGGGGCGAGAAGATCGCGATCGTCGGGGCGAACGGCGCCGGAAAGACCACGCTCCTGCGCGTCATCGCGGGCCAGCTCGCGCCGCGCGAAGGGGAGCGGGAGATCCACCAGCACGCTCGTCCCGCCTACTTCGCGCAGCACGCCGCGGAAACGCTGGACGGGAAGCTCACGATCCTCCAGGCGGTCGAGGAAGTCGCGACCGACGACGCGATGCCGCGCCTCCGCTCCCTTCTCGGCAATTTCCTGTTCGTCGGCGACGACGTGTTCAAGCTCTGCCGCATTCTTTCGGGCGGAGAGCGCCAGCGCGTCGCGATCGCGCGGCTCCTTCTTCAGCCGACCAACCTCCTCCTCCTGGACGAGCCGACGCACCATCTCGATCTCGCGGGGAAGGAAGTGCTGGAGGCGGCGCTCGAGCAGTATCCGGGCGCCGTGATCGTGGTGACCCACGACCGTTCCCTCATGGCGCGGCTCGCCACGCGCATTCTCGCGGTTCAGGACGGGCGCGTGACGCTCTATCCGGGCGGCTACGACGACTACGAGGCGGCGCGGGTCAAGGCGGAGAGCGGAGGGGCCCCGGCGTCGTCGCCGGCAGTGTCCAAGGGCGCGGCTGGGTCCAAGGGCGCGGCTGGGTCCAAAGCGGCCGCCGGGCACAAATCCGGCGACGGCACCGTGCGGACCGAGTCAAGGCGGCGCGCGAAGGAGTCGGAGCGCCTCGAGAAGGAGATCGAGGCCAAGGAGGGAGACCTCAAGTCGGTGGAGGCGGAGCTGGCCGACCCGGCCGTCTACGCCGACGGGGCTCGCACGAAGGAGCTCCTCGCGCGGTACGAGCGCATCAAGGTCGAGGTCGAGTCGCTCTGGAAGAGGCTGGAAGCGGTCTGACGCCCGGCCGCTCTCCGGCACTCCAGGGCCGCCCCTAGCGTTCGGGAGCCCGCCCGTGGCACACTCGGGGGCGCTTCGCTGCGGTTACCGCTCCTCATCGTGGGGGATCGACGCCGTGCCTCATCGTCCTACCAAATCTCCGCTCGACATGATTGCCAAGGCGCGGACGCCATCGACGCGAAGCCGCTGGCACAGCCTTCCGCCCGACCTGCTTCAGCAATCGTGCAAGCGCGTGGCGATCATGAGCCTGATCTTCGCCTCCTTGTGGGCGATCGCGCTCGTCATGAACAACCTCGTCGCGCCCCTTCTCGGGCACAACCACAACATGACCATGCCCTGGCCCTATCCGGGGAATTTCATTTCCTGGATCGGACTCGCCATCTCCCTCACGACGTTCTTCCTTGTTGGCCAGCTGAAGGGCAAGCCGGAGATCCTGCTCAACGTCAGTCACGTGAACATGATCGTGGGAGCGGGCCTGGTGGCGCTCCTCATGAACTGGTTTCCCGCCATCGATGCCTGGCGCATATCGTGGCTCTGCCTCATCATCGTCGTCTATCCTTCCATCGTTCCGACCCCGCCGCTAAAGACGCTGGCAATTTCAACGATCGTCGCGAGTATGGATCCATTGGCCGTTTGGATCGCGCACCTGAGGGGTGTGAGCTTCGGCACGGACCCGTTTACGATGATCTGGTACTTCCTCCCGAACTACATCTCGGTCGGTCTCGCGATGATCCCGTCGACAATGATCTCCGGCCTCGGCAGGCAGGTGAACAAGGCGCGGGAGCTGGGGAGCTACCAGCTCGGCGAGCTGCTCGGCCGGGGCGGAATGGGCGAGGTGTACCACGCGCGGCATCGGATGCTCGCGCGGCCCGCCGCCATCAAGCTGATCCGCCCCGAGACCCTCGGGGCCGCGAATTCGGAGGCGGCCCGGGTCATGATCCAGCGGTTCCGGCGCGAAGCGCAGGCCGCGGCCGTTCTCCGCTCGCCCCACACGATCAACCTCTACGATTTTGGAGTCACGGACGATGGGGTCTTCTATTACGTGATGGAGCTCTTGGAAGGGTTGGATCTGGAATCGCTGGTCGAACGATTCGGCCCGGTGCCGGCCTCACGGGCGATTTTTCTTCTCCGCCACGCGTGCCACTCGCTCGGAGAAGCGCACGCGCGCGGGCTGATTCACCGTGACATCAAGCCGTCGAACATCTTCACGTGCCGCCTCGGGTTGAGCGTCGACTTCGTGAAGGTCCTCGACTTCGGCCTGGTGAAGCACTACGCGGAGGGCGCGCAGGCCCAGACGGTCCTTCTCACCCAGCCGGACGTGACCACGGGCACGCCGGCCTACATGGCCCCGGAGATGGCGCTGGGGGAGCGCACGATCGACCGCCGCGTCGACATCTACGCGCTCGGCTGCGTCGGCTATTGGCTCCTGACCGGAAGGCTGGTGTTCGAGGCGGATACGCCGGTCAAGATGATGCTCCAGCACATCCAGTCGGTGCCCGCGCCGCCGTCCCGCTACGCGGAGCAGGAGGTGCCTCCCGAGCTGGACCGGATCATTCTCCAGTGCCTTGCGAAAAATCCGGACGAGCGTCCCACCGACACGATGAAGGTGGCCGAGATGCTGGCGGCGGTCCCCCTGCGGGACGCGTGGACGAAGGATCGCGCGGAGCAATGGTGGGAGGCGCATCTTCCCGCGACGGCCCCGTTCACCGAGGTGCGCGAAAAAACTCCGGTCGAGGTGCTCCAGGTGGTTCAGTGAGCCGTCTCCGGCGATCAGCGTCGTGGCGTCGTCCGGCTTCAACGGCGGCGATCGTGGCCACCCTCGCCTTCCTCGCGATCACCGCGCGCGCTGCGAGCGCGGTGCCGCAAGGGGAGCTGGGGCCCCGGGAGAAGCACGGGAGCCGCGCGGCGCTCAACGCATTGACCGCCGTCAGCCGCCAATTCCGGAGCCTCGTTGACCGCGTATCGCCCGCCGTCGTCCAGATCTCAGCGGTCGCGCTCGCTGCATCGCCCGGGCGGGGCTCGCCCGAGGCGCTCCTGGGCGTCCAGCGCCGGGGCGGGTCCGGAGTGCTCCTCTCGAGCGACGGCTACATCGTCACGAACGCCCATGTGGTGGAGGGAGCGCGCCGGCTCGAGGTGTTGCTCGCGCGCCCCGCAGCGCCGGACGCACCCGGGCGATCGATCGTGAAGTCGCCCGGCGAGCGCGTTGAGGGGAAGATCGTGGGGATCGACCTCGAGACGGATCTCGCGGTGGTCAAGATCGCGGAGAAGGGGCTTCCATTCCTCGAGCTGGGCGAGTCGGACGGTCTCGGCGAGGGAGACATCGTGCTGGCGTTCGGGAGCCCGCTCGGTCTCGAGAACTCGGTCTCGATGGGCGTCGTGAGCGCGCTCGGCCGCCAGCTCCGGCCGAACGACCCGATGATCTACATCCAGACCGACACGCCGATCAACCCCGGGAACAGCGGTGGACCGCTGGTCGACACCGACGGCATGGTGATCGGCATCAACACGCTCATCTTCACGCAATCGGGCGGGAGCGAAGGGATCGGCTTCGCCGCCCCGAGCAACATCGTCCGGTCGGTCTATAACCAGATCCGCGCGTATGGCCGGGTCCGCCGCGGCGCGATCGGCGTCTACGTCCAGACGATCACGCCCACGCTCGCCGCCGGGCTCGGCCTGCCGCAGAAGTGGGGAGTCGTCCTGGAGGACGTCCACCCGCGCTCGCCCGCCGCCGCCGCCGGGCTCCGCGTGGGGGACGTCGTGGTCGCCCTCGACGGGAAGCCGATGGAGAACGGCCGGCAATTCGACGTGAATCTCTACCGCAGAGGGGTCGGCGACTCGGCCACCGTGAGCGTGCTCCGGGGGACCGATCGATTCACGGTTCGAGTTCCGGTGATCGCCCGCGAGGATGATCCGATGCGCGTGACGGAAATGGTGAAGTCCGATCGGAGCCTCGTGCCGCGGCTCGGAATCTTCGCGGTCGACGTGGACGAGAAAGTGTCGGCGATGCTCCCATGGCTCCGGAAGAAGGACGGCGTGCTGGTCGTGGCGTGGGCTGCGGACGCGCCACCCGTGGATACGGGCCTTCAGCCGGGCGACGTGATCCAGTCGGTCAATCGCACGCCGGTCGCGTCGATCGACGCGATGAACGGCGAGCTCACGCGGCTTCAGTCGGGCGACCCGTTGGTCCTCTCGGTCGACCGCCTGGGGCGAAACCTATTTCTGGCGTTTGAGGCGGAGTGATTCCGGGCCACCGGTGCGGCGAGCGCGATGAGTAGCAGGATCGCGCGCCGTGTCCATTTTCGTCGCGGAATCCTCGGAGCCGCACTCCTCCTCGTTCTGACGATCTTCGCGTCGGGCGCTGATCCCGCCCACGCCGAGGCCTATTGGGACTCGCTCCCTGCCGCGGCGGATTCCTCCGATTCGACCCACGCGATCTTCCGGGATCCTCCGATGCCGGTCGCGGAGGCGATATTCTACTGGCCGGTCCGCGTTGCCGGGGAGCCTATAGTCCTGCTCGCCTCGGGGCTCGGGGAGACCGTCGAATTTCTCGATGGGAAGAGGGTCATCCGCCGCGTGAGCAAGCTCCTTGCTCCGCGCCGCGGTCCGTTCGGCGTGGTGCCGGACTTTCAAGCTGGCGGACTCTCCGGGTTCGGCGGTGGGCTCTCAATTGAGCACGACGCCTTTTTCCGGAAAGGAAACCTCCTCCGGCTCCGCGGATCGGGCACCACGCACGGTGACACCCGCCTCTCGCTGGGGACGCGCTTCCCTCTCGGGGAGGGCGAGTACCTCGAATTCGGCACGGGATACCGCGTGCGCGGGAACGCCCGGTATTTCGGAATCGGGCCCGATTCGAAGGGCCGCGACGAATCGTTTTACCGCCAGGAGCTCTTCTGGGGTGGCGCGGGCCTCCGCCAGGCCCTCGGCGCGCACGTCTTCTGGGAAGCGGCCCTGCTCTACTCGAGCGTCGGCGCTGGCGAGCCGCGCGAGGACACGGAACCTTCGATCTCCACGAAATTCGCTGGAGCGCTCCCGGCCGGGTTTGGCGAGCACTCCTACGGCGTCTCGGGCGGCCTTCAGCTCGTGCACGACGACGAAGGGGGTACGGGGCGGACGACGAAGGGCGGAACCCGCCGCGTGCGCGTCGAGCGATTCGAGAGCACGGATAAGCGCGACGTGGGCCTCTGGAGCTATCGCGCCGAGCTGCAGCAGTTCATGACCCTCTGGCATCCCTATCGCGTGCTCGCGCTCCGCGGCTACGGCTCCTGGCTCGATCCGACGGGCGGGGATGTGATCCCGTTCCAGCGGCTCTTGGTCAACGACACCCCGGATGTACTCCGCGGATATCGGAGCTTCCGTTTCCGGGATCGCGGGCTCGTGGCGTTCAACTCCGAGTACCGGTTCCCCATCTCGATGAAGCAGTTTCCCGGCCGCGCCGGGCTCGATCTCTACCCGCTCGCCGACTACGGCCAGGTCTTCGACGACGCCAAGCAGGTCGGTTTCAACAATATGAAGTTCTCCTACGGCCTCGGATTGCGCGTCGAGTCCGGGAACGGGCTGGTCGCGCGCCTCGAGTGGGCCCGCAGCAAAGAAGAGACGACGTTGCTGCTCCGCGCCGATCAGATCTTCCAATTCATGAAGCGGGGACTCCTCTATGGCCGCGATCCGATCCCCTCGCGGTAGCGCGCTCCTCGCGGCGCTCCTCGCGTGCACGCTCGCCCGCGCGGCCGGAGCCGGAGTGCCGCCGCTCCGGGACGCGCCGATCGTGTGGGAGATGGACGACCGCAAGGACGCCCCCCGGCCGGCCGAGCGCGATCCGAATCTCCTGCGCGACGGGATCGAGGAAAGCTTCATCTTCCCGATCGGCCGGTTCTTCAATCCGAGCCGGTTGGTCCGGAAGGTGGGAGTACTGTTCGGCGGGGACCACGTCCTGCCCGCGTCGGACCTCAACTCGCTCGACGAGGTGCCGAACTCGTCCTGGTTCACGAACCGCATCGGGCTCCGGCCGGTAACGCCCGCCGAGGCGGCGCGCGGGCCAATAGAAGGCGACGGCCCGGACCGAAGCGCTCCGTGGACGGTCGTCAGCGCGAAGACCCAGGGCGTGACGCCGGGCTTCAGCATCCGCGACGCGCGCGGCAAGACGTACCTCCTCAAGTTCGACCCGCCCTGCTGCCCCGGGATGTCGAGCGCGGCCGGCGTCATCTCGGGGCGCCTCCTCCATACCGCCGGCTACAACGTGCCGGAGGACTTTGTCGTGACCTTCCGCCGCGAGGATCTGGTCCTCGGCGAGAAGGTCCGCTTCACGGACGCCCACGGCGTGAAGCGCCCCATGGCGGTGGAGGATCTGGATCGAATCCTCGCGTCCGTCGTACCCGATCCGGACGGCGGTTGGCGAGCGATCGCGAGCAAGTTCCTGTCCGGGAAGCCGGTGGGGCCCTTCAATTGGCGGGGACGGCGGAAGGATGACCCGCTCGACCCGGTGCGGCACGAGAATCGCCGCGAGCTTCGAGGGCTGCGCGTCATCGCGGGCTGGCTCGACCACTTCGACATGAAGCAGGGGAACACCCTCGACATGTATGTCCAGGACGGGGACCGGCACTACGTACGCCACTATCTCATCGATTTCGCGAGCACGCTGGGGGCGGGCGCGACGGGGCCCTATCCGCTGGCCAACTACGAGTACGCATTCGACGGGCCCGCGATTTTCGGCCGCGCTCTCTCGCTGGGCATCTACCAGAGCCCGTGGGAGCGGATTCGGCGCCCCGATGGCCTCGACGAGGTCGGCTACCTCGAGAGCAAGGAATTCGCGCCCTCGAAGTGGAAGCCGCTCGACCCCAACGGCGCGTTCGCGAACCTGACCGACCGGGACGGCTACTGGGCGGCGAAGATCGTCTCGGCCTTCACGAACGATCAGCTGGAGGCCGCGGTCGCCGAGGGGCGGTATCGCAATCCGGAAGCGGCCCGCTTCGTCGTCCGGATGCTCGAAGAGCGCCGCGACAAGGTCGCGCGGCATTGGTTCGATCGCGTGGCGCCCCTCGACTTCTTCACGGTTGACGGGGAGGCGGTCCACTTCCACGATCTGGGCGAGGAGCGCGGCATCTATCCGGGAACGACCCCGCAGTACCGCGCGCGCGTCGCGGCGGTGGACGCCGGCCGAGGCGGTGCCGAGTGGTCGGGCTGGACCGAGATGACCGAGCCCGCCGTGGATTTGAGCGCGGCGGTCGCGGTCGAGCCGCTCCGGTCGACGCCCGAGGAAAAGCGCCCGTTCCTCGCGGTGGAGACGCAGGTAAATCGGGGTGCGGGATGGAGCCCGACCACCACCGTCTACATCTCCAGGGCGGGTGGTCGCGTGGTCGCGCTCTCGAGGTAGTCTTGGGGGGCCAAGAGTGAGCACGCAGCGAATTCCGAGCGGCGCCGAGCGATTCCTCCGCCTGTTTACCGATATCCGGGCGGGAGAGGCGGGAACCGCACTCCTCCTCGCTGCGAACGTCTTCCTTCTGATCTGCGCCGACTCCTTGCTAAAAGTATTGCGAGAGCCATTGATCCTCGCGGGCGGCGGGGCCGAGGTGAAGGCCTACTCCTCCGCGGGCCAGGCGCTCCTGCTCCTGGCAGCGGTTCCGCTCTACGGAATGCTCGCGAGCCGGTTCCCGCGCCGGCGGCTGATCAACACGGTCACGACCTTCTTCCTGGTTTGCCTGGTCGCGTTCTTCGCGCTGGCGCGGCTTCATGCGCCGGTCGGTGTCGTCTTCTACATCTGGCTCGGTATCTTCAACGTGATGGTCATCGCCCAGTTCTGGTCGTTCGCCAACGACCTCTACACGAGCGATGAAGGAAAGAGGCTCTTCCCCATCGTCGCGTTCGGTCAATCGGCCGGGGCGGTGCTTGGGGCCTACCTCGCGGGAAGGGCGATCGACTGGGTCGGCCTCTACCCGATCTTCCTCATCGCCGCCGTCCTCCTGGTTCTGGGCACCGTGATCACGAACGTCGTCGACGTTCGTGAGCGCCGGCGGACCGAGGCGTCGCGATCCGTCACGGAGTCGACGGCGTCCTCACCGGCGTCCACACGCGAGGTTCGCCTCGAGTCCGGCGAATTCCGGATCGCGGACCTCAAGGCGGAGATGGGGAAGGCCGCGCCGGCCCCGACGCCGGCGGAGCCGCGCCGGCCCGATCCCGCCCCGCGGAAGGTGGAAGGCGCGGTCGGTCGAGCGAACTCGTTCAAGCTCGTCTTCGCGAGCCGTTACCTTCTTCTCATCGCGCTCATGATTTTCATCCTCAACTGGGTGAACTCGACCGGGGAATATATCCTCGGTCGCACCGTGGCTCGGGCGGCGACCGAGAAGGTCTCGGCGATGTTCGCGACGCCGGAAGCGGCGGATGCGATGAAGAAGGTGTTCATCGGAAAGTTCTACTCGAACTACCAGCTCGGCGTGAATGTCCTGGGCCTCGTGTTCCAGCTCTTCTTCGTATCGCGCATCCTCAAGTGGTTCGGCGTTCGGGCCGCGGTCATGGTGCTTCCCGCGATCGCGCTCTTAGGATACGGATGCCTCACGTTCTTCCCGATCCTTTCCGTGGTGCGGTGGGTGAAGACCGGGGAGAACGCGACCGACTACTCGCTGCAGAACACGGTGCGCCAGGTGCTCTTCCTGCCGACGACCCGCGAGCAGAAATACAAGGCGAAGCAGGCGATCGATTCGTTCTTCGTGCGCGCGGGGGACGTCTTCTCGGCGGGGCTCGTCTATGTGGGATCCCAGCTCCTCGCGCTCTCGCCCTCCGGATTCGCGATGGTGAACGTCGCGCTCGTCACGGTCTGGCTCCTGCTTGCGTTCTGGAC
>Ga0066709_100000251_pt1 | contig 25465 bp, 26 predicted proteins | sample GraSoiAngelo_158_FD_79665 | JGI IMG/M metagenome (GOLD analysis project Ga0066709, IMG submission 79665) | Grasslands soil microbial communities from the Angelo Coastal Reserve, California, USA - 14_1009_16_30cm | ecosystem: Environmental > Terrestrial > Soil > Grasslands | place: USA...
CCGCTGCACTCACGGGTAGCTGCTCTCCTTGCCGGCGCAGACGACCAGTTCGCGGATCTCGCAGCCGGCCGGCTGGTCGAGGGCGAACAGCACCGCCTTCGCCACGTTGGCGGGGTCGTTGAGCACCGCGTCCGGCCCCGGCCGGTACTTCTCGTCGCGGTCGTCGAAGAAGTGGGTACGCATGCCGCCGGGTACCAGCAGCGTCACCCCGTACCGGCCGGCGAGCTCCGCGGCCAGCGCCCGGGTGAAGCCGACGACGCCGAACTTGGCGGCGCAGTACGCGGTCGCGTCGGAGACCGCCTTGAACCCGAGCGTCGAGGCGACGGTGACGATCCGCCCGCCGTCGTTGAGGTACGCCAGCCCGGCCCGGATCACCGCGACGGTGGCCAGCAGGTCCACCGCGAGGATGCGCTCCCAGTCCGGGCCGGGCAGCTCGGCGAGCTTGCCGGGGACGTCCATGCCGGCCGCGGTGACGATGCCGTCCAGCCCGCCGGCCCGCGCGGCGAGCTGCGCGGTGGCCCGCTCGGCGGCCCGGGTGTCGGCCAGGTCGACGACGACGTGGGGTACCCCGTCGACGGGTACCCGGTCCAGCACGTACGGGCTGCCGCCGGCCTTGTGCACCGCCTCCACCACGGCGGCGCCCAGCCCGCTGGCACCGCCGGTCACCAGGACGTTCATCAGCTGCCTCCTTCGATGGGTGCGGGATCGGGTCGCGCCGCCGCGATGAGCTGCGTGGTGGACCGGCCGGACAGGTACGGCACCACGACCGTCTGGCCGCCCCAGCGCCGGACCAGTTCGGCCTCGGGCAGCGCCGGTTCGCCGTCGGGACCGTCGAGGAAGTAGTCGCCGCCCTTGACCCAGATGTCCGGGCGCAGCCGGTCCAGCAACCGGTCCGGGGTCAGCTCGTCGAAGGTCACGACGGCGTCCACGCAGTCCAGGGCGGCGACCAGACGGGCCCGGTCGGTCTGCGGTACCACCGGGCGGGTCGGCCCCTTGAGCGAGCGCACGCTGCGGTCGGAGTTGAGGCACACGATCAGGCAGTCGCCGAGCTTGCGGGCCGCGCGCAGGGTCGACAGGTGCCCGACGTGCAGCAGGTCGAAGCAGCCGCCGGTGGCCACGACGGTACCCCCGCGCAGGCGGGTGGCCCGCGCCACCGCGTGCGCCGCGGCCAGGCCGATCGCGGCGCGCTCCGGCGGCCGGCCCGGCCCGCCCGGCTGCCACGCGGCCGCGCCGCCCGCGCCGACGTACGCGCTGGCCGCGACGACCGCCTGGGCGACCGCCTCGGACAGCACCTCGCCGCGGGTCAGCGCGGCGGACACGGCCGCGGCGAACCGGTCCCCCGCGCCGCACGGGTCGCCGCCGTGCACCGGCGGCGCCGACACCATCAGCGGCGCCGCGGTGCCCTGCACGACCAGCGCGCCGTCGGCGCCCAGCGTCACCGCCACCGCCTGGGCCTGCCAGGTCCCGCACAGCCGCGCGGCCCGCTGCGCCACTCCCGCCAGCCGTCCCGTTCCAGGCTCCGGGGGTACCTGATGCGCCAGCTCCGCCTCGTTCGGCGTGGCCAGCCGCACCCCGGGCACCGGTGCGCTGCCGCGCGGATGCGGGTCCCACACCACCGGGCGGCGCTTGGCGGTCTCGCCGAGCACCCGGCGCAGCTCCGGTACCGCGGTGACCCCGCGGCCGTAGTCGCTGACCAGCACGCCGGTCGCGGCGCGCAGCACCGCCGCCGCCTCCCTGCCCAGCTTCTCCGGTACCGGAGCCGGCGCACCCGCCTGGTCGACCCGCATCAGCATGTGGCCGCCGGCCCGGATGCGGATCTTCTCCGGCATCGGCCCGGCGACCGGCAGCGCGCACAGCCGCACACCGGCGTCGTCGAGCAGGGCGCGCAGCCGGGTGCCGCCGGCGTCGTCGGGTACCGGCGCGACCAGCGTCACCTCGACGCCAAGATCGGTGGCGAGCGCGGCGGCCAGGGCCGCGCCCCCGGGCCGGTCCATGCTCTCGGTGGCGGCGAGCACCGGTACCGGCGCGTCCGGCGCGACCCGGTCGACAGTGCCGACGAGATCGCGGTCGAGCAGTGCGTCGCCGACCACCACCAGGCGCGGTGTCATGACACCATCGCCTCCGCCACGAGCACCGCCGGCAGGTGCACGTCGACGTACTCGCACAGCAGGTGCGCGGCGACCAGATGCAGCTCCTGGACGACCTGGGACTGCGGCGACGGTACCGCGACGACCTCGGCGCAGCGGGCGGCCAGCGGGTTGGGCACCGGGCCGGTGAACCCCCAGACGTGCAGGCCGCACTCGGTACCGGTGGCGGCGGCCGCGATCAGGTTGGCGCTGCGGCCGCTGGTCGACATCAGGAGCAGCACGTCACCGGGTCGGCCGTGCGCGCGCACCTGGCGGGCGTACACCTCGGTGTAGCCGAAGTCGTTGGCGATCGCGGTACCGCTGCTGGTCTCCGCGTGCAGCGCCAGCGCGGACAGCGGGGTGCGGTCCTCGCGCAGCTTGCCGACCAGCTCGGCGGTCAGGTGCTGGGCCTCGGCCGCGCTCCCGCCGTTGCCGGCGACCAGCAGCCGCCCGCCCCGGCCGAGGACGCCGGCCAGCTTCTCGCCGAGCCGGGGCAGCTCGACGGCCACCTCCCGGAACGGCATCAGCGCATCCGCGAGCGCGGTCAGGTGCTCGTCGACGAGTCTCACGCGGTCATCTCCTCGCCCGCTCCGTGGGGCGCTCCGGTGCGCCCCACGCCGTTCATGCGACCGCCTCCGACAGCAGCGCCTCCCGGCCGGTGACCGCGCCGTAGAGCCGGCCGAGCTGCTCGGCGGTGCGCCGCCACGAGTAGCAGCTGCGCGCCCGGTCCACGGCGGCGGTGCCGTACGCCATCAGGCGCGACGGTTCGTGCAGCAGCTTGCGCAGCGTGCTGGCCAGCGCGCGGTGGTCCCGGGCGGGTACCAGGTGCCCGGTGACCCCGTCCACGACGGTGTCGGTGAACCCGCCGACCGCGTAGGCGACGACCGGTACCCCGCAGGCCATCGCTTCCAGCGGGGTCAGCCCGAACGGCTCGTACCAGGCCGGGCAGGCGAGCACGTCGGCGGAGCGGTACCAGCGCGGCAGCTCCTCGCGGGACACCCCGCCGACGAGCCGGACGCGCTCGGCGACCCCCACCGAACCGGCCAGGTCGGTCAGCTTGCGCGCCACCGGTTCGCCGGGCAGCTCGGCGGCGGGCGGCCCGCCGACGATCACGCACTCGGCCTTCGGGATCGCCGGCAGCGCGCGGATCAGGTCGGCGTACCCCTTGCGTTCGACCAGCCGGCCGACGCACAGGATGCGGGCCAGCGGTCCGCGGGGTGCGGCCGGCCCATGCGGCGTGAAGTGCGCGGAGTCCACGCCGGAGGGGATCAGGTTGATCCGTTCCCGGGGCACCCCGAGCGCGATCATCTCGTCCAGCTCGTCGTTGCACTGCGCGACGACGGCGTCGGCCTGCCGGCCGATGACCCGCTCGTACCCGATCCGCTGCCGCGGGCTGGTGTCCGCCGCCCCCTGGTGGCGCCGCTTCACGGTGCCCAGCGCGTGGTAGGTGACCACCACCGGTACCGGGTACCGGCTGCGCGCGGTCAGCGCCGCGAGGCCGCTCATCCAGAAGTGCGCGTGCACCACGTCCGGCGCCCACGGCCCGTGCTTCCACCGGCCGAGCAGCCATTCGCCGAAGATCCCCATGTACGGCAGCAGCCCGTCCTTGGGTACCGGTGCGGCCGGCCCGGCGGGCACGTGCTCGACCACCACACCGGGTTGCAGCGGCACCTCGTCGGCCGTGTCCGGATCCGCGCGCCGGGTGTAGACGCGCACCTCGTGGCCGTCCTCGGCCAGCGCCGCCGACAGTTCGGCAACGTGCTGGTTCTGCCCGCCGGCGTCGACCCCACCTAACACGGCCAGCGGGCTGGCGTGTTCGGAAATCATGGCGATGCGCATGTGATCACCTCTTTCAGGAGTCGATCCCAGTCAGAAAGGAACCGGGGAAGGCCGTACCGGTCGCGCGCGGCGGACCGGGCGGCGGCACCCATCCGGTGCGCGGCCGCCTCGTCGGCCAGCAACCAGCGGGCTGCGTCGACCAGGTCGTCGACGCGGGTGGACAGCACGCCGGCACCGGGGGGTACGGCACGGGCGGCTTCGGTGACGGCGAGCGCGAGCACGGGCATACCCAGGAACATCGCCTCCAGCAGGGACAGGCCCAGCGACGTCCACCGGGTCAGGTGCAGGTAGGCCCGCCGGCGGGGCAGTTCGGCGTGCAGCACGGACTGCGGCGGGTCGTCGTAGGCGACGAGCGTGGCGTCGGGTACCCGGAGGTGGCCGGTGAGTCCGGCGACGCCCATGCCGAACACGTCCAGCGGCGCGACCCGGGTGAACCGCGGCATCAGGTCGGTACCGGTGACCCGCCCGCGGCGCACCGGCTCGTTGGTCGCCACGCCGAACCGGGGCAGCTCGCCGGTGTACCGCCAGCCCGGGTCGGGGATGCCGTGCTCGATGACCGCGGTGCGGGTACCGCCGCAGTCCCAGAACAGCTCGTTGAAGTGGGTGACGTGGACCAGTGTCAGGTCGTCGCGGTCGGCCATCGGGTGCCGGGTACCGGGTACGCCGCCCTTGGGCGTGTTGTGCTCGACGTACACCGTCGGCAGGTGCCGGCCGAGCCACCGGCGGGCCAGCTCGTGCTCCTCGGGGCGTTGCAGCACGACCACGTCCACGTCGGTACCGGCCAGCTCGGCGGGGCTGACCTCGACGACGTCCTCGGGCCACTCGTAGGTCCGGGCGCGGCCGAGGCCGTAGGCGTCACGCCGGTCGTTGACCGGTACCAGGTAGGTGTGGCCGCCGTGGACGAACGCCGTGGTCCACGATCCGTGGACGTGCCAGAGCAGGATCCTCATCGGGCTTCCCCACACAGGAGTGCGACGGCGTCGACCACGTCCCGGCCGGTGACCGAGGACAGGCACGGGTGGCCGGGTACCGGGCAGGTCGCCGCCCGGCTGCCCCGGCACGGCGCGAGCGGGTCACCGAGGCGCACGTGCGGTACCCGGTACGGCGCCCACCGGCCAAAGGGGACGGTCGGGGCGAACAGGCTCACCACCGGGGTACCCACGGCGGCGGCGAGGTGTGCCGGACCGGTGTTGGCACAGACCAGGCAGGCCGCCCGGGCCAGTACCCCGGCCAGGTCCGCGAGGCGGGTACGGCCACCCAGGTCGCGCGCCTGCGTCCCGGCCACGTACCGGGTCAGCTCCCGTTCCTGCGGGGCGCCGGTGACCACGACGCGGTAGCCGGCGTCCGCCAGCGCCACCACGGCCTCCCGTACCCGCTGCGGCGGGCAGGCCCGCGCCGGCACGCTCGCCCCGGGGTGCACGACGACGTACCCGGGTTCGGCCCGCCGGCCGCCCGCCGCCCGTACCGCGAGCCGCCCGTCGTCGCCGGGCGGCAGGCTGAAGCCGGCCGCGGCGGCCAGCGACAGCGCCCGTTCCGGCTCGGGCAGCCGGTCGTCGACGCGGTGCCGCACATCGAGTAGCGAGCCGGGGTACTCGTCGCTGACCGCGCTGATCCGCAAGACCCCGGCCAGGCGCAGCAGCAGCGCGAACGGCAGCGGCGACTGGTGGTACGAGGTGAAGATCACGGCCTCGTCCACGGCCAGCGCGGCGATCCGGTCGACCAGCGCGTTGACCTTGACCGCGTCCACCGGCTTGGGCTCCGGGTCGATCCACGGCGTGTGCCAGCTGATCACCTCGGCCACGCCGGGCAGCAGGCCGGCGGCGTGCTCGCCGCGCGGCCCGCACACCAGGGTCACCCGGTCGGCGCCGGCGGCCAGCGCGCGCAGGGCCGGACCGGTGAGCAGCACGTCGCCGGCCGAGTCCGCGCGCACCGCCAGCACATGGCCACCGGGGCGCCGGTCGGCCGGCGTGGGGTCGCGGGCCAGGATCCAGTCCGCGGCGGCACCCAGGTCCGGCACGACCACCGGTGCGGCCGCGACCTCCTCGGGCCGGGTGACCGGCGTCGGTACCAGCACGCCGAGCGCTCCGGCAGCGGCGGCGGCCACCATGTCCCGGCCGATGTCCCCTACGACGACACAGCGCGCCGGTTCGGTACCCAGCGCGCGCGCGGCCTCGATAACCAGGCCCGGCGCGGGTTTGCGGCACCGGCAACCGCTGTTCTCGTGATGCGGGCAGACCTGCCAGTCGTCGAACGGGCCGAGGAACTGGTCGACGCGGGCGTTGACCGCGTCGACCTGGGCGGCGCTCAGCAGTCCGCGGGCGACGCCGGACTGGTTGGAGACCACGCCGACGCGCAGGCCACGGGCGCGCAGCCGGTCCAGCGCGGCCTTGGCGCCGGGCACCGGTACCACGGCATCGGGATCGCCGTTGTAGGGAACGTCCCGGACGAGGGTCCCGTCCCGGTCGAACAGAACCGTCTCGGTCAACCGTCCCGGTAGTTCACTCCTGTCGTCGAATCGACCCACGTGCTGCCGGTTCCCTCACCATGCAACATCAAACATGGCCCCACCTCGTGTGATCGGAGAGCCGGTGGGGTACCAGCAATTCATGTCTGTGGGTACCGACAAGGACCTGATCACGACATTGAAGCGGGTTGCTGCCGTGTTGAAGCAGGCCGGGATCCCGTTCGCGCTGGCCGGAGGGTTCGCCGCCTACGCCAGGGGCGGTACCTCCAGCGACCACGACGTCGACTTCCTGTTACGGGAACAGGACGTGGACAAGGCTCTCCATGCGCTGTCCGAGGTGGGCTTCCGAACGGTACGCCCGCCGGAGGACTGGCTCGTCAAGGTCTACGACGAGGACCTCATGGTGGACCTGATCTTCCGACCGGTCGACAAGCCGGTCACCGACGAGACGCTGGCCGACACCGACCCGATCTCGGTGAGTGCGATCCTCATGCCGGTCATCTCGGCTACCGTGCTGATGGAGCACAAGCTGCTCACCTTCGGGCAGCACTACTGCGACTTCGCCAAGGCGCTGCCGCTGGCCCGGTCGCTGCGCGAGCAGATCGACTGGCGACGGGTGCGCAAGGCCACCGAGGAGTCGCCGTACGCCCAGGCGTTCCTCGTGCTGCTGCAGAAGCTGGACGTGATCCACGAAGGAGACACCACATGAGCTCAACGCTGGACGAGTACACGGAGGCGGAGGTCCAGCGGCTGCTGACCGAGCACCCGGGCCTCGGCGAACAGGGCATCACGTTGACCCGCCGGGAACACTGCCTTGTCCTGTCCGGCGAGGTGGAGAGCCCGCGGCGGCGCGCGGAGATCGAGCGGCTGGTCCACGAGGCGCTGCCGGACGTCGAGCTGTGCTGCGACATCGGCATCGTCCGGGCCGCCGCCCCGACCGAGCACGAGGACCTTCCATGATCAGGGTCGCCGCGGTCGGGGACGTGCACATCGACGCCGACGTGGTCGGGCGGTACCGGCCGGCGCTGGACCAGCTCGGCGACTGCGCCGACGTCCTGCTGCTGGCCGGCGACCTGACCCGGCACGGCACGGTCGCCGAGGCGAAGTGCGTGGCGACCGAGTTCGGCGGGCTGCCGGTACCGGTGATCGCCGTGCTCGGCAACCACGACCACCATTCCGACCAGCCGGACGAGGTCACCAAGGTCCTGGAGGACGCCGGGATCACCGTGCTGGAGGGCAGCGGCACGGTACAGACGTTCGGCGGGACGCGGCTGGGCGTGGCCGGGGCCAAGGGCTTCGGCGGCGGCTTCGCCGGCCGGTGCGGCAGCGACTTCGGCGAACCGGAGATGAAGGCGTTCATCCGCACCACGTCGCGGATCGCCGACCGGCTCGGCGAGGTGCTGCGCGGGCTCGACTGCGACGTGCTGGTCGCGCTGACCCACTACGCGCCGGTACCGGAGACCCTCGCCGGGGAGCCGCTGGAGATCTACCCGTTCCTCGGCTCGTACCTGCTCGGCCAGGCGATCGACTCGGCGCCGACCGCGCTCGCGCTGCACGGCCACGCGCACCACGGTTCCGAGCGGGGTACCACGCCCGGCGGGGTACGCGTCCGCAACGTCGCCCACCCGGTCATCAAGCAGGCGTACAGCGTCTTCCACGTGGCGACGGCGGACGCCGACGCGCTCACCGCGACGTCCAGAGCCTAGTCGCCGCCCTTGACGTACCTACCCGCCGGCCGGGCGCCGAAACGGGCGCGGGGTCAGGTCCGCGGTGGCGGGGCGGCGCGGCCGATCACCGGGATCGCGCGGTCCACTCCGCTGATCTTCAGTACCTCGCGCACCGCCTTGCGCGGCGCACACAGCACCAGCCGGCCGCCCGCTGCGGTGGCCTGCCGGTGCAACCAGACGAAGGTACCCACACCCGTCGAGTCGCAGAAGTCCACCGCGGACAGGTCGAGGCGCACCTCGACGCCGGTGCCGCAGGCCGGCCCGACCGCCGCCCGGAGCCGGTCGACCGTGGTCAGGTCGAGGTTGCCGGCCAGGCGGAAGACCACTGCCTCCCCTGGTACCCGCTCGACCTGGAACTGCGCCTGTCGCGCTGCCATGCAGTAAGTCTCCCGCCGCCAACGCGGCACACTCTACGCATCATCGTGGCGCACCGCGAGAATGGGCGGCGAGGCGCGGGGTACCTGCGAGGCGGGCGGTCCGGCGACCCGGCCGGTACGCTCGTGGTACACGAACGGCGGAATAATGAATCGGCTGCATTCCGAGATCGCCTCGACAGGCCCGGTGGCCGTCGTGCGGCTCGACGGGCCGTTCGAACTGCTCGGCGCGGGCGCTGTCTGGCACCTGCTGGTGAAGCTGCTCGCCGACCAGCCCGACGCGCTCGTGGTCGACCTGTCCGCGGTCACCTTCGACGATCCGCAGGTGCTGCTGCTGTTCGGTGCGCTGGCCCGGCGGGCCGGGATATGGCCGGGCATACCGGTCATCCTCGTCGCGCCCGACCCCGGGCAGCGGACCGCGCTGCACCGCCAGGCGGTCGACCGGCAGCTCGCCGTCTGCGCCGAAGGCGGCGAGGCGATGGTGCTCGCGGGAAGCGCCCCGCTGCCGCTGCGGGTACGGGAGGCGCTGCTACCGGAGCCGGGCGCCGCCCGGCATGCCCGGGACATCACCACCGAGGCGTGCGTGAAATGGGGGCTGCCCCAGCTGGTGACCGGAGCCAGCATCATCGCCAGCGAGCTGGTCACCAACGCGGTGCAGCACGCCGGGACGCCGCTCGTGCTCATGCTGGCCCACACCTCGCGGTACCTGCACGTCGCGGTACGCGACAACGACCCGCGGCCGGCGGTGCTGCGTCATCCGAGCCTGCTCGCGACCGCCGGGCGGGGCCTGCTGATCGTCCAGCGCACCGCGCTGAGCTGGGGGTCGAGCCCAGCTCAGGACGGCAAGGTGGTGTGGGCGACGCTCGTCGCGGACGACCGGTCGGGACACCTCGGGTAGGCCAGGTCGGCCAACCCGGCCCGGCACAGCGCCCGCAGCACCGTCGGCCGGATGTGCCGCAGCCGCAGCTCGGCTCCGCCGCGGTGCGCCGCCTGGTACCCGGCGACCAGGGCGCTCATCCCGGCCGCGTCGATCAGCGGCACCTGGGCCAGGTCCGCCAGCACCTGACGGGGCCGGTCGGCCAGCGCGGTCTCGCACAGCCCGGTGCGCAACAGGTGCGCGTTGTCGGCGTCCACCTCCCCACCGATCTCGACGACGACGGTACCGCCGGGCAGCCGCCGCACCGCCAGCCGCAGCGCACCCGGTTCCGCGGCCTGCGCACCACCGGCCAGCCCCGGCCAGACCGGCTCCACCTCGCCCGTCATCGCCTCGCGCAGCCAGGCCAGCGTCTGCGCCAGCAGGCGGGACACGTGCATCTGCGAGATGCCGATCTCGGCGGCGATCTGCGACTGGGTCATGTTTCCGGAGAACCGCATGTGCAGGATGCGCTGCTCCCGCTCGGGCAGGTGGGGCAGCAGGTCGGCCAGCGTCACCCGGTCGTCCACGCTCTCCACGGCCGGGTCCCGCCCGCCGAGGGTGGCGCCGAGCTCCATCGCGTCGTCCTGGCCGGAGACGGGGGCGTCCAGCGACACCGGCTGGTACGCGTGCGCCAGGTCCATGCCCTCGATGACCTGCTCCTCGTCGATGTCGAGGTGCTCGGCGATCTCGGTGACGGTCGGTGTCCGGCCCAACTGCTGGGTCAGCTCCTGGTGTACCCGGGCCATCTCCATCTTCAGTTCCTGCAGCCGCCGCGGTACCCGGATGCTCCAGCCCCGGTCGCGGAAGTGTTTGCGCAGCTCACCCCGTACCGTCGGCATGGCGTAGTGGCTGAACGGGCCGCGCTTCGGGTCGTACCCGTCGATGGCCTTGATGAGCCCGACCGCGGCGACCTGGACCAGGTCTTCGGACGGCTCACCCCGGCCCTGGTAGTGGCGCGCCAGCCGGGCGGCGAACGGCAGCGCCGCCTCGATCATCTGTTCGCGCAGTTGCGGTCGCTGCACCGGGTCGGCGGCCATCCGGGTGAACAGTGCGGCGGCCGCCTCGTCGAGTTCGGTACCGGCGACCCCGTCCTCGAACACGTGTGTCGGCGATCTGTGTGGCGATACGACAGCCATGGCAAACCCCTCGCCAATGACCGCGAACAGGCGGGTCGACGCCGCGTGCGGAGGCGACGTGCCGTCCCTGCCGTCGCGGAAAATTCGCGGTGGCGGGCGCCCGTTTCTTGAGCGCCGAGTCAGGTCGGCGAACAACGGCATGGCCCTACCGACTGTAAGACCCGGCCACTTGCTACCTTAAAGCGACCGGAAACCTCCCGCAAAATTTGCCGAGTCTTCCCAGCCTGCCGGGGCGCGCGCCGGCATGGAGGCAGCTCATGACCAATGCGCAGCCGGGTCGAGGGCGGGACCTCGTAGTGGTCGGCGCGTCGGCCGGCGGCGTCGAGGCGCTGCGCGCGATGGTCGCGCACCTGCCCGCCGACCTGAAGGCCACTGTGCTGGTCGTGCTGCACCTGCCGCGGGGTGCCTTCAGCGCGCTGGCCAGCATCCTGCGCCGGTCCGGACCGCTGCCCGCCGAGGTCGCCTTCGACGGGGCGCCGCTGCGGCACCGGCAGATCTACGTGAGTCCGGCCGACCATCATCTGCTCGTCCACGACGGTCGCGTCCGGCTGTCCCGTGGGCCCAGCGAGAACGGTCACCGCCCGGCGGTCGACCCGCTGTTCCGGTCGGCGGCCCACGCCTACGGGATCCGGGTGATCGGCGTCGTCCTGTCCGGGGCACGCGACGACGGTGCGGCGGGCCTGGCGACGATCAACGCGCACGGCGGCGCCGCGCTCGTTCAGGATCCCCGGGACGCGTTGTACGGCAGCATGCCGGCCAGCGCCCTGGAGTCGGTACCGTCGGCGGTCGCGGCGACCGCGGCCGACCTGGGTGGGCTGATCGCGGAGCGGACCCGCGACGACGTCGCCTGGCTGGACGACCCGGATCCCCAGCCCGATCCGGTCGAGCTGCTCGCGTCGACCGCCGGCCCGGAACCGCCGCCGGTGTTCAACTGCCCCAGCTGCCAGGGTGCCCTCTACGAGATCCGGTCCGGCGGCACGATGCGGTACCGCTGCCGGGTCGGCCACGTCTGGTCCGGGCCGGCGCTGCTCGACGAGCAGGGCGCCGCGCTGGAGGGGGCGCTGTGGATGGCGCTGCGCAGCCTCGCGGACAAGGCCGCGCTCGCCCGCCGGATGGCAGCCGCCCACCAGGCCCGCGGCAACGACGCGGGCGCCGACCGGTACACCGCCCGCGCGGTGGAGGCGGAGTCGGCCAGCAAGTTGATCGCCGAGCTGATCTCGCACGGCGACGCGCTGAACAACGCCGATGACACCGACCTGGCTGGCATCTCCGGCGCGAACCGCGGCCGGTAGTTTGACAGACTCGGGCACCGATTCCGGTTCCCGCCGCAGCGGAGGCGATGGTGACCGTCCCAGACCCCCAGTTCGAGTTGCTGCTGGCGCACCTGAAGGAGGCGCGCGGCTTCGACTTCACCGGGTACAAGCGTTCCAGTCTCGGCCGGCGGGTGAACCGGCGGATGAGCCAGGTCGGCGTCAGCGGCTACGGCGACTACCTCGACTACCTCGAGGTACACCCGGAGGAGTTCACCGCGCTGTTCAACACCGTGCTCATCAACGTGACCAGCTTCTTCCGTGACCCGGACGCCTGGAACTACCTGGGCGACGAGGTGCTGCCGCAGCTGCTCGCCGCCAAGGAGGTCAACTCCCCGATCCGGGTCTGGAGCGCCGGCTGCGCCTCCGGTGAGGAGGCGTACTCGCTGGCCATGCTGTTCGCCGAGATCCTCGGGCCGGACGAGTTCCGCGACCGCGTCAAGGTGTACGCCACCGACGTCGACGAGGAGCAACTGGCCGAGGCCCGCCAGGCGACCTACCCGGAGGAGTCGCTGTCGGCGCTGTCCCCCGAGCGCAAGGAACGGTTCTTCGAGCATTTCGCCGGCCGGTACGTCTTCCGCAAGGACCTGCGCCGCACGGTCATCTTCGGCCGCAACGACCTGGTACAGGACTCGCCGATCTCCCGGGTCGACCTGCTGCTGTGCCGCAACACGCTGATGTACTTCAACGCCGAGACCCAGGCGCGCATCCTGTCGCGGTTCCACTTCGCGCTGGCCGGCGGCGGGGTGCTGTTCCTCGGCAAGGCGGAGATGCTGCTCAGCCACAGCAACCTCTTCCTGCCCATCGACCTCAAGCGGCGGATCTTCCGCAAGGTGCCGCAGCGGTTACCGGCACCGGTCACGTTCCTGCCCGATCCGCCCGACACGCCGGTACACCGCGAGCTGGTGGGCCTGGACCGGCTGCGCAACGAGGCGTTCCTGGCCACCCCCGTGGCGCAGATCGTGGTGACCTCCGACGGGCTGGTCGCGCTGACCAGCCGCCAGGCGGAGACCATGTTCGGTGTCTCGTCGCGCGACGTCGGCCGCCCGTTCCGCGACCTCGACGTCTCGTACCGGCCGGCCGAGCTGCGCCGCTACATCGAGCAGGCGCAGCTGGAGCGCCGGGTCGCCCGGATCACCGACGTCGAGTACCCCCGCGGCGGCGATACGGCATACCTTGAGGTACACGTCAACCCGCTGGTGGACACCGACGGCAGCCTGCTCGGGGTGGCCCTCGTCTTCCACGACGTGACCGCGGCGCGGCGCATGCAGGAGGATCTGGAGCAGGCCAACCACCAGCTGGAGGACGCCTACGAGGAACTGCAGTCCACCAACGAGGAACTGGAGACCACCAACGAGGAACTGCAGTCCACGGTGGAGGAACTGGAGACCACCAACGAGGAGCTCCAGTCCACCAACGAGGAACTGGAGACCATGAACGAGGAGCTCCAGTCCACCAATGACGAGCTGCAGAACATCAACGACGAGCTGCGCGACCGCTCCCGCGAGCTGTCCGCCGCCGAGATGTTCCTCGACGCCGTGCTGACCAGCCTGCGGGCCGGCGTCACGGTGGTGAACAAGGAGCTGGACATCCAGGTGTGGAACCGGCAGGCCGAGGACCTGTGGGGGCTGCGTCGCGAGGAGGTCATCGGGCAGCGGTTCCTCAGCCTGGACATCGGGCTGCCCACCGACGAGCTGTGGCCGCTGATCCGCCGGGCGCTCGTCGGCGAGGGACCGCAGCAGACCCAGCTGGCCGCGGTGAACCGGCGCGGCCGGTCGATCGTGGTCCGCGTCGTGTGCACGCCGCTGCTCAGCGACGGGGCGCAGCCGACCGGGGCGATCCTCGTGATGGAGCAGGCCGAGGCCGGGGAGCAGCGGTCCGGGGACGGCGGAGAGACGCGCACCACACCGGCATGAGTACCGGCCCGGTGGGTACCTTTCCCCCAACGACGTGAGCGAGTCCCCCAACGACGTGAGCGAGGCGCTGGCCGGGTCCGGACGGTAGTCCGGGCAGCGTCCGGTTTGTCCGTCGACCGCACACGAAAGGAGACCACCACGATGGCCGGCACGACCGAGTCTGTGGACGTCGCGGTACCGATCCGGACCGCGTACAACCAATGGACCCAGTTCGAGGACTTTCCCCGCTTCATGTCCGGCGTCAAGGAGGTCCGCCAGCTTGACGACACCATGACCCACTGGACCGTGGAGATCGGTGGGATCCGCCGCGAGTTCGACGCGCGGATCACCGAGCAGCTGCCCGACGAGCGGGTGGCATGGACCTCGACCAGCGGTACCCGGCAGGGCGGTGTGGTGACCTTCCACCGCATCGACCCCGACCACACCCGGGTCACCGCCCAGCTGGAGCTGGACCCGCAGGGCGCCGCCGAGCAGGTCGCCGACAAGACCGGCCTGGTCAGCCACCGGGTCAAGGGTGACCTCGAACGGTTCCGCGAGTTCATCGAGGCGCGCGGGCAGGAGACCGGAGCCTGGCGCGGCCAGGTCGACCGGCCGCAGCCGTGACGAGCACACTGGCCGTCGGCCGGGTCCTCACCATCGAGGACCCGGCCGACGGATCGGTCGTGGTCGAGGTACCGGTGGCCGGCGAGCAGGAAGTCGTGGCGGCGGTGGCCGCCGCCCGCGCGGCCTTCCCGGGCTGGGCGCGCACCGCGCCCGTGGAGCGGGCGGCCGCGGTGGCCCGCGCCGCCGACGCGGTGGCCGCCCGTGCCGACGAGCTGGCCCGGCTGACCACCCGGGAGATGGGCAGGCCGCTGGCTGACGCGCGCGCCGGGGTACTGGCCGGGGTGGACACCCTGCGGCAGTACGCGCAACTGGGGCCGGCGCACCGCGGCCGGTCGCTGGCCGGCCAGCACGGCGCGCTGGACGTGATGGTGTTCGAGCCGCGCGGCGTGGTCGCCGCGATCACCCCGTGGAACGACCCGGTGGCGGTGGCCTGCGGGCTGATCGGGGCGGCGCTGGTCACCGGTAACACCGTGGTCACCAAGCCGAGCGAGCGCACCCCGGCCACCGGGGCACTGCTCGCGGAGATCATCGCTGGGCAGCTGCCCGCGGACGTGCTGCGCCACCTGACCGGCGACGGTACCGTCGGCGCCCGCCTGGTCGAGCAGCCGGTGGACGTCGTCGCGCACGTGGGTTCCACCGCCACCGGCCGGCACATCGCGGCCACCTGCGCCGGTACCGGAGCCAAGGCGGTACTGGAGAACGGCGGCAGCGACCCGCTGATCGTGGACGACGGCGTGGACCCCGGGTGGGCGGCCGGGCAGGCGGCCACCGGCGCGTTCGCCAACGCCGGGCAGCTCTGCGTGGCCGTCGAGCGCATCTACGTGCACCGGTCGGTCGCCGACGAGTTCCTGCGGCACCTCGTGGCCGCGGCGCAGGAGGTGACGATCGGGCCGCTGGTCGACCGGCGGCTGCGGGACGCGGTACACGCACAGGTCAGCGCGGCCGTCGAGGCCGGTGCCCGGCTGCTGGCCGGCGGCGTGGTACCCGACGGTCCCGGCGCGTTCTATCCGGCCACGGTGCTCGCCGACTGCACCGACGACATGGCGGTCGTGCGCGAGGAGACGTTCGGGCCGGTCGCCCCGGTGCTCGTGGTGGACTCGTTCGACGAGGGGCTGCGCCGGGCGGCGCGGTCGCCGTACGGCCTCGCGGCCACGGTACTGACCGGCTCGATGACCAATGCGCAACGGGCCTGGCGCGAGCTACCCGTCGGTACCGTGAAGATCAACAGTGTGTTCGGTGGCGCACCCGCGGGATCGGCGCACCCCCGCGCGGCCAGCGGCGAGGGCTTCGGCTATGGCCCGGAGCTGCTCGACGAGCTGACCGCGACGAAGGTGGTGCACCTGGAGCCGCCGCCCTGACGGCTCCGCTCACCAGCGCTGCGACCCGGCGCTCACCAGCGCTGTGACCCGGCGCTCACCAGCGTTGCGACTCGATGCCGCCGCCGGCCGCCGCCCACGCCTCGGCCACGTTCGGGTACTCCCCGTCGGGCAGCTGGTCGATCACCGCGACGACCCAGTCCGGCGCGTTGGCCTCCTGCGCCGCCCGGCGCAGCTTCGAACGCTTGGCCGGGAACAGCGAGCGGTGCAGGTAGCTGGCGAACTCGGCGCGCCGCTCGGTCTCCTCGACGGTGATCCCCGCCGGGGCGCCACCCGGCCGGTCCAGCTCCGGCGCGGGGAACCCGGCCGCCTCCGGCTGGTCCTCGCCGGCCGGCTCCGGGTCGTGCCACTCCTCGACCCGGTCGTTGCCCGGCTGGCCCTGGAGCAGGCCGCGTACCTCGTGCTCCATCTGCTCGTCCAGCCGGGGCCCGTGCTTGCTGCTTCCACGCTCCATGCCTGTGACGGTACCCGCGGTTGGCGCGATCAATCTGGGGTATGCGCTGTCCATGCGGGTACTCGGTGTCAACGCGATCTTTCACGATCCGGCGGTCGCGCTCGTCGTCGACGGCGAGGTGGTCGCCGCGGCCGAGGAGGAGCGGTTCTCCCGGCGCAAGCACGGCAAGCGGCCGGTACCGTTCTCGGCCTGGGAGCTGCCGGAGCTGTCGGCGAAGTGGTGCCTGGCCCAGGCCGGGCTGCACCCCGGTGAGCTGGACGCGGTGGCGTACTCCTTCGACCCGGCCCTGTGCCGGCCGGCCGAGGAGCTGGGCCTGGCCGACCCGTGGGACTGGCTGCGGCAGGAGTACGCCCGGCGCGCCCCGCACTTCATTGCCGACATGCTGCCCGGCCTGGACCCCGCCCGGGTCGTGTTCGTACCGCACCACGTCGCCCACGCCGCCTCCGCCGCCCTGGCGATGCCGGAGGACACCGGCGACTGCGCGGTACTGGTCCTCGACGGCCGGGGCGAGAAGGCCAGCCACCTGTCCGGCCGGTACCGCGACGGCGTCCTCGAACCGCTGGCCGCGCAGGAACTGCCGCACTCGCTCGGCCTGCTGTACGAGGACCTGACCGCGCACCTGGGCTTCCTGCGCTCCAGCGACGAGTACAAGGTGATGGCGCTGGCCTCCTACGGGCGGCCGCGGCACCTGGACCTGTTCCGCGACCTGGTGCGGGTGGACCAGGCGACCGGTGGGTTCAAGGTCGGCGCCGTCGACTTCGCCACGCTGGCTGCGCCGCTGCGCCCGGGCGCCGAGCTGACCGAGCCGCACGCCGACCTCGCCGCCAGCGTGCAGACCCGGCTGGAGGAGGTCATCCTCGACCTGGCCCGGTGGCTGCACGAGGCGGCCGGCGGGCCGCGCACGCTCGCGCTGGCCGGTGGCGTCGCGCTCAACTGCGTGGCCAACGCCCGGCTCGCGGCGCAGGGACCGTACCGGCAGCTGTGGGTACAGCCGGCGGCCGGCGACGCGGGTACCGCGCTGGGCGCGGCGCTGCACGTGGCGACGGTACGCGGGAACCGGGTGGCGCCGATGCCGGGCGTCGATCTCGGGCGCGGGTACACCGACGACGAGCTGGAGGCGGAGCTGCGCCGGGCCCGGGTGCCGTACACCCGGCCGGCGTCGATCGCCGAGCACGCCGCCGAGGTACTGGCCGCGGACGGGATCGTGGCCTGGTTCCAGGGGCGCAGCGAGTACGGGCCGCGGGCGCTGGGGCACCGGTCGCTGCTGGCGCACCCGGGCAACGAGTACAACACCGAGCGGCTCAACGACGTCAAGGGCCGCGAGCAGTTCCGGCCGGTGGCGCCGATGGTGCTCGCCGACCGGGCGGCCGAGCTGTTCGAGGGCCAGCTACCCAGCCCGTACATGCTGTTCGTGCACCGGGTCCGGGACGGGTGGCGCAAGCGGATCCCGGCGGTGGTGCACGTGGACGGCACCGCCCGGATCCAGACCGTCGACCCGGCCGCCGAACCGCTGGTGGCCGCGATGCTGCGCGGGTTCGAGCGGCGTACCGGACTGCCGGTCGTGGTGAACACCTCGCTGAACACCGCCGGCCGGCCGATGGTCGACACCCCGAAGGAGGCGCTGGAACTGTTCGGGTCGGCACCGGTGGACCTGCTGGCACTGGGCCCGTTCGCGGTGTCGAGGCCGCTGGATGCCTGACGGCGTGTCGATCGTCGTCCCGACGGTCGGCCGGCCGTCGCTTTCCGCGCTGCTGGAGCGGCTGCGGCCACAGGTGGCCGGTGCGCCGGTACCGGTCGAGCTGCTCGTGGTGCCCGACACCGGCCGGCGCGGTCCGGCGGCGACGCGCAACGTGGGGTGGCGCGGGGCACGGTACCCCTGGGTGGCCTTTCTCGACGACGACGTGCTGCCGCCGGCCGACTGGCTGGACCGGCTGCTCGCCGACCTGGACCAGCCCGCGGACGTCGGCGGCGTGCAGGGCCGGCTGCACGTGCCGGTACCCGGGCGGTGCGGCGACTGGGCGGCCACCACCGCCGCCCTGGAACGGGCGTCCTGGGCGACCGCCGACATGGCGTACCGGCGTGCCGCGCTGGAGGGCGTCGGCGGCTTCGACGAACGCTTCCCGCGGGCGTACCGGGAGGACGCCGACCTCGCCTACCGGGTGCGCCGGGCCGGCTGGCGGCTGGTCGTCGGCACCCGCCGCACCACGCACCCGGTCCGCCCGGAGAGCCCCTGGATCAGCCTGCGCACCCAGCGCGGCAACGCCGACGACGCGCTGCTGCGCCGGCTGCACGGGCCGGCCTGGCACCGCCTGCTCGACGCGCCGGCCGGGCGCCGGCACCGGCACGCCCTCGTCGTGGCAACCGGCGCGGCCGCCCTGGCCGGTCGGGCGCTGACCTGGGGCCGCTCCGAAAGGCTGCGCGGCTGTCGAGCGCTGATCTCCTGTCGGCAAGCCGCCAGAGTGGCCGGGGCGGCCTGGCTCGCCGGTACCGTCGAGTTCGCCGTGGCCCGGTTGCGGGCCGCACCAGGCGCCCGGGACCAGGTGGTGCCGCTGCTCCTGACGAGCGTACTGATCCCTCCGCTGGCGATCGGGCACTGGCTGACCGGCTGGATCCGGCACCGACACGCCGAGCCGTGGTTTGCCACGCCGGCGGGTCGGGTGGTGCCTGCCGGCACGAAGGAGGAGGAATGGACGGCGTCAGGCCCGCCCCGATGACGGGGCCGCTCGCGCCGCGGCTGAGCCCGGACAGCCCGCTCGTCGCGTCCGCGCGGGAACTGGTCGTCCGGCACCGCGATACGGTCGCCGACGACCGGTGCGGCTGGTGCGCCGACGTGTACCCGTGCCCTCCGACCATCCACGCCGCGCTGGTCTGCCTGGCGGCCGGACTCGACCCGCACGCGATCGGCCTGCCCCCCGAGGCGGCCGGCTGGCAACTGACCGCCTGACGCAGGGGTCGTCTTCAGCGCAGCGTGTTCAGGGCCAGTGCGGCGTCGAGCGCGGCCACCGTCGCCGTCCAGCCCTTGTCCTCGCTGGAGTCGGGCAGCCCGGCCCGGTCCAGCGCCTGCGCCACGTTCTCCACGGTGAGCACCCCGTGCGCCACCGGCGTCGACTCGTCCAGCGCCACCCGGGTCAGCCCGTCGGTCACCGAGCGGCACACGTAGTCGAAGTGCGCGGTCTCGCCGCGCACCACCACGCCCAGCGCCACGACCGCGTCGTGCCTGCGGGCCAGCGCCTGCGCCATCACGGGCAGTTCGACCGAGCCGGCGACGCGCAGCACCGTCACCTCGGTCACGCCGCAGGCCTTGGCCGCGGCCAGCGCGCGGTCCAGCAGCTGGTCGGTGATCTGGTGGTGCCAGCGGGTGGCCACCACCGCGAGCCGCAGCCCGCCGGCGTCCACAGTGGACAGTTCGGGGGTACCGGATCCGGCCATGGCTACGCCGACCCTTCCGCGGCCTTGTCCAGTTCCAGCCCGTCGAGCAGGTGGCCCATCCGGTCACGCTTGGTGCGCAGGTACCGCACGTTCTCCGGATGCGGCCGGCTGGGCAGCGGTACCCGGCCGACCACCCGCAGCCCGTACCCCTCCAGCCCGGCCCGCTTGGCCGGGTTGTTGGTGAGCAGCCGCATCGTGCGCACCCCGAGGTCGTACAGGATCTGCGCGCCCGTACCGTAGTCGCGCGCGTCGGCCGGCAGGCCCAGCCGCAGGTTCGCGTCGACCGTGTCCACGCCGGTGTCCTGCAGTTCGTAGGCGCGCAGCTTCTCCAGCAGCCCGATCCCCCGCCCCTCGTGGCCGCGGATGTACAGCACCACGCCACGCCCCTCGGTGGCCACCCGGCGCAGCGCGGCGCGCAACTGCGGTCCGCAGTCGCAGCGCAGCGAGCCGAACGCGTCGCCGGTCAGGCATTCGGAGTGCACCCGTACCAGCACGTCGGCGCCGTCGCCGAGGTCGCCGTACACCAGCGCGATCTGTTCGGCGCCGTCCGGCCGGGCACGGTACCCGAACGCGCGGAACAGCCCGAACTCGGTGGGCAGCCGCGCCTGCGCGACCTGCTCCACGAGGACCTCGGTGCGCCGCCGGTAGGCGATCAGGTCGGCGATGGAGATGAGCACCAGCCCGTGCTCCTTGACGAAGACCTCCAGGTCGGGCAGGCGCATCATGGTGCCGTCGTCGTTGACCAGCTCGCACAGGACGGCCGACGGGCGCAGGCCGGCCAGCGTCGCCAGGTCGATGGCCGCCTCGGTGTGGCCGGGCCGGCGCAGTACCCCGCCGGCCTTGGCACGCAGCGGCACCACGTGACCCGGCCGGGACAGGTCCGCCGGTGACGTGGCCGGGTCGCTGAGCAGCCGGACGGTGTGGCAGCGGTCGGCCGCCGAGATCCCGGTGCTCACCCCCTCGCGGGCGTCGACCGTGACGGTGTACGCGGTACCCCGGCGGTCCTGGTTGGTGTGGTACATCGGCGGCAGTTCGAGCCGGTCGGCGTCCGCCTCGCTCAGCGGCGCGCAGATGAACCCGGACGTGTGCCGCACCATGAACGCCATCAGCTCCGGTGTCGCCAGCTGCGCGGCGAAGATGAGATCGCCCTCGTTCTCCCGGTCGGCGTCGTCCACCACGACCACCGGCCGCCCGGCCTTGACCGCCGCCACCGCCTCGTCGATCGTCGAAAAACTCATCGGGGCACCCTCACCATCTTCTCGACGTATTTGGCGATCACGTCCACCTCAAGGTTCACCGGTGCGCCGGGGCCCTTGCGGCCCAGCGTGGTCAGCGCCAGCGTGGTCGGGATCAGGCTCACCGCGATCTCGTCGCCGTCGATGGCGGCCACGGTCAGCGACACCCCGTCGACGGTGATCGAACCCTTCTCGACCACATACCGGTCAAGGCCGGGCGGCAGCCCGATCGTGACGGTCTCCCAGTGCTGCGCAGGCTGGCGGCCCAGTACCGTGCCGACACCGTCGACGTGTCCCTGCACCAGGTGGCCGCCGAGCCGGGTGGTCAGGGTGGCGGCCCGTTCCAGGTTGACCGGGTCGCCCTCGGCCAGCGTGCCCAGCGCCGAACGGTCCAGCGTCTCCTTCATCACGTCGGCGGTGAACGCGTCGCCGTCGACGGACACCACGGTCAGGCACACGCCGTTGACCGCGATCGAGTCGCCCGGCCGGGCGTCGCCCGCCACCAGCGGGCCGGTCACCCGCAGCAGCGCCGCGTCGCCCAGGTCCTCGACCGCGGCGACGGTGCCCAGTTCCTCGACAATGCCGGTGAACATTACTGGCGGTCCTCCTTCGGTACGGCGGTGATCCGCACGTCGGGCCCGATCCGGGCGACGTCGGTAAGTTCGAGGGCCAGGGCCTGCGCGACCGTGCCGACGCCGGCCGGGCCGAGCGCCGCCGGGCCGGCACCGAGCAGCTTCGCCGCCAGGTAGCCGACCACCTCGTCGACCAGGCCCGCGGCGAGGAACGCGCCGGCCAGCGTCGGGCCGCCCTCCAGCAGCGCGCCCCGCACGCCGCGGGCGTACAGGGCGGTCATCAGCTTGCCGAGGTCGACCCGGCCGGTCGGGTCGGACCCGACCTCCGCGCCGGTCGCGATCCAGGTGGGTGCGGCGCCGTCGCGCACGCGCGCTCCTGCGGGGGTACCGCCGGCAGAGTCCACGATTACCCGCAGCGGCCGGCGCACCTTGTCGGGTACCCGGACGGTCAGCGCCGGATCGTCGGCTCGCACCGTACCGGCGCCGGCGATGATCGCGTCGACGGTCGCGCGCAGCTCGTGCACGTCGGCGCGCGCCTCGGCCGAGGTGATCCACCGGCTGGTACCGTCGGCGGCCGCCGACCGGCCGTCCAGCGTCGCCGCGTACTTCCAGATCAGGTAGGGCCGGCCCCGGCGTACCGCGGTGAGCCAGTACCGCAACTGGTGGGCCGCTTGCGCCGCCAGTACCCCCGACTCGACCTGGACCCCCGCGGCCCGCAGCGTGTCGAGGCCGCCCGCGGCGAGCGCGTCGGGGTCGCGGACCCCGACCACCACGCAGGCGATCCCGGCGGCGAGCAGCGCCTGCGTGCACGGCCCGGTGCGCCCGGTGTGGTCGCACGGCTCCAGGGTGACCACGGCGGTACCGCCCCGGGCCCGCGCACCGGCCCGCGCCAGCGCGACGACCTCGGCGTGCGGCCCGCCGGCCGGGGCGGTGCGGCCCTCGCCGACCGGCTCCCCGGAAGCGGCCAGGATGACCGCGCCGACACTGGGGTTCGGGCTGGTCTCGCCCAGCCCGAGCGCGGCGAGCGCCAGCGCGCGGCGCATCCCCGCAGTCTCCGCCGGCCTGCTCGTCGACCCGGCTCGCTGCCGCTCGCCGTCCCGACGAGACACGATAGGGCTGCGACCATGGTTCGCTCGCTGGCGCTCGCTCACCGCCTGCCCCTCTCGTCGCGCGGTGCGCGCCGACGGAGGAGCAGCGGAACGGGCGGCCAGCCGGCGAACGCCGACGGCCAGCCCTCGACACCGGTACCGGTGCCGCCCGCGCGCTGTCTCCCATCCGGACTTTGACCGTCGGCCCCGGATTCTCACCAGGTCCACCGTCCGACACGAGGTCGGCCGGGTCGCGGGCTTACCAGGTCGTCCCTGGATCACCGCCGGTTCGGAATTTCACCGAGTCCCGCCAGCGCGTGGTGGGTTCTCTGAAGTGTCGCACGGTCCGGCGGTTCCCGCCGACCCCGGCGAGCTACCTCACACCGCACTGCGGCGGTCCATCGCGACGTAGGAACCCGGCTGGCTCTTGGCGACCGTCTTCATCTCCGAGGCGACCGCGACGACTTCGCGCGGCTCAGAGTAGTTGCGGTTGGTCGACAGCGCCACGCCGATCGACAGGGTGACCAGGTTCACCTGGCGCGTCTCGCCCTTGCGGTCGGTCAGCTCCAGGTACCCGCGCCGGGCGTCCAGCGGGTCGTACAGCTCGTCGGCCATCGCCTCGAAGTCGACCACCGCGCGCTCGGTCAGCGGGCGCACCTGCTCAGGGGTACAGACCAGGACGAAGTCGTCGCCGCCGATGTGGCCGAGGAACGCCGGCGGCAGCCCGACCTCGACCACGGCGCGGTGCAGCGACCGGGCGAGCGCGGTGATGAACTCGTCGCCGCGGGCGAACCCGTACGCGTCGTTGACGCTCTTGAACCGGTCGATGTCGATGTGGCACACCGCGTACGCGGCACCGCTGCGTACCCGGTCGGCGATCTCGCGCAGGATCCGGGTGTTGCCGGGCAGGCCGGTCAGCGGGGACACCTCGCGGTACTCCTGGTTGCGCCGCAGCGTGGAGTTGACCCGGGCGACCAGTTCCAGCGTGTCGAACGGCTTGACCAGGTAGTCGTCCGCGCCGGCGGTGAGCCCGAGCACCTTGTCGACGGTCAGCCCGCGCGCGGTGAGCATGATGACCGGGATCGTCGCGGTCAGCGGGTTGGCGCGCAGCTGCCGGGTCAGCTCCATGCCGTCGACCCGCGGCATCATCAGGTCCACCACCATCAGGTCGGGTTGGCGGAGGCTGACCAGCTTCAGCGCCTCCTCGCCGTCGTGCGCGACCTCGACGTCGAAGCCCTGCAGCCGGAGGTTGACCTGAACGAACCGGGCGATGTCCTCGTCGTCGTCGACCACGAGGATGAGGTCTTTGTCGCCCGCTTCGGTCACGGTGTCTCGCCGTCCGGTGGGCGTGGCGCCGCCGTCTCGACGGTCCTTCTGATCGCCCGTACCGCGGCGGCCGGGTCGGCGGCACCGTAGACGGCGGTACCGGCGACGAACGCGTCCGCCCCCGCCTCCGCCGCCGCCTCCACGGTCTCCTCGTTGATCCCGCCGTCCACCTCGATGCGCAGCTCCAGGTGCCCGGACCGCAGGTGCCGGCGGGCCGTGCGGACCTTGTCCAGCAGCTCCGGCATGAACGCCTGCCCGCCGAAACCGGCCTTGATCGTCATGATCAGCAGGGTGTCGAAGTGCGGCAGCAGCTCCAGGTACGGCTCGACGGGGGTGTCCCGGTCGATGGCCAGCCCCGCCTTGCTCCCGGCGGAGCGCAGGTCCTTGGCCAGCCCCGCCGGGTCCTGCGCCGCCTCGGCGTGGAAGCTGACGTTGTACGCCCCCGCCTCGGCGTACCCGACCGCCCAGCGATCCGGCGCCTCGATCATCAGGTGCACGTCCAGCGGCAGCGTCGTCGCCTGCTTGAGGTCCTGCACGACCGGCAGCCCGATGGTCAGGTTCGGCACGAAGTGGTTGTCCATCACGTCGACGTGCAGCCAGTCGGCGCTGCCCTCGACGGCGCGGGCCTGCTCGCCCAGGCGGGAGAAGTCGGCGGCGAGCAGGCTCGGCGCGACGACCAGCGACGAAGCGGTCACCGGCCCAGTGTACGGAGGCACCCTCAGTCCGTTCGCCGCAGGAGTGCCAGGTACATCGCATCGGTACCGTGCCGGTGCGGCCACAGCTGCGCCGCCGGCCCGGTACCCACGTCGGGCGGCATGAGCGGCCGGACATCGACCGGCTCCACGGCGATCGTCGAGCGGCGCCGCGCCTCCCCGACCGACACCTCGGTCTCCACCCGGTGCGGCGAGCAGGTCACGTACCCGACCAGCCCGCCGGGGCGTACCGCACCGAACGCGGCGACGAGCAGCTCGCGCTGCAGGCGGGTCAGCGGCGGCAGGTCCGACGGCTGCCGGCGCCAGCGCGACTCCGGCCGGCGGCGCAGCGCACCGAGGCCGGAGCAAGGGGCGTCGACGAGTACCCGGTCGAAGCCGGTCGCCTCGATCTCCCGCCCGTCGCCGACCTCGACGGTGACCGGCAACCCGCGTACCGCCTCCTCGACCAGGGCCGCGCGGTGCGGGGCGACCTCGACCGCGTGCAGCTGCGCACCCCGCTGCGCGGCCAGCGCACCGAGCAGTGCCGCCTTGCCGCCCGGTCCGGCGCACAGGTCCAGCCAGCGCTGGTCCGGCCCGGCCAGCTCCGCCGTGGCCAGGGCGAGCGCGACGAGCTGGGAGCCCTCGTCCTGCACGTGTGCCCGCCCGTCGGCGATCGCCGGCAGGTCACCGGGTGCGCCGCCGGGCAGGTACACCGCGTACGGCGAGTACCGGCCCGGTTCGCCGCCGGCCTGGTCCGCGAGCTCCGCCGCGGAGATCCGGCCCGGCCGGGCGCACAGGTGCACCGGCGCCGGGGTGTTGTCGGCGGCGAGCAGGTCCTGCGGGTCCTCGCCGCCCAGTGCCTCGGCGCCCAGTGCCTCGGCG
>Ga0066709_100000253_pt1 | contig 25433 bp, 26 predicted proteins | sample GraSoiAngelo_158_FD_79665 | JGI IMG/M metagenome (GOLD analysis project Ga0066709, IMG submission 79665) | Grasslands soil microbial communities from the Angelo Coastal Reserve, California, USA - 14_1009_16_30cm | ecosystem: Environmental > Terrestrial > Soil > Grasslands | place: USA...
GGCGCCGCCTTCGCGATCGCATGGACGCCGTGCACGAGCATCACGCTGGGAGCGATCCTCACGCAGGCCGCAATCTCGAGCTCGGCGGCGCACGGCGCGCTGTTGCTTGCGTTCTACTCCGCGGGTCTGGCGATCCCGTTCCTGCTGATCGCGCTGGCCTTCGAGCGGATGACGGCCGCGGTGACGATCGTCAAACGCCACTTTCCGACCATCATCGCGGTGGGCGGAGCGGTGATGATCGCGCTCGGAGTACTGATCCTCACCGGCGAGTTCACGGTGCTCAACGCCAAGGCCAATGAACTCACCACCAGCCTCGGGCTGCCGAGCACGACCATCTGAGTCCTCGCCTCATAATCCGCGCCGGCTGGCCTGCCGTCCGCGACCTGGCATGCACAAGCACCGGGGCCGGGGACCCGGTGCTCGCTGGGCAGACGAAACGTCTGCAGTGCCGCAAGCTACCGGGGCAAGCAGCGGCGTTGGTGAAGAAATGGTGAAGACGGCGGCACGCGCGTGATCCCGAGCTCGCGCTTGTGCAGCCGGTCCGGATGCCTTTCTCAGTCGTTCACAACGTGTGTGGGCAGCTCAGCTAGGAGGCCTGCGCCGGCTGCGGCGCGGCGCGCCCGGCGCGCGATCGTTGCAGGTAGCGCCGTTCCCAGGCTTCCTGGTTGCGCTTGGCGTCCAGCACGAACGGGGACCAGCCGATCGCCTTGACGATCAGCGCGTTGATCGCGGACTCGGGGAATGGAAGCGGGCGCAGCACGTCGACAAACAGCACCACGCGTGTCTCGTCGGTGTCGTTCCAGACCTCGTGGTTGAAGGTGTCGTCGAAGATCATGCTCCTGCCCTCCTCCCAGTGGCGGATGTCCTCGCCCACGCGGATGCGGCATGCCTGCTTCTCGCGCGGGACGATCAGCCCGAGGTGGTAGCGCAGTACGCCCTTGTAGGGGCCGCGATGGTCGAGAATGTGCTTGCGCGGGGAGAGGATCGAGAACATCGCCGTTGTCATCCCTGGGACCTGGCGCATGAGGGCGTCGGTACGAGGGCACATCTCGGTGCCCAGCTTGGCCTTGAAGCCGTAGCCGTACAGGAAGAACGTCTTCCAACGATCGTCGTCGGTGATCCCGATCTGGTCCTTGGAGATGTCCTGGAAGTTGGGCAGCGCCGCCCGGTCCTCCAGCACGCGTTCGAGCTCCTCGCGGATGGTCAGCCAGTTCTCCTCGACGTGTCGCACCCAGGGAAAGCGCTCGAGCGGGAAGAACGTCGCGTCGCCGACGAGTGATCGCCGGCCAATCCAGCGCTCGATCGGCGCGAGCAGCCTTTCGCCGAAAGCGACCGTGAGCTGCACCGTCCGCTCCCACAGCGTCTTTGACACGTGCCGGCCTCCTGTAGTTCGCGCTCGAGGGTGGCCACGCAGGCGCCCCGTTGGACGTGCAGCGTAGCGGACGTCCCCGCGGACGCGAGCGCGCCGGCCGCGCGGCCGCGTGGGGTGTATAAAGCCGGGCCGTGGCCAACGACGAGCCGCCCGCGCGGCGTAACGACGAGCCGCGCTCGCAGCGCGGCCCGGCGCCGCTTGAGCGCTCCCAGAGCGCGGGCGGGCGGGTAACGCTGATCAGCGGCGCGGCGCGCGGCATCGGCCGCGCGTGCGCGCTGGCGCTTGCCGGCGCCGGATCTGCGGTCGCCGTCGCCGACCTGCGCGAGGAGCAGGCTGCCGAGGTGGCGCGGGAGATCCGGGGCCAGGGAGGCGAGGCTCTGGCACTGGCCATGGACGTCACCGACCCGGAGGCCGTGGGCGCCGCGGCGGCGCGCGCGCGCGAGGCGCTGGGGCCGATCGAGGTGCTCGTCAACTGCGCCGGATGGGACGAGTTCAGACCTTTCCTGGACACCGAGGAGCCGTTCTGGCGGCGCGTGATCGCGATCAACTTCGAAGGCTGTCTGCGCACCACCGCCGCCGTCATCGGCGGCATGGCCGAGCGGCATTGGGGAAGGATCGTCAACGTGAGCTCCGATGCGGCGCGGGTGGGGTCAGCCCAGGAGGCCGTTTACGCCGGGGCCAAGGCGGCCGTGATCGCCTTCACCAAGACGGTCGCGCGCGAATTCGCACGCCAGGGCGTCACGGCCAACGTGGTCTGTCCTGGGCCCACGGACACCGACATGCTGCAGGAGATGGTGCGCAGCGCACCGGACTCCGAGCGACTGGTCGAGGCGCTTGCCCGCGCGGTGCCGATGCGCCGGCTCGGGCGCCCGCACGAGGTGGCCGCGGCGATCGCCTTCCTCGCCTCTGAGCAGGCGGGCTACATAACGGGCCAGACGCTGTCGGTGAGCGGAGGCCTGACAATGGCGTGAGCGGCGGCTCGACACAATGCGCTCGAGCAGGACGCCCTCATGCAGATCCGCGGTGGAAGGAGCGTTATGACTTTGGATCCTCTGTCAGACGTGCGCTACGAGGTCGAGGACGGGCTGTGCTGGGTCACGATCGATCGCCCGCAACGGCTCAACTCGTTCACCGCGCACACGGTCGATGAGCTGATCGCCTGCTTCAAGCAGGCATGGGCGGATGCGCAAGTGGGCGTGGTCGCGCTCACGGGCGCCGGCGAGAAGGCGTTCTGCACCGGCGGCGACCAGAAGCAGCGCGCGCAGAGCGGCGACTACGGGCCCTCGCGCAGCGGCCTGTTCGAGATCGAGACCCTGCATCGCACGATTCGCGACATCCCCAAGCCGGTGATCGCCGCGGTCAACGGCCTGGCGATCGGCGGCGGGCACGTGCTGCACGTGATCTGCGATCTGTCCATCGCCGCCGAGCACGCCCGCTTCGGCCAGGCCGGCCCGCGGGTGGGCTCGTTCGACGCCGGCTTCGGCACCGGCTACCTGGCGCGGGTGGTGGGGGAGAAGCGAGCGCGCGAGATCTGGTTTCTGTGCCGCCAGTACGACGCCAGCGAGGCCGAGCGATGGGGCCTCGTCAATCGCGTCGTGGGCGCGGCCGAGCTGCGCGCCGAGGTGCGCCGCTTCGCCGACGAGATCCTCGCCCTGTCACCGACCGCGCTGCGCTTCCTCAAGCAGTCCTTCAACCAGGAGAGCGAGCACCTCGCCGGCCAGGCGGCGCTTGCGTTCAGCGGCCTGCACGAGTTCGCCGCCTCGGAGGAGGCCGCCGAGGGGCTGCGGGCGTTCGAACAGAAGCGCGCGCCGGACTTCGCGCGCTTCCGCGCGCACACCTCGCAGCCGATCTGAACGTCGCCGGAGGCGCGGCGCCGAGCTACGCGGCCTCGCGCAGCGCGGCCAGCTCAGGCGACTCGGCGAGCTTCTTCAGCGCCCGCTGCTCGAGCTGGGAGGCACGCTCAGCGGAGAAGCCGAGCCTTTTGCCGATCGCGGTCAGCGTCTGAGGCTCCTCGCGTCCGGTGCCAAAGCGGAGCGTCAGCACGGTCCGCTCGGTGTCCGGCAGCTGCGAGATCGCGCGGTGCACGATGCGCTCGCGCTCGTTGTCCCACGCCGTCTCCTCCGGCGGCTGAGCCTCGGAGGGCAACAGATCACCGAGCGCGGTGTCGCCGTCTTCGCCGACCTGCTGGTCGAGGCTAACGAGCGCCGCCCGCTGGTGGCGGACCTCCTCGACCTGCTCGATCGTCAGCCCGGTCTCGTGCGCCAGCTCCGAGATCGTGGGCTCGCGCCCAAGCCGCACCGACAGCTCGCGCTCGACGCGTCCCACCTTGCGAGAGCGCTGCGCCACGTGCACGGGGAGGCGGATCGTGCGCCCCGAGTTCTCCAGGCCGCGCTGTATTGCCTGGCGGATCCACAGCGTGGCGTAGGTGGAGAAGCGAAAGCCCTTGCGCCAGTCGAACTTCTCGCTGGCGCGGATGAGGCCGAGCATGCCCTCCTGGACGAGGTCGGCGAGCGGCAGGCCCTGGTTCTGGTAGCGCCGCGCGTTGGACGCGACCAGTCGCAGGTTCGAGTTCACGAGCAGTTCCTTGGCCTCCAGGTCGCCGCGCTCGATGCGCTGCGCGAGCTCGATCTCCTGAGCCGGCGTGAGCAGGGGGTAGCGGCGCGAGTGGGCCAGCAGCTGGTCCACCGACTCGGGGATGAAGGTGTCGGGCGCGCTGAGATCCGCCCGCTCGATCGGGTTGTCCAGGCGTGCGGGTGCGGCCACGGCTGCACCATCGGCCGCGGCTGCGCCGTCGGCCGTGCGCGCGGGCTCCTGGATGGACTCCACCGGGTCAAGGGTGGTGCTTACGTTTGTTGAGAAATCTGCCATCTGTCCTTCTAATCCGATGCTTGCAGTCGGAATTATACGCCTTGATAGTTGCGTTGTCAATTATCCTGCCCGGCGCGCTCCCGCTGGTCTGCTTCGACACCGCGTAATGCCTACCTGCCCGCGGCGCCGGAAACTATTCGAGCGCCGGGGACCCCGGGATAAACCCCGGGTATCCATAACCCGCGGGGGCCAAAAGGCTGTGCCGGTTGCCTGCACTGTCATCGGCCAGCGCAGCCCGGACGCTGAGCGCTGCAGGATAAGCTCGGCGAATGAGCAGCGAGCTCTCGAACCAGGTCGTGGCCGTGACAGGGGCCTCATCGGGCATCGGCGAGGCCACGGCGCTGGCCTGCGCCCGGGCCGGTGCGACGGTGGCGCTTGCCGCGCGACGCGCCGAGCGCATCGAGGCGCTCGCCGAGCGCATCGCGCGGGACGGGCGGCAGGCGCTCGCGATCCCGACCGACGTCGCCGAGGAGGCCCAGGCACGCGCGTTCATCGAGCGCACGCACGCCGAGCTCGGCCGGCTCGACGTGCTCGTGAACAACGCCGGCGTGATGCTGCTGGGGCCGATCGCCGGCGCATCCACCGAGGAATGGCGGCGCATGATCGATGTCAACGTGTTCGGCGTGCTGTACTGCACACATGCTGCCCTGCCGCTGATGGCCGAACAGGGCTCGGGGCACATCATCAACGTCTCTTCGGTCGCCGGACGCGTCGCCAGGGCGGGTTCGGGCGTGTACAACCTGACGAAGTTCGGCGTGGGGGCCTTCTCGGAGTCGCTGCGCCAGGAGGGGGTGCCGCTGGGTGTGCGGGTGACGCTGGTGGAGCCGGGCGCGGTCGCCACCGAGCTGCCCGGGCACAATCGCCCGGAGATCATCGAGCAGATGGCCAAACGCTTCCAGGGCATCACCCCGGTGGCTGCCGACGACATAGCGCGCGCGATCCTGTTCGTGATCAGCCAGCCGGCCAACGTGAGCGTCAACGAGGTGCTCGTGCGGCCCAGTGGACAGCCCTTCTAGGCGGCTCGCGAGCGGGGATGCACGCGGCCGCGGCTTGCGCGCGACGACCGCGATATGGCTTCTCGACGCCGGGAAGGTTCCCCGGTTAATGGCGTCTAGCAGCAAGTGGACCGCTCGGTCTGTCAACTACGGCTGGAGGCACGATGAGAAACACCTTTGCGCTGGGCGCGATCGCCACCGGGGCGCTCGCCGTGGCGGGATGCGGAGGCGGCAGCAAAAGCACCGCCACCAAGGCGGGGCCGACGGCGGCGAGCCCACCGGCGCAGACCACGGCCGCGAGCAGCTCGAGTACCGCCGCAAGCGCGCGCGAGACGATCAGCACCAAGCACGGCAAGCTCGGCACGATCCTCGCGGCGGGGCCGAAGCACCTGACGGTGTACATGTACGAGGCCGACAAGGGCGCAAGCTCGAGCTGCAGCGCGGGCTGCGCGTCGCTGTGGCCACCGGTTCGTACGGGCTCGGCGCCCACAGCGAGCGGCAGCGCGCGCGGTGCTGACCTCGGCGTGATCACCCGCTCCGACGGGACTAAGCAGGTCACCTACAAGGGCCACCCGCTGTACTTCTACGCCCGCGACGGCGATTCCGGGGACGCCTACGGGCAGGCGATCAAGAGCTTTGGCGCGGAGTGGTATGTGCTGTCAGCGAGCGGCAACAAGGTCGACACCTCCTAGCCCGCGCGCGAATTCAGCTAGGACACCGGCTGGCCGTTGGCCGTAAGGCTCACCTCGATGTTGTTGCGGGTGGCGTTTGAGTAGGGACACACTCGGTGCGCCGCCCGCACCAGCTCGATCGCTTTCGCCTGATCCTCGATTGAGGGCAGGCTCACGTCCAGCTCGACGGCCAGCTTGAAGCCGCGCTCCTCGGTCGTGAGCAGCATGACCTTGGAGTCGACCGCAACATCGCCGGCCTCGTCCTTCGTGCGCCGTGCGACGGTCGCGATCGCACTCTCGAAGCAGGCGGCAAAGCCCACCGCGAAGAGCTCCTCGGGGTTGGTGCCTCCCCCTTGCCCACCCAGCTCGCGGGGTATGCGCAGATCGACCTCGAGCGCTCCGTCGGATGAGCGTCCATGGCCGTTGATGCGCCCGCCGACGACGTGTGCTTCGGCGGTGTAGAGCGGCTTCGCCATCGCTATCGCTCCTCTCTGTTGCGCGCCTGCACCAGCAGGCTCGACGTGCCCGGCGCCGTCGGCCGGGCCGCGCCACGCGCGCGCGTCGAGGCAGGCGACGGCTGAATCTCGAGCAACTCCGCGCCGGCGTGGTCGACCTGCAGGGTGGTGTGATCGAGGCCGAACCGGGCGTGCAACATCGCCTCCATATCGCGTCGCGCAGCATGACAGTCCTCCTCGCCCGCGACCAGCACGTGTGCCGACAGCGCGGGGAAGCCACTGGTCACCTCCCACACGTGCAGATCGTGCACCTCAACGACCCCCGCCCGCTCGACGAGCGCCCGGCCGATTGCCTGCGGGTCCAGCCCCTCCGGCGCTGCCTCGAGGAATACGCGACCCGAGGCCTTCAGCAGCAGGTAGGCCGATCGCGTCATGATCCCGGCGATGCACAGCGAGGCGATCGGGTCAGCGCGCTGAAACCCCGTCAGCAAGATGACCGCGGCGGCCAGCGCGGTACCGATGAAGCCATAGAGGTCGGTCAGCACATGCTGGAAGCTGCCCTCCACGCCCAAGCTCTGCCGGTTGGCGGAGGCGAGCATTCGCGCAGCGGCGAGGTTGACGAGCATGCCCACCAGCGCGACCGCGAGGACGAGGCCGGCGCGCACAGCCGGAGGGGCGAGCAGGCGGTTGATCGCCTCGTACGTTATGAACGCGGCCAGGATCAGCAGGCTCACGCCATTGGCCTGGGCCGAGAGGATCTCCACGCGCTTTAGGCCGAAGGTGAGCGCGCCGGCCGCCGGTCGGGCGGCGAGCTTCAGCGCCACGAGCGAGAAGCCGATCGCGGCGGCGTCAGCGAGCATGTGGGCCGCGTCTGACAGCAGCGCGAGCGAATGCGCGAGCACCCCGGTCGCGATCTCGACGGCGATGAACGCGACGATCAGTGCGAGCGCGCGGCCGAGCTTGCGGCTGTCGGCTCGAGCGCGCAGGCCGTGGCTGTGCCATGGGTGCTCGGGCGCCATCACCCCACCATACGCCGCCGAAGGACCCGGCAGGTTGCCGCCGTTCGACTGCCCGCCGGCGCGCCTAGTCTTCTAGTCGATGGCGGCGACCGGCGAGACCGAGCAGGCGCTCACGCAGCAGCGCACCACGCTCGTGTCGATCGCTGCCGCGGCCCTGCTCGTGGCGCTGAAGCTCGGCGTAGGGGTGGCAAGCGGAAGCCTTGGGCTCGTCTCGGCCGGGATCGAGTCGAGTGGCGACGTGATCGCCGCGATCGTGACCTTCTTTGCCGTGCGCCTCGGCGGCCGGCCGGCCGATCGCGAGCATCCCTACGGACACCGGCGCGCCGAGAACCTCGGCGCACTGGGCGAGTCGACCATCCTGCTCGCGGGTGGCGCGCTGGTGGCGGTGGAAGCGCTGCGCCACCTGTTCGCGGGCGCGTCGCCGCCGCGGATCCACTGGTATCAGTTCGCGGTGCTGGCGGCCGCGATCGTGGTCGACCTCGCTCGCACCACCGTCTCGCTGCGAAGCGCGCGACGCTACGGCAGCGCGGCGCTGCGTGCTAACGCATATCACTTCGCGGGCGACCTGGCCGGCTCGCTGACCGTGCTGTTCGGCCTGCTGGTGGTGCGTGCCGGCTTCGGGGAGGGCGACTCGATCGCCGCGCTGCTGGTGGCGGCGATCATCTGTGCGGCGGCGGCCCGGCTGGTCGCCGAGAACGCCAACGTCCTCATGGATCGCACCCCGGCAGAGGCGCGAGTGGCGGCAGAACAGGCAATCGCGCGCCTGGGGATCGACGTGGAGCTCAGCCGGCTGAGGCTGCGCGAGTCGGCCGGACGCTACTTCGCCGACGTGGTCGTCACGGTCCCGCCGGGGCAGGCGGTGGTCGAGGGACATGAGGCCGCCAACGAGGTCGAGGCGGCGCTCGAGGACGCGCTGCCCGGAAGTGACGTCGTCGTGCATGTCGAGCCGCGGCGATGGGGACTGGATCTGCGCGATCGCGTGCTTGCGATCGCGCTCGCGGAGCCGCTCGTGCTGGAGGCTCACGACATCACGATCTTCGAGCAGGACCGGTCGGTCAACGTGTCACTGCACCTGAAGTTCGCGGCCGACCTTCCGCTGCGCGAGGCTGCGGAGACCGCCCGCAGGGTCGAGCAGGCGATCTGCGACACGCTCGGGGTGCTCGCCGTGCAGACGCACCTGGAGCCGCTCGAGCGTCCGCTCGCGGCACGCGCGCCGGACGCGGGCGACGAGGGCGACGCCCGTGATCGGATCGAGCGGCTCGTGCATGAACACACCGGCGTGCGGCCGCGCTCTGTGAAGCTGCTGAGCACCGAGGCGGGACGCGTCGTGTTCCTGACGCTGGGCCTCGACCGCGAGGAGTCGCTGCCCAATGCTCACCGTCTCGCGGGCGAGCTCGAGGATGAGCTGCGCCAGCGGATCCCGGACATCGCCGACGTCGTGATCCACACCCAGCCTTGACATATGCTCTGACCGACGGCTCGCGCGCGGCTGCAGGCCTGGGAAGCATTCGCCGCGAGCGGTGTCCTCACAAGCGACGGCCCCGACCATGGAGGATGTGAACGTGACTCTTCGTGTAACTCACGCAGCGAGGCCGCGCCTCGTCCCGACCGTCTCGATGCTCCTGCTGGCGGGCGCGCTCGCCCTGGCCGGTTGTGGCGGCTCATCGAAAAGCTCGGCGAGCTCCTCCCCGGCCGCCACGAGCTCCTCCTCGGCCACCACCAGCTCCTCGGCTGCGGCGCCGGCTCCGGCCGCGGGAAGCACCCTGAGCCTGGCCGCCAACTCCGAAGGCCTGTTGAAGTTCGACAAGACCACGCTCACGGCCAAGGCGGGCTCGGTGTCGATCTCCTTCACGAACACGGCGACCCTGTCGCACAACCTGACCGTCGCATCGGCCTCCGGCGCCGTAGTAGGCGCGACCGCCACCTTCCAGGGCGGCACCAAGATCCTCGCGCTCAACCTCAAACCGGGCACGTACAAGTTCTATTGCACCGTCCCCGGGCATCGTGCGGCCGGCATGGAAGGCACGCTCACGGCGCAATAAGCCGGGCGCGGGCGGCGCAAGCGGAGCGCGGGACGGGGTGCCGGGCGCCGTGAGCGGCGCGCGTGCGGAGTCGCCGCCAGGCCGCTTCAGCCGCTGAGCGCCGGCTCGCGCACGAACCCCGCGATCAGCTCGGCGGTGCGCTCGGGCTGATCGATCGGCACGAACGTGTAGCTGTCCTCGATCAGCTCGAGGCGGGCATGCGGGAACGCGTCGACGAGACGTTCGGCGTAGCGCAGCTTGAAGAAGCGGTCCTCGGGGGCCCAGGCGATCAGGACGGGCTTTGCGAACTCGCCGAAGTGCTCCGACGCCTCGAGCGTGTACCGATCGGAGATGCCGGTCAAGAACGCCGCCAGCTCGCGGCGGATCGCCCTGCTGGAGAGCGCCGGGGTGATCCACGAACGGGTGAGCTTGTCATCGGCGCGCCTGGTGACCCAGCCATAGGCCAGCGGCGCGCGTCGCGCCGGGGCGGCTCGCATCGACTGCAGCACCGCGAACAGCGCCCCGGGCACCCGAGCCAGCACCTGCAGCGGACGAAACGCCGGCGGCAGGAAGTTCTCGTAGGCGTCGCAGGGGGTGAGCACGAGTCGGCCCAGACGCTCGGGATGATGCGCGGCGACGAGCTGGCACAGCGCACCACCGGTGTCGTTGCCCACGAGCGTGACGCCCTCGAGCTCGAGCTCGCCGAGGAAGTCGGCGATGATCTGCGCCAGCCCCAGAGGCGAGAGGTCGGCGCCCGGCGCCAGGGGGAGCTCGTGAGACCCCAACGGCCAGTCCGGCGCGATCACGCGGAAGTCGGCCGCCAGGCGCGGAAGCACCGCGCGCCACAGCTCGCTGTCGGTCAGTAGGCCGTGCACGAGCACGATCGGCTCACCCGTGCCCAGCTCGCGGTAGCGAATCCGTCCCTGCGGCAGTTGTGCCTCGTTGGTTGGTGTCTCGATCATGGCTTTCTCCTTGTGCTGAGTTGGTTTGCGAGCCGGCGGGCCTGCAGGCGCACAAACGGCAGCCAAGCGCGCGGCCTGGCCGCAACGGCGGCCAGAAGGGGCACCGGGTCGAAGTAGGACTCGCGCTCGACCGCGAGCCCGTCTCTGAGCGTCACCCGGTCGCACACCCGCCAGCTGACCGGTTGCCCGCCGAGGGTTCCGCGCAGCGTGAGCTCGATGTAGAGCACCTCGCCTTGCGCCGCCCAGCGCTCGACCTCGCCGCGGAGGTCGGGGATCAGCCTGAACAACGGCCTGACAAATTCGTCCTCGAACGCTTGCGGCCCGGTCACGTCCGGCAGTTGCGGCTGGATCAGGCGCACATCGGGCGCCAGCATCGGTCGAAAGTGCGCGGCGAACGCGTCCGGGCCGGTTGGCGCGCGCCATCCCTCGACGAATCCCGCCACCCACGCCTCGGCGCTCGGCGGGGACGGGCTGCGCTGATCGGCGGCGATGGTTGTGCTCATGGTCTCCTTGCTCCTTGCTGTGCGGCAAAGCCGGGGGAGAGCGGGGGCACCGCGCCCCGGCACTATACATACAGACAGTATGTGTCTATCATACAAACAGCATGAATGTCAACTCCCAGAGCAGCACGGCAGGGGACTCGCAGACCCGCACGGCACGGGGGAGAGGCACGCGCACGCTCAAGGCCGACCAATCAGAGGCGACGCGCGGCGCTCTGATCGATGCGGCGCAGGAGCTGTTTTCCGCACGCGGGTACGCCGCGGTGGCCACGGAGGAGATCGTGCGCGCGGCCGGCGTCACGCGCGGCGCTTTGTATCACCACTTCGCGGGCAAGAAGCAGCTGTTCGAGGCCGTGTATGAGCACGTGGAGCGAGGACTGGTCGAGCAGATCGCCTCCTCGGCGATCTCCTCGGCCAGTGACCCGCTCGCGGCCCTTCACGCGGGGGCGCAGGCATTCCTCGACGCCTGCGAGGACCCAGCGGTCCAGCGCATCGCGCTGGTGGACGCACCATCGGTGCTGGGGTGGGAACGCTGGCGCGAGATCGGCCTGCGATACGGCTTTGGGCTCGTGCAGGGCACGGTCCAGGCCGCCATGGACTCGGGTCTGATCGAGCGCCAGCCGGTGGGACCGCTCGCGCATCTGCTGCTCGGCGCGATCGACGAGGGCGCCATGCTCATCGCGCGCGCGCAGGACGGCGGGCGGACTCGGGCAGAGGTCGGTGCCTCGGTGGCTCGCTTTCTGGATGCGCTGCGTCCGCGCGAGTAGCGCGGCGGAAATGGCCAGCGTCGCCCCAGGGCGGGGCTGCGAGCGTGACGTAGCATGCGGCCCGTACTCGCAAACGGGAGAGCGAAGAATGCCGATTGATCAAGCCAGGGTGGGAGCGCACATAGCTGCGCAGATGGAAGCGATCGAACAGGATTACGGAGAGGACTGCCGGATCGGCGACATCTGCACGGTCGTTGAGGTGCTCGGACCGCACGGTTCGCACGTGCGCGTGAGGCCGAGCGACGCCCGAGCTCACGTGGGCGTAGGTCTGCTGCGCTGGGCCGAGGCGACGCTGCTGCGGATGGGCGGACCTCAGATCGCGGGAGAGGGGGAGGGCGAATAGGACCGGCGGGGAGCCGCGCTCGCGGCGCCCGCCGGCTCGGACTCCGCGCTGGCCAGACCGGCCCGCCGCGCGGGCCGCTCCCGGAGGCTCGCGGCCCGCGCTCGGCTAGGCACCTCGACGCGTGCGTCTTTCGGTGGGCCCGGCTTGCGACCTACTAGCCCGGCTTGAGATACGAGCTACCGGTGACTCCCAGGACCGCGCCGCCTGAGCCCTTCGGCTCGGTCACACCGGAGCGGGGTTCACGCCGAGGGGCCGTTGCGGAGTTTGGTCTGCTGGGATGAGCCGGCAGCGCCTTGCCGCGGCTCGCCGGTATCAGCCGTCGCGAGTGGCGCCGGCCGACGGCAGGGTGTCCCCGGTGCCGGTGCCCGCGCCCGCTCGCCGATGGTCCCCTGCCGCGCAGCCCCGCGCTGGATCGGCCAAGTGCCCTGCTCAGCTGCGTAGCGCCGGTGGAGGGGGTCGCGGGGCTGACCGTGCCGGCGCCCGAAGGCGACGCTCCGGCAGCGCGACCGCTTCGCGTCGTGCCGCGAGCGGGGGTGGGGACGACAGACCCGCTGGATTGCCTGCCGGGCAGCGTTCCGGCGGCCAGAGAGACGCCTGAGGACCGCCCGGCGGCCGGGGCGGGCGGCTTGGCGTGCGGATGATGCGAGGGCTGCAGTACCAGCCGCGCGCCGCCTGTCGCTGTCACCGTCACGACGGCCGCGCACGCGAGCACCTTGGCCGCGACAGACGCGGCGCCGGGCTTGCCGACCGCGATCCCGGAGGCCGCGGCGGCGCCGCCGACATGGCCGCCATCGACGGCCTGCGCGAGGAGACGAGCGAGCATCGCGCTGGCAGCGGCGGCCGGCAGCGGGGGTGCGAGCGCACTCCAAGCCGCTTGGCGCTCGCCGATCGTCCGCCGGAAGTCACGGCAGCCCTGACAGGAGCGCAGGTGCCCGCGGATCTTGCGCCCGTGCAGGACGCGCCGATCACCGTCGGAGACAACCCTGCGAACCGCCTCACAGTCCATCGCGCGCCCCTCGTCGAACTCCTGCAGGGCGCAGCGCGCCTCGAACAGTGCCTGCTTGGCCGCACCGGGCGAGATCGATAGCGCCACCGCGATCTCCTTGATCGGCAATCCGCTGAGCTCGTGCATGACCAATGCCGAGCGCTGGCGCTCGGTCAGCGCTTGCAGATCGACCACGAGCGTTGCGATCCGCTCCCGGATCTCCCAGGTGTGCTCGGCGGCCGCTTCGGAGGGTTCCAGCTCGCCCGCGAGCGGGACGGCGACCCGCCGCCGGCGCAGCAGCGACACCGCCTCGTTGTGGGCGATCCGGAACAGCCACGGCCGCACCGCGAGGTCGCGCTGCTCGGCCTGTAGCGCCACCAAAGCGCGCAGCATCGCGCTCTGCAGCGCGTCCTGGGCGTCGTCCGCGTTGCGCACGATCGCGCAGCAGTAGCGATAGAGCGCCTGATGATGTCGTCGATACAGCAGACCGAACGCGCGCGCGCTTCCGTTGGAGACGAGCTTGGCAAGCCGCTCGTCGCTCGAGAGTCCTACTGGGACCCCAAGCTCGGGTGGGCTTCGGATTGGAAGCGCAGGATCGTGCATGAATCACATCGCAACAACGACGCCGCGTAGATCAAGGTTAGGGACGATCGATCCTTCGCATCGCGGTCACCGATTGACGGTGTATCTCTTTATCGGCCGGGGAGTTAGCGTTTCAGGAGGACGAGCCGAGATGAACGAGGTGGCGAAGACGAACCGCAGCTGGACACGGCTCGACGAATCTGACTCTCGATCATTCATGGCGCGTGTCATGCCGATCAACATAGGAGCGATGCGTGAAGCTTCCATGGCAACCCTCGAGCAGCTGCACTTCCGCCTCGCCGGCGCCGCCGATGCTGAGGCGATCGCCAACCTTCACGCCGATAGCTGGCGCCGCCACTACCGGGGCGCCTACTCCGACGCCTTTCTCGACGGCGACGTGTTCGCCGACCGTCTGGCATTCTGGACCGACCGGCTGCGGGAGCCCGATCGGCGCCGCTGCACGATCCTGGCCGAGGACGGCAGCCTGGTGGGCTTCGCCAACACGGTCTTCGACGATGACCCACGGTGGGGCGCGTTGCTCGACAACCTGCACGTTGCCGACGGGCACCATCGCCGGGGCATCGGCTCGCGCCTGCTCGCCTTGACGGCCGAGGCCATCCTCGAGCGGCCGCACCGGACCGGTCTTTATCTGTGGGCCTTAGAGCAGAACGTCGACGCCCAGGCCTTCTACCGGGCCCACGGCGGGAGATGCGTGGAGCGAGCTCCGGCAGCACCGCCGGGCGGGATCGCCAGCCGGCTCACCGGATCGCCGACCAAGCTGCGCTATGTCTGGGCCGCCGAGTTGCTTGAACCTCGATGATGGTTGAGGTCGTCGGCAGCCGGCTCAGTTCCAAGCCACGCCTGTGTCATCCGGGCTGCTGCGACCAGGGCACGATGCCGAGCTCCGGCCTCGGTGAGCCCTCCAGCATGGCCAGGTACTCGAGCATGTGACCGTCCGGGTCTCGAAAGTAGATCGCTGCAGCTGGCATCCATCCGATCACGCTCGGCTCATCGGTGGGCTCGCCGAAGAACGAGAGAGGCTGGATGCCCTGGGCGCGGAGTTGCTGTGGGGCGGCGAGCACGTCGGCGAGCGCCATGTCGAACGCGATGTGCAGCTGCATGCTCATCGGCGCCGAGCCGATCGACCACAGCCCGAGCATCGCGCGCCCCGCCTTGCCGATCCAGTGAAACGTGGCGCCCCGCTCTGGCAGCTCGAGTGCCACCGGGAGCCCGACCACGTCGCGGTAGAAGACCACCGAGCGCTGTAGATCGGAGACCGTCAGGTGGGTCTCGAAAAGTCCGCGCACATTCATCGCAGCCTCGAGCATCGCTGCGCGCAGCTCGCTAGTCAACCCAGGGCAATGATCGCCATCGGCGCTGAGGGCGGGGCCAGCTGATGCAACGCTCGATAATCGATGTTATGTCAACAATGGCGCGATCCGCCCGCGTCGCGACATCCACGCCAGCGAGCGCCGGGCCCGGCAGCCCCGCTGCGGCCAGGCATGACCGGCTAGCCGGCGCGTGCGCAGCATAATCGCCGGCAATGGCAGATGCGCGAGCAGCGGCGCCCGCGGCTGCGGTACCGGAGCCGGAGGAGCCAGCCGCCCCCTATAGCGGCCGCACGGCCTGGGCGCGCAGCCTGGCCGCGCCGGTGCGCGACTTCCTGAGCACCGAGACCGGCAGTGCAGCCGTGCTGCTGGCTGCGGCGCTCGCGGCGCTCGTGTGGGCCAACTCGCCGTGGTGGCACTCATATGAATCGGTGTGGCGGACGACGCTCTCCATCCGGCTGGGCGGCGGGACGCTCTCGACCGACCTGCGCCACTGGATCAACGAGGGCGTGATGACGTTCTTCTTCCTCGTGGTCGGACTGGAGGCCAAGCGCGAGTTCGACATGGGAGAGCTGCGCGAGCGTCGGCGACTGGCGATCCCCGTACTGGCGGCAGCCGGTGGCATGGCGGTGCCAGTGGCGATTTACGAGGCGTTCAATGCCGGCGGCCCCGGCGCGCACGGATGGGGCGCCGCGATGTCGACGGACACCGCGTTTGCGCTGGGCGCGCTGGCGCTGCTCACACCGGGGGCCGCGACACGGCTGCGGGTCTTTCTGCTCACGCTCGCCGTCGTCGACGACATGTTCGCGCTGCTGGTGATCGCCACGGTGTACACGAGCCACGTCTCGCTTCCCGCGCTCGCCGCGGCCGCCGGACTTGCAGCAGCACTGCTCGCCCTGCGCTTCGCGCCCGCCTGGAGGCGAGAGGTCTCGATCGTGCTTGGCGTCGCGCTGTGGGTGGCGCTGTTCAAGTCAGGCATCGACCCCGTGATCGCCGGGCTCGCGGTTGGGCTGGCGACCGCGGCGTATCCGCCGGCGCGCGAGGACCTCGAGCGCGCGACCGCGCTGACACGTTCGTTCCGCGAGCAGCCGACACCAGAGCTCGCGCGCTCGGCGCAGCTCAGCCTACGCTCGGCGATCTCCCCCAACGAGCGGCTCCAGTACGGGCTGCACCCGTGGACGAGCTACGTGTTCGTGCCGCTGTTCGCGCTCGCCAACGCCGGCGTCCACTTCAGCGGCGGCCTGATCGGGAACGCCGTCGGGTCGCCGATCACGCTCGGGATTCTGTTCGGATACGTGCTAGGCAAGCCGCTCGGCATCCTCGGCGCCTCCTTGATCGCCTCGCGCCCCGCCCTCCGTGGCCCGCGGCCTTCGCTCAGCTGGGCCTCGCTGCTCGGCGGTGGAGCCATCGCGGGCATCGGCTTCACCGTCTCGCTGTTGATCTCCAGCCTGGCGTTCAGCGGGCAGCGTCTGCAGGAGGCAAAGCTCGGCGTGCTCGCCTCAGCGCTTCTGGCGCCCGCGGTGGCGTGGAGCGTGTTTGCGGTCTACAGGCGACTGCCACGCCGGGTGCTTGCCCGTCAGATCGGGGCCACGGCCGAAGACATCCTCGACCTCGCCGGCGACGTGGACCCGCAACGCGACCACATCCGCGGCCCCGATGACGCGCCGGTGACACTCGTCGAGTACGGCGATTTCGAGTGCCCGTACTGCGGCCAGGCTGAGTCGGTCATCCGCGAGCTGCTCGCGTCCTTTGGCGACGACGTTCGCTATGTGTGGCGGCACCTGCCGCTCAACGACGTGCACGGGCACGCGCAGTTGGCCGCCGAAGCGGCGGAGGCCGCCGCGAGCCAGGGCAAGTTCTGGGAGATGTACGACGCGATGCTCGCCCACCAGGATGAGCTCACCCCGCGGCAGTTGGGGCGGATTGCGGCCGAGCTCGGGCTCGACGTGGACCGCTTTTGGGATCAGCTGCGCGGGCACGAGCACTCCTCGCGCGTGGCGGACGATGTCTCGAGCGCTGATGCGAGCGGCGTCTCGGGAACACCCACGTTCTTCATCAACGGGCGCCGTCACTACGGGGCGTATGACGTCGGCGCGCTCACCCAGGCTGTCGGTGCTGCCCTGCGGCGAGCACGACTGACGTCGTCGAGCGAACGCACGGCAGCCGAGGCGCAACCGGCGTCGCGCTGAAGCGCGCGCGAACTAGCGCGATCGCTCAGCGAGGTCGCGCACGCGCAGCAGGATCTGATCGAGCATCGCCTCGGTGAGTCTGCCGGTGAACGTGTTCTGCTGGCTCGGGTGATAGCAGCCGACGAGCGTGTAGCGCTCGCGCGAGAACTGCGCGCCGTGTGCGAACCGCGGACGCGGACGCGGCGGCACGGCCACCTTCCCCGGTGCGCCCGCGATCAGCCGCAGCGCCGCATCCCAGGCGAACACCCCCAGACACAGCAGCACGCGCGCATTCGTCAGCAGCGTTAGCTCGCGCGCGGTCCATGGCAGGCACATGTCGCGCTCGGCGGGCGTGGGACGGTTGGCCGGCGGCGCGCACCGCACGGCGGCCGTGATCCACATGTCGCGCAGCTCTAGGCCGTCGCCGCGGTGGCGCGAGGTCGGCTGATTGGCGAAGCCGCAGCGGGCCAGCGCCGCGAACAAGAAGTCGCCGGAGCGGTCGCCCGTGAAGATGCGTCCGGTGCGATTGCCCCCGTGCGCCGCAGGCGCCAGGCCGAGGATCAGTGCGCGTGCCCGCGGATCGCCGAAGCCGGGCAGCGGCCTGGCCCAGTACTGCTCGTTTGCGAACGCGGCGCGTCGCTCGCACGCGACCTGCTCACGCCAGGCGACCAGACGTGGACAGCGCCGGCACCGGCTCACCTCCTCGGCGAGGGTCGCCAGCTCGCTTCCACGGCGTGTCGCCACGAGGCAGTAGTAGCATCGGTGGCGATGTCGCTGTGGCTTTTGATCGTGCTGTTCGCCCTGATCAAGCTGCCGATCGCAGCGATGATGCTCGTGCTTCCGTTCCGTCACGACGCCGCGATGGAACCACCGGAGCGCTCGGGGCCCTCGGATGAAGATGGCGGTTCGCCTACCCCACCTGACGAGCCGCGACCGCCACATCCGCGCTGGCCCATCTCTGACCGTCCGCGCGGGCCGGCATGCAGTCGCGCGAGGACCGCATTGGCTGTCGGGGCCCGGCGTCGCGGCGCGCACAGCACCCCCGACCCGCGCGCTCCGCGACGGGTCCGCTCTCGGCTTCGGCGGCGGCCCGCCCTGCCGGTCGGGCGCTGAGCCTACCTGTTGCGCTTGCGGGCTCGGCGCGCGGCTTTGGCCTGCGCCCGGCGCCGGCGCACGCGAGCAGCTGAGTCGCTGCGCGATCGCGCCTCGATCAAGTCAGCGTCGCCGGCCGGTGCGACGCGGCGAGCGTCGCGCACGATGATGAACGCGATGCCCCCCAGCAGCACGACCGCTACTGCCCCGCCAGCAAGCAGCAGCGTGCTCGAGTTCGTGGGCGTGCTCGTCGACTGTGTGGTGGCTGTCTGCGTCGTGGTCGTTTCCGGCTGGCTCTTGGTCAGTTCGTTGAAGGAGTTACCTTCGCTGACCGCCGCCGACAGCGCCGCAGGCGCGCCCAGCAGCGACAGCGACAGCGCGAGCGCTGCGCATGCGATCACCGATACGCCGTGCCGGTGCAGGCGGCGAGGAGCCACTCGTGCGAGGATACCGCCGTCTTCTCCTCTCAACCGCCGCCGGTGCCGTCGTTCCGGGCGGGCCAGCTCGTAGAATGACCGCCGGTGCCCCCCAAGCAACGCCAGATCAGGGTCGAACAGCGCGGCAGCATCGAGGCCATCCAAGCTCTCGAGCAGCGCTCTGACGAGGAGCTGGAGAGCGAGACCAAATATAAGTCGGCCGCCCTGGCCATCCTCGGCGCGCGCGCCGCTGAGCGCTTCGACGCGGCCAAGGCGCGGAACTACTTTCAGCGGGCGATCGCCGCCGCGCGCCCGCAAGAGCGGATGCAGCTGCGGCGCATGGCCGATGCCTCCCTCGCGCTCGCCGATCGGCGCGCCGGGGATCTCAAGGAGGCCGTCGAGCGGCTGGGGCAAGAGCCGCCGAGCGGACGTCAGATGCTCGCGCTGCGCCTCATCGGCCTGCTCGTGCCGCCGGGCTCGGCCGGGATTCTCGCCCGCCTGCGCGGGATCATGCTGATCCTCGCCCTGGTCATCGTCCTGCTCGGCATGGGACTCGGTCTGGTGGAGCTCGTGTCGCTGCCGTTCGGAGGCCTGGGCTTGGCGCCGGGCATCCTGCTGGGCCTGTTCGTGGCGATCGCAATCATCGCGATCATCGCCACGATCGGGCGGCGACGGCGCAATCGAGCGAGGGCCGCGCGCGCGTAGGCGGTGCCGCTGCGCCGCGGGAGCGCGGCGCCGGGCGACTACGCTGTCGCGGTGCCCGCACCCGTCTGCCTGATCGTCAACCCAGCCGCCGGAGGCGGCAGGTCTGGGCGCCTTGCAAGCGGCGTTGAGCGTGCCCTGCGCGGCCACGGCTTGGCGCTGCGGCGCGAGGACACGCGCGACCTCGAGCACGCCGGCTCGCTGGCGACCGCGGCCGCCCGCGCCGGTGAGACGGTCGTGGCGCTGGGCGGCGATGGCCTGATCGGCGCGATCGCGGACAGGCTGCGCGAGCGCCCCGGCGCCCTGCTCGGCGTGCTCCCCGGTGGTCGCGGCAACGACCTGGCGCGGGTGCTGGGCATCCCCGAGGACCCGATCGCGGCCTGCGCGACGATCGCCCACGGGGTCCCGGCGGCGATGGATCTCGGAGCCGTGATCGACGCTGAGTCGGGCGAGCACGGTCGGGCGTTCGTCGGCATCGCCTCGGCCGGCTTCGACAGCGACGCCAACCGGATCGCCAACGAGGCGCCTGCCTGGCTGGGCGGGCTGGCGTACGCGTACGCGGCGCTCAGGGCGCTGATCGCGTGGAAGCCCGCCCACTTTGAGATCCAGCTCGATTCGCTCGGCGAGCGCCGGCGGTTCACCGGCTACTCGGTGGGAGCCGCCAACTCGAGGGCCTACGGCGGTGGCATGCGCGCGGCCCCGCACGCGATGCTCGACGACGGTCTGCTCGACGTGCTCGTGCTCGAGCAGGTCAGCAAGCTCGCGTTCGTAACGTTGATCCTGTCGCGGGTGTTCAAGGGAACGCACGTCAAGCACCCGCGCGTGCACGTGTTTCGCGCCGCGGAGGTCGCGATCTCGGCGGACCGTCCGTTCACCATGTATGCCGACGGAGACCCAATCGGCGAGCTCCCGGTGCGGGTGCGCGCGGTCTCAGCCGCGATCAGCGTCCTCGTCCCGCCCACCGCGGCAACGGACCCGCCATTCGCCGCCCCCCCTCCCCCGCCGGTTGGGCGGGCGGAGACGGACGCGGGCGATCGCGGTCCTGCGGACGCGCGAGCGACCAGGGGCTGATGGCGAGCGCGCTCGAGCCCAAGCTTGCCCTCGCGCGCGCCGTGGGCGCGCTCTCGCGCCTGCGCGGTGGCGGCGCCACCAGCGCGCCGGGGAAGCTGCTCGTGGCCCTCGATCGGGATGCCATCGCCACGCTGGGAGCCCGGCTGGGGCGCGGCAGCGCGCTCGTGTCGGCCACGAACGGGAAGACCACCACCACCGCGCTCGCGGCGCGCATCTTCGAGCACGCCGGTATCAGGCTGGTGCACAACCGCGCCGGCGCAAACATGGCCGGGGGGATCGCAGCGGCGCTGCTGGCCGCGGCGCGCCCGCACAAGCAGATCGCTGGCGAACTCGGCCTGTTCGAGGTCGACGAGCTATGGCTCGACTCGATCGCGAGCCAGCTCGGACCCCGTGCGGTGCTGCTCGGAAATCTGTTCCGCGATCAGCTCGACCGCTATGGCGAGCTGGAGGCGATCGCCGCGCGCTGGGCCGAGGGGCTGCGCGCGGAGCGACTCGTACTGAACGCCGACGATCCGCTCGTCGCGGACCTCGGCCGCGGGCGGGACAGGACATTGTACTTTGGCCTCGAGGACGAATCGCTGGCGCTTCCCGGCCTTGCCCACGCCGCCGACGCGAAGCATTGCCGGCGCTGTGGTGCGCCCTATTTCTTCGAGAGGGTGTACCTGGGCCACCTCGGCCACTATCGCTGCCCAAGCTGCGGACAGCAGCGTCCGGAGCCGATCGTCACTGCCACCGACGTGACCCTGCAGGGCGTGCGCTCGGCGTCCTTCACGCTGCGGACCCCCGCGGGCTCGGGACGCGTGGCGCTGGGACTGCCGGGTCTCTACAACGTCTACAACGCCCTCGCGGCCGCCGCCCTGGCGAGCGCGCTGGAGGTGGAGCTGAACAGCATCCTCGCGGGGTTGGATGGCGCCACGGCCGCGTTCGGGCGGGCGGAGGCGGTGACGCTGTCGCTCGCATCCGCTGCCGCGGGCGCCGGTCCGCTCACGCGAGAGCTGCGCATCCTGCTCGTCAAGAACCCCGCCGGCGCCAACGAGGTGCTGCGCACGCTCGCGCTCGAGCCTGGCCAGCATGACCTGCTGGGCGTGCTCAACGACAACATCGCCGACGGACGCGACGTGTCCTGGATCTGGGACGCCGACTTCGAGCTGCTGGCCCCGCGCGTGCGGCAGATGAGCTGTAGCGGCACGCGCGCGGCCGAGCTGGCGCTGCGGATGAAGTACGCCGGCGTCGCCGAGCAGCGGATCAGGGTCGAGCCCGACCTCTCGCGCGCGCTGGCGGCGGCCGCGGCGGACACGGCGGACGGCGCACCGCTGTATGCACTTCCGACCTACACCGCGATGCTCGCGCTGCGCGAGCTGCTGGTCGCGCGCGGCGAGGCAAACAGCGCGTGGGGCTGAGCGTGACCCATCGCACCCGCGTCCCGGCGACGCCCGCGAGCGACCACGCCGAAGTCGTGTGGCACGACCTCGAGTGCGGCTCCTACCGCGCGGACTTGCCGTTGTGGCGCGAGCTGGCGGCCCGCAATCCAGGGCCGATCCTCGAGATTGGCGCGGGCACCGGCCGGGTGGCGCTCGAGCTGGCCCGGGCCGGACATGTGGTCACGGCGCTCGAGCGCGAGCCGGCGCTGCTTGACGCGCTGCGGCGCCGCCCGGGCGCAGAGCGGGCGCGCACTGTGTGCGCCGACGCCCGGGGCGTTGAGCTTCCGCAGGCGCGCTTCGCGCTGTGCCTGGTGCCGATGCAGATGATCCAGCTGCTGAGCGGGCCGAGTGAGCGAGCGCGCTTCCTGAGCCGCGTTCGCGCCACGCTGCGCCGCGGCGGGCTGCTGGCGTGCGCTGTGCTCGCGCGCGTGGACCCGTTCGCCTGCGCCTCGGGGGAAGCTGGGCCCGCGCCGGAGACGGTGCGAATCGACGGACTGCTCTACACGAGCCGGGCGACGCGCGTCGCGGTCGGCAGGACGCAGATCGTGATCGAGCGCGAGCGCCGCATCCTCGAGCCGCGGGGGCGCAGCACGCTCAAGGCGCTGGCTGCATCGCGCACAAGGCTGCTGCGCGTCGAGCACAACGTGGTCGGGCTCGAGCGCCTCAGCCCGCGCACGCTCCAGCGCGAGGGCGGCGCCGCCGGCATGCGCGTGGAGCCGGTGCGCGAGGTGTCGGCGACCGCGGACCACACGGGCAGCACGGTGGTGATGCTTCGTGCATGAGTCTCCTGCTGGCCTCGGCCCCGCACGCGTGCTGCGCGTGTGCGCGCTGTATCCGGACCTGATGAACATCTACGCCGACCGCGGCAATCTGCTCGTGCTGGAGCGTCGCTGCCTCTGGCGCGGCATCGGCTTCGAGCTGTCCGCGAGCGGCCTCGGGGAGCCGCTGGACGCGGAACGCCACGACCTGTACTACCTCGGCGGCGGCCAGGATCGCGACCAGCGCTTGTGCGCCGCTGACCTGGTCGAGCGCAAGCGCGAGGCACTGCATACGGCCGCCGCGCGCGGCGCCGTCGTGCTCGGCGTGTGCGGCGGCTATCAGTTGCTCGGGCACTCCTACACGCTCGGCGAGGAGCAGATCGCGGGAGTCGGGCTGCTCGACGTGCGCACCGTGCGGTCCGAGGGCCCGCGCCTGATCGGCAACGTCGCGATCGAGGCCTCGCTGCCCGACGGCGCCGGACCGGCCGCGCAGCGCGGGACGGCCGCCGCGCGCGACCACGTGCTGGCTGGCTTTGAGAATCATGGCGGTCGCACGCAGCTGGGAGCAGAGGCGCTGGCGTTGGGGCGCGTGTTGAAGGGACACGGCAACGATGGACGCAGCGGGCTGGAGGGCGCGAGGCGGGGCAGTATTGTCGGCACCTACCTGCACGGTCCGCTGCTGCCCAAGAACGCGTGGTTCGCCGACTGGCTGATCGCCCGCGCGCTGGCGATCGATCCAGGCGAGCTCGCGCCGCTCGATGACCGGCTGGAGCGCGCCGCACATCTCGGCGCGCGGCGCGCGGCCGGCGTGTGAGGCGCCCGGCCCGCCGCCGGCGCGCCCCATCGTGCCTCGCCGCGGCGGCCCGCCTGGCGAGCCGTTTTTTCCGGCATTTTCGACAACCGGCCGGCCCCTCGTCCCGGCGGGGGCCTTAGGCTTCGCGTCAGTGGACTTCCGCGAGTACCAGCGCGTGTCGCGGCGAACTGCGCGGTATCCGCGTGCGGCGTGGCTGGCCTACCCCGCGCTGGGTCTCGCGGGCGAGGCGGGCGAGGTCGCTGAGCATGCTAAGAAGGCGATCAGGGACGACTCGGGGACGATCACCGATGAGCGCAGGGCGGCGATGGCCAAGGAGCTCGGGGACGTGCTCTGGTACGCGGCGCAGCTGGCCACCGAGCTGGGGCTCGAGCTGGACCAGGTGGCAACCGAGAACCTGGAGAAGCTGCTCTCCCGTCAGAGCCGCGGGGTGCTGAGCGGCAGTGGTGATGAGCGCTAGTTGGCCGCCCGGCCGCTAGGCGGACGGCGGGGCGACCACGAAGCGCGCGAAGCGCGCCGCCAGCCGGGCCGGCAGCAGCGCCCGCACCCGCACCCCCTCGGGGGTGTCCTGGCGGCTCACGTCCCCGGCGAGCTCGTGCAGCTCGGCCAGTCTTCCGCCCTCCGCGTACGGCACCAGCAGCTCGACGCGGCGCAGGAAGTGAAGCAGCGCGGCCTCGATGCGCGCGCCGAGCTCCTCCAGCCCCTCGCCCGAATGACCGCTCACGAGCACGGCCTCGGGGTGGTGCAGCCGCAGCTCCTCGCGGGCGGCGTGATCGAGCAGGTCGATCTTGTTGAGCACCAGCAGGCGCGGGCGATCTGCCGCGCCGATCTCGGCCAGCGTGTGCTCGACCGCGCCCTTCATGACCTCGATGCGCGCCTCGGTCGCGGAGGCGTCGAGCACGTGCACGAGCAGGTCCGCCCTGCGCGTCTCCTCCAACGTGGCCGCGAACGCGTCGACGAGCTGGTGCGGCAGCTTGGAGATGAAGCCGACGGTGTCGGTGAGCAGATACGCCCTGCCGCTGAGGCGCAACATCCGGATCGTGGGGTCCAGCGTGTGAAACAGGCGATCGCGGACTCCAACCTCGGCGTCGGTGAGCGCATTCAGAAGCGTGGACTTGCCGGCGTTGGTGTAGCCGACGAGGGCGATCGTCGGCGTAGCCGCGCGCTCGCGCTGCGAACGCTGGACGGCGCGCGTCCGCTTCACGCGCTCGAGTCGGCGCCGCAGGGCCGCGATGCGGTCGCGCGCGAGGCGCCGGTCGGTCTCGATCTGGGTCTCCCCCGGCCCTCTGGTCCCGATGCCGCCGCCGAGCCGCTCGAGGTGACTCCACAGCCCGCGCATGCGCGCGAGGTTGTACTCGAGCTGGGCCAGCTCCACCTGGAGCTTGCCCTCGGCGGTGCCCGCGTGCGAGGCGAAGATGTCGAGGATCACGGTCGTTCGGTCGACCACCGGTAGACCGAGCGCCTCCTCGAGCGTGCGCTCCTGGCGTGCGCTGAGCTCGTCATCACAGGCGATCAGGTTGGCGTCGCACGCCCGCGCGACGACCTTGATCTCAGCGACCTTCCCGGGGCCAACATAGCTGTTGGGATGAGGCTGCTCGCGCCGCTGGACGAGCTCGCCCACGACCGCCACGCCCGCTGTCCACAACAGCTCGCCGAGCTCCCCGAGGTCCTCCTCGTCGCCGCTCGACACGGCCGCGACGCACAGCGCGCGCTGGCGCGCGCGTGCGGCCGCCTGGGCCCCGTCCGCGACCGTCGCGGCGACAGGCCCGGGCGTTACGGCGCGGCGGCCGTTGCGGCTCCTGTCCATCCACGTGCCAGTCTAGGGCGATCCAGGCGCCGACCCGCGCGGCGGCGCGCAGCTGCGCTGCTCCCGGATTGCCCGCTGTCGCGTCTTGGGGCTAGGCGGCCAGGGCGCCGAGCCTGTGGACCGCCTCGAGCAGGCGGGCATCGGGCGTCGTGAGCGAGATGCGAAACCAGCCCTCCCCCGCGGGGCCATAGATGGCGCCGGGCGAGAGCACCACCGCGGCGTGCTCGAGCACATGCGCGCAGTAGGCCTCCGAGCCCGAGAATCCCTCCGGCACCGGCGCCCACACGTAGATCGTCGCGCGCGGAGGGCGGACCTGGAC
>Ga0066709_100000255_pt1 | contig 25410 bp, 21 predicted proteins | sample GraSoiAngelo_158_FD_79665 | JGI IMG/M metagenome (GOLD analysis project Ga0066709, IMG submission 79665) | Grasslands soil microbial communities from the Angelo Coastal Reserve, California, USA - 14_1009_16_30cm | ecosystem: Environmental > Terrestrial > Soil > Grasslands | place: USA...
AGAATCGAGCGGTTGCCGAGCGCTCGCGCGCCGAATTCCATGCGGCCCGCGCAGCGCGCGACGACGCCGTCCGAGACGAGCAGGTCGGCGATCTTCTCCTCGATGACCGCGGGCTCGCTCACCCGGTAGCGGCTGGCCAGGTCGCGCGTCTTCACGACGGCCTCGATCGCCGCGGCCCCGACGTCGGGGCCGAGATAGGCGGGCCCGAACGCCCTGGGCGTCGGCGCGACGCCGGCTCGCGCGCAGACGTCCAGGTAGCCCAGGTAGGCCGCGCCGACCGCATTCGACTCGTCGCCACACGACGGAAAGACGAAGAGATCGCCGAGCCAGCTCTCGTCGGCGATCAGCATGTTCGCTTTCACGTTCATGAAGACGCCGCCCCCCAGCGCGAGCCGTTCGCCGCCGTAGCGATCCCGCGCCAGCCGCGCCCAGCGCACCAGCGCCTCTTCGAGAATCTGCTGCGCACCGCCGGCGATCCCGTCGAAGCGAAGACCGAGCGTCGCCTCGAGCAGCGCGCGGTAGAGGGGCCCGCGCCGCCGCCACTCGAAGCGGCTTGGCCTTCCCTCCGTCATCGCGAACACGGCGCCGAGCGCCGTGGCGGCGCGCCTGGTCGCCAGCGCCGGCGCGTAGGGGGCCAGGCCCATCACCTTGTATTCGTGCTCGCCGGGCTTCATGCCGAGCAACAGCGTCACGAGCGTGTAGAACGAGCCGAGCGAGCCCGGGCCGCTCGGCGTGGCCTCGTGGCGGCTCAGGGCAACGCCTCTCGCGCTCGACACGGTTGCGCAGAGACCGTCGCCCGAATTGTCGTTGGTGAGCACGAGCGCGGGCCGGCCCGCGAACGGCGATCCGAAGTAAGCGGCGGCGGCATGGCAGGCGTGGTGATCGACGAAGCTCACGCGTTCGTCTGCCAGGCGAAGATGGCTCGTCACGTGGCCGCGTCGCGCGGCGTCGGTGAGCGGCGCCTTGCCGGGCGCCGGATCGAGCAGGCCGAGCTTCGCGCCGAGCTTCCGCGCCCGCCCCGTCAGCCCGCGGCGCGGCACCTCGAGACCGACCGCGTAGTACCGGCGCATGTAGGTCTCGTCCCGCATGACGCGGTTCATCCACTCGTACGACGGAATGCGCGCCCCCGCGAGCACGACACGGTCGATGTCACGCGGTGCCAGGGCGAGGTCGTGCAAGAGCGCGTCGACGGCGCGCCGCGGGTAGCCCGCGTCGTTCTTCAGCCGGGAAAAGCGCTCCTCGGAAGCACAGCCGACGATCGCCCCGTCCTTGAGAACGGCGGCAGTCGCGCAGTGCGTCTCGCTGATACCCAGAACGATCACGACCCGACGATCATAGCAGCAAACCCCCTACGCCTCAGAGCGACGGACCCGCCGAATCGTCCGGGGGGATCGAGAGCGTGCGCTCGACCGCCCGGCGGTCCGAGGCCGGGCGCGGGGCGCGGGGCTGCTCTCCGCGACCCGTGTAGTCAGGAACGGTCCGACAATCAGGTCACCTGGAACAGCCCCCGTGGCAGGTTTGCTAGCGTGGTCGCGGAGAGCAGCCCCGCGCCCGGCCTCGGACCGCCGGGCGCCTCGAGCTAGCCGCGGATCGTCCGCATCACGTCTTCGTTGACCAAGACGTCGCGCGGCAGTCCGCTATAGATGATCTCGCCCCGATCGATCGCGTAGAGCCGGTCCGCCACCCGCGTGCCGTTGATCAGATTGGACTCGGCGATCAGGACCGAGATCCCCATCGCCTTGATCGTCTTGACCGCCTCGATCAGCCGTGTCACGACGACCGGCGCCAGACCCTCGAACGGCTCGTCCAGGAGCAGGATCGACGGCGAGAGCGTCATCGCCCGCGCGATCGCGACCATCCTCTTCTGGCCGCCGGAAAGATGCAGGCCCCGCCGCGTCATGAAATTCTTGACCTCGGGGAACAAAGAGAAGATGCGCTCGTCGGCGCTCTCCGCCCCGCCTTGAGCCGCACCCGGCTTGGCGAGCCACGCGGTGATCTGGAAGTTCTCCTCCACGGAGAGGTCGGGGAAGATCCCGCAGTCTTCCGGCGCGTAGCCGATGCCGAGCAGCGCGCGTTCGTGGGTCGGCAGCCGCGTGATGTCGCGCTCGCGAAAGGCCACGCGACCCGAGCGCAGCGGCAGGAGACCCATGATGCTGTCGATCGTGGTCGTCTTGCCGGCGCCGTTGCGGCCGACCAGACAGACCGCCTCGCCGGGGCCGACCGTGAGCGAGACGTCGCGGAGGATTTGCGCCGGCCCCCGGAACGTGTTCATGCGCTCGATCGTCAGCATCACCGCGCCTCCGTCGTGCCGATGAGCGTCGTCGTCACCGTCTCGTTGCGCCGGATCTCGTCCGGCGTCCCGTCGGCGAGGATCGCCCCCTGATGCATCGCGACGATCCGATCCGAATAGTTGAAGACGACGTCCATGTCGTGCTCGATGATCGCCGCCGAGATGCCCGTCGAGCGGACCACGGACGTGACCGTGTCCATGATCGGCGCCTTCTCGCGCGTGCTGACGCCGCTCGTCGGCTCGTCGAGGAAGAGCAGCTTCGGGCGGAGCGCGTAGGCCACGGCCACGTCGAGCAGCTTGCGCTCGCCCTGCGAGATGCCGCCCGCCAGCATCCGCGCCTTCGTCTCGAGGCCGAACAGTCTCAAGATCTCGTGCCCCTCGTCCCAGACGGCCGAGTCGCCCGCCGCGAGCGTGACGAGATTGGCGGTCTTGCCCCCGCGCGAGAAGATCGTGAGCGCGACGTTGTCGAGCGCGGTGAGCTGGTCGAACAGGTTCACGAGCTGGAAGCTGCGCGCGATGCCGGCCTTGATCCGCCCGTGCACGGACTGGCGCGTGACGTCCTCGTTCCGGAACAGGATCTGGCCTCCGTCGGGTCGGAGGAGCCCGGAGATCAGGTTCACGAGCGTGGTCTTGCCGGCGCCGTTCGAGCCGATGAGGGCGAGGACCTCGCTCTCCTTCACGGTGAAGTTCACGTGGTCGACGGCGTGCGTCTCACCGAACCACTTCATGAGGTCCTTCGTGACCAGGAGGCTCACCTCAATCCCTCCGCTGGAACCGCGCGGCCAGCTTCCCCGCGGTCCCGACGATCCCGGTGGGCAGCGAGAGCACGAGCGCCACCAGCACGGCGCCGAGCAGCAGCTGCCAGTAGACCGTGTAGCCCACCGCGTACGTCTTGAGGTAGTTGAACACGATCGCGCCGACGATGGGTCCCGCGAACGAGCGGAAGCCGCCGAGCACCGACATGAAGACGATCTCGCCCGAGAAGGTCCAGTGCATGATGTCGGGGGTCGTGAGCCCGTTCAGCGGAACCCAGAGCGCCCCGGCGAGCCCGGTGAAGACGCCCGAGACCATGAACGCCACCCAGCGGTAACGCCAGATCCGGACGCCCACGAACTCCGCGCGCGTTTCGTTGTCGCGGATAGCCTGGAGCGCCATGCCGAAGGGCGAGTTCACGATCACCCACATCAGCGCGACGCACAGGCAGAACATGATGAGCACGTAGTAGTAGTACGCGTGCGACATGAACGCGGTCTTGTCCCCCGCGCCCGTCACCAGGCCGCCGAAGAGCGACGGGGTCGGGACCCGCAGTCCGTCGGTCCCGCCCGTCACCCAGAAGAACTTGAAGGCGAGCGACCAGAGTACTTGCGAGAGCGCCAGCGTCAGGATGCCGAAGAAGATCCGCGTATAACGGACGCAGACCACGCCGAAGAGCGCGGTGATCAGCACCGAGGCGGCGACCGCGCCGACGAGGAAGAGCTCCATCGAGGTGACCTTCAGGTACTTGACCATCAGCGCCACCGCGTAGGCGCCCACGCCGAAGTAGGCCGAGTGGCCGAACGAGAGGAGCCCCGTGTAGCCGAGGAGCAGGTTGAAGCCGAGCGCGCCGATCGCCATGACGAGCCCGTAGGCCAGGAGAATCGCGCCGTACGGCGGCAGCACCAGGGGGACGAGCGCCAGGAGCACGGCGACCGGCACCGCGACGCGCAGCGGCCGGGCGCTCGAGCCGGTCTGTCGGAGGGCCAACGCGGGCGCGCTCATGGGCGTCCGAAGAGGCCGGCGGGCCGCACGAGCAGCACGAGCGCTGCGATGAGGTAGAGCACCGCCAGCTCGATCTCTGCGAACCACGTGATGCCGGCCTCGCGGACGAAGCCCACGATGAGCGCGCCGACCAGCGCGCCCTCGAGGCTGCCGAGCCCGCCGATGACGACGACGATGAACGCGAGCACGAGCGCATCCACGCCCATGCCGAGCACCGCCGACTGGCTCGGCACGATGATGGCGCCGCCCAGGCCCGCCATGAAGCAGCCGAGCGTGAAGGCTTCCACGTAGACGCGGTTGACGTTCACCCCGAGGGCGGAGGCCATCCGCATGTTCTGGGACGTGGCGCGCAGCACCACGCCGAATTTCGTCCGGTAGATGAACGCCCAGAGGAACACCGCCGCGACGGCGCCCACGCCGATCACGAGGAAGTTGTAGGTGGGGTAGATCGAGTCGCCGACCGGGAGGCTCCCGAAGCTCTCGAACAGCGTGCTCGCCGAGAGCGGGTACGGACCCCAGATGAAGCGCATGAGGTCTTCGAGGATCATGAGGAGGCCGAACGTGCAGAGCAGCTGGTACTCCTCGGCGCGCTTGTAGAAGGGCCGCAGGAGCGTCGGCTCCAGGACCGCGCCGAGAATCGCCGCCGCGAGCGCGCCCGCCGGCAGGAGCACCAGCAGCACGGTCAACGGCGCCCCGGCCGCGGCGGTGCCGATCGCCCAGGCCGTCACGTACGCGCCGAAGGCGTAGAGGTTGCCGTGCGCGAGGTTCACGATCCGCATGACGCCGTAGATGAGGCTGAGCCCGCCGGCGATCAGAAAGAGGACCGACGCGTACAGGAGCGAGTTGAGGAGGTGGATGAGGAGGACGTCCATCACTCGGCCACGCGGTACGGGATCACCTTCACCTCCGTGTCCATCGAGTTCCCGTTGAGCACCATCGCCAGCAGGACGCGGTACGCGCCCGGCGGTAGCTTGCCCTTGAGATCCACGATCAGCCGGCCGCCCTGCACCTCGTGCGCCCGGCCTGTCGCGACGACCTCGTCGGCCGCGCTCACCACCGTCCAGTGCGCCACCAGCGTATCCCGCGCCTTCTCGCCCGGAGGCGGCAGGCGCATCGGCTCCCGCACGATCTTATACGCCCGCTCGAATTTCGTGAGCGTTTGTGCCTCGACCTGCAGCTCGAGACGATCCCCTCGCCGCTCGACCCCGGCGACCCACGCCCGGAGGGGGAACGCGTAGCGGTCGAACGAGCCCACGACGTTCGGGTACGAGAGGTCACGGAAGACCGCGAGGACGATGGAGTCGCCCGACCACTTCTGCAGGCCGTAGGGGCCACTCGTCACGAGCCAGTGACCGTGCTGGCGCCGGAAGCGCCGGAGCGCGGCCCACCGCTGCCGGGCCTGCTCGACGCTCACGAGGCCGCGAAGCGCCTCGGGCACGTACGCCCGGCGCTCGAAGCCTTCGGCGATCGCGCCGAGCGCGTCGCCGAGCTTCCGGTCCCGCGCCAGGTCGAGCCACGGGACGCCGTGGCGCCGGGCCTCGTCCTCCGAGAACGCCGCGAGCCCGCGCGTCACCGCTTCCTCCATCAGGACGAGGAGCTGCCACGGGACCGCGCTCCACGGTGGCGCGATCGCCGGCGCCTCGGCCGGCTCGGCCGCGTGGCGGAGGTAGACCTCGACCACCGGCGTGTCGAGGAAAACCTGCAGATCGCCGAAGTCCCTGATCTCCGTGTCGACCTTCACCACGCGCACGGCGGCGAGCCACTCGCGCGGCAACGCGGTCGCGCGCTCCACCTGCCGGTCCTTGGCGCTCCAGCGATGCGCGAAGACGTACGGATAGACGACGTCGGCGACGCTCATCTTCGTCTCGTCGTGGAATTTCGAGAGCGCGACGCGGTAGGTGACTCGCTGCCGGGCGACCACGCCCGGCGCCACCGGGCGCAGCGCGCCCGTCGCCGGCTCGGGCACCAGGGCGTCGGGCGGCACCTCGACCGGCCCGGAGACCTCGACGGCGCGCACGCGGTTCGGCAACCAGCCGCCGCCGTACGGCTCCGGAAGCACCGCCGCGTCGCCGAGCGCCGACCAGAGGAGGCCGCCCGTCTCGTCGCTGAAGCCGCCGATCGGGTTCCACGCCGCCGTGGGGCGCGCCACCGCCGCGACACGCAGCCAGCCGTTCCACGGGAAGTCCTTCAGCTTCACGGTCCGGAAGAACACGGCGGAGCCGAGACCCTCCTGGCCGTCGTAGCCGACGTTCTCCACACCCTCCGAGTAGTCGTCGTTGACCGCCTCGCGGCGGAGCGCCACGCCGAGGGGGACGCGCTCGCAGCCACGCGTCAGCAGCGATACCAGGCGACGCTCGAGGTTGACGCGCTCGGCAACGCTCGCATAGGCGCCGCGGACCCGGCGGGTGAACGTCTCTTCGATCGCGCCCCGCGCGCCTGCCTCGGTGACGCCGCGCGCGTACAGGGCGTGGGCCTGGAACCAGCCCTCCTTCAGCCAGGGCGGACCGATCCAGCCGTTGAGCCGCGTGGCCTCCTCGCGGAGGAGCGCGCGCAGCGAGATTTCCTCGAGCGTCGCATCCCACTCCTTTTCTGCCGTCCGCCACGCAGGACCCGCCGGAGGCGCAGCGAGACCGCTTCGCACGCGGAGCTTGAGCGCGGGGCCCGCGGCGGCCGTGACGGTCGCGCGTGTCTTCGCCGTCTCGACGAGGTCGCCGTGATGCACGTAGTCGTCGTGCCAGGGCGTGACGGGGTACGGGTGAACGACGTACTCCGTCTTCGTCGTGGCGAGCGCCGCTCCGAGCCGCGCTGCAGCGGCGCAGCGATCGCGCGCGTCGGCGAAGGCTCGGCTCGAGGGGTTGAACGTGAGAACGACGAACCCGCGGAGGGAGTGGACCCAGGCGAGCTTCGCCGCGCCCTTCGGTGCCGACAGCGGGCCCACGTACGCGTGGATCGCGTTCTTCGCGAAGAGCCGGGGCACCGACGCCGACTCGGCGAACCCCAGCGTGATCTCCTGAGGATAGAAGGACGGGTAGTACGGGATCTCGTGCCCCGCCTCCCCCCACGCAGCAAAGACAACGACGACCCCCAGGGCAGCGAGGACTCGCAGGGCGCTCACGCCAAACAGAGGCCGGGGGTGGGGCGTCGCCTGGTGGGGCGCCCCACCGGGATCCGTGTCGTCAGCGTCGGACTCGCGTGGCGTGCCTGATCCCCAAAACCCGGATCGCCGCAGTCGGATCCCGGTGGGGCGCCCCACCAGGCGACGCCCCACCCCCGGCCGAACGCTAAGCCTTAACGACCGGCCACGTCTTGTCGATCCAGGTGTACGTCGAGGTCGGCTCGCCTTTGGGCCATCCGGGAGGCGCCGTGATATTGCGGATCGGAATCGTGATGATGCGGCTCGGGTCGAGGACCGGAAACGGGTACTCCGGCACGTTCTTGCTGAAGCCAGTCACCGCGTCCTTGTAGCCCTGGTGGTTGTCGGGGCGGATGTAGACGTAGCCGCCGGGACCCGCCATCATCATGCCTTCGAGCAGCGTGATGATCGCCTCGTCGTCGGGCCAGCCGCCGGCGACCTTGTTGGCCTTCTCGATGGCCGACTTCAGCATGTACGTCGCCATGTACCCGCCCTCGGCCTGGAAGTTCGGGTACTCGTTGAAGCGCGCGTGGTACTTCTCGACGAAGGTCTTGTTGAGCGGCCACTTGTCGCCGCCCGGGTACGTGAAGTGGTAGTTCGAGTGCACGCCGGCCAGGACGCCCTCGGGGTGGTCCTTACCGATCGCGTGCGGCGCGACGCCGAAGGCGATCGTGCTGGCGAACTTCGCCTTCTCGAACATGCCATAGCGCAGCGCTTGCTTGTACATGGCGACGTAGTCGCCGCCCCACACCGACGACACGATCAGGTCGGGCTTCGACGCGATCGCCTTCGTGATGTGCGAGGCGAAGTCGGTCGTGCCGAGCTTCGGCCAGCCTTCCGACACCACTTCGGACTGCGGTATCAGCTTCTTCATGACGACCTTGACGTGGTCGAAGGCGTTCCGGCCGTACGAGTAGTCCGGATGGATGTGCGCGACCCGCTTGGTCTTGGGCCAGGTCTGGGCGATGCCGAGCGCGCAGGTCACGCCGTCGGCCGACTGCATGTTGGTGATGCGGAAGATGTAGTGCGGGTTCGGCACGGCCTTGTCGAACAGGAAGTCCGTGCAGCCGTCCACGAAGATCGTGAGGAGCTTCAGCTCCTCGGCGACGGGACCCAGCGCCGGCGTGTTGCCGCTCGAGGTGATGCCGCAGAAGAAGTCGATGTTCTCGGAGAGCTTGAGGCGCCGGAGCTCTTTGACGTTGGCGTCGGTCCCGGCGTTCTCGTCGGCTTTGAGGATCTCGATCTTCCGCTTGCCGAGGAGGCCGCCGGTTGCGTTGATCTCCTCCGCCGCGAGAAGCTGGCCCTTGTACATCGGTTCGCCGAGCACAGCCCCTGGCCCGGTGAAGAACGTCATGTGGCCGATCCGGTAGGGCTTGTCGGGGATGTTGCCCTTCGGCTTGTCCTGCGCGTGAGCTACGCCGACCACCGGCATGGCCGCCCCCGCCGAGGCGAGCGCGGCGCCGACGCTGACGCCCAGAGTGCTGAGAAAATCCCGCCGATTCACTTCACCTGCCATAGTGGTCCCTCCATTGGGTGGACGTCTCACGAGTGGGTCGCGTTGCCTCACGGTTCGAGGCGTAGCATCCCGTGCAAGCGAATGTCAAGCAACGCAGGTTCGTGCCGTCCGGCCTCGTGGCCTATAATCGGTGGCCGGCGGATTCCGTTCCCGGCTCGACGAAATGGTGCGAACTACGCTCCGAGGCATCGGCGCCGCCGTGCGGGCGCGCCCCTGGACGACGCTGGGGGTCGTCGCCGGGGTCTTCGCGCTCCACGTGGCTCTGCCGCTCCTGGTGTTGGCGGTAACCCGAAAGCCCTGGACCTATTTCGCCTTCAATCCGTGGCTCGCCCGGCTGCCGGAGTATCTGGCCTCCAGTACGCCGCTCGCGCAGAAGCTCGACTTTCTCTCACGAGTCGCGCTCTTCTGGTTCACGGCGGACGGTCCTTTCGGGTTCCCGGAGTGGGGCTTTGCCGTCGACACGATGGATCTCGCCCGCTTCCTCGCGATGTCGCTCCTGGTCGGCACGTACGCGGCGCTCGTCCTCGATCGCCGCCCGCAGGGATGGCTGACCGGCTGGCGGACGACCACGAGCCGTACCGGCGGAATCGTAGGAGCGTTTGCGGGAGTGCTCGGACTCTCGACTGGCCCGTGCAGCGTGGTGGGCTGCGGTGCGCCGGTGCTCCCCGTCGTCGGCCTCGCCTTCGCCGGGCTGTCGAGCGGCACACTGGCGCTGCTCTCCGGCGCGTCGCGCGTCCTGAGCGCCGTCGTGTTCGTCGCGCTCGTCCTCGTCGTCGGCTGGCTCGGCTCGCAGGCGGGCTCGAGGGCCTCCCTCATCGAACGGCGCTAGATACGCTCACAGCGCCTTCACCGGGAGGCAGAGCTCGCACCGGAAGATCCCCGCTTTCGCGTCGACGTCGAGGCCTCCCCGGTACACCTCGAAGCAGGGCCGGTCGTCGGGCTGGTAGCCGCTGTTCGGCAGCCAGGCGGAGAAGACGCGGTCCCAGGCTGCCTGGATGTCGTGAGCGGTTCCGGTGAACTCCCAGACCGCATACTTGCCCCCCGGAATCTCCGTCACGTTGACCCATCGGTCGGGCTGAAAATCCTCCGGGACCGCGAGGCAGGCGTCGTACCGGCACTTCTCGGCCGGCGTGATGGCGGGATCGTCGTGGGCCACGCCCAGCCTGATCGTCGCGTCCTGGTGGAACCCGCGGGCGCGCATCCACGTGGCGGCCGAGGCGAAGCCGTGATCCAGCGCCACCTCGAGCACGCTCAGATCGCTGGCGGCGAGCAGGACGCCGGCGGACCGCTCGAGCCTGAGCCGCTGGATGAACGCGAACAGCGTCTCGCCGGTGACCGCTCGGAACACTCGGTGGAAGTGGAACGGCGAGAACGCCGCCACCCGAGCCAGGGCCACCAGCAAGAGCTCCTCGGCGAGATGCGCGTGGATATGATCGACCACGCGGTTGACCCGCCTCTCGTACTCGACGCGCGCGAGAGGGCTCTTCGCAGAGCCCTCCCTCGGTCTCCCCTCGGGGGCTCCTCGTTTCAGGACTTTCGCGACGTCTTCGAAAAGAAGGTCCCCACCAGCGGCCGTAGCTCGAGGTTGCCGCACTCGGGGCAGGCGGGGTTGCCCGTCTGACGCTCGTGCATCGACAGGGTCAGCGAGACTTCCTTCTGGCACTTGTCACAGAAGAACTCGTAGAGAGGCATATTGCGCCTCCTCCTCTCGACATGACAGGTCGATGTGACAGTCAACTCAGGTTGACGACGACGGACTTCACCTCCGTGTATTCTGCGATCCCCTCGTGGCCTCCTTCGCGCCCGAGGCCGGATTCCTTGAAGCCGCCGAAAGGGATCTCGTGCGTGTACCCGGTAGCGTCGTTGGCGCCGACGAGACCGTACTCGAGCTGCTCGGCCACGCGGACGAGCCTCGTCATGTCGCGCGTATAGAAGTAGGCGGCCAGCCCGAACCGGGTCGCGTTGGCGCGACGGATCACTTCCTCTTCCGTGTCGAACGTGAGGATTGGCGCCGCCGGCCCGAAGATCTCTTCCTGCGCGATCGCCATGTCGTCGGTCACGTCGACCAGCACCGCGGGCGCGTAGAAGAATCCGTTCGCGTACCGATCGCCGCCCAGGTAGTGACCGCCCACGAGAAGCTTGGCGCCGCGCTTGACGGCGTCCTCGACCAGCGAGTGGACCTTGGCCCGCGTGTCCTCGTTGATCAGCGGCCCGATCTGGGCGCCCGGCTCGAAGCCGGAGGCGACCTTGAGCCGCTTGACCGCCTCGAGGAACGCCGGAACGAAGCGGTCGGCGACCCCGCGCTGGACGTAAATCCGATTGGCGCAGATGCATGACTGTCCGCCCACGCGCAGGAACTTCATCGCCACCGCGCCGTCGAGCGCCGCGTTGAAATCCGCGTCATCGAACACGATGAAGGGCGCGTTGCCCCCGAGCTCGAACGAGAGCCGGGTGACCTGCTTGGCCGCGGATTCCATGATCCCCTTGCCCACGTCCGTCGAACCGGTGAAGCCGATCTTGCGGATCAGCGGGTGCGTCAGGAGCTCGGCGCCCACGAGCTTGGAGCGGTTGGTCGTGAGTACGTTGAACACGCCCGGCGGCAGCCCGGCGACCTCGGCGATCTTCGCGATGGCGAGCGCGGTCAGCGGCGTGGCCGAGGCCGGCTTGAGCACGACAGTGCAGCCCGCCGCCAGGGCCGGCGCGATCTTGCGCGTCACCATCGTCGCCGGGAAGTTCCACGGCGTCACCGCGGCGACGGGCCCGATCGGCTGGCGGAGCACCCAGTAGCGCTTCCCGGGCTGGGGCGACGGGATCCACTCGCCGGACATCCGGCGCGCCTCCTCGGCGAACCAGCCGAAGTAGCCGAGCGAGAACTGGACTTCCTTCTTCGCTTCTTCGAAGGGCTTGCCGTTCTCGAGCGTCACCAGCCGCGCCAGCTCGTCCCGCCGCTCCTGCATGAGCTCCTGAATTTTCAGGAGGATGCTGCCGCGATCCTTTGGCGCCAGCAGGGACCACTCGCGGAAGGCCGCGTGCGCGGCCGCGACCGCCCGCTGGATCTCCGGCCCGGCGCCGTTGGCGACCTTCGCGACGACGCTTCGATCGGCAGGGTTCGTGACATCGAAGGTGGCTCCGCCCTCGGCGAGAACCCATTCGCCGTTGATGTACATGCGTTCGATGTCTGCCATGCGATCCCTCCGCGAGGTGGGTTGGGCGTTCGTCGCCCGACGTTGCGAGGCGAGAGCCTACGCCTGGGGCCGAGCACGCGCTAGACGCGCCGCGGCAAGGGTCGAGCGGGTCTTCAGCGGGGACGATCCGAGCGCGTCGAGAGGTGGGCCACGAGCCAGCGCGCGGTGCGCAGCAATTGGCCGTCGCGATGCGGCGCGCCGACCAGCTGGACGCCGAGCGGAAGGCCGTTGGCGCCCTGCATGAGCGGCACGCTGAGCGCCGGCATTCCGCAGAGCGTCCACAGCGCGCACAAGGCCGGATCTCCCGTCGATTCGAGTCCTTTCGGCGCGGTGCCGAAGGCGGGTGGGGTCAGGATCGCGTCGTAGCGCTGCTCGAACAGCTCGACCAGGCCCGCGTTGAGCTCGGGAATGCGGCCGAGCGCGCGCAGATAGTCGACCGCGCGGACTTCGCGGCCCTGCTCGATCCGCGAGCGCAGTGCGGCCGACAGCTTGTCGCGCCCCTTGTCCCATTCGCGCCGAAGGTTGATCGCGATCTCGGCCCCTCCGATGGCCAGCTGCCACTCGAGCACCTCGTCGGTCGAGGCGACGAGCTCGATCTCTTCGATACGATCGCCCAGGCTTTCCACCAGCTCTCCGAACGCCTCGCGGGCGTCGCGATCGACGCGATCCCAGAGCGAGGTCTTCACGAAGGCGAACATGGGCGGGAGCGGCGGCTCCGCGGCGGCGATGGCGCCGTAGGAGACGCGGGCGCGTGGACGCGAGTCCGGATCGCGCTCGTCGTGCGCCGCGAGCTCGCCGAGCAGCAGCGCCAGGTCCTCGATCGTGCGCGCGAACAGCCCGACGTGGTCGAGGGTGCGCGAGAGCTGGAACATGCCGTGACGGGGGATCAGCCCGTGCGTGGGCTTGAAGCCATAGACCCCGCAGTACGATGCCGGCCGGATCGTCGAGCCGGTGGTCTGGCTGCCGAGCGCCAGCGGCACCATGCCCGCGGCGACGGCCGCGGCCGATCCACTCGAGGAGCCGCCCGGTGTGTGCGCGGGATTGTGCGGATTGCGCGTCTTGCCGGGCGTGCGGGTGGCGAACTCGGTCGTGACCGTCTTGCCCATCATGACCGCGCCCGCCCCGCGCAGCAGCGACACGACCGACGCGTCGCGGGACGGTGTGCGACCGGCGTGCAGGACCGAGCCGTTCTCGGTCGGCATGTCGGCGGTGTCGATGATGTCCTTCAGGCCTACGGGCACGCCGTGCAGCGGCCCGATGGGCTGCCCCGAGAGCCGGAACTCGTCGGCCGCCCGCGCCTGGGCCAACGCATGCTCGGGATCGAGAAACGCCCACGCTTGGACCTGCGCCTCGACCTCACGCACGCGCGCCAGGCACGCCTCCACCAGCTCGACCGACGTGATGACCCCCTCACGGATCATCCGCGCGGCCTCCCCCGCCGCCAGCATATGAAGATCGGTCAGACCCATCGCACGCCAAACATTACACCACAAGCGTTCGATCAACCGCGTTCGAGCGCGGGCTTCGCCCGCGCAATCCTATCTAGGGGGAGGCAGGGAGGAGCGCGCCGTCAGGCGCGCGACGACCGCCGGAAGGGGGACGAAGTCCCCCTCCGGGTCACTTGCCGTAGAGGAACTCGGGGAGCCAGAGAGTCATCCCCGGCCAGACGTACATGAACGCGAGGCAGATGCAGACGATGATCATGTACGGCATCATGCCAGCGAAGATCTGGTTCAAGGTCACGTGCTTGGGCGACACGCCTTTCAAGTAGAACGCCGACATCGCGACCGGCGGCGACAGGAAGGCCGCCTGGAGATTCACGGCGACCATCGTGCCGAAGAGGATCGGGTCGACGTTGAAGTGGCTGAGCAAGGGGATGAAGATCGGGCAGAAGATCACGATGATCTCGGTCCACTCGAGCGGCCAGCCGAGCAGGAAGATGATCACCTGCGCCGTGAGCTGGAAGCCCAGCGGTGACAGGTTCATCGACAGCACCCAGCGCTCGATCAACCCCTGCCCGCCGTGCAGCGCGAACACCGCGGAGAACAGCGCGGAGCCGACGAAGAGCCAGCACACCATCGCCGTCGTCTTCGCCGTGAGGAAGGTCGACTCCTTGATGTTCAATCGAAGCTCGGGTGAAGTCCGGAGATACCAGAGCCCCGGCACGACGGTACCGAGGAGCGTCCCGCCGATCGAGCCCGCCACCAGGAGCGACGCGAAGTCCTCGCCCTCGTACACGCCGAGCGCGATGCCGACGACGAATCCGACCAGGCTCCACCAGAGGACCGGGCGCATGAACCGGGCCATCACCGCGAGGTACAGGGCGCCCAGCGCGCCGATCGCGGCCGATTCGGTGGCGGTGCAGATGCCGAACAGGATCACCGCAAGCACCACTACGGTGAGCACGCCGAGCGGGACCACCGAGGCGCACAGCTCTTTCAAGATCTCGAGCTGCTCGCCGTCCATCCGCCAGAAATAGAAGAACAGGAGGAGCGCGCAAACCGCCGCCAGCCCCCAGAACCACGCGTAGAAGTGCGCGGGAATCTTCCCCGTCTCCGACGCGGCGGTGGCGTCCCGGAGCGACGTCATCTCCTCGGGCCCCTCCGCCTTCTTGGCACCCGGGGCCGGCTCAGTCTCGGACTCGCCGGCCGCCCCGAGCTCTTGCGGCTTGTCGTCGGCCGGTGTGGGCGTGGTCGCGGCCGGGGGCGTGGCCGTCGCGGTGGGCGCCGCCGCCACGGCCGTGCGAGCGGGCGGCGCGGCGGCCGTCGCCGCCGCGGGGGCGTTGTAGACGACGACGTACCACCACGTCGCGGCGAACGTGGCGACGGTCATCAGCAGGGGCACCGAGAGCACGAGCAGGTTGTGGGCGATCACGCGATAGCCGACCGGACGACCGTCCGGCCCGGCGGCGCCGCGCACGAGGCCCGGACGAAACACGGCGGCGAGGACGCCACCCACGACCCGGCGGGCCCGGCCGTGCTCCAGCCGACTCAGGTACTCGGGCACCTTCACGCGGAACTGGTCGGGCGGCAGCTTCGGCGCGATCTTCGGGTTGATGATCGCCCAGCCGAGGATGTAGACGAGGTAGAGGAACGTGAGGAAGAAGCCCGGCAGCATCGCCGCCGCGTAGAGCTTGACGATGGACTGCCCGGCCACCGCCGCGTAGACGATCAGCATGACCGACGGCGGGATGAGAATGCCGAGCGTCCCGCCCGCCGTGATCGCTCCCGACGCCAGCTTCACGTCGTAGCCGGCGTTGAGCATCGGCCGCATGGCGATGACACCCATCAGCACCACGACGGCCCCGACGATGCCCGACGCGATGCCCCAGAACGCGCACACCAGCAAGGTGGTGACCGCCAGCGAGGCGGGAACGCGCCGGAACGCGAGCTGGACGCTGTGGAACATGCGGTCGACGAGCGCCGCGCGCTCCATGATGTAGCCCATGAAGACGAACAGCGGAACCGACAAGAGCGTGTCGTTCGTCATCACGCCGTACGTGCGCTGCACGATCAGGTCGAAGATCCGGTTGTCGTACCAGTGGGCGCCGGGCACCCAGAAGGCGATGAACCCGAAGATCATCCCGAGCCCCATCAAGGTGAAGGCGGTCGGGAAGCCCATCATGATGGCCGCCACGATGAGCCCGAGCATCGTGAGGCCGAGCCAGGGATCGCTCATGGGGTCCGGCTCTGCCGCTCGGTGTCGTCGACCACGCTGCGGTGGCGGGCGGCCTCGTCGATGGCGTGGGCGCCTTCCATCGCCTGCCGCCGCGACTCTTCGTCCACGTACTCGCTGCGCGCGAGCTGCGTCTCGATGACGTCGATCTCCTCGACGTCTTCCAGCCGCGACGGCCAGGCGCCCGTGCGCAGGCACTCGACGCACCGGGCGATCTCGGCCAGCCCCTGGAGCATGACCAGCACACCGGCGAGCGGGATCACCGACTTGAAGTGGTAGACGGGCGGCCCCTCGGCGGTCACCGTCGAGTGCTCGCCGATGCGCCAGGAGAGGGCGGCGTAGTCGTAGCCCGCGTAGATCAGCCCCAGGATGCCCGGGATGAAGAACAGGAAGTAGAGGACCAGATCGACGGCCGCCTGGCCGCGCGGCTTCAGATAGATGTAGACGAAGTCGGCGCGAACGTGACCGCCCAGCGCCAGCGTGTAGGCGCCGCACATCATGAAGAGCGAGCCGTAGAGCATGTTGTTGAAGTCGAAGATCCAGGCCGTAGGCGCGTTCAGGATGTACCGCTTGAAGACCTCGACCGCCACGACGAACGTCAGGGCCACGATGAGCCAGGCGGCGGCTTTGCCCGACCAGTAGCTGATCTGGTCGACGGTCCCGATCACGCGTCGGGCAATCATCGCGCGAGGACCACGGCCGGCCACCCGGTCGGTCCCGGATGGCCGGCGCGCAGAGGTTCGAGCACGGAGTGGCTAGCTCTTCTTGGGGGCCGGCTTGCCGAAGTAGTGGTTGTAGGCCATGCGCCGGCTGACGTTGGTGTCGAGGTCCCACTTCACCGCTCGCGCGGCGAAGGCTTTCTGGGACTCGGTGATCTCCTTGAACAGCGCGTTGTCCGTCGCCTTTTTGTCGGCGACCTGATCGTAGACCTCGAGCTGCTTCTGGAGCACCGAATCGGGCGTTCTGTAGAAGCGGACCTTGTCCTTGGTCTGCAGCTCGATGTAGTCCTTCGAGTAGCGGTCGATCGCCTTCCACGACATGTCGGCCGAGGCCGCCTCCACCGCGTTCTCGATGATGGCCTTCATCTTGTCGGGGAGCGCGTCGAACTTGGCCTTGTTGAACGTGATCTCGAGCTGCTCGGCGTTCTGGTGGTAGCTCTGCAGCATGCAGATCTTCGCCACGTCGGCGAAGCCGAGGATGCGATCGGAGGTCGCGTTGTTGAACTCGGCGGCGTCGAGCAGGCCGCGGTCGATCGCCGGCACGATCTCGGCGCCAGGCAGCGCGTTCACCGCCGCGCCCAGGCCCTGGAACAGATCGATCGAGATGCCCACGGTGCGGAACTTGAGGCCCTTGAAGTCGTCGGCCTTGGTGATCGGCTTCTTGAACCAGCCGAGCGGCTGGGTCGCCATCGGGCCGTAGGGGAAGGACACGACGTTGGCGCCGATGGAGGCGTAGAGCTTGTTGAGCAGCTGCTTGCCCCCGCCGTACTTGTGCCAGCTGAGCAGCATGTTGGCGTCCATGCCGTAGCCCGGCCCCGAGCCCCAGAGCGCCAGCGCCGTCTGCTTGCCGTAATGATAGACGAGCACACCGTGGCCGCCGTCGAGCGTGCCCTTCGACACGGCGTCGAGCAGGCCGAAGGCCGGCACGACCGCGCCCGCCGGCAACACTTCGATCTTCAGGTCGCCACCGGTCATGTCGTTGACCTTCTTGGCGAAGTCGAGCGCGTACTCGTGGAAGATGTCCTTCTGGGGCCACGTGCTCTGCCAACGCATCGAGATCGGCCCCTGGGCCTTCGCGACCATCGGGAAGCCGAGCGTCGCCGCGCCCGTCGCGGCCAGCGCCGCGCCCTTCAGGAAGCGCCGGCGCGGGGTCTCGGTGACCATTTGTGAGTCGCTTTGTGAATCGCTCATAGCACACCTCCTCTTGTCATAGGCTCGCCTGAGACGGCTGGTCGATCAGATGAGGGAAACGCACGAGGTCGCTGCGCGGTCGGACCACCGCGTCAAGGCTATGCGAGCCGTGCGGGACGTGTCAACAAAAGAAGCAGCCGGCCCGGATCAGGGCGCCTTCAGGACCACGGACAGACGGTTGACGCCCCGTCGGATCGTCAGCGTGAGTGGCGTCTCGACGCTGGCGTCGGCCAGGGCCTCACGCAGCTCGTCGCGCGTCGGTACCGCCCGCTCGTTGACCTGGAGGATCACATCGCCCACCTCGAGCCCCGCCCGCTCCGCCGGGCTCCTGCGGATGATCACGGAGATCGCCAGGATGGCGGGCCCGGTGGGCTCGGGCTCCCGCACGACAAAACCAAACTCGGCCGCGACCCGTTCCCCGAGCACGGGGCGCGGCATCGTCGCCAGTCGGACGTCCAGGCGCCGGCGTCCCTCGGCCCGGAGCACCGTCAGCCGCACGTCCCGGCCGGCGCCCGCCGCGGCGATCAAACGTTGGAGCACCCGGGTCTCTGTCACGGGACGCTCTTCGAAGGCCACGACCAGGTCGCCGTTCTTCAGCCCGGCCTGCTCGGCGGGCGTCCCCTCCATCACCTCGACGATAACGACTCCGAAGCCTTCCCGAATCCCGTGCCGTGACGCGATCTCGTCCTGCTCCTGCTCGGACAGATCGCGGATGCGCACTCCGAGCCAGGCCCAGGGCGCCGCGTCCACCACCGAAGCCGCCACGGCCACCACCAGGAACGCGACGACCAGCGCGCGGACGAGTCCGCCCGGCCGGGCGCTCACTCGCGTCCCCCTCGCAGCTCGTTCACGAGCTGGTCGAGGGCCAGGCCCAGGCGATCGAGGCGCCGCGTGACATCGAGCGTCTCGAGCAGCTCCTGGCGCAGATTGGCGTCGGGCACCACCGCCGCGGCGATCCGGTCGGCGATGGCTCCGGGCTGCTGGCCCTCCGCGAGGGCCGTGTCCAGCAGGTCGGACGGACGGTCCAGCGCGCGCAGCAGGCGGCCGCACGCCTCACGAATGCGCGCGATCGCTGCCGCCACGTCGGTCGTCGGCGCGACGTCGTCGAGCCGCCGGGCCGTGACGATGCGGTAAAGCGTGTCGCTCGGCCGCTCGCTTTCGATCCGGACACGCCACTCGCCTTTCACGAGAATGTTGTAGCGGCCCGTGGCCAGACGCTCCCAGCTCACGATCTCCCCCGCCCCCGCCACCGCGTGCACCGCCGGCTTGCCAGCGTAGCTCGCCTCGAACCCCGGTTTGAGCTTCACCACCGCCAGTCGCCGGTCGCGCGCCAGCGAGTCCATCACCATCGCCCGATAGCGGGCCTCGAAGACGTGGAGCGGCAGCAGTGTGTGGGGAAAGAAGGTCACGTCGGGCAGCGGGAAAATCGGCAGGTTCAAGGGCGGCACCGCGCGCTCTTCCCCTGGGCCGGTCAGCCGATCTTTGGCAGCGGCTTGAGCGTGCTGAGCTCGTCCAGGCGCCGCCGCACGGCCGCCGCCAGCTCGCGGAACGTGCGCGCCTGGGACGCGTCGGGCTGGCGCAGGGTGATCGGGGTCCCCTCGTCGCCGGCGACGCGGGTCTCCGGATCCAGTGGAACCTGCGCGAGCAGCGGCACACCGTACTCGTCGGCGAGCCGCTGCCCGCCGCCTTCGCCGAAGATCGCGTAGCGCTTGCCGGTGTCGGGCGCCACGAAGTAGCTCATGTTCTCGACGACGCCCAGGATCGGCACGTTGAGGCGCTGGAACATTCCGATCGCCTTGCGCACGTCGAGCAGCGCGACTTCTTGCGGGGTCGTCACCATCACGACGCCGGAGAGCGGGATGACCTGCGAGAGCGAGAGCTGGGCGTCGCCGGTCCCGGGCGGCATGTCGAAGACGAGGTAGTCCAGCGCGCCCCACATGACGTCCTTGAGCATCTGCTGGATGAAGGAGTGGATCATGGGGCCGCGCCAGACGAGCGGCTCGCGATCGTTCACGAGCAGCCCGATCGACATCATCTTCATGCCGTGCGCCTCGACCGGGATGATCCGGTTCTCGAACATCCCCGGCTTCCCGCGCGAGCCCAGCATCAGAGGAATGTCGGGGCCGTACACGTCGGAGTCGATGATGCCGACGGCGGCGCCCGACTGGCGCAGCGCCACCGCGAGGTTCACGGTGACCGTGGACTTCCCGACGCCGCCCTTGCCCGACGACACCGCGATCGTCGCCTTCACCTCGGGGATGAGCTCCGCGGGTTTTTGCGGGCCCTGCGCGTGAGCGTGGGGCGCCGGCTGAGCGGGCCGCGCCGTCGGCGCGCCGCCCATCCTGACCTGCACCTTGGACACCCCCGGGACCCGGCCCACGGCACGCGAGGCCATGCTGTGCATGGTGGCCTTCGACGCCGGCGATTGGGTCGTGAAGGCGAGCGTGAAGGTGACCTCCGAGTCGGCGATGCTCAGGTCGCGGATGAGACCGAGCGAGACGATGTCGCGTTGCTGCTCCGGATCCTTGATCCCTCTGAGCGCGTCGAGCACCGCGTCTTCGGTCACCATACCGGGGACTATACAGGAGCCGCCGGCGCTTTCAACGCAAACGGCTCCAGCGTCGCTATCTATGCGCGAAACCTTGAATTCCAGCGCCCGACCTGCTACAAAAAGCGGGTGATTGCTCCAGACGAATTCCGACACGTCCTGAGCCACTTTGCCTCTGGTGTCACGGTCATCACGGTCTGCGACAAGGACGGGCGGCCGACCGGGCTCACCGCGAGCGCGTTCACCTCGGTGTCGCTCGACCCCCCGCTCATCCTCGTGTGCGTCGACCACAAGGCGCAGAGCTATCCGGCGCTGGCCGCCGGCAAAATGTTCGCCGTCAACATCCTCTGCCTCGAGCAGGAAGCCGTGTCGCGCCGGTTCGCCACCACCAAAATCGACAACAAGTTCGACGGCGTGCCGTTCACGCTGAGCCCACACGGCCTGCCGCTGCTCGACGACGCGCTCGCGCACCTCGAGTGCGCGACCGTCAACGTGCATCTCGAGGGCGATCACACGATCTTCGTGGGACGCGTCGAGCGCTCTTACGCGGGCGCCGGGCTGCCGCTGGTCTACTACCGCGGCCGGTACGATCGGCTGTCCGGAGAGACCCCGTGACGTTCATCCCGCTGTCGCGCCCGCCCGTCGACGACGAGATCAAGCGGGCGGTGCTGGACGCCATCGACTCGCGTCAGTACGTGCTGGGTCCGCAGTGCCGCCAGCTCGAGACCGAGCTGGCGAGCGCCACCGGGGTGACCCACGCCGTGCTGACCAGCTCGGCGACCGCCGCGCTCTGGCTGACCTTGCGGGCACTCGGCGTGAAGGCGGGCGACGAGATCCTGGTGCCGTCGCACACGGCGTTCCCCACGGTCGAGGCGATCTGCCTCGCGGAGGCGACGCCGGTGTTCGTGGACACGGACGAGTTCTACACGATGGATCTGCGCGACGCCGAAGCGAAGGCGACGCCGCGGACGGTCGGGGTCGTCCCCGTGCACCTGTATGGCCAGCCGGCCGATCTGACGGCCGCCCAGACCCTCGCCTCACGTCTGGGCCTCTGGATCCTCGAGGACTGCGCGCAGGCGCAGGGGGCCGAGTGGGATGGACGTCGCGTCGGCAGCTTCGGCCGCGCCGCGGTCTTCTCCTTCTATCCGTCGAAGACCCTGCCCGCCATGGGCGACGGCGGCGCCGTTCTCACCGTCGACGACGAGATCGCCACCCGCTGCCGCCGGCTGCGCGATCATGGCCGAGTCGACCGGAACGTGCACGCGGAGGTCGGCTTCAACCTGCGCTTCAACGAGCTGCAGGCCGCGGCGCTGCGCGTGCTGCTGCGGCGGCTCGACGCGATGAACGACCGGCGGCGTGCCCTCGCCCTCCGCTACGTGCGCGGGCTCGCCGGGCTGCCGCTCGTCCTGCCGGGCGTGCGCCCGCACGCGCGTCACGTGTATCACCTCTTCGTGGTGCAGACGCCGCGACGCGACGAGCTGGCCGCGTTCCTCAAGGCGCGGGGGATCCAGACCGGCATCCATTATCCGGTCCCGACCCATCGTCAGGCCGCCGTCGAGCGCTTCGCGCCGCCGCCGCTGCCGCGAACGGAGCGGCTGGTCGAGGAGATCCTCTCGCTGCCGATCTCGGCCGACCACGCGGACGGCGAGATCGATCGGGTGGTCGCTGCCGTGCGCGCGTTCTTCGGAGCTTGATACCTCTCAGAATCCTCCAGCTGTACCCGAAAGCGGATTACTTCACCGGCGCGGCGGTCCAGCTGTGCGACCTGGCGACCGGCCTCGCCGCGCGCGGTCACGCCGTCACCGTGGCGACGCCGCCGAATCCGCTCTGGGCCGAGCGGCTCGGCGCGGCCGGCGTGGCCCACGTCGCGATCCCCATGCGGCGCGCCTGGGACGTCCGCGCGGCGTTTCGTATCGCGCGGCTGATCCGCGCCCGCGACATCCAGGTGGCGCACGCGCACAAGGGGCGGGCGCGCACCCTGGCACTGCTGGCCGGGCTCCTGGGGGCGCGCCCGCGCCTCGTCCTGAACCGCGGCGTCAGCTTCCGGGTGCCCCGGTCGCGCCGCCTCGGGTATACGAGTCGGCGCGTGCACGCGATCGTCGCCGTGTGTGAGTCGATCAAGCGCGACCTCGTCGCGACCGGCGTGTCCGCGGACAAGATCGCGGTGATCTACTCGGGCACCGACGTCGAGCGGTTCCATCCCGGTCTCGACGGCGGCCCGATCCGCCGCGAGCTCGGTCTCGCCGCCGACCACTTCCTCGTCACCCAGATCGGCGTGCGCTCGTGGCGCGGCTGGCGCGACATCCTCGAGGCCGTGGGCCGGATCGCCGGGGCGGCGCCGCGCGCGCGCCTGCTCTTCGTCGGCGCGCCCGCGCCGCGCATCGCCGAGGTCGCCGACCGCGCGCGCGAGCGCGGGCTCGGCGAGCGCGTGCTCGTCCTCGGCCACCGCGAGGACGTCCCGCAGATCCTGGCCGCCTCCGACGTGGTCGTCGACGCCTCGTACGCGGGCGCCGGGCTCACCGGCTCGATCCGAGAGGCGCTCGCCTGCGAGCGCCCGGTCGTCGCCACGGCCCTGGCCGGGATGCCCGAGCTCGTGGTCGACGGCGAGACGGGCCTGCTCGTTCCTCCGCGCGATCCCGGCGCGCTCGCCGACGCGCTCCGGCGCCTGCTCGAGAACCCGACGTGGGCCCAGGCCATGGCGCGCGCGGGGCGCAAGCGCGTCGATGCGCACTTCTCGCTCCGCGCCAAGCTCGACGCGACCGAGGCGCTCTACCGACGCCTGCTCGAGACGCCGGCGGCATGAGCCTCCCGACCGTGCTCTACCGGCGCCTGCTCGGGTACCTGAGGCCCCACGTGCCGGCGCTCGTCGTCGGCACCGTGCTCGCGATCGTGGTCGCGGCGATGGAGGGCGCGATCGCCTGGCTCGTGAAGCCCGCCATGGACGACGTCTTCATCCGCCGCGACGTGGCGATGCTGAGGCTCATCCCCCTGCTGTTCCTGGGCGCCTACGTCTTCAAGGGCGTGGCCCGGTACGGCCAGTCCTATCTGATGGCGGCGGTCGGCGAGCGCGTGATCGCGACGCTCCGCCGCGACCTCTACATGCACATCCAGCGGATGCCCCTGTCGTTCTTTACGAGCCGCCACTCGGCGGAGCTGATGTCGCGCATCGTCACCGACGTGAACCGGTTGGCGCGCCTGTCGTCGACGGTCCTGGTGATGACCATCCGTCAGGCGGTGATGGTCGTGGCGCTCGCCGCGGTCATGTTCGTCCGCGACTGGCGGCTGGCCCTGATCGCGCTCGTGGTCTTCCCCTTCGTCGGCGTGGCGGTGCGGGCGATCGGACGCAAGCTCTACCGGATCAACAAGCGCGCGCAGCAGAAGGTCGGCGAGCTGAACGTGCTCCTGCACGAGGTGTTCGCCGGGACGAAGATCGTCAAGGCCTTCGGGCGCGAGGGGCACGAGGTGGAGCGTTTCGACCGCGTCAACCGCGGGCTGCTCGCCCTGTCGCTCAAGGACCACCGCACCGACGAGCTCACGGACCCGCTCATGGAGGTGCTGGCCGCGTTCGGCATCATGGGCGCGCTCTGGTACGGCGGCCAGCAGGTCATCGCGGGCGCGATCACCCCCGGCGACTTCTTCTCGTTCACGGCCGCGGTGGCCCTGCTCTACGGGCCCGTCCGGCAGCTCTCCCGGATCGTCAACACCGTGCAGCAGTCGACCTCGTCGGTCGAGCGCGTCTTCGAGATCCTCGATCTGCCGCCCGCGATCGCCGACCGCCCGAACGCGGTCGCGCTCGACGCGTTCGGCGAGTCGCTCGCGTTCGAGCAGGTCAGCTTCCGGCACGCGGGCTCCGAGGAGCTCACGCTGCGCGACATCTCCTTGACCGTCGCCCGCGGCGAGGTCGTCGCCTTCGTGGGGATGAGCGGCGCCGGCAAGTCCACCCTCATCGATTTGCTGCCGCGCTTCCACGACGTGAGCGTCGGTCGGATCACGATCGACGGCCACGATCTGCGCGACGTCACCCAGGCCTCGCTCCGGGCCCTGATCGGCATCGTCACGCAGGAGACGTTCCTCTTCAGCGACTCGATCCTCTACAACATCGCGTACGGGCGCGTCGACGCGCCCTTCGAGGACGTCGTCCGCGCCGCCCGCCAGGCGTACGCCGAGGAATTCATCGTGGGCTGCCCGGAGGGCTATCAGACGCTGGTGGGCGAGCGGGGCGTGCGGCTCTCGGGCGGTCAGCGGCAGCGGATCGCCATCGCCCGCGCCTTCTTGAAGAACCCACCGATCCTCATCCTCGACGAGGCGACCTCGGACCTGGACGCCGAGAGCGAGTTCATGATCCAGCAGGCGCTCGCCGAGCTGATGCGGGGGCGCACGGTGTTCGTCATCGCCCATCGCCTGGCGACCGTGCGCAACGCCGACCGCATCGTCGTCGTGCACGAGGGTCGCATCGCGGAGGTCGGGCGCCACGACGAGCTGCTGGCGCGCGACGGACTCTACCGCCGGCTCTACGCGCTTCAGATGGAAGGAGTCAGCACATGAACACCGTCGGAAGTGGCCGGTACACCTACCAAGTCGATGACGACTGGGCCAAGCTCCCGGCCGGCTGGGCGATGCCCGCGGCGGCCGTGACGGTCGACTCGCACGATCGCGTGTATTGCTTCAACCGCACCCCCGACCACCCGATCGTCGTCTTCGACCGCGAGGGAAACTATCTCTCGTCCTGGGGTGCGGGCCTCTTCGCCTTTCCCCACACGATCCGCGTCGACGCGCACGACAACCTCTGGATCGTGGATCGCGATCACGGGCAGATGCTGCTCTACACCAGCGCTGGAACGCTGCTCCGGACCGTCGGCACCCGCGGCCATCGCTCCGACACCGGCGTGGACCCCAAGGATTTCAACTCGAGCGCCTACCGGAACGTCACGCACGGCGGCGGCCCCTTCAACCTGCCGACGGACATCGCGCTGGCGCCGTCCGGCGAGATGTTCATGACCGACGGCTACGGGAACGCCAGGGTGCACAAGTTCGCCGCCGACGGCACCTATCTCTTTTCCTGGGGCGAGCCGGGCACGGGTCCAGGGCAGTTCAATTTGCCCCACGGCGTGTGGATCGACCGGCGCGGTCGCGTCCTGGTGTGCGATCGGGAGAACGACCGCGTGCAGGTGTTCGACCAGGAGGGCAAGTTCCTGCAGATCTGGCCCACCAAGCTGATCGGTCCGGCGGCGTTCTACGTGGACGCCGACGACATCGTCTACATCCCCGAGCACAACGGCGGGCTGGTCAGCGTCCTGACTCTCGAGGGCGAACGCGTGGCCCAGTGGGGCGATCCGACCTTCCGCTCGTGCCACGGCATCTGGGGCGACTCGCGGGGCGATCTCTACGTCGTGCG
>Ga0066709_100000256_pt1 | contig 25407 bp, 24 predicted proteins | sample GraSoiAngelo_158_FD_79665 | JGI IMG/M metagenome (GOLD analysis project Ga0066709, IMG submission 79665) | Grasslands soil microbial communities from the Angelo Coastal Reserve, California, USA - 14_1009_16_30cm | ecosystem: Environmental > Terrestrial > Soil > Grasslands | place: USA...
AAATTGGCCGAATCGGTACCGGGGCCGAGCACAGATGCCCTTAGTGTGGTAGCGAAGGAACGAAAGATCGTAGTCGTTGCCTCGCTATTCGAACGAAGATCGGCGGGGATCTATCACAACACGGCTGTGGTCATCGATGCCGACGGATCGTTAGCGGGGACGTATCGAAAGATGCATATCCCCGACGATCCGCTGTACTACGAAAAATTTTACTTCACGCCAGGCGATCTCGGTTTCCCGAGCTTTCAAACCCGCTATGCCAAGGTCGCTGCGCTCGTGTGCTGGGATCAATGGTTTCCCGAGGGCGCCCGCGCGGCGTCGCTGTCAGGAGCGCAGATTCTCTTTTATCCCACCGCGATCGGTTGGATTCCCAACGAACCACGTACCGTGGCACAGAATCAACGCAACGCCTGGGAGCTCATTCAGCGTTCCCATGCGGTCGCCAATGGAATATTCGTTGCGTCGGTCAATCGTGTGGGACGCGAAGGGAAAATCAAATTTTGGGGAAATTCATTCGTTGCCGGTCCGTTTGGTGAGATCGTAGCGCACGCCGGCGGCGAGCGCGACGAGATCCTGCTTGCCAAGTGCGATCTCGGAAAGATCGAAGAAACCCGTCAAAGCTGGCCATTCCTGCGCGACCGGCGCATCGATGCGTACGGACCTTTGCTGTCACGCGCCGTTGAAGATACCCGGCGTCACTGATTTATTTCGCTCGCCCGTTGATCCGATGAGTTCATCGCCTGCAGAACTGGTTACGCCGCGTTCCCTCGGCTATTCAATGCCGGCTGAATGGGCACGGCACCGAGCCACGTGGCTCGCCTGGCCGCACAATCTGGAGACATGGCCGACCGATTTGGAACAGGTGCGCGACGTCTGGGTTCAAATGATCTCTGCGCTGTCACGGCACGAGCAGGTCTATCTTCTGGTAAACGACGAATCGAGCAAGAGGGACGTAGCCGGGCGGCTGAAAAAAACTCGGGCCGCCACGGAAAACGTGACACTGCTGCAAATCCCCACCGTCGATGTTTGGATGAGAGATTACGGCCCGACGTTCGTGACCAGATATTCCGTAGAGCAACCGCTCGCCTTTAACGACTGGATTTTCAATGGCTGGGGGAGAAAGTACAAGTCCTACGAAGACGACGATCGTGTCGCTCGGGAAATTGCCACGTTGCTCAAAGTTCCGGTTTTCGATCACACAATCGTTCTTGAATGAGGCTCCATCGAAGTCAATGGTGCTGGAACCGGTCTCACCACCGAGCAGTGCCTGTTGAACAAGAATCGCAATCTCTTTTTAGCTCTGCAGGAGATTGAGCGGTGCCTTAGGGACTCGCTGGGAGTCGATCACGTCATTTGGCTCGGTGAAGGTATCGTCGGCGACGATACCGACGGCCATATCGACGATATCGCGCGATTCGTCAATCCAACCACGGTGGTGTGCATCGTCGAAGCAAATTCAAAAGATGAAAATTACGGTTTTTTGCAAGACAACTACGAGCGCCTGAAGAACGCCAGAGATCAAAATGGAGAAAAACTTTCAATCGTAACTTTGCCTTGTCCGAGTCCGATTTATTACGAAGGCGCGCGTTTGCCGGCGAGTTATGCGAATTTCTACATCGCCAACGAAGTCGTGCTGGTTCCGGTATTCGATGATCCCAAGGATGCCGAAGCTCTTGGAATCTTGCAGGACCTGTTCCCCGATCGCAAAGTCATCGGGCTACGAGGCAACGAAGTCGTCGCTGGCTTGGGGGCGCTTCACTGTGTGACACAACAAGAGCCGGCAGTAAATTTGTCGAGGGGTTGACAATTTTTCGCACTCCCATATTCTAGCCGGTGTCATGGGTCAGGTAATCCAGCTCAACGAGCTGCATCAGGCGCGCCGCCGCCGTTCCGAGAAAGTCAGCATGGAACAGTGCGTGCAGTTGTTGGAGTGGAACCTGAAAAAAAGCGTCGATGATTATTTAAATGCCCCCCGTGAAGAGCGATCTATGCGCGCGACCCAGATCCGCAAGCTTAGCGAAATTCTCGAGTACGCACTGAGATTGCTGTAAATGCCCCACGGCCCATCGTGGAATTCACAAGTCTCCTTGCCCTGATATTTATTGTTGTCATTGTTCTGGTATTCCTCGGCTGGTTCTTCTTAGCCAAGATTCAGTCGTCGCTAAAGACACAGCACGAGGAGCAATCTTTGCTGCTGATGCAGCAGCAAATCGACCAACTGCGCGGCCATTTAACCCAAGTCTTGGACAACAGTGTCCAGTCGATCCAAGGGCAGCTCGGTCAGCTCCTCGGCCACGTGAATGACCGGTTGAAAGAAAACGCCGACGTGCTCAACAGCACGCAACAGAGTTTGGGCGAGCGGTTGGATAATGCCGCGCGGGTCGTCGGTCAGGTACAACGTAGCCTCGGCGGACTGGAAGAAGCCAACCGCAAGATTTACGAAGTGGGCAAAGATATCGCCTCGCTCCAGGAAATATTGCGGGCGCCTAAGCTCAGAGGAGGATTAGGAGAATTTTTACTGGAGGATTTGTTGGGGCAAATCTTGCCGTCGCAGCACTACTCGACTCAATATGCGTTTCGGAGCGGCGAGAAAGTCGATGCGGTGATCAAGCTCGGCAGTTGTTTGGTGCCCGTGGATGCGAAATTTCCGCTGGAAAACTTCAAGCGGATCTTGGAAGCGGACAATGACGAGGAAAGAAATCGTGGAAAAAGGCAGTTCGGCGCCGACGTCAGGAAACATATCGATGCGATAGCCGCGAAGTACATCCTGCCTGACGAGGGCACGTACGATTTCGCGCTGATGTATATACCAGCGGAAAATGTTTATTACGAAACGATCATCCGGGACGGATCACCGGAGGAAAAGAGCCTTTGTCGCTATGCGATGAGCAAGCAAGTGATCCCGGTGTCTCCGAATAGTCTGTACGCTTACCTTCAGGCGATAGTTCTGGGTTTAAAAGGCATGAAGTTCGAAGACCGCGCTAAGGAAATCATTCAGTATCTGAGCGGGTTGCAGGGCGATTTCGGTAAGTTCCGCGAGGAGTTCGCCTTGCTCGGGAAACACGTGGGTCACGCCCAGTCCAGTTATCAAAACGCGGACCGCCGGCTGGAGCAGTTCGGTCAAAAGCTGCTCGCGGCGGATACCGATCAGATCGAACTGTTCGAAGCGCAACCCACCCGCAGGCCGGGATAGGCTTACGCGCCGACAGAAGAGGAATGTTCCCGTGCGGTTAAGTTTGTTTTCCCGCCTGACCATCGGCTATCTCGCCATATTTCTGATTGTCGCATTCGCCAGCGGCTATGCGATTGTGCAGATCAGTCATTTTCGTGAGCTGACTGAATCTATTCTAAAAGTCGATAACCGGATCCTAGATCACGAGAAGTTTCTTGTGGATCTATTGTTTGCGCAAAGTCGGGCAGAACAAAAATTTTCGATTACCAAGGATGAGGCTTGGCACCAGGAGTTCGTCCGCATCAAAGTTGATTTCGAGGGACGTCTGGAAAGCGCGTTCGCCTTGAACGATCAGGCGGCCGCTCCAGTGTTAAAAAAAATACAGCAGGATTTTCGCCAGTACGACGAGTTGGTCGAGAACGAGGCGCACCTCGTCCGAAGCAACAAGGCTTACCCGCAAGCGCAGTACAAACAGGAAAAAGACAATTTGGTCGATTCCATGTTGGCTTCCTTCGAGAAGCTTCGTTTGAACCAACAGCAGCTGACTTACACGAAAGTGACCGACCTCGCTGCGGCCGCCGATCAAGCCCGCGAGGTTTCGCTGACGATTACCATTGCGTGCCTGCTCGCGATAGTCTTGATGTCGCTTTTCATCACCAACAGTATTACGCGCCCCATAGGATTATTGAAGACCAAGACCCGGGAGATTGCCAAAGGGAACTTTGAGGGCCGTGTCGAAGTCAAGTCGCCGCCGGAAATTAGCGAGTTGGCAGCGGCGATCGATTTGATGTGCGAAAAATTGCAAGAGCTCGACCGGATGAAAGCAGATTTCTTTGCTTCTATGTCCCACGAGCTGCGTACGCCGCTGACTTCGATCAAGGAGGGAACCGGATTGTTGCTCGACGGGGTCGGCGGCGAGACCTCGGAAAAACAGCGCAAGCTTTTGGGGATACTCGCCCAGGAAAGCAACCGGCTGATCAGCGTTGTCAATTCGCTTCTCGATCTTTCCAAAATGGAAGCCGGCATGATGAACTACGATTTTGAGCCGAGCAGCGTCGACTCTCTAATCAAACGAGCCATCGCCGAAATCACTCCGTTGGTTGAAGCAAAGCAGATTAAACTGGAAAGTGCGATCGACACGCCGCTGCCGTCGGTGAGAATCGATTCAGAGCGGATTTTGCAGGTACTCAGAAATTTGCTGGGTAACGCGGTCAAGTTTACTCCCAAGGGTGGACAGATAAGCATCACCGCCAATCCAGGTAATGGAAAATTGGCAGTTTCCGTGAAAGACTCCGGTCCAGGAATTCCTATGGACAGCTTGGCCGCGATCTTTGAAAAATTTAATCAAGGAAGCCGTCAAGGGGCCCACGTTCGGCAGGGGACCGGGCTAGGTTTAGCTATTGCCAAAAGTATCATTTCATCCCATGGTGGTAAAATATGGGCCGAAAGCCAATTGGGCAAGGGCAGCACTTTTATTTTTGTCTTGCCCTGCTAATATTTCTTACCGGCTGCAGCGTAGTTCAAGAGTCGGTCCGGTACCGGGAAATGCAGGATGCTCTCACCACCGGGCAGGATTTGCTCGCGCACGGCGATTATGACGCATCATTGAAGGCCTTTCAGAGCGTCCTACTGATGGCGCCAGACAAGCCGCCGGCCGACGCCGCGACCTACAACATCGGGCTTGTCTACGCGCATCCGCAGTATTCCAGGAGAGACCTTCAAAAGGCGATCGGATCATTCAACCGGCTGATCACGCGTTTCCCGGAGAGCCCGTGGGCCGAACAAGCGAAGATCTGGGTGGGCGTGTTGAACGAAGCCGAGGATTCGAAACAAGCAATCGAGAGTTCCAAACAGGTGATCGAAAAATCCAAAGAGGAAGTTGAAATAAACCGTCTGGCAGTTGAAAGGTCGAAACAGGAAATCGAAAGAGCGCGACTGGAGCTTGAAAAGTCGAAACAGGAGATCGAAAAAACCAAACAAGTGATCGAGAAGTCCAAGCAAGTGGATATTGAAATCGAACAAAAGCGACGCGATCGCGGAAGATAGAACAGACATGTCCAAAGGTAACATTCTTATCGTTGACGATAATCTAAACCTCCTCGAGGTCATCAGAATGCGGCTCGAGTCAGAGGATTATCGGGTGACCGCAACGGGGGACGAAGAGCAAGCGATTGGGTCGCTCAAGGAACAGGTTTTCGACCTCTGCATCGTCGATCTGATGCTGGCCAACGGCGACGGTCTCGCGTTGATGGAAGATATTCGCGGAATCAATCCAGACGTGCCAACGATTATCTTAACTGCCCACGGCAGCATCGAAAGCGCCGTGGAGGCGATGCGTCGCGGCGCTTATGGTTACCTAACCAAACCGTTTGAGCCGACAGATCTGCTGATGCAGATCGAGCGGGCGCTGGAGACTCGCAAGCTCAACTCCGAAATCAAACGGCTCAAAGAGATTCTCCACGAGCGCTTCGACTTCGCCAACATCATTGCGCGTAGCGGTAAAATGCGTGCCGTGCTGGATGTCGTGACACGGATCGCAACGCTCGACTCTACCGTGCATATTCACGGCGAGAGCGGTACCGGAAAAGAGCTCATCGCCAAGGCGATTCATCTCGCCAGCGATCGGCGGGACAAAGGATTTGTCGCATTGAACTGCGCGGCGCTGCCCGAGTCGCTGCTCGAAAGCGAGCTGTTCGGCCATGAAAAAGGGGCGTTTACCGGCGCGGTCAAAAGTACCAAGGGCTTGTTCACACAAGCACACGGAGGCACGCTTTTTCTCGATGAGATCGGCGATATGCCGCGCGCCACACAGTCCAAGCTGTTGCGCGTTTTGCAGGAACGGCAGTTTTACCCCGTTGGCAGCGAAGTGCCGGTCGCAGTCGATGTGCGCATCATCGTCGCAACCAATAAAGACCTGGAAGAACAAGTGAGAAGAGGCTTGTTCCGCGACGACTTGTTTTACCGCATTCACGTCATTCCCATCTACCTGCCATCGTTACGCGAACGCAAGGACGACATCATGCCTCTGGTCGAACATTTTCTTAAAAAGTACAACCAGCACATGAAGAAGGAGGTGAAAGGTTTGACCCCCGAGGCGCTGCGCAAGCTCATGCTGCATGACTGGCCAGGCAATGTGCGAGAACTGGAAAATACTATCGAGTACGCGGTGGCGATGACACAGAACGATGTGGTGACGGAAGACTATGTCTTGCAAAGTAAGAGCACGACATTGGAACGGGGACAAAATTTCCCTCAAGAAAACGCTCCTGATTTGAACGGCGGCTTAAGACCGCTCAAAGACGCCCGCGACGCCTTCGAAAGAGATTACCTAATCCAAGTCTTGTCGATGACCGAAGGCAACGTTAGCCAAGCTGCAAAGCTTGCCGGGAAATACCGAGCGGACTTCTACGACCTGCTGAAGAAACATGACTTGAAAGCCCACGAGTTCAAGAAATCGAAACCGCTATTACCGAATTGAACCTGTAGTAAACTGTTTTGCCTCATGAGATCGATCCAGCGTATGTTGCTTTGGCGTTGGCTTGCATGGCTCGATCTGCGCATGGCCTTTCAAGCAGAGTCCAGCGTGTGGCGCGCCACTAGCAGGTGAGAGGAGCAAGCTCGGGGCGTCGCTGATAAATTCTTGTTTCCATGGCCGTTCAGTTCCTTACCGCTCCGTGCTTATTCGAGTCGTACGCCCCCCGCAACCATATCGACGGTTCCGCCGCCCGGTCTGCAGATTCAATCCTTGGGACTATGTATGCAGGGATATCCCTCCATTTCCGACCGAGGCTCCCCGCTAGTCACTAAAAAGACGAAAATTATCAATTCCCTCCGTCTTGATCGGTAGTGGAACATGGCTTGCTGCTTATGATTAAGCCAAGAGGATAGCCTATGTCACAGAGTCAAACTGCTCTGGTCGTGGACGACGATGAAGGCTTGGCGCAAATTGTCGCGGTGATCCTACGCATGGAAGGGTTCGACGTGCGAACCGCGGACAACGGCGTTCACGGATTTGCCGCCTATTTTCGCAACCCCACGGACTGGGTCGTCACGGATATTCAGATGCCGGAGCTTGACGGTTTGGAAATGATGCAGTGCATTCGGGCGATAAACCCCCGTGTTAAAACGATCTACATGAGTGGCGAAGTCGAAAGGTACCAAGCGGCCCTGGAGCGGGAGGCGGTAAAATTTGCAGTCAGGGTTTTGTGCAAGCCTTTTACTCGAAGCAATTTGGTTGAAAAAATAGTTGGCGACGCTTGTGATGGCAAAAGCTCGTCGACAAGCCCGGGGCCGGCACACTCGTCAAAGGAGGCCTCGTGATGCAGCCGAACTTTGGTTTCGTTGCAGTCTTGTTAGTCGTGGTGACAATGGCCTCGAGCTGCTCGACGCCGATATCAACGCGCGAACAAGGTGGCCTGATCGGCGCGGGCGTGGGTGCTGGCGCAGGTGCCATCATTGGCAGCACAGTTGGCGATGCCGCCGCGGCGCGCTGATCGGCGGTCCAGTAGGATTAATCGCCGGCGCGTTAATCGGTGATCACTTGATGGGGCAGCAGAAGAGAGAGCAGGAGCAAGCCGTCGAGGCTGAACAAAACGATCGGGAACTGGAACGGTTGCGGCCGGAGAATCAGAGACTCAGGGAAGAGCGGATTGAACGATGAAGCATTGAGGTTTCGGGACTACCCATTCGGCGGCTTGCTTGCCTAGAATCCTTCATGTGTGTAGGGAATTAACTGCAGCAGCTTACACCATTTTCGACACAAATAGTCTAAGTTATTGAAATGGCGTGAGATACAGTCGGTTTTTGGCGTGGTATGAAATTTGGGTAAAGCGATGGCTGTGATTTTGCCACGAATTCGCGCTGAAACACGTGATACTGCGATGGCAACGGGGGGGCTGAAGCGAAGTATGTCAAGTGGAAGCGCAAGCAGCCCGAAAGATCCAACGGCTAGTTGGGAGTCAATTGTCGGGTTATGGTAACGCGCCAATCTGATTAGATCCTTCTTATGGAAGCATCAGGAGGTTGGAGAAAAAATCCTTGTCAGCCATTTTCTTGTGCGTCTTCGGCGATTCTTCGGTGTCGACTTTTGTTTCGGCGTGCTCATGCTGAATGACGAGAAGTTTATCAAAGTTGGTATACCTGAAGCTGGAATTGGTCGTTTGCCGACGAATTTTTCGCGGCGCTGCCTCGATTTGGTGGCAAACTCGCGCGCGCCAATTACATGGAACGAGGTGAGCGGCGAGTTCGGTTTTCGCAGTGCCGTCGTGGCGCCCTTGACGGCGCCGGCGGGTCGGCCTTTCGGCTTTGTCATGCTCGGACATTCGAGCCGAAAAAGTTATTCATCGGCGGAGCTTTTTTTGCTTCAGGCACTGGCCGGTGATTTGAGTTGGGCGGTTCGAGATCTTGCCGCAAAAAAACAGCAGCAACAGCAACTTGCCGGTATGTCTCACGACATCAAAAATACCCTCCAGGTCATCATTGGCAGCACAGCGCTGATCCGTCAGAAACTGAACGATTCTCCTGTTAATGAACAGGAGAAGCGCGTTCGCAATATCGAAACCTGCGTCCAGGAGATTCTCGATCGAATGAATCTTCTTTCTGCATTCTCGGTTGCCGGTGATGACGAGTCGGAAGGCGCTGAGGAGACAGTAGTCGATATCGCCAACGCCGTGGGGGAAGTGGTGGCTTCCTGTCGGCGTACGAGCAGAGATAGAGGTGTCGATCTGGAAGTTCGATACTCGCCGAAGTCACCTGGCGAAGCGACAATCGACCCAACGATGTTCAAGCAGCTCTTGGGCACGCTGGTCGACAACGCCGCACTGGCCACTCGACATGAGACAGTGCGGCTGACCGTGCGGCGCGACGCCGCAAGCTTGGAGTTCGTCGTCAAAGGGATGGGCACGAGTACGGCGGCAGAGAAACTAAAATCGCTGTTCGAGACCGCGACCCACTTGGACGGTCTGCGGGACGAAAATGGGGAAGGTATAGTGCGCGTCCGAGAGTATTTAGAAAATGTCGGAGGTGATGTCTATCTGAGGAGCCGTCCCGGCCAGGCGGCGGAATTTGTCGTCAGCTTGCCGGTTGAAAGCGGTGATCAGACGGTTCAGCCAGATTTCGAAAAACAATTACAAACTTAACGTTGGTGATAGAGATTATTAACGGTTTAAAAAGGAGGATTTGTTATGGAAGGTTTTGCATCTAGTGTAGCAAAATATTTTGTCGGAGCCGGGATCGTGGGATCTTTGCTACTGACCCAGGGTTGTCTTGCCACGCGCGACTGGGTCAAAGAGCGGATGGATCCACTCGACGGACGGGTCACTCAAACCGAGGGGCGTCTCAATCAAGCCGAAGGCCAGATTACCAGCCTAGGCGGCCGGATGAGCGGAGTCGAGGGGAAGCTCGGCCAGTTCGAGGGACGTTTGGGGCAGGTTGACGCAAAGACGGAGAAAGCCCTCAATGCCATCGCTAATCTTCGTTTGGAACGTAAAGTCGTCATCGATATGAAGGACGGCGCCAATTTCGCTTTTAACTCAGCAAACCTCCCAGCCCAGGCGCAGCGGGAAATTGATGGATTTATAAGCGACCTCAAGAGCGATGTTACTGGAGAAGCGGCGATTTTCGTCGTCGCCGGGCATACGGACAACGCCGGTGCTGATGATTACAACTACGAACTGGGCAAGAAAAGAGCCGATGCCGTGAGCCGTTACCTAATCCTTCAAAAGAAGCTGGATCCGATGCGCGTAATGCCGGTATCCTATGGAGAAAGCGCTCCGGCCAGTGACAACAGCACGGCCCAAGGCCGCGCCAAGAACCGCCGCGTAGAGATCCTAGTCTATCGCGAAGGAATCACTTCAACGCCAGCGGTCGCGGCGGGCCCGGCACCAGCCGAACAGCCGGCGCCTCGTCCCTCCCAGCAATCCCAGCAACAGGGGACAGACAAACTGAGCAGCGCCAGGCAATAGGCGCAGTGCCAAGAAAATAATGACCGCAGAAAAAGGCGGAGCGCTAGGCTCCGCCTTTTTTATTGGTACAACCGATCGATATATCCGCTATCGTCGAGTTCGCGCACGAAATGGGTATCCCACAAAGCCAAGGGGTTGAAGTCAGCAATCTCCGCGTCGCGCCGTAGGGCCAGCTGGAAAAACATTCGAGATCGCCGCCAGTGACGGGTAGGGCTTGCGCTCCAGCGACTGCGCCCATTCATCGTAGAGCGATTCGACTTCCGCATCCGACTGAAGCTTCAGGATCGGCGTCGCTTATTCTTTGAGAATCTCCAGAGTCTCTTGCTTGCGGGTCAGGAAAAAGTGTGTCGCGTCAACGAAGCCTTTGGTAAGCAGGCGAATCTCGTCGGTATGACTCTTGACGAAGCTCATCGTCGTCGTCAGGGTAACGCCACGAGATCAAGTCCACGTGGCCGCTTTTAAGCGCCTCCACGGCTTTCTCGCGAACCAGCTGCGGGGAGGTGTCGACGTCGAGGCCGTTTTTCTGCCAGGAGGCGGATTTATCGGCCACCAACCAGAACGGCGCGTGAAAATTCGACCGATAAACGATTCTGAGTTTGCGGTTTGCCACTGCGATGTCCTCTCGTGAAGTTTTTTACTCGACAAACGTTCATAGCTCCATTTGCGGGTCGTTGACCAGCTTCCCGGCCTACGAGCGTAAACGGATTCCCAGCCAAAGCGTGATCGCTGCAAAAAGCAATATACCCCAGTTGGCGCCCTTAAGACGGCGAATGACGGATCCAAGCTCTTCCGGCGACACTCGCTCTCCGCCTTCGTGGCGTTTAACGAATCGATGGCCGACCCCGAGAGCTTGGTAGACGCTCAAGATGACCAGCACAAAAGCAAAAACCAACTTCATGGCGAGATTGTAACCAATCTGTTTGGCAAACATTTCACGGTAGGCGGCTTTGAGTTCGGTCAACTGAAACGCGCCGCTGAAAAGAATAATGCCGAGGGCGCCAACCTGCAGCGGGTTGTAGAATTTAAGGCCGCGGGCGAGAAACCGGGTTTTCTCTTCGTGCTCTGCGAGTATGGAAACGGCGGGTAGCAGCATCAGCCAAAAACCGACGACAGCCCCGAGATAGACGGCCAGGGCGATCAAATGGAGCCATGAAAAGAGCATGAAGCGGCGGGATCAGCCCCAGCCGAAGCGCGAGCCCTTTTTGAAGGGCTTGCCGGCGGCGTCGTAGTTTTCGCCGATGGCATTAAGTTGCTGGCGAATTTTCTCCAGTTCTCGCTTTTGGTGGGTTTCAAAGGCTTGCGCCTCTTTCGCCCGCCGTTCGATAAATTCGGCGCGCTCGCGCTCGCGCTGATTGGCGAATTCGTTTTGTTGCCGTTCCCAGTCCTCGTAGGAGTCTTTGAGCAAGGCGCGAAGATGGTAGTTCAGATTGTCGCGCACGACCATCGACTTATTGCAATGCGGACAAAAGATGACGTTGCCGATCATGAAATTCTTGACGTTCTCGACGTGCACTTCATGGCATTTGAAACAACGCATGGGCACGGTCCACGAGTCGATCGCCGGAAGCTCAACGTACTTGACCTCAGCCTCGGCAAACTCCGTGGTCGGCCCGACCGCGGCGGCCGCAGGAGGCGTAGCGGCAGGGGAAGCTGGCTGCATCACTTGTGGCGACGCCTTTGCCGGCGCGGTTGGTGCGGGCTTCCCTTCACCCTTGCGAAAACGCGATTCAAAATTATCGGGGAATGTCGTTTCAGGATGCAGTTCCTGGGCGCGAGCGATAAGCACTTCTTCGGATTCGATATTGTTGGGATCGGTGACGCAGACGTCTACCGGGCAGACCGCCGCGCAGGCTTCGTAGTCGTGAAAACCGACGCATTCCGTGCATAATTTTGGGTCGATGACATAAACGGGATCGCCCTGCGAGATCGCGTTGTTCGGGCACTCCGGCTCGCACGCGCCGCAATTGATGCACTCATTGGTAATCATCGTTGCCATCTAAGCGGTCCTCCCGAGCTAATGACGGATTTGGAAACACTGTGAAGTTGAAGTCATCCTAAATGAAATTCGCCACTGTTGCAAATTATCAAATTCCCAACTCTAGATGGGATTCTACTGCGCTGGAGCGGGTTTAGGGCGGCATATGGGAGACAATGCAGCAGGACCGAGCGATCGATTCTTTGTCGGCACTTGCGAGTCTCGGCTCAATCAAGGGAATCTAACGATGCTGTTCTCGCTCGGCTCGGGATGGGAAATCATTACGCTTGGGCCGGTTGGGTCATAATTGCTCTTCTACTGGAAAAGCGAACAATTCAAAAACTTTTCTTTGATGCCGCGAGCATCCCACTCTTCGTAGGTAATTTTACGCGAATGCTTGAGATGTCGGCGAATCTTTCTTCGAGACCCTGAGCGACACTTTTATCATACAGAGCCAGATTCAGCTCCTCATTTAAGGCAAACGATCGATTATCAAAATTGGTGTTGCCGATAGTCGCCCAAACGCCGTCGACTACCATTGTTTTGGAGTGCAAGAGGGCTGGGGAATATTCGAAAATCTCGACTCCGCCGAGAAGCATTTCACCATAATGTCTCCGGCTTGCTCGATAAGTTATTTTGAAGTCGATCTTGCCGGGAACAAGAACAATGACGCGAACTCCTCTGGCCGTGGCCTCCAAGAGAGCTTCGATCATCCGATCGTCCGGAATGAAATAGGAATTTGTTATTAGAATCGATTTTTTTGCTGACGTAATTGACAGCAAATAAAGGAGGTAATTTTGAAAGCTTCCTCCGACCGGTGAGCTTTTAACGAATTGAAGCGGTGTTTTGCCCTGGGGCTCGAGGCGAGGAAAAAACTCATCGCCTCCGAGGAGATTGCCGGTGGTTTCCAGCCAGCTTTCAGTGAAAGCGGCTTGCAGAAATTTGACCGCCGGACCGCACATTGGTGTCGCGCCAGTGATCCGGAGTCCGACCGTCCCCCATCCAGGCGTCACTTATGCCATATCCGCCGGTGAAACCAATTCGTCCGTCAATGACGAGTATGCGTCGATGATTGCGATAGTTATATTGCACCAATTTCCATGGAAGGACGACTTGCGGTGCTCGGATGCGACGAAAATATTGGAGTTGGCATCCGGCCTTGCTCATCATTGCCGGTATTTCTTCAGGAGCTTCACTGCTGCCGTGACTATCCAACAGGATATAAACCTTGATTCCCGCTTGGCACCGTTCAGCAAAGCTCAGCGCAAATTCACGAGCGAGCGAGCCGCCTTTAAAGAGATATTGAGCGAAGGTGATACTCGATTTGGCGTTTTTTATCTCCCGCAGCATCGCTGGAAAAGTCGCATCGCCGTTGTGGAGCACGGCGATTTTATTACCGCCGACGATGGGAGCGTCGGTGAGCGCTTCAAGCGTTGGGAAAAAGGATGCATCTCCAGGTGTTATCTCGGGCACATCGCTAATCGCACGCACCTTCGCGCAACCCATGAGCAGCAGCAGGATTAACCAATAGACTCTAACCTTCACGATCGAAATCCAAACGAATTAGCGCACCTGAATTGACGGCACGCGCACGACTATACTATACGCCGTCAAATCGGCGTTTTAACCAAGCGGTCCCGATTATCGTGATACCGACCAATGCCGCCAAAACGAGGAATGTACCGACGCCGGGATCACGGGTGGCGTTTTGGAGCTGATGAGCGAATAGATTAGTTACGAGAATACCCGGGGTGAGTCCAAGCAACGATCCCAAAATGTAGTCTCGTAATGGGACTTTGAAGGCGCCTGCGACGATGTTGACGACGGTAAACGGCGCGACCGGCAATAAGCGTAAAGTTGCCACTGCGACGATCCCAGATTGACCGATCTTACGTTCCATGCGTTGCCACTTCGCGCCGGCAATCTTTCGAACAAAATCCTGCCCGAGAAAAAAGCCTATCGCATACGTAACCGCGGCCCCCGCCAGGCAGCCGGCTAACGAGTAGAGCGATCCTAGCATTGGACCAAATACAATTGCGGTAACCAGAATTAACACCGTAATCGGCACAAGTAAGACGCTGCCGATTAGGTAGGCGCTAAGGATATAAAGGTGGCGCGCCGGGCTTTGGCGCAGCGAAGCCGCCCAAACCGAAAGTCTGTGGATGTCAATCAAATCTGCAAGCGGGGTCCACTTCCAGGCGGCCGCCGCCGCGAAAAGCAATAGCAAGATCATGACGGCTATCCAGATTCGTCGTCGCCTTTGGTTGCCGCCTCGCTTACTTTGATGCGCCATCAAAACCAAATCCCCCGTCTCCTTATCGTGCGCCGCGAAAATGCGTCAGCATTCTTCGGGCGTGACAATCGGGCGCGTAACAACTTGGATCTCTAGCGCCAATCTGCCCGTCGAATCGAAATTTGCTCAGCACTTGGCGGGTGCGACAATGTGGGCTATGATAAATCATGCTCAATTCACACTCGCTGTTTCGCCGCAGAGATTTGATCCTGCTGCTTGCGTTCGCGGTCATAGTACTCACATCCGGTGTAAGCGCCGCCGCGGAGACCTCGAAGAAGTTGCGCTTGGCCTATGCGGGTTGGGAAATCGGCACCGCTGTCGCCTACGTTGGGGTAGACTCTGGACTTTTCAAAAAGCAAGGACTGGAGATCGAAGAGCTGCCGATCCGCGATACGCTTTCCGCCGGCGTTCAATCGTTGATCGGTGTCGATCTGCTGATCGGTTTCGGCAACCCGCTGGCAGTGCTTCAACCCGTGGCGAGCGGTGCGGACATCACCGTGATCGGTTCCCATGTCAGCTTCGATCAATACGGTATGGGAGTGGGTTCCGCAATCGGCGCATTAAGGGAGCTGAAAGGAAAGAAAGTCGGCGTGTCCGCGCTCGGTGCGAGATCGGATTTGATCGCCCGCGTCATGCTCCGGCGCGCCGGTTTAGATCCGACCAAAGATGTCGAGATGGTTGCTGCCGGCCTAGCTCCGGCTCGCGCGATGGCGTTGTCGAAGGATCTCGTTCAAGGCGCGCCATTGAGTCAAGACGTTGCCACCGAAGCGCAGAAGCTCGGAATCAAAATTCTAGAAATGAAGTCGGTGCCAGTGGTGACTGATTTGTTGATAACCACGCACGCGTTCATCAAAAGGGAAGAAGAAACGGTGCGCCGTTTTATGAGAGGTTACGCCGCAGCGATTCAATATTTCGTTTCGAAACGGAGCGAAAGCCTGGCGATTCTTAAAAAATACTTTCCCGGCAATCAGGGTATTGGCGTGGACGCCATGTACGACGCTTTTTCGGCGCAGCTTCGCCCGCTCCCGGAATTGAATAACGAAGCCATTCAGGCACTCGTCGATGTCGGCGCGGCGGTGGACCAGCGCACGAAAACACTGAAGCCGGCGGATATCGTCGAGCCGCGATTCTTCGACGAGTTAAAAGCCAGCAAGTTTCTCAAGGATCTGTACTCGGAAAAAGTCAGTCTCTAAGCCGCTGGTGAAACAGACTCACCGAGCCCCTCGACCACGCTCAGGATAGACTCCATCGAAGGGAACCATGAACGGCGTTTTCGCACAGCCTCGTCCGCTCGATCGCCTAGCGTCAACCAACTGAACGGCCGTTCAAGTCGTTCAAACGGTTCATGCCGTTCAAAGGATTTAATAGGCGAGCCCCGAATCTGAGATCTTTTTGGCCACCTGTACACTACTTTGATTTACAAAATCTTCATCTATACAAGCACAACTGGATCTTTGTTCGGGCTTCTGCTATGGACCGGGAAAACAGTTAATGTTGGAGGCATTCATGAGACTTAAAGATCAAATAGCCGTGGTCACTGGCGCAGGTCGTAACATCGGCGAAGATATCTGCAAACTATATGTTCAAGAAGGCGCGAAGGTCGCTGTCGCCGACTTGGATCAGGGAAGAAGCAGCCGCGTTGCGGACGAGATAAATGCCAAGAATGCTGGCAGCGCAATTGCTGTTGTTTGTGACGTCTCGTCAGCATCCTCCGTCGACAACATGGTACAAACCGTCGTGAAACAATTCGGCGGCGTCGACATCCTGGTCAACAATGCCGCGTGGACGGACCATAAGACAATTTTCGATATCACCGAAGAAGAGTGGGATCGGACGATGGATGTTTGTCTGCGCAGCGTTTGGTACTGCACCCGCGCCGCCGCCCAAGTCATGATCGACCAAAAACGCAGAGGCAGGATCATCAACATCGCTTCCACTTCAGGACATTGGGGGCGCAAGGAGGCGACAGCCTACACGACGGCCAAGGCCGGAGTGCTCAATTTAACCCGCTCAATCGCCGTACAACTTGCGCCAGGAGGTATTCGCGTCAATTCGATTTCGCCGAACCGTATCGGCTCACCCGTGGGACAACAAGACGTACCGGAAAACCGCTTCGTTAAAAATCTTGCTGGGCGCCGCGGTGTGCCGATGGATATCGCCAAGGCCGCGGTCTTCCTCGCCTGTGATGAGTCCGATTTTATTTACGCGATTGATCTGCCGGTGGACGGCGGCGCCCTGGCGATCCGCGACTGAAGAAATTTCTGGGAATTTTAGCAATTGAAATAGGCGGCGATTTTTGAGTTTAACCCTGTCTCTCGGCGTCTTCGATCGGGCGTCGCTATTTCCTCAATCGGTGAGCTAACGCACGTTAACGGCTTGTCTTCCATTGGACAGGGTCATGAGCGGAACGGAAATGTCATGAGCGAGAATCAAAGCGTGCGAGCTCATTCGGCCGAATTGTTCGTGCAGCCCGACGCTATCTTATGTTCTACGCCGGAAACGGTTTTGTGGGGTTATATCGCCGCCAATCTGCCGCCTGCGTTGACCGTCAAGTCGGGGCAGGTCGTTGAGATCGAGGCGTTGTCGCATCAGGGTCTGACGACGAATAAGGATCCGGAAAAGTTTTTTGGCGCGTATGGAATACCGTCCAACGAAGTGCTAGCCGACGCTAAGACTGTTTTTGCCGAAGTGAAACGGCCCCGGGGCGCCAGCGTCCATATTCTCACCGGGCCGATTTACGTCGAAGAAGCAGAGCCCGGAGATACGCTGGAAGTGCGCGTCCTCGATATCAAGTTCCGCGTGCCATACGGCGTCAACAACACGGGGCCGGGCAAGGGCGTATTGCCCGGATTATTGAAGGAACCTTCAGCCAAGATGATTCGCCTCGATTTGGAACGACGCGTCGCGCTGTTCTCCGATGATATTCAGATTCCGTTAAATCCCTTCATGGGTATCATGGCGGTCTCGCCGCCGACCAGTTTGGGCATGGTGTCGTCGACACCGCCGGGCGCCTGGGGCGGCAATATCGATCTCAAGTTTTGCGGCATCGGCTGTTCGTTGTTTTTGCCGGTATTCAACACGGGCGGCCAGTTTTTTACCGGCGACGGCCACGCAGTGCAAGGTGACGGCGAAGTGGACGGCGGCGCGATTGAGATTTCGCTCAAGCCGACGCTGCAATTTATTTTGCACAAGGACAAGGCCATCAAGTTGCCGCGCGTGGAGACCGCGACCGATTATTTGACCACCGGTCTTGACGTTGACCTGAACGTAGCGATGCGCATCGCTTTGCAGGAAGCGGTTGATTTTCTCCAGACGGAAAAGGGGATGACAGCGGCCGATGCGTATGCGCTATCAAGTCTTGCGGTCGACCTCGGTATTGGCGAAGCCGTCGACATCGTCAATCTCGTCTATGCGAAGATTCCTAAGAAGATTTTCAAGAGCAATCCAGAATTCTGGTATCAGCCAGGAGGATGACACGGGACGTTCTTTGCAGAGCATCTCATCAATTAACCCCGAACGACTCGGGTGTCCGTTTATCGAAGGAGAAAGCGATGGATATAGCGCCCATCAACGAAAAAACCGGCTACGTACGCTGGATGAAAAACCAGGGACTACCAGTACACGCCGGCCATGGGATGGCGGATCTGCGCACGCTTGAAGTAGCACCCTGGGCGCGAATCGGCGGTAAAGCGGCGTTTATTCATCTTCACGGTATGCAGGGGATCACCGGCGGTTACATTGCCGAGATCCCGCCGGGCGGCGCGCTTAACCCGGAGCGTCATCTGTATGAAGAAGTGATCTGTATTTTAAACGGTCAGGGCGCCACCGAGATTTGGGACGATCACGGCCACAAGAAAATGTTCGAGTGGAACAAATGGAGCCTGTTTGCGCCGCCGATGAACACGACCCACCGGCTGGTCAACGGATCGCGCGAGTCGGTGCGATTTTTAGCTGTGACCAACGCGCCCCTCGCCTTCGACATCTACCGTGATGAAAATTTCGTCTTCAACTGTCCGTACAGTTTCTCGGATCGCTTCTTCGGCGAGGACGATTACTTCGAGGTCGGCAAGAAGCGTTACGTCAGCGGCTTGATCAATATTTGGGAGACCAATTTCATATCGGACATCAAATCGGCGATGCTGGAAAGTCTCGAAGTCAAAGGGGCCGGCTTGCGCTTGGCGCAGTTTGAAATGTCCGGGAACGCTTTGGTGGGTCATCTCGGCGAGTGGCCGGTGGGGAAGTATCACAAAGCGCACTATCATGGTCCCGGCGCGATTATCGTCGGTACGCAGTCGGTGGGTTACGTTCTATTGTGGCACAAACAATGGGGCATCCACCCTTATAGCGATGGCCATGAAGACAAAGTGATTGAGATCAAATGGGGCGAGGCGAGTATTTATTGTCCGCCTGGCGATTGGTTTCATCAGCACTTCAATGCCGGCAATGAACCCGCGCGGCACTTGGCCGTGCGTTACGGCAGCCGCATTCATCCATTGGGTTTCAAGGTCTCGCATCAGAAAACCGACGACGACGTATTTCGCAGCGTCGAAGAAGGCGGTTGGATGATTCCCTACGAAAACGAAGACCCAGAGATCCCACGGCGCTATCAAACAGCATTGAAGACGAACGGAGTTGCTCCCTAATAGGAGTTCAAGCCGTTCCAGTCGTTCAAAACGTTCAAAACGTCAAAATCCGAACGGGTCGAGGCTGAGACACCTCCGAGTATTAACTATTTGAACGTTTTGAACAATTTGAACGGTTATTGGAAAGAGGTTTTATGGCCTACTACAAAGACGTTCGTGAATATCTAAGGGCGCTGGAAGAACACGGCAAGTTGGTTCGCGTCACCCGCGCGATCAATAAAGATACCGAGTTGCATCCGTTGGTACGCTTGCAATACCGCGGGTTGCCCGAAGAAGAGCGCAGGGCTTTTCTGTTCGAAAAAGTCGTCGACATCAAAGGGCGAAGCTACGACATGGCGATTGCCATCGCTTGTTATGCGGGCAGCCTCGATATTTACGCGCTGGGCATGCAATGTAAGAAAGAAGAAATCTACCCCAAATGGACCCACGCGCAGGCGCATCCAGTCAAGCCCGTGATAGTGGGCTCCGCGCCCTGCCAAGAGCACATCGTCGACGGTGACGAGTTGAAACGGAAAGGGCTCGACATGTTGCCCGTGCCGATTTCGACTCCAGGCTTCGATAACGGTCCCTACACAACTTCGTCTCACTTTGTGACCCGCGATCCTGAGACCGGTCAATACAACATGGGCAACTATCGCGGCCAGATCAAAGCGCCAGATCGCTTGGGTTGCTTCGCGGGAAATTTTTCAGGGCTGCGCGCGCATTGGAAAAAGTGCCGCGAGCTCAAGAAGCCCTTGGAAGTCGCCTGCGTTATCGGTGTGGCGCCCAATCTCTCTTACGCGGCGGTGGCGCGGATCGCGCCGGGGCTAGACGAATATGGCGTTGCGGGTGGGATCTCCGGTGAGCCGGTCGAGTTGGTCAAATGCAAAACTGTCGAGCTACTGGTGCCAGCGCAAGCGGAGATCGCTATTGAAGGTACGATTCCTACCGACGAGGGCGAATGGGAAGGGCCGTTCGGCGAATTCCCCGGCTACATGGCTCATGAAGGCGTCGGCTTCTTCGTCAACGTCAACTGCATCACCATGCGCAAAAATCCGATCTACGTCGCATTCCTAAGCCAATTTCCACCGAGCGAGAGCAGTAAAATTCGCGGCGTCGGCACTGAAGGCGTCGTGCGTCGCCGGCTTCAAGATGCCGGTATGGACAATATTCTCGATGTGGCGATCCACGAGAGCAGCGGCAGTTGGGGTTATTTGGTCGTCAAGATCAAGAAGAAATCCGACGAAGACTTCGACAAAATAATCGGCGCGCTGCGGCTGGGCGCGGATGCCGGCAAGATTCTCGTCGTCGTCGATGAAGACATCGATGCACGCGACGCCGATTCGGTGAATTGGGCGCTGACCTTTAACATGCAGCCGCATCGGGACGCGCGCATCCTTGAGGCGGGCATGATGGGTCTCGACCCGTCCATCGTGCCGTCGGAAGATTTCGGCGGCGCGCGTTCGGCGTTGCAAAAAACCGGGAAATGCAGCGTTCTCTGCATCGACGCGACCCGTCCTTGGGCCTATAAGCCGACGTCGCTTCCGAGGCGCGACTTCATGGAGCACGCCATAGAAATCTGGAAACAGTTAGAACTCCCGCCGCTCAAGATCAAAGCGCCGTGGTACGGCTACGAGCTCGGCTACTGGTCCGACCGTAACCGCGAAGAAGCGGAGCTCGCTCTCCAGGGAAGGCACTTCGAAATCGGCGAGCGAGCGAAGCGGGAAAGGAAGAAGCTGGACTCGCTGTAGTTTCTGGTTCGTTTCGAGCCGTCGCTCCCCTTATTTTGCGCCATATGTGAATATCGTCGGTAACAGCTCGGTACCCTCGGCGCTGTGGTCCGGCTGATGGCAAGTCGCAGGAGAAAATCGTCACGGCCATCTCCTCGGCAAGCGGCCGCCTGCGCCGGAGCGAAACTTTCACTGCGTTTAGACGTCTAACTCGAGGCGTTCTTTGTCGGAGGCGCATTCCCTTGTGGCGGGAGACGCTTCTGTTAGACTAAACTGATAGCAAGAGGAGTCAGGCCCATGAAACGCTGGCAATTATTTTGGATCGGATTGTTTGTAGTAGCGAGCTGGGGTTTCGCCGATCGTGCAACCACCGCTGTGGATCCTTCGGAGCCATTGCCGTCCCAACACTCCGCGCCACAACCGCGCGGAGAAGCGAGACGTCCCAACATCGTCTTCATACTCACAGACGATATGACGTTCCATGATCTCCAGTTCATGCCAAAAGTGAAGAAGCTTCTGATCGAAGAGGGAACCAATTTTTCGAATTACTTCGTGACCAATTCGCAGTGTTGTCCGTCACGGTCGTCGATATTGCGCGGCCAATACGTGCACAATCACGGTGTCGGTTCCAACCACGCCGGGTTCAAGACTTTCTATCGATTAGGTAACGAGAGTTCGACGATCTCAACTTGGCTCAGAGCCGCGGGTTATATGACCGGATATATGGGCAAGTATCTCAACGGATATCCGGATCCTCACAATAAGACTCACGTGCCGCCGGGTTGGGACGAATGGTTCGGAGCGATCGGCGGCGGCGGCTATAGAGAGTTCGGCTACATTCTGAACGAGAACGGCAAGCTCGTTAAATACGGGCATGCGGACGCCGATTACTTGACCGATGTTATCGCGCGTAAAACGGGGGCGTTTATTCATCAAGCCGTTGAAAAAAAGAAGCCCTTTTTCGTGCATCTCGCGCCATTCGCGCCGCATGAACCCGCGATCCCTGCGCCGCGGCACCGCGTGCTCTTCCCGGACGCAAAAGCGCCGCGAACGGCTTCTTTCAACGAAAAGGATGTTGCTTCAAAACCGGCCTATATCCGGGCATTACCGCTTTTGCAGGAAAAACAGATTGAAAAGATGGATCAACTCTATCGCAAGCGGCTGCAGTCGCTGCAGGCTGTCGATGATTTGGTGGAGAGCGTCGTTGACACGCTGAAACAAACCGGCGAGCTTCGTCGGACGTATATCGTGTTCGCGTCCGACAACGGTTACCATTTCGGGCAACATCGCTTAATGCAGGGAAAGCAAACCGCCTATGAGGAAGATATCCACGTCCCCTTGCTTATCCGAGGACCGGAAGTCCCCGCGCACCGCTCTGTGCCGCAGCTGGCCGTTGAGACCGACCTTGCCCCAACTTTCGCAGAATGGGCGTCGATCACTCCGCCAGGATTCGTGGATGGTCGTTCCCTCGAGCCGTTGCTGGAGAAATCTTTACCGCCGCCGGGGAAATGGCGTGAGGGGATTCTAATTGAGCATCAACCCGGGCCCGAGCCGTTCATGTCGTGGTTTGAAGAGCGCTTGTTCCAAACAACGCAAAAATCGCCTCTGACAGCTTACCAAGCGGTGCGATCGAGCGATCGTCTGTTTGTTCAGTACCAATCCGGTGAACGCGAATTTTACGATCTCGTTAGCGATCCTGATCAGCTCCATAATATTGCCGCCGAAGTCGACCCACAATTGATCAAGCGTTACTCCCTTTGGCTTAGCCAACTTAAGAAGTGCAAAGGAGCCGATTGCCAGACAGCGGAGAATACGCGGTTTGGTGAGACGCACATCGCGCCGTAACGGCGGGAAGAACGCTAAAAATCCTTCGATATCTTATCCATTGAACGGCTTCGTGCCAAAGTTGCCCACGAACATTGAGTTGGCGACGGCCTAAAACTGCGCCATACGATCTACTCCCTCATCCGCGAGTAGGAAATCTCTCTACTCGTGATGAATTCGAGCAGCGCAGCTTTACCATCATCGGTGACTTTTCGCGCGCGCTGCAGGGCAGGCACGATTTGTCCCGGTTCTTCGACGCGCTCGGACCAACCGCCGAGGGAGCGCCCAAGGTCCGCATAGTTGCCGAGGATGTTCATGGTGCCGTAGCGTTCGTGCGAGGCGTGCATCATGTGAGTTTCGGCGGCCATGAAGTTGTTGTTGAGCACGATGGTCAATGTCGGGATGTTGTTTCGAACCGCGGTTTCGAAATCCAAGCCGGTCATGCCGAAGGCGGCATCGCCCATAAAATTGACGCAGAATTTTTCCGGCGCCGCGAGTTTGGCGCCCATGATGAGACCCAGCCCTGTGCCCAATGCATGAGATTTTCCCCAGCCGATATAACTGCGTGGAGTCGGCGCTTGATAGAACGGGACGAGCTGGTTACGCGGGCTGCCCGCGTCATGGGTGACAATGCATTCTTTGCGGTCGAACAGGTTCATGAACTCCCACATGATGCGATAAGGATTGAGCGGTTTCTCATTCGAAGTCAGCTTCGGCATCCATTCGGCCATCCATTCCGCTTTGCCCTTTTTAATTTCCGCGGCCACCGTGCCATCGTTCTTCGATTTTCCACCCAGCAAATCTTTCACGGCTTGGATGAACTGGCTGAGCACCGGTTTGGCGTCGCCGAAGATCCGATAATCAGCAAGGAAGTGCTTATTAAGATCCCGCTCGTCATTGGTCGCGTTAATGATCGTCTTACCAGAAGGAATCGGCGCGGCGACGATGCTATGCTTCGTTAGACTCGACCCGACGGCGAAGATGACATCGGCTTTCTGCAAGAACGTATGAACCGGCCGCGGCATGACGCCGGCGCCGGTGCCGAGAGAAAGCGGATGTTCTTCGGGGAAAGCGCTCTTTCCTTCGAGCGGTGTCGTCACCGGCGCTTGGAGTAACTCGGCCAGCTTGGTGAGCTCATCGGTCGCTTCTGCGTAGAGCACGCCCTGGCCGGCGATGATGACCGGTGATTTTGCTTGCAGTAAAATTTTGGCTGCTTCCTCTATGTCACGGGCATTGGCGCCGCTGACGGTTCTTTTCACCGGCGTGTAGTTCACACCGGCCGCTGGAAATTCCTCGACAGCGACGTCGTTGGGAATTTCCACCAATACGGGGCCAAGCCGGCCCATCTTGAGGTAGCTAAAGGCACGACGCATGATCTCAGGCACTTGATCGGTCAGCGTAATCTCTTCGGTCCATTTCGTCACTGGCGCGTAGGATTGCACCGAGCGAAAAAAATGAAATACCTGAGACGTGTTGCGCGCGTGGCCGACCGGCAGCAAGAGAATTGGCACCGAATCAGAATAGGCCGTGCTGATGCCGGAGAATGCGTTCTCGGCGCCGGGACCCGCTTGCATAGTGAAGACGCCGATCCGCTTGCCGTTCTTCACGCGGGTAAATCCGTCGGCGATGCCGACGCCGACACGTTCCTGGCGGCAGACGATCGGTCTGATGCCCGCGGTCGCCGCGGCTTCGATCATGGTGTTCGTCGGATAGCAGGAGAGAAACTCGACGCCTTCGCGCTTGAGAATTTCAGCGATAACATCGACGACTCGCATAGGACCTCCCTTTGTTACGAGTACAGAATTGGAAGATCTAATTCGGAAAGAAAAACTGGATTACACTGACCAATGGGAAGCTGAGGAATCTCGCGGTCGTTCTCGTTTGCGATGCCGACTGAGAATAGGATAGATCCCTCACTTCGTTCGGGATGACACCAATTTGCTACCTGTTCAATAGCCCGCGTTCATCCCTAAGTCGTTACTTCCCAATACTTTTCTTTCTTCAACTGTTCCGCGACATATTGTTTCGGGTCGAGCTCGCATGAGATTTTGCTGGCGATGCAGGCGACATGGCGCATGTCGTTGGCGTCGGCGGTTCGAATGACATGCGGCGGTTCCTTGCCAGCCTGCACGGCGCGAACGCATTGCAGCAAAAATTTGCGCACCGTAATCACGGTGATGTCACTGATTCCAAGATGCTCTTGCGAGCGGTCGTAGATCGGACCCATGCTTTCGGTGGCGCAGGAATCGTGAATGAGAAAGATCTGTCCCATGCCGGTGAATGTCTCATGCTTTTGCTGCTCACGATCTTGCCGATAGTTGTTCTGTAGGTTGCGCAGCTTGTGAAAGTCCGCGCCGATCTCATCGTCATGCTGTCTTTCATCGTTGCGGATCGGGCGGGTACGGCGAAAGTGGATGTTGTAGCGCATACTATGTGTATCGTCGATGGGTACATGGGAATGGATGGTGTAGCCTTCGGGATTCCCTTTCAAACCGCCAGTGGGAATAAATCCGTGGCACGGCAGCACGATGTTGGACACGCGCAGGTAAATGGTCTCGGCATCGATCTTACGGCAGGACAGCATTCTGACGCCGTAATCCATTTCAACCCCTTCCAATTGAGGCGCCGAATCCGCCGCGTACAAAACGCCGTCGCCACCGCCGCGCTGGCGCTCGCCGGTAAAATTCTTGTGCAGGACGGAAAGATGCGATGAATCGCATTCGCCTTCGAGGCCTTGCAACCAGCTGCAATCTTGAACGGACTTCGTTACGTACAAGTGATCCGACGGCAGATTCATCCACTCATAATTCGGCAGCAGAGGAATTTTAT
>Ga0066709_100000258_pt1 | contig 25303 bp, 25 predicted proteins | sample GraSoiAngelo_158_FD_79665 | JGI IMG/M metagenome (GOLD analysis project Ga0066709, IMG submission 79665) | Grasslands soil microbial communities from the Angelo Coastal Reserve, California, USA - 14_1009_16_30cm | ecosystem: Environmental > Terrestrial > Soil > Grasslands | place: USA...
ACGCGCGCGACCTCCGCGGCCTCGGCGCGCTCCGCGGACTCGGCCTCGCGGAGCCGGTCGGGCCGGACGATCGTGGTCGGCTGGTCGGCGGCGTCCGTGAGCAGTGGCCAGCCCTCGAAGGTGGTCGACTTGTCGAAGTAGGTCGGGCGCCCCTGCTCGCGCCGTCTGCGGTCCCGCTCCAGCCGGCGCTGCTCCCGCTCGCGCTCGGTGCTCACCGGAGGAGCATAGGCAGCCGGCTGGTCGGGCTTGCTACCATCCCGGCGCCCGCGCAGCGGGCATTTTCACGCGATGCCGAACATCAAGCAGCAGAAGAAGCGCGTCCGCCAGGCGACCCGGCAGCGGGTCGAGAACCTGCGCTGGCGGTCGACCGCGAAGACGCTGATGCGGCGCCTGCGCGAGGCGGCCGACCAGGACGACACGGCAGCGGTCGGCGAGCGCCACCGCGAACTCGTCCGTTGGCTCGACAAGGCCGCGGCCTCCGGGGCGCTCCACCGGAACACCGCCGCCCGCCGCAAGTCGCAGGCCGCGCGGATCGCGTCCGGCGACCGCTCTTCCTCCTAGTACAGATCCCAGGCGCGCAGGCTCTGGGCGGAGCGGCCGCGCTACGCGGCGCGCGACTCGGGGCGCCGCGTCACCTCGACGAGCGCGCGCTCGAACTCGAGATCGGGAGCGAGCCGCGAGCCGCCCTTGATCGCATGGTCGAGCTGTGCGAGCCGGACGATTGCGGCGCCGAGCTCGCCCGCGCTGAAGTTCTGCGCCTGAGCGAACGCCTTCTCCGCCGCGAACGGATGCATCTTCAGGCGCGGCGCGGCGTCCCGCGGACGAACTCCCTCGTCGGCGAGTGCTTGGCACGCGCGAACGCGGCCGACGTGGTTCACGAGCAGGCCGACGAGGCGCGGCAGCTCGACCGAACGCGGACGATCGGAGCGCTCCAACCGCGACTCGGCGGCGGCAAGGACCGCGGCGACGTCGCGGCGGCCCCACGCGTCGGTGAGCGCGAAGATCGACGTCTCGGCGCGGCCGGCGGAGAGCTCCTCGACCTCCTTGACGCCGATCGGATCGCCGTTCGCCCATGTTGCGAACTTCTCGACCTCGGTCGCGAGCTCGTCGAGGCTGTCGCCCACGAGCTCGACGAGCGCGCGGCAGGCGTCGCGGTCGGCCTTCGCGCCGACCCGCGCGAACTGCTCGGCGACCCATTCGGGGAGCTTCTTCTTCGGCACGTCGTACGCGAGGATCTCGCCCGCCTTCGCACACGTCTTCGCGAGGGCCGAGTCTAGCTTGATGTCCTCGGCGACGAGCGCAAGGACGGTGTCAGGGCTCGGACTCGCGAGGTACCCCGCCAGGTCCTTCGCATCCGCAGCCTTCCAGCGCTCGACCTCATCGACGATCACGAGCCGGCCGTCGCCGCCGAAGAGACCGAGAGCGTTGCAGGCGGCGGCCGCCTCGGCGCCGGACGCCTCGCGCGCGGAGAGATGCTCGACGGCGTCCTCACCGATCCGCGCCCGCAGCCGGCGCAGCGCACGGGCGATCTTCGGCCGGTCGCTGCCGGTGAGCAGGTAGACCGGCTTCAGCTCGCTGGGCACGGTGCCAAGCATAGGCGGCGGCCAGGAGGACGACGGCGAGCAGCGCCAGCGCCGCCCGGCCCGAGCGGATCTGCGCTCCGGGAACGGCGGCCACGAGACGCGCGCAACCCGCGAGATAGGCGGCGACCCAGCCGTTCACGTGCGCGGCGAGGAGCGACGCGGACGGTGCGACGGCGGACAGGCCGGCGGTCGCGAACGCGAGTCCGAGCAGGGGCATGACGGCCGGCGCTGCCAGCGCGTTCGCCGGCACGGTCAAGAGCGGGACGGCGTGGAACTGCAGCCACGCGACCGGCGCCGTCGCCAGCCCGCACGCCGTCGAGAGCGCGACCCCGTCCGCCAGTGCGCCAGGCACCGGATAGCCGTCCAGACCGCGCCGCAGTCGCGGCGCGATCGTGAAGATCGCCCCCACCGCGGCGAAGGACAGCTGGAAGCCCGGATCGAGCAGGTTGTACGGGCTCCACGCGAGCAGCGCGAACGCCCCGAGCCCGAGTGCGTACCACCGGTCGCGCGTCCGCGCAGCGAGCCACGCCAGCGAGCCGAGGCCGCCCGCGATTCCCGCGCGGATCACCGACGGCTGCGGCCCGACGGCGAGCACGTACGCAGCCATCGCAGCGAGCGCGGCGAGGTGTCCCGTGACTCGCGGGAGACCGACGAGCCACACGAGCAGCAGCGCGCCGCCCGCGACGAGCACGACGTTCTGCCCCGAGACCGCGAGCAGGTGGTAGAGCCCGGACGCCCGGAAGCTCTGCCGCAGGTTGTCCGAGAGGCCCTGGTCCTCGCCGAGGACCACGCCTTCCACGACGGCGCGCCGTTCTCCGTGCAGGCCGCGGCCGACGACGCGCGCGAGCCGGCGATGGAGTGCGTCCGCGATCCCAGCCAGGCCGCCGCGCCGGCCGACGAGCCGCCAGCGGTCGCCGCGCAGCACGACGTGCACGCCGTGCCGTCGAAGCCACGTGCGCTCGTCGAAGCCGTTGGAAGGTCCGCGCGGAAGCACGAGCTGACCGATCACCTCGAGTCGTCCGCCGAGCGGCGGCGCACGGCCGAGCGGGAGCTCGAGTAACACCGGCTCGTGCGGCCGCAGCCGGCCGAAGCGGAGGACGCGCGCGGGAGTCCGGATGTCGAAGCGACCGCGCCGCGGCGGCGCAGTCACCTCGACGAGGGCCCGCTCGGCAGTCCCGACCTCCGGCAGCAGGGCACTGCGGTCGATCGCATCGAGGCGCGCCCCGCCCCACCACCAGCCGCCGAGTGCGAGGAACACGCCGAGCAGCGCGGGCCGCAGCGGCAGGATCGCGACGGCAGCGACCGACGCAACGGCGGCGAGAACCGCCAACGCCAGAGCGTCCGGACGCGCGGCGTTTGCGGCGGCGAGGCCGAGGCAGAGCGCGGCGAGCAGGGCATGCGGCCGTTTCACGGCGCGACGAGGCCCTTCAGCTGGTCGAGTCGCGCCGGGCCGATTCCGGGAATCGCGTCGAGTTCGTCCACCGAGCCGAACGCGCCGTGCTTCGCGCGGTAGTCGAGGATCTTCTGGGCCGTGACGGGCCCGATGCCCGGCAAGGCATCGAGCTGCTCGAGCGTCGCCGTACTCAGGTGCACGGGGCCGGCAGGTGACGAGGGCGCCGCGGTCGCGACTCCGGGCGCAGCGGCGATCCGCGCCGGCACGACGACCTGCTCGCCGTCCGCGAGCGGCGCCGCGAGGTTGACCTGCGCGAGGTCCGCGCGCCGCGTCGCTCCGCCGGCGCGCGCGACCGCGTCCGCGATCCGGCCGCCGCGAGCCAGCCGATAGAGGCCCGGCCGCCGGACGGCGCCGACGACGTCGATGACGACCGGCGGACGGGCCTGCGCGACCGGCGCCGCCAGGGGAGGGGGAACCGGCGGGCTCGATGTTCCCGCGGGCAGCACGAAGCGCGCCCCGAGCACGAGGGCGACGACGGCCAGTGCGGCGCCCGCGAGCAGGCGCCGACGCGAGAAGGGCAGGTCGCGCAACATGTCGCCCATCGTGGCAACAAAATCGTCACGCGTGTGTGACGACTTCGTGCCGGAAGCGCGACTTCTAGTTCACAACGATGTTGACGAGCTTGCGCGGCACGACGACCGTCTTCCGGATCGTCGCCCCGTTCAAATGCGCCTGCACCTTGGGCGACGCCGTGGCCCGCGCGACGAGCTCTTCCTCGGACAGGCCGACGTCGACCTCGAACCGGTCGCGCACCTTGCCGTTCACCTGGACGACGAGCTCGAACGTCTCGCGCTGCAGCTGCGTCTCGTCCGCCTCCGGCCAGGGCTGCTCCCACAGCCGCTCGTGGCCGAGCCGCTCCCAGAGCTCCTCCGCGACGTGGGGCGCGTACGGCTGGATCAGCGAGACCGCGGTTTCGGCGGCGAAGCGGGCGGCCGGGTCCTGTACACCCGCGCGCGCGAGTGCGTTGAGCAGCTCCATCACGGCGGAGATCGCGGTGTTGAACGACTGCCGGCGTCCGAGGTCGTCCGTGACGCGCGCGATCGTCTCGTGCGCCTTGCGCGACAGCTCGTTCGCGGGCACGTCCCCGCGCGGCGAGGACCCGGCCGCCTCGGACACGATCCGCCAGAGCCGGCGGATGAACCGCGTGATCCCCTCGATCCCTCCCTCGGTCCACTCCATGTCCTGATCGGCCGGTCCGATGAAGAGGATGTAGAGCCGCACCGCGTCCGCGCCGTACGCCTCGATCAGCTCGTCCGGTCCGAGCGCGTTCCCTTTCGACTTGGACATCTTCGTCGCGCCCAGCTGCACCCAGCCGTTGGAGAAGAGTGCCGCGAACGGCTCGCGGAAGCCGACGAGCCCGAGGTCGTTGAGCGCCTTGATGAAGAAGCGCGCGTAGATCAGGTGCATCGTCGCGTGGTCGACGCCGCCGACATACTGGTCGACCGGGTTCCAGTAGTCGACGATCGGCCGGTCGAACGGTGCGCGATCGTTGTGCGGATCGCAGAAGCGGAGGAAATACCAGGACGAATCGACGAAGGTGTCCATCGTCTCGACCTCTCGGCGCGCCGGACCGCCGCAGCGCGGGCACTCGACGTTCACCCAGTCCTCCGCGCTCGCCAGCGGCGCCTTCCCTTTCGGGAGGTAGTCGTCGATGTCCGGCAGCTCGACGGGGAGCTGATCTTCGGGCACGGGGACAATCCCGTCCCGGTCGCAGTACACGATCGGGATCGGGCAACCCCAGTAGCGCTGACGCGAGAAGCCCCAGTCACGCAGCCGGAAGCTGATCGCCGGCCGGCCGCGGCCGCGGTCGCCGAGCCAGTCGACGATCGCCCGCTTCGCCTCCGGGCTCGTCATCCCCGAGAACTGGGCGGAGTTGACGAGCACCTCGTTCTCGCTGTGCGCAACATAGGCGCCCTCCACGGACGCGTCCTCCGCACCCGCAGGCGCGACGACCTGGACGATCGGCAGCTCGTACTCCTCGGCGAAGGCATGATCTCGCTCGTCGTGGGCCGGCACGGCCATGATCGCGCCCGTCCCGTAGTCCATCAGGACGTAGTCGGCGACCCAGATCGGAATCCGGTTCTCGTTGGCCGGATTGGTCGCGAAGTAGCCGGTGAAGACGCCGGTCTTCTCCTCGGCGGCGGCGCGCTCCTCCCCGCGCTTGACCGCCGCGCGGCCGACATAGTCGCGCAACTCGTCCGCATTCGGCGATCCCTCGATCAGCCGCTCGACGAGCGGATGCTCCGGCGCGAGCACGAAGAAGGTCGCTCCGAAGAGCGTGTCCGGCCGCGTGGTGAAGACAGGGACGTCTTCGTCGAGCTCCTCGATCCGGAACAGCAGCTCGGCGCCCTCGGAGCGGCCGATCCAGTTGCGCTGCATCGACTTGATCCGGTCCTGCCAGTCGATCTCCCGCAGGTCGCCGAGCAGCTCGTCGGCGTACGCGGTCGTGCGGAAGAACCACTGCTCGAGATTCCTCGAGATGACCTCGGCGCCGCACCGCTCGCAACGGCCGTCCTTGACCTGTTCGTTCGCGACGACGGTCTGGTCGTTCGGGCACCACTTGACCGGCGCCGACTTCCGGTACGCGAGCCCGGCCTCGTACAGCTTCAGGAAGAGCCACTGTGTCCAGCGGTAGTAGTCGGGCTCGTGGGCGGAGACCTCGCGGTCCCAGTCGATCGCCCAGCCCATCCGCGTCATCTCCCTGCGGATGTGAGCGATGTTGCGCTCGACGATCTGACGCGGGTGGCCGCCCTCGCGGATCGCGGCGTTCTCGGCCGGGAGGCCGAAGGAGTCGAAGCCCATCGGGCGCAGGACGTGCCAGCCCGTGCGGCGGCGGAAGCGGGCGAGGACGTCTCCGATCGTGTACACGAGGACGTGCCCCATGTGGAGGGTGCCCGAGGGGTACGGCCACATCTCGAGCACGTAGGTCTTCCGCGAGCGGTCGGCATGGGCGGGGTCTGGCGGGTTGTCGACGTGGAACGCCCGCGCGTCTTCCCAGACGCGTTGCCATCTTTCCTCGATCGGCTTCGGGTCGTACCGGTCGTCCATCACGCCTCCTGAGACGAAAAAGCCTCTCTTTCGAGAGGCCGTAGGAAGCTGCCGCGGCGGGCGCCGCGGGCACCTCCCTGCCCTACGCGAGAAGGTGTTCCACTGGTACGGAATGTAGCAACGGCCCGGGCCGGGCGGGGCCATGGCCCGCGTGCCCACGGTCGGCGGAGCCATGTCCGAACGGGACCACGCCCGCGCCGGCGGGACCATCCCTAACCCCCTCCCACCCGGGGTTGAGCCAGAGTAGTTGGTGGAGGCGCGCGCAACTGTGCCGAAACTGTGCCGACTTCATGCGTCGGCAGAATCCATCCATGCTCGAGCTCTTTCCGGAGACTGCGCTCGTCGAGGACCGTGTTCTCTCGGTCGGCGGGCTCACGGCCGCCGCGCTCGCCGACCGGTTCGGCACGCCGCTCGTCGTCTTCTGCGAGCGGACGATCCGCACGCGGGCGCAGGCCTACCGCGCGGCGGCGCCGGAGGACGCGCTCGTCGTCTACGGGACGAAGGCCTTCCCGAACGTCGCGCTGATGCGCCTCCTCGCGGAGGAAGGCGTCGGCGCCGACGTCTCGACGCTCGGCGAGCTCGCGTTCGCCCAGGCCGCAGGCATCCCAGGCGAGCGGCTCGTCTTCCACGGGAACAACAAGTCGGACGAGGAGCTCCGCGCGGCGGCGCACGCGGGAGCGCTCGTCGCCCTCGACGCGCCCGACGAACCCCAGCGCGCACACGCGGCGGGCGTACGCCGAGCGATGGTCCGCCTCACCCCGGGCGTCGACGCGGCCACCCACTCCGCGATCCGCACCGCGCACGTCGAGTCGAAGTTCGGCCTCTCGCCGGACGACGCGATCGCCGCGATCCGCGACGCGGAGGAGCTCGGCATCGACGTCGCCGGCGTCCACGTGCACGTCGGCTCGCAGCTCACGCGCGCGGACGAGAGCCTCCTCTCGGTCGACCTGCTCGCCGCCTTCTGCAAACGCGCGCGCGCCGAGCTGAGCTGGACGCCGGAGCTCGTCGACCTCGGCGGCGGCCTCGGCATCCCGTACGAGCCGGACGAGAGCCCGCCCGAGATCGACGAGTACGTCCACGCGCTCGTCGACCGCTTTCACGGGGCGTGGGAGGAGCCCGCCCGCCTGATCCTCGAACCGGGCCGCTCGCTCGTCGGGCCCGCCGGCGTGACGCTCTACCGAATCGGCGCCGTCAAGCGCAGCGGCGGCGTCGTGTACGCCGCGATCGACGGCGGCATGTCCGACAACCCGCGTCCGCAGTTCTACGGCGCCCGCTACACCGCGCTGCTCGCGAACCGCGCGACCGAGCCAACCGCCGGTGCCTACCGCATCGCCGGCAAGCACTGCGAGTCGGGCGACGTGCTGATCGACCGCGTCGAGCTGCCCCAGCCGCATCGCGGCGACCTGCTCGCCGTCCCTGCCACCGGCGCCTACACGCTCGGCATGGGCTCGAACTACAACGGCGTCCCCCGCCCCGCAGCCGTCCTCGTCGCCGACGGGAACGCGCGCATCACCCGCCGGCGCGAGACGGTCGACGACCTGTTGCGCGTCGAGACGGAATAGCCGGGCCCCGGGCCCACGTTGTCCTCACCATGCGCGTCGCCGAGCTCTGGCGGTATCCCGTCAAGTCGCTACGCGGCGAGCAACTCGACGCGGCCGAGCTCACCGCGGCCGGGATCCCCGGCGACCGGCTCGTGCAGGTGCGACGCCCCGGTGGCCGCGTGGTCACGGCGCGAACGCATCCGGGACTGCTCGGCCACCAGGGGTCGCTCGACTCCGAGGGCGCCCGACGATCGACGGCGTGCCCTGGGACGATCCGCGTTCCCTCGCCGTCATCCGGGCCGCAGCGACGCCGGACGCGGAGCTCGTCTACTACGACGGCACCGGCCCGCAGCGCTTCGACGTGCTGCCGCTCTCCGTCGTGACCGACGGGGCCGTCGAGGCCGTGGGCGTCGACCGGCGCCGCTTCCGCCCGAACATCCTCCTTGCCGGCGTCCCGGGGATCGAGGAGCGCAACTGGGTCGGCCGCGAGCTGCGGATCGGCGAGGCCCGCATCGGCGTGCGCCAGGTTCGCCCCCGCTGCGTGATGACGACGTTCGACCCCGACACGCTCGAGCAGGACATCACCGTGCTTCGGAAGATCGTCTTCGACCTCGACGGCGTCACCGCACTCGACTGCTCCGTGCTCGAGCCCGGACGCGTCGCCGTGGGTGACACGGCCGAGGTTCTCGGGTACCGGACAGTCCCGAGGAGCGCCTGATGCCGCACGAGATCCTGATCTGGTCCGACTACATCTGACCGTTCTGCCGCGTCGGCCAGGCCACGGCCGAGCGCCTCCGGAGCCGGTACGGCGCCGCGATCACCTGGCTCCCGTTCGACCTCCATCCCGAGTATCCGCCGGAGGGCATTCCGCGCGCCGAGCTGATCGCGCGCTACGGGCCGCAGATGGAGCGGCGCGTCGGCGAGATGTTCGCGCGCGCCGGCCATACGTACGCGCCGAACCCGGACGTCGTCCCGAACTCGAAGCTCGCGCTGCGCGTCACCGAGCTCGCGCGCGACCGCGGCCTCCACGATCCGGTTCACGAACGGTTGATGGACGCGTACTGGGCCGAGGGCAAGAACATCGGCGAGCCGGACGAGCTCCGCACGCTCGCCGCCGAAGCCGGACTCGACGACATCGAGTCGGCGCTCGCGGACGAGGCGTACGCAGACCGGATCGCGGCCTCCACGTCCGAAGCGCAATCGATCGGGATCAACGGCATCCCGGCCTTCCTGCTCGACGGCCGCCTGCTCGTGCTCGGCGCCCAGCCGGAGGCGGTCTTCGAGCGCGCATTCGCCCAGCTGGCGGAGAAGGAGTAGATCGCGCCGGAGCGGGTACCGCGGCGCCCATGCTGGCCATGACCGCGGCGGCGGCGGACGCGATCCAGGATCTCCTCGTCGACCAGCCCGAGGGAGCCGGTCTGCGCGTCTCGCTCGAGAAGCCGGGAAACGGCACGGAGCCCGAGTTCGCGCTCTGCGTAGTGGAGGCTCCGCATGCGGCCGACGACGTCGTCGAGGTCCACGGCGCGCGGCTCTTCATCGAGCCCGCCGCCAGCGGCTACTTCGCCGACAAGGTGCTCGACTCGGACGGCGACACGTTCACGTTCGGGCCGGCCTAGCGGCCAGCTCCTCGCTCAGCCGCCAGAGCCGGAGGCGTGCGTCCTCGTCGTATGCCTGCTCGCCGGCCCGCGCCTCGTGCAGCCGATCGAAGTAGCGGCCGCTGACGCCGTCGAGGTCCGGCGAGATTGCGAGCCGCAGCGTCGCCTCGACGCCGTCCTCGACCGTGCTCATCGTGTAGCCGAAGCTCTCATACACCATCTTCGTGTTCATGAGGGACGCCGGATGGAGCGCGTTCACCGTCACGCCGGCTTCCTCGGCCGCAAGCCGCTCGGCGAGTGTGAACGTGAACATGATCTGCGCCAGCTTGCTCTGCGAGTACGCACGCATCCCGCTGTACTCGTGCTCGAGCATGACGTCATCGAAGTCGATCGGCGATTGGCCGACCGAGGCGACGTTGACGACGCGGGCGGGCGCCGAGCGCCGCAACAAGGACAGCAACAGGTTCGTGAGCAGGAACGGCGCGAGGTAGTTGGCCGCGAAGCGGAGCTCGTAGCCGTCGGCGCTCTCTTCGCGCCTGCCGTCCTTGCCGCCGCCGATGCCTGCGTTGTTGATCAGCAGATCGAGACGTTCGTGGTCCCGCTCGACATCGCCGGCGAGCCGGCGCACCTCGTCGAGCGACGCGAAGTCGGCGCGGTACGGCTGGATGCGCTCGCTCCCGACCTCCTCGGCCGTCTCCTGCAGCCTCTCCTCGCTGCGGCCGTGGACGAGGACGGTGGCGCCTCGCGCGGCGAGCTCGCGCGCGAGAGCGCGGCCGAGGCCGTCGGTGGCGCCGGTGACGAGGACCGTCTGCTCGTCGACGGGCCTCACGCCGTGGCGGCGAACCCCGGCCGGACGAGGCGCGACGGCGCCTTCAGACCCGCATCCTTGACCGGGGGGTTGAGCGGCTCCGCGAGCGGCGGCGCGCCGAAGGACGCCGCGACCCGCTCCGGCGGCGCGTCGCAGTACAACGTCGTGCGCTGCCGCGGGATGCGACCGCTCGCGCGGATCAGCGCCTCCATCGCCTCCGGCGGCATCTCCTGCCCGAACTCCGCGCCGGCGGCGCGCGAGATCGACTCGTTCATCAGCGTCCCGCCCAGGTCGTTCACGCCCGCCGACAGTGCGGCGGCGACGCCGTCCGGCCCGAGCTTCACCCACGACGCCTGGATGTTCGTGATCTCGGGATGGAGCGCGAGCCGCGCGACCGCATGCACCAACAAGGTCTCGCCGAAGGTCGGGCCCGTCCGCGCCGCGCCCTTCAGCGCGATCGGCGCTTCCATGTGGATGAACGGCAGCGGCACGAACTCGGTGAACCCGCCGCTGCGCCGCTGCTGCTCGCGTGCCCGCAGCAGGTGGCGTGCCCACGACCGCGGTCCTTCGACGTGGCCGAACATGATCGTCACGTTCGAGCGGAGCCCGGCCCGGTGCGCCGCGTCGTGCACCTGCAGCCACTGGCCGGTCGTGATCTTGTCCGGGCAGATGATCCGCCGCACCTCGTCGTCGAGGATTTCCGCCGCGGTGCCGGGCAGCGACGAGAGTCCCTCGTCGCGGAGCAGCGGCAGGTACTCGTCGAGCTCGAGCCCGAGCGTCGCCGCGCCCTGCCATACCTCGAGCGCCGAGAACGCGTGCACATGGATCTTCGGCACCGCCTCCTTGATCGCTCGTACGACCGAGAGGTAGTAGTCGCCGGTGAAGGCGGGATGGATCCCGCCCTGCAGGCAGACCTCGGTCGCGCCGCGCTCCCACGCCTCCTCGACGCGCCGGACGATCTCCTCGTGCGGAACGAGGTACGGCGCGCCGCGCAGGTTCGCCGCGAGCCTGCCCTTCGAGAACGCGCAGAACCCGCAGCGGAAGTAGCAGACGTTCGTGTACTGGATATTGCGCGTGACGACGTAGCTCACCTCGTCGCCGCAGACCTCGCGCCGCAACCGGTCGGCGGCGGCGAAGACACGCTGTCGCTCGTCGCCGCGCGCGCGGAAGAGGCGGAGGATCTCGTCCTCGCCGAGCTCGTCGCGTGAATCGATCGGCAGCGCGTCACGCGCGACCGCGAACGGCGCCGCCCGCGACTCGCCGGGATGCCACGTGTCCTCGCGCGCGAGGCCGAGCGAGTCGGACGCGCGCAGCACGGAGGGCATCACGTTCGGATCGATCCACGCGGCGTCGATCCACTCGGGATAGACCGCGAGGCGCGGCGCAAGCTCGAGGCCGCGTGACCGCGTCGCGTCTCGCAGCGCGTCGAGCGCCGGCCACGCCGCGTGCGGATTGACGTGGTCGATCGTCACGGGCGAGACGCCGCCCCAGTCGTCGATGCCTGCGTCGAGCAGCCGCGCGAAGTCGTCCGTCAGGTTCGGCGGCGCTTGCACGTGCGCCTCGGCGCCGAGGACGATCCGCGCCGCCGCGATCGTCCACAGATGCTCCTCGAGCGGCGGCTCCGGCGCGTCGGCCATCTTCGTCCCGGGCCACGCGCGGAAGTTCTGGACGATCACCTCCTGGATCTGCGGGCCCGCGTCGCGGATCGCGAGCAGCGCGTCGAGCCGCTCCTCGCGCGTCTCGCCGATCCCGATCAGGATCCCGGTCGTGAACGGAACGCGCGCGTCGCCCGCGAGGCGCAGTGTCTCGAGCCGCGCGGCCGGCACCTTGTCCGGCGAGCCGAAGTGCGGGCCGCCGCGGACCGAGAGGCGATCCGAGGTCGTCTCGAGCATGATCCCCATCGACGCGGAGACCGGTCGCAGTGCCGCGAAGTCCTCCGTCGTCAGCACGCCGGGGTTCAGGTGCGGCAGCAGCCCCGTTTCGTCGAGGACGGCCTTCGCCGCGCGCGCGAGATACTCGAGCGTCGTCTCGCAGCCGAGCGCCGCGAGCTCGTCGCGCGCGACGCGGTACCGCAGCTCCGGCTTGTCGCCGAGCGTGAAGAGGGCCTCCCGGCAGCCGGCCGCCGCGCCGGCGCGCGCGATCTCCAGCGCCTCGTCGATCGACATGTACGCGCGCTCCCCGCGCCGCGGCGGGTGGGCGAACGTGCAGTAGTGGCACACGTCGCGGCAGAGCTTCGTCAGGGGGATAAAAACCTTCGGTGAGAACGTGATCAGCCGCCGGCCGCGCAGCCGCCGCGCCTCCGCGAGCAGCTCTTCGAGTGGTGTGTCGAGCAACTCGGCCGCCACGGGGAACAGCCTACGCGCGTGGGCTAGGGTCGCGCCGTAACCGATCAGCGCGTCGTGCCGGCCCGGCCGGCCAGCACTCCCCCGGTCGTTCACGCGGGAAGTGGTGCACCGGCCGAAAGCATCGGCTCAGCCTTGCGCGGACTCGAGCTTCCCGAAGCGCACCCAGCGCCCCGAGGGGGCCCACTGCTCGAGCTGCGCCTGCTCGATCGGGAAGTGGTCGCGCGGCCCGGTCTTCAGGACGACGCCCTTCAGCAGGAACGGATTGGTCGTCTCCTTCAGGTTGAAGACGGCATTCAAGAGGCTCTTCCGGGTCAGGTTCTTCCCCGCCTTCTTCAGCGCGTCGACCGCGGTGTACGCGACCGCCATCCCGTAGACGTTGTAGACGTCGTGCGGATTCGCGCTCGGCTGGTACTTCGCGAGGATCGAGCGGTAGAGCTTGACGCCCGCGTCGTTCGCCTGCTTCGGATCGTCCGGATCCTTGAAGACGACGGTCGAGATCGAGCCGGGCACCTGCTCCTTCGCGTTCGCGGCCGCGATCTGCATCGTCGACGCGGCGCTCGACACCTGATTGACGACCATCTTCGGCTTCCAGCCGAGCTTCGCCGCGGCGACATACGCCTGGATCGCGAACGTCGGCGTCGCGAAGATCATCAGCGTGTCGACACCTGCGCTCTTCAGCGCGGACATCTGCGACGCGACGCCGGACTGCGTCACGTCATACCCCTCCTGCGCCTTGATCAGCCCCGCCTTCTTGCCGAGCCCGACCTTCAGGCCCCGCATCAGATCTCTCGTGTAGTCGTCGTTCTGGAAGAGGATCCCGATCCTCGCGTGCGGCCACTTCGACGCGACGTAGCGGCCGTAGATCTTCCCCTCGGCGATGTAGCTCGGCAGGTAGCCGATCGCGTTCGTGTCGCTGCCCCAGGTGTTCGCGCCGGACGCGACAAAGAGCTGCGGGACCCCGCGCTCCTTCAGGTAGTCGCGGATCGCGATGTTGGTCTCGGTGCCGAGCGTGTTGAAGATCGCGAAGACCTGGTCCTGCTCAACGAGCTTGCGTGTCTGCTGCACGGTCTGCGCCGGGTCGTACGCGTCGTCGAGGTAGCGGTAGTCGATCTTCCGGCCGTTGACGCCGCCGTGGTCGTTGACGTACTTGAAGTACGCCTCCGCTCCGAGCGCGACGGACTTGTAGCCGGACGCGAGCCCGCTGAGCGGGACCGTCCCACCGAGCAGGATCGAGCCCGAGGAGACGCCCGGGTCGGCGGCGGCCGCGCCCGGCACGACTATGAGCGCGGCGAGGACGAGGATCAGGGCGGTGCGCATCGGCCGATAGGACCGACGGTAGCCGCGGTTGTTAGATCTGCTGGATGCAGGCGATCGCTCCTCCGCCCTCCGTCCTCGTAGCGTTCGCCGCGGACGGGCCGCCCGAGCCGCTGACCGGCGGGCGCGGGACGAGCTCGGCGGCCGGCGGTCTCGTGCTGAAGCCGCCCGACCGCTCGCGGCACAGATCGCGTGGGAAGCAGTCGAGCCCGCGGCGCTCGTGCCGGACGGCTTTCGCGTCGCCGTCCCCATCGACCACGTCACGCTGCTCGCTCCCCTTCGCCGGCGCGTCCGCGCGCGCCCGCAGCTCGTGCACAGCGATCTCGCGGGCAACGTCCTCCTTGCCGACGGGCTGCCGCCGACGATCATCGACTTCTCGCCGCAGTGGGCGCCGGCCGGCTTCCGGGCGGCGATCCTGGTCGCGGATGCGCTCATGTGGCACGGAGCCGACGCGAGCGTTCTCGCTGCGGTGCAGCACGTCGCCGAGTTCCCGCAGCTGCTCCTGCGAAGCCTCATCTTCCGCATCGCCGTCGACCGGCTCCTGCGCGGCGACGAACCGGAAGACGATCCGTTCGGGCCGGCTGTCGAGCTCGCGTGTCGGCTCGCTACGGGATGATGTCCGTCGTGCGCGCGGTCGTGATCCACGAGTTCGGCGGCCGGGACAAGCTCCGGCTCGAGGACGTTTCCGAGCCGAAGCTGTTCCCGGACGCCGTCCGCATCCGGATCCGCGCGGCCGGAGTCAACCCGGTCGACTGCAAGACGCGCGAGGGGCGGCAGGAGCCGCGCTTCCCGCACGTCTTCCCGGTCGTGCTCGGCTGGGACGCCGCCGGCGTCGTCGAGGAGGTCGGTCCGGCAACGCGCTGGTTCAAGCCCGGCGACGAGGTCTACGCGTACTGTCGCAAGCACTTCGTCGGCGAAGGCACGTACACGGAGCAGGTCGTCGTCCCCGACGGCTTCGTCGCGCGCTTGCCGCGGAACCTGAACTTCGCCGAGGCGGCCGCCGTGCCGCTCGCGGCGCTGACCGCGTACCAGTGCCTCGTCGAGCAGCTGCAGATCAAGCCCGGCGAGACTGTGCTCGTCCACGCGGCTGCCGGCGGCGTCGGCCACTTCGCGGTTCAGATCGCACGCGAGCTCGGCGCGAAGCCGATCGGCACCGCGTCGCCGCGCAACCACGACTTCCTCCGCGAGCTCGGCTGCATCGACGCGATCGACTATCACGAGGGCGACTTCCCGGGCGTCGACGCAGCGATCGACCCGATCGGCGGCGAGACGCTGGAGAAGACCCTTTCCGTCGCGGGCCGCACGGTGTCGATCGTCCAGCCCGGCGACACGCACGGCTACCACTTCGTCCGTCCGAGCGGCGCCGAGCTCTCGGTGCTCACGGGCTGGATCGAGGACGGCCGCGTCCGCGTCCATCTCGACGACACGTTCCCGCTCGACGAGGCCGCCGCCGCGCACGAGCGGTTGGAGGAAGGGCACGTTCGTGGGAAAATCGCCCTGACGGTGAGCGAGTGAACCTCCGCGACACGTCCGACGAGGCGGCCTTCCGCGCCGAGCTGCGCGCCTGGATCGCCGACAACCTGCCGGACAACGAGCGCGGCGGCCGCGGCGGCGAGCGCCGGTTCGAGGACTTCGGCCGCGACTGGAGCCGCAAGCTCTACGACGCCGGCTATTCCGGCCTGACCTGGCCGAAGGAGTACGGCGGCGGCGGCGCGCCGTACAGCCACCAGGCGATCTTCCTCGAGGAGATGGCGCGCGCCGAGGCGCCGGGGCACATCGGCGTGATCGGCCTCGGCATGGCCGGCCCGACGATCATGGTGCACGGAACGGACGCGCAGAAGGAGAAGCACCTGCGCAAGATCCTCAGCGCCGAGGACGTCTGGTGCCAGGGGTTCTCCGAGCCGGGCGCGGGCTCCGATCTCGCCGCGGTGCGGACGCGCGCCGAGCGGCGCGACGGGCACTACGTCGTCAACGGCCAGAAGGTCTGGTCGTCGTTCGCGCACATCGCCGACTTCTGCATCCTCGTCACGCTCAGCGACCCCGATGCGCCGCGCTACCAGGGGCTCACGTACCTGATCGTCGACATGCACAGCCCGGGCGTCGAGGTGCGGCCGTTGCGGCAGATCACCGGCGAGGCGGAGTTCAACGAGATCTTCTTCACCGACGTCGAGGTGCCGGTCGAGAACCGGCTTGGCGAGGAAGGCGAGGGCTGGCAGGTCGCGATGACGACGCTGCTGCACGAGCGCGGGACGCTCGGCTTCGCGTTGACCGCGGTGCTCGAGGTCAGCGTCCGCAAGCTGCTCGTGCTCGCCGAAGGAGTCGAGGACGCGGATCTGCGCCAGCGGATCGCACGCGAGTGGATCGAGCTGCAGGCGCTCCGCTTCACGAACTACCGCTCGCTGACGACGCTGATGAAGACCGGCATTCCCGGGCCCGAGGGCTCGATCGCGAAGCTCCAGTGGTCACTGGCGAACCAGCGGCTGACGAAGCTCGCGCGCGAGCTGCTCGGCCACGACGGGATCGTCGACGACGGCTGGTGGAACTACCAGCAGCTGCGCAGCCGCGGCAACACGATCGAGGCCGGAACGTCTGAAGTGTTGAGGAACATCGTCGCCGAGCGCGTGCTCGGCCTGCCCAGGAGCCGCTAGTGGACTTTTCGTTGACGGAGGAACAGCTCGAGCTGAAGGCGGAGGCGCGGCGGTGGCTGGACGCGCACTTCCCGCTCGACCGCGACTGGGAAGCGCCGTGGGATCCCGCCGGCTGGCGCGAGCTCGCGGAGCTCGGCTGGCTCGGCGTCTCGGTCCCGGAGGAGCACGGCGGCGCCGGGCTCGGCTTCCTCGAGGAGGCCGTGCTGCTCGAGGAGCTCGGCTACGCGCTCTACCCCGGGCCGTACTTCTCGACCGTGGCGCTCGCGCTGCCCCAGCTCAGCGGCGAGCAGCAGGCCAAGGTCGCGGCCGGCGGGCGGCGCTGGTCGGCCGAGGTCGACGGGCTCGTCCCGGACTGGGGCCGCGTCGATGCCGTGCTGACCGACGACGGCGAGGTCGCGCCCGAGGGCGAGGCACTGGAGTCGATCGACCCGACGCGGCCGCTCGGGCGGCTCGCGAGTCCCCGCGGTGGAGAGGCGTCGCCGCGGGCACTCGCCGCGCTCGCGGCGGAGGCCGTCGGCGTTGCGCAGCGTGCCCTCGACCTGGCGCTCCGGCACGCGGGCACGCGCGAGCAGTTCGGCAAGCCGATCGGCACGTACCAGGCCGTCTCGCATCCGCTCGCCGACACGTACATGGAGACCGAGCTCGCGCGCTCGCTCGCGTACTGGGCCGCGTGGTGCGTCGCCGAGGACGACGAGCAGGCGCCCGTCGCCGCCGCGGCGGCGAAGTCGCAGGCGTCCGAGGCGGCCGTCGCGGCGTGCGAACGGTCGATCCAGATCCACGGCGGCATCGGGTTCACCTGGGAGCACCCGCTGCACCGCTACTACAGGCGGGCGCAGTGGATCGAGCACTTCGGCGGCTCGCCCGCGCAGCTGCGCGCGCGCGTCGCGGACGCCATCCTCACGAAAGAGGCCGCATGGACGGCCTGATGATGGACTTTTCGCTCACGCTCCCGGCACTGCTGCGCCGCGCGGAGACCTTCTTCGGCAATGCCGTGATCGCGACGCGCCTACCCGACAAGAGCTTCCACCACTACACGTACGCCGACATGACGAGCCGCGCGCGGCAGCTCGCGGTCGCGCTGCAGCGCGCCGGTCTCGAGCGCGGTGACCGCGTCGCGACGCTCTGCTGGAACCACTACCAGCATCTCGAGGCGTACCTCGGCATTCCCAGCGGCGGCTTCGTCCTGCACACCCTGAACCTCCGGCTGCACCCGGACGACCTCGCATACATCGCCTCGCACGCCGGCGACCGGGCGGTGATCGTCGACCGCAGCCTCGTGCCGCTGCTCGAGCGGTTCCGCGAGCGCACGCCGATCGAGAACGTTTTCGTCGTCGAGGACTCGTACGAGGAGTTGCTTGCCGGCGCCGACCCGGCCGAGTGGCGCGACCCCGAGCTGCACGAGAACGAGGCCGCGGCGATGTGCTACACGAGCGGCACGACCGGCCGGCCGAAGGGCGTCGTCTACTCGCACCGCTCGACGTGGCTGCACACGCTCGGCGTCGCGGCGGTCGGCCCGCTCGACTTCAACATCTCGCAGCGCGACGTGATCCTTCCCGTCGTGCCGATGTTCCACGCGAACGCGTGGGGCTATCCCTACATCGCGACGATGCTCGGCGCGAAGCAGGTCTACCCCGGCCCGCACCTCGACCCGGAGAGCCTGCTCGACGACTTCGAGCAGGAAGGCGTCACGGTCACAGCGGGCGTGCCCACGATCTGGATGGGAATCCTGCAGCTGCTCGACGCCAATCCGGGTCGCTGGGATCTCTCGGCGCTGCGCGCGATGCTCGTCGGCGGCTCGGCGGCGCCGCGCGCGATGATCGCCGGCTTCAAGCAACGGCACGGGCTGCACATCTGCCACGGCTGGGGCATGACGGAGAGCTCGCCGGTCGCGAGCCTTTCCGACCTGCACCCCGACCTCGCGTCCGGCGACATCGACATCCGCTTCGACTTCCAGGCGAAGCAGGGGATTCCGCTGCCGCTGATCGAGTGGCGCGTCCGCGACGACGCGGGCAACGAGGTGCCGTGGGACGGCGTCTCGATGGGCGAGCTCGAGATGCGCGGGCCGTGGGTCGCGGCGGGCTACTACGACACGCCCGAGCAGGCCGACCGGTGGACGCCCGACGGCTGGTTCAAGACCGGCGACATCGTCTCCATGCACCCGCGCGGCTACATGCAGATCCAGGACCGCTCGAAGGACGTGATCAAGTCCGGCGGCGAGTGGATCTCGTCGGTCGCGCTCGAGAACCAGCTGATGGCGCATCCCGCCGTCGCGGAGGCCGCGGTGATCGCGATCCCCGACGACAAGTGGTTCGAGCGGCCGCTCGCGGCGATCGTCCTCAAGGAGGGCGCGACGGCGACGGGCGAGGAGCTCCGGGAGTTCCTCGAGCCCCACTTCGCCAAGTGGTGGCTTCCGGACCGCTACGAGTTCGTCGCGGAGATTCCCAAGACGGGAGTCGGCAAGTTCCGCAAGACGGCGCTGCGCGAACAGTTCGTCCAGGAACAGCAGCCAGCGTGACACGGCGCCATCCGAGCTGGACAGAGGCGCCGCCGCCCGCGCCGCACGTGTGGCTGACGCTCGGCTATCGCTCCGTCGAGCAACACGGCGGGCGGTCGGTGATCGAGTGGGACGCGACGCCCGAGTTCTGCTTCCACGACTCGTCGGGGCCGATCGTCCACGGCGGCATGGTCGCGACGCTGCTCGACACGGCGATGGGCGGCGCGTGCTGGTCGGTGATGAAGGACGGCGAGAGCTTCCTGACCGCCGACCTCCGCGTCGAGTTCATGCGGGCCGCGCGACCGGGGACGCTGCGCGCCGAGGCTCGCGTCGTCGAGCGGACGCGACGCGTCGCCTTCTGCTCAGGCGATCTCTACGATGACGAGGGAACGCTGCTCGCTTCGTCCCGCTGCACCCAGATCGTCCGCGCATGACACTCGAGCCACAAATCAGAGAGCTGTTCGAGGGCGCGAACTTCGCACACCTCGCGACGACGCTGCCCGACGGCGGCCCGCACACGGTGCCGATCTGGGCGGACGTCGAGGACGGCCGGATCGTCTTCTTCACGCAGGAGTCGAGCCGCAAAGCGCGGAACATCGCGCGCGATCCGAGGGTCGCGATCTCCATTTGCGACCTCGAGAATCCGTACCGCTCGGCGTGGGTGCGCGGGCGGATCGTCGCGACGCGCGAGGGGGACGCGGCGCTCGAGGTGATCGACCGGCTCTCGCACAAGTACACCGGTGAGCCGTTCCCGATGCGCAGCGGCACGGTTTACGAGATCGAGCCCGAGCGGCAGCGGCTCGTCGACCTGCCGTTCACGCATTCGCCCGGCTGAGCTTCGCCTCCAGGGCCGCCTTCACGGCGGGCCACTCGTCGTCGATGACGGCGTACCACGCCGAGTCGCGCCGCTCGCCGCCGCGGACGAGCATGTGCTTGCGGAAGATCCCCTCGAACGTCGCACCGATGCCGAGGAGCGCGGCCCGCGCGCGTTCGTTGTTCGCGTCGGTCTTGAACTCGACGCGGAGCATGCCCGACCGCTCGAACGCGTGCTCCATCAACAGGAGCTTCGCCTCGGTGTTCGCCCCGGTCCCCCACGCCGACGGCGCGAGCCACGTGTGGCCGATCTCGACGACGCGATCGGCAGGACGCAGGTTGAGATAGCTCGTCGCCCCGAGCGGCACACCATGGACGAGCGTCGCGAACGGGATGACGTCGCTGAGCGACTCGAGCCACGCGTCGAAGGCCTCGCGACTCTCGTCGCCGCGGACGCGCATGTACCGCCACACGCGCGGGTCCTGGGCCGCCTCCCAGAGCGGCTGCTCGTGCCGCGGCTCGAGCGGCTCGAGGCGGACGACTCGCCCGCTCAGCGGGCGGGCGAGTCGCCCTGCAGCAGCGTTATCGAGCGTGGTGGTAGAAGGAGCCGAACGCGTTCCAGTGGCCGTTCGCCCACTTGGTCAGCGTCAGGTCCTCGATGAAGAAGTGATCCGTCTTCGAGGTCTGTAGCCTGACCCCCTTGAGCAGGAACGGATTCGCAGCCGTGTTCGTCGACGTCAGCGCGTTCATGAAGCCTTGCCGCGTCGGCGTCTTGCCCGCCCGCTGGAGCGCGTTCACGGCGGTCCATGCGACCGACATCGCGTAGATCAGGTTCGCGTCGGCGATGTTCCCCTTGGGGTAGTACTTCGCCATGATCTGCTCGAAGAGCTTCACGCCGGGATCGTTCTGCTCGCCCGGATTCGTCGCGTCCTTGACGTAGCTCGTCGTGATCGTCCCGTCGACCGCGGCGGCACCCGCGGCCTTCGCGATCGCGCCCATGAAGAGCGGGGACGCGGAGACGTAGGACACGTAGATCTGCGGATGCCAGTTGATCTTCGCCGCCGTGACGAACGCCTTGATCGAGGGGCTCGGCGTCGTGAAGATGATCAAGGTGTCCGCTCCGGATGCCTTCAGCTTCAGCAGCTGCTGGCTGACGTCGGGAGCGGTGACGTCGACCGGCTCGACGTCGACGATCCGCGACTTCGAGTTGGGAGCGAAGCCGCGACGCAACCCAGCGAGGAGCTGCTGGCCGAACGGGTCGTTCTGCATCAGGACGCCGACCTTCGCCTGCGGCGTCTTCGAGAGGATGTGCTTCGCGAAGATCGTCCCCTCGCCCGGATAGCTCGGGTTGTAGCCGATCGTCCACGGATACTTCTTGTACTGGAAGCCCCAGAACGAGTCGCCCGTCGCGAGCAGGACCTGCGGCACCTTGCGCTCGTTGAGATAGTCCCGGACGGCGAGGCCCGGCGCTGTTCCGAGTGCGTTGACGATCGCGAAGACCTTGTCCTGCTCGACGAGCTGGCGGATCGCCGGCACGGTCTGGGACGCGTCGTAGCCGTCATCGACGTACTTGAAGTTGATCTTCCGCCCGTTCACGCCGCCGCGCGTGTCGTTGACGTAGTCGAAGTAGGCCTTCTCCGCAACCGGAATCGCCCCGTAGAGCGAGGCCGACCCGCTGAGCGGGAAGGTGCCGCCGATCAGGATCGAGTCGTTCGTGATCCCGGGATCGGCCGCGGTGCGCGCCGTCGCTCCCGTGACCGTCGCAGCGAGCGCGACCAGCGCCGCAGCGAGCACGATCCATGCCCTCCTACGCATCTGCTCTCCCTCCGATCGTCAGTCAGCCCCCGGACCGGGGGCTGTCGATTATGACGCGTTTCGGATCCGATTTGATAGGGGCGCGACGACACGGCGCAGCAGGCCGGCGAAGCCCGTCGGCAGCAGGAACATGACGAGGATCACGGCGAGCCCCTGGATCACCGCGGGCGCCTGCTTCGAGATCCCCTGCGCCCAGACGGGCAGCATCTGGACGAAGACAGCGCCGACGACGACGCCCCAGAGCGAGCCGAGGCCGCCGACTGCGGCGCCGATCAGCAGGCGGATCGAGAGCAGCAGGCCGAACTCGTCCGGCTGCGCATAGGCCGCGGAGAGGACGAACAGGGATCCGGCGGCCCCGGCGAACGCGGCCGAGATCGCGAACGCGAGCGTCTTCGTCAGCGTCGGGTTGATGCCGGAGGAGACCGCGGCGACGTCGCTGTCGCGTACCGCACGGAACGACCGGCCGAGCCGGCCCCGCAGGATCAACCACGCGAGCACGAGGAAGATCGCGGCCGTCGTCCAGCTGACGACGTAGAGCCAGTGCCCGGAGTGGAACGGGATCAGGATCCCGGAGTTGCCGCCTGTGAAGTGGTCGAACTTCCGGACGAGCGCCGGCACGACGAGGGCGACGGCGAACGTCGCCAAGGCGAGGTACGCGCCGCTGAGACGCGTCGCAGGCAGTCCGACGAGCGCGCCGGCCACGAAAGCGATGACCGTGGCGACCGGGATCGTCGCGAACAGGTTCCAGCCGTGGTCGTGCGTGAGGATCGCCGTCGTGTAGCCGCCGATCGCCATGAACGCGCCGTGGCCGAGCGAGATCTGCCCCGTGTACCCGGTGAGGATGTTGAGCCCCACGATCGCGACGAAGAACGTCGCGACGCCCGCCGCCTGTAACTGACGGTAGTCGCTGATCGCGAGTGGCAGCAGTACGACGACGGCGACGGCGGCTGCGAGGACGGCCGCGAGGGCAAGCCGCTGCCTCATACCTTCCGCACCACCCGGTGGCCGAAGAGTCCCGTCGGCTTGATCAGCAACACGATCAGCAGCATCCCGAGCGCGACAGGCAGCCGCAGCTCGGACGTGACGAAGTGGACGTACGTGCCCAGCAGGTTGAGCACGACCCCCAGTGCGAGGCCCCCTACGACGGCGCCGGCGGGACTCTCGATTCCGCCGAGCACCGCTGCTGCGAACGCGTAGATCAGGATCGTGTCCATCATCGTGGGCTGCAGGAAGATCGTCGGCGCGATCATCAGGCCCGCGATCGCGCCGAGCACGGCAGCGAGACCCCAGCCGAGCGCGAGCATCGCGTTGACGCGCACTCCGACGAGACGCGCCGCGAACGGCCGCAGTGCGGCGGCGCGCATCGCGAGGCCGACCTTCGTGAACTGGAAGAACACCCAGAGCACCACGACGCTCCCGAGGGCGACGCCGATCGTCCCGAGGTCCTGGATGGAGAACGCGACGCCGCCGACGCGGATCGGCCGCGTCGGGAACGCGCTCGGAAACGACTTGATCTCCGGCGACCAGATCCACGCCGCCGCGCCCTCGAGCAGGATCAGCATCCCGATCGTCACGATCACGACGGCGATGACGCCGCCGCCCGCCTGCTTGATCCCCATGCGTTCGAACGTCCAGTCGCGGACGAACACGGCGCCGAGCGCGAACGCGAGCAGCGCCACGCCGCCGGCGAACGCGATCCCGAGCGTCAGCACGAACGCGCCCCAGTAGCCGATCCCCCACTGCATCAGCTGCCACGCGATGTACGTCGTGAACATCGCCATCTGGCCCTGCGCGAAGTTGATCACCTCGGTCGCGCGGTAGATGAGGACGAGCGCGAGGGCGAGACTGCCGAAGATTCCCCCGGTGGCGAGACCTGCGACTGTCTGTTCCGCGAACTGATCGCTGACGAGGCTTCCGATTACGAGGGCCACGCAGGCGGCCGCGAGCAGCAAGACCACCGGCGGCGGCGCGGGAGCGCGGAGGATGCGAAGGGCCGGGCGAGTGGCGGAGGCGGCTTCCACTAGTAGCCGAGGTAGCTCTTGCGGACGGACTCGTGCTCGCGCAACTCGGCGCTCGGGCCGGAGAGCACGACCTTGCCGACCTCGAGGACGTACGCCTCGTCCGCCGCCTGCAGCGCGATGTTCGCGTTCTGCTCGACGACGAGCACCGTCATCCCCTCCTCGTTCAGCTCCTTGACGATGCGGAAGATCTCCGAGACCACGAGCGGCGCGAGGCCGAGCGACGGCTCGTCGAGCAAGAGCAGCCGCGGCCGCTGCATGAAGGCGCGGGCGAGCGCGAGCATCTGCTGCTCCCCGCCGCTCAGAGTGCCGGCCTGCTGGTCGGCGCGCTCGTCGATCCACGGGAAGTACGCACGCACGCGGTCGATGTCGCCCCTGATCGATCCGTGGCGCGTATAGCCACCGAGCCGCAGGTTCTCCATCACCGTCAGCTCTGCGAACGTGCCGCGGCCCTCGGGCACGTGCGCGATGCCCAGCTTCGCCACGGACTCGGGAGCGCGGCGGCCGAGCGGTTTCCCGGCGAAGCGGATGTCGCCGCTGCGCTTGACGGTGTTCGAGACCGCGCGAAGCGTCGTCGTCTTCCCCGCTCCGTTCGCGCCTAGAACGGCCACGACCTTGCCCTCGTCGACCTTCAGCGAGACGCCGTGCAACGCCTTGATCGGTCCGTAGCGCGCCTCGACGTTCTCGAGCTCAAGCAGCGGGGGCATCGATCTCCCCGCCGAGGTATGCCTCGATCACCGTCGGGTCGCGCTGCACCTCCGCGGGCGTGCCGCTCGCGATAGTCCGGCCGAAGTTGAGCACGTGCACCCAGTCGGAGACCTTCATCACGAGGCTCATGTGGTGCTCGACGAGCAGCACCGTCAGCTTCAGCTCGTCGCGGAGGCGCCGGATGAAGCCTCCGAGCTCCTCGACCTCTTCGTGGTTGAGGCCGCCCGCCGGCTCGTCGAGCAGCAGCAGGCGCGGCTGTGACGCGAGCGCGCGGGCGAGCTCGACGCGCTTCAGGGTGCCGAACGGAAGCCCTACGGCGGGCCGCTCGGCGAGTGCGCGCAGGCCGACGAGCTCGAGCGTCTCCTCCGCACGCGTGCGCACGCGGTGCTCCGGTTCGAAGCGCGAGCTCGCGTGCGCGCCGACCAGGACGTTCTCGAGCACGGTCATCGTGGGGAAGACCTCGACGTTCTGGAAGGTGCGCGCGATCCCGTGCTTGACGATTCGATACGGCGGCGTCCGCAGGAGTGACTTCCCGTCGAACTCGACCTCGCCCTCGTCCGGCCGGTAGAGGCGGGTGATGACGTTGAACGCGGTCGTCTTCCCGGCGCCGTTCGGGCCGATCAGGCCGACGATCCTGCCCTCGTCGACCTCGAGCGACACGTTGTCGAGGGCGACGATGCCGCCGAAGCGGAGCCGAACCTCCCGCATCGAAAGGAGCCCCATGTGACGCGCAAGCCTAATATGGTCGTCCGCGATGCCCAAGCTGGAAGGCAAGGTGGCGATCGTCACCGGGGCGGGCCGCGGGATCGGGCGGGAGCATGCGCTCGCGCTCGCCCGGGCGGGAGCGAAGGTGCTCGTGAACGACCTCGGCGGCTCGCTCGGCGGCGAGGGCGCCGACGTGACGCCCGCGCAGGGGGTCGTCGCGGAGATCAGGGCGCTCGGCTGCCAGGCCTCGGTGAATGCGGACGATGTCGCCGACTTCGCCGGGGCGAAGCGGCTGGTCGGCCAGGCGATCGAGGAGCTCGGCGGCCTCGACATCCTCGTCAACAACGCCGGCATCCTCCGCGATCGCCTGCTCGTGAACATGGAGGAGGTCGAGTGGGACGCGGTGATCGGCGTC
>Ga0066709_100000259_pt1 | contig 25279 bp, 25 predicted proteins | sample GraSoiAngelo_158_FD_79665 | JGI IMG/M metagenome (GOLD analysis project Ga0066709, IMG submission 79665) | Grasslands soil microbial communities from the Angelo Coastal Reserve, California, USA - 14_1009_16_30cm | ecosystem: Environmental > Terrestrial > Soil > Grasslands | place: USA...
ACGCTGATCGACGAGGTCGCGCCGACCTTGCCGTCCGGACGGATCGCCCGCAGCGTCAGCCGGTGCGGCCCGGGCACCTCGGCGGCCGTGTCCCAGTCGAACCCGAACGGCGGCTCGAATTCGCTGTCGACGAGCAGCCCGTCCACGAGGAAGTCGACGCGCGCGACGCGTCCCGTCACCGCTGCGTCCCAGCGCACGACCCCGCTGACCTCCTGCCAATCGAGCAGGGCGGCGAAGGAGACGGTCGGCGGCTGCGGCGGGTTCGAGACGATGACGACGACCGAGGCGTCCGCAGTCCGCCCGTCGGCGGCGACGGCGTGCGCGGTGACGACGTGCCGGCCGGGCGTCTCGAGCGTCGTGTCCCAGGCGAGGTCGAACGGCTCGTCGGTCAGCTGCTCGCGCAGCTGCCCGTCGACGAGCACATCGATCCGGACCGGCGCCTCCCCCGAGGTGAGGGGCGTCACGTCCATCGTCCCCGTCGCCACGCCGCCCATCGCCAGGTCCGGCAGCGTCACGTCGAACGCGAGCGCGGGCGGCGGACTCCCAGTGAGGTATGCCCGCACGTAGGCGAGATAGCGCGTCCAGTCCCAGTAGCGCCCGGGATCGGTGTGGTGCGCGAAGCCCCCCTTCAGCCACGGGCGATTCGGGTCCGGCACCTGGTCGTGCCCGATCACGTGGCTGCGGTCGAGCGGGATCCGATAGCGGCGGACGAGCTGCGCGAGCAGACGCGCCGAGCCGCGGTACTCCGCATCCGTCACGGTGTAGCGAACGTTCGTGAAGCCCTCGTGCTCGATCCCGAGGGAGTGCGCATTGACGTAGCCGTTGCCCGCGTGCCACGCGACGGCCCAGGTCGGGACCATCTGCGTCACCTCGCCGTCCCGCGAGACGACGAAGTTGGCCGAGGCACGCGCCCGGGGATTGCGGAACCAGGAGATCGCGCCGCCGTACGAGCCCTCGATCGTATGGACGACGAGGATCCGGATCGCCGCCGCGGAGCGATGCGTATGCGCGTAGTTGTGGGGGCTCGCCGGGACGAACGGCACGCCGGGGAGGCCGAGGGCTGCGGCGGCGGCTACGGCGGCGCGGCGCACCGTTGGGTTCTACACCCGACTTGTTGACGGTCTGTAAGTCCGGCACCTAGACTTTGACTGACTGGTCAATCGAAGCGGAACGGAGCAGCATGACGACGATCGAGCACGGGGTCGCAGGGGGCATCTCCTTTGCACTGACCGACGAGCAGAAGAGTCTCCGCGATCTCGCGCGCGAGTTCGCCGAGAAGGAGATCCGGCCGCGGGCGGCCTCCTACGACGAGACGTCGCAGCATCCGGCTGACGTGATCGCGAAGGCGCACGAGCTCGGCCTGATGAACGTCCACGTGCCGGAGGAGTACGGCGGGCTCGGGCTCCCCTGCTTCGACGGCATGCTGATCGGCGAGGAGCTGAACTGGGGCTGCTCCGGGATCGGCACGTCGCTCGTCGCGAACGGCCTCGGCTCGGCGCCCGTGATCATCGCCGGCTCGGACGACCAGAAGCGGCGATGGCTCCCGCAGCTGATCGAGGAGCCGATCCTCTGCTCGTTCGGTCTGACCGAGCCGGGCGCGGGCTCGGACGTCGCGTCGATGAAGTCGACCGCCGTGCGCAACGGCGACGAGTACGTCCTCAACGGCTCGAAGACGTTCATCACGAACGCCGGTCACGCCGCGTGGACGGTCGTCTTCGCGAAGACCGATCCGTCGAAGGGGCACAAGGGAATCTCGGCCTTCGTCGTTCCGATGGAAACGGACGGCGTGACGATCGAGAAGCATCTCGACAAGATGGGGCAGCGGTCGACCGACACGTCGGCGTTCTCCCTGCAGGACGTCGTCGTCCCTGCGGCCAACCGCCTCGGCGAAGAGGGGGAGGGCTTCAAGATCGCGATGCAGACGCTCGACTTCACGCGACCCGGCACCGCCGCCGCCGCGGTGGGCGTCGCGCAGGCGGCGTACGAGCACGCGGTCGAGTACGCGAAGGAGCGCGTCACGTTCGACGTGCCGATCGCGATGCACCAGGGCGTCAACTTCATGATCGCCGACATGGCGACAGAGATCGAGGCGGCGCGTCTGCTCGTGTGGCAGGCCGCCTGGATGATCGATCAGGGCGAGCGCGCGACGCTGCAGTCGTCGTTCGCGAAGCGGTTCGCCGCCGACACGGTGATGAAGGTGACGACCGACGCGGTGCAGGTCTTCGGCGGCTACGGCTACATCAAGGAGTACCCGGTCGAGAAGCTGATGCGCGACGCGAAGCTGTTCCAGATCTACGAAGGGACGTCGCAGATCCAGCGGCTTGTGATCGCGAAGGAAATCTTCATGCCGCGCGGCTGAGAGACTTGCGCCATGCCCGAGGATCACTTCGGCGGACGGTTGGCCGCGCGGTACGACGAGTCGAGCGCCGAGATGTTCGCGCCCGGTGTCGTCGAGCCGGCCGTCCACTTCCTTGCGCAGCTCGCCGGCGACGGCGCAGCGCTCGAGCTCGGCATCGGCACGGGCAGGATCGCGCTGCCGCTGGCGCAGCGCGGTGTCCGCGTGCACGGAATCGACCTGTCGGAGGCGATGGTCGCGCGGCTGCGCGCCAAGCCGGGCGCCGACAAGGTCGGCGTGACGACGTCACGCCCACGCATCTCGGCTTCGACGAGTACGACGTCGTCTCGCAGGGTCTCATCTCGCATCACTACTCGATTGCCGGCGAACAGGTGGACGTCGTCTCGATACCGTTCCGCTACGTCTGGCCGGCGGAGCTCGACCTGATGGCGCGGCGGGGGATGACGCTGCGCGGGAGGTGGAGCGGCTGGCAGCGCGAGCCGTTCACGAGCGAGAGCCGCCGGCACATCTCCCTGTGGGAGAAGATCGCCTGATGGCGATCGAGATCGATCTCTCGGGCCGGGTCGCGCTCGTCACGGGCGGCTCGCGCGGGCTCGGGCGCGCCGACGCGCTGACGCTCGCGCGCGCGGGCGCGGACGTCGTCATCGCCGACCTGCTCGTCGAGTCGGAGCTGTCCGAGGACACCGATGCCTACGGCGCGCTCGCGACGGTCGCGCGGCAGCAGGGGCTGGTCTACAGCGAGGCCACGGCGCAGGAGATCCAGGCCATGGGCCGGCGCGCGGCGGCGGTCAAGTGTGACGTCACCGACCGCGCGCAGGTCGACGCGACGGTCGCGCGGGTCGTCGGCGAGCTCGGCTTCGTCGACATCCTCGTCAACAACGCGGGGACGCTCGACCACGCCGCGCAGTTCCAGAACCAGAGCCCGGACCTCTGGGAGCGCGACCTGCGCGTCAACCTCACCGGTGCGTTCAACTGCGCACAGGCGGTCTGGCCGCACATGAAGGAGCGCGGCTGGGGCCGGATCGTGAACATGGCCTCGGTCGCCGGGACGCTCGGCGGCTTCGGCCAGGCGAGCTACTCGACGACGAAGGCCGGGATCCTCGGCCTGACGCGGACGCTCGCGATGGAGGGCGGCCGACACGGAATCACCTGCAACGCGATCGTCCCCGGAGTGATCGGCACCGAGGCCTTCAACATGGCGAACCCAGAGATGAATCAGCGAATCGTGAACCGGACGGTGCTGAAGCGCCCCGGTGAGCCGCAGGACATCGCGAACGCGATCGCGTTCCTGTGCTCCGACCTCGCCTCGTACATCACCGGGATCGAGCTGAATGTCTCCGGCGGCGTCGAGCTGTTCGTCTTCTAGATCTAGACGCCCGGGCAGGCGGTGGCGTCGGCGACGTACCGCGGCACCGATATCCACGCCGAGACCGGGCGGCCGCCGAGGATCTTCCGCGGCGCCGCCGTGAACGACGCCGACCAGCGGCCGTTCGAGCACACGGGCAGTCGCACGTGCCCGGCCTCGACACGACGATCGCCGAGCTTCAGCTCGAGCCGCGTGCCGGGCACTGCGCGTACGTCGAGGTCGAGCCAGCCCGCGAGCCGCCGGCCCTCCGGCCAGAGCAGGATCGCGCCCATCCCGGAGAGGTAGCCGTCGTAATAGCGGCCGGGCACGTAGAGCGCGAGCCGCGGAGTCGCCCGGGGCAGCCAGAGCGTGAAGTGCGGGGCGCGCGCGACCGGGCGTGCGCCACGGAGCACGATCGTCCCTGCGTAGCCGTCGACGACGAGAGGCCCACGCAACGCGACACCGTTCGACAGGAGGGCGCCGTCTTCCCCGTAGCGCAGGGACGCCGAGGAAAGGTGGTCGGGCGGCGTGCCGCCGGGCAAGACCGCGACGCGTTCGATCGAGCGATTCCAGAAGAGCTGTTCCTCGCCGTCGACGGGGCGGCCGCCGAACGCGGCGACGAGCGTCGCGCTGCCGCTGCGGGTGTGATCGACCCACGAGCGGTCGGCCGGCAGGTACCGGTGCTGCACGGAGACGGAGTTCGCGCGGTCGAACTCGGACGCGCCCGCGAGCGCCGCGGCGCTGCCGACGAGCGCGAGTCCGAGCAGGAGCGGCGTGGCGATGCGCGGGCGCTGGACCGCGAGTGCTGCGGTCACCGCTGCCGCGGTTGCGAGTCCGCCGACGAGTGCGGCTGCGCCGGCGTTCCCGAGCGACGGCTCGAGGTGCTGGACGGCGAGCAGAAACGGCGAGTGATCGTCGGAGCCCGGCCGCGCGTAGCCGGAGAGCGGGATGCGCGCGGCGAGCGCGACGAGGCCTGCGGCGAGGAGCGCGTGCGGCCCTCGGTGCGGCCAGCCGCGCGACGCCTGCAGCCCGAAGGAGATCGCGACGAGCGGCAGGACGTAGAAGACGTAGCGCTCCTGCACCATCGCCGTGTCGCCCCAGAGCGCCGCCTGCACGAGCAGCGCCGCCGTGAAGGCGAGCGTGAACGCGGCGAAGGCGAGCTCCGTCCTGTTCCGTGGCCGCGCGAGCGCCAGCCCGAGTCCGATCGCCGCGCCGGGCACGAGCACCCAGCCGCCCGCATACAGGAGGACGGTCAGGTTGATGCCGACCGCCTTCGCCGCAGGCCCGAGATGGACGTGCACGTGGCCTGCCCCCGAGTAGTAGCCGAGCCCGCGCAGAGCGGCGCCGACGACGCCCACGCCGGCGGCGACGGCGACGGCGGCGAGCGGAAGCCGCTGCTCGCGGAGTACGCGGCGCAGGCCGCGCTCGCGCGAGCCGAGGAGGAGCGCCGCCGCCACGAAGCAGAGCGGCAGGACCGCGAACTGCACCCTGGCGAACGCGGCGAAGGCTGCGAGCACGAGGAAGAGAACCTGGAGGCGCCGGCTGGGCATGGCGAGGGCGGCGACGCCCGCGGCGATTGCGCCGAGCACGAGCGGATACGCGAGCGGCTCCGCGACGACGAGTCCCGCGTAGAGCCCGTCCGGGACGACGAGAGCCAGAGCCGCGACCGCGGCCGCGACGCCGCGGCCCAGGCCGACGCGCCGGGCGAGCAGGAACACCGGCACGGCCGCGAGCGTGAAGGCCGCGGCACCGATTGCCTGCACGATCCGATAGCCCGTCTCGACGCTGCCGGCGCGCCAGGCGGCGGCGGTGACGAGCGGCTGGAGCAGTGCGGGGAAATGGGCGCCCTGCCCCCGGACCGAGGGCGCATGCAGCGCGCCGAGCGACCGGCCGAGCGACGCGTAGAGGTACTCGTCGGGGAAGTAGTTCGGCGTCGCGCGCCGCCAGACGAGCACGAGCCGGAGCAGGAACGCACAGCCGAGCGCGCCGATGAGGACGGCCGTCCGCAGGCGCCGGAGGGCGCCCGCCCGCGCGGCGAGAGCGGGCCGGAACGAGGCGGCGTTGACGGTCACCCAAGTGTGATCGGCCGTGACCGGGGACAGCTTTAAGTGCGGCTAGACTGAGGCGCTTGTCGGCCCCCGCTCGGACCCTGCGCATTCGTACCTCGAGACGTCGCCGGCGGGTCCCCTCGCCGCTCAGGCTGACCGCCCTCGCCGCCGCGCTCCTCGTCCTGGTCAGCGTCGCGATCGGCCTCCTGTTCGCCGGCTCGCCGACCCGGATCGCCGCAGGCGTCCGGGTCGCGGGCGTCAACGTCGGCGGGCTCTCGGCCGAGGACGCGCGAGCCCTCCTGCAGAGGCGGGCGGGCGCTCTCCTGCGCGTCCCGGTGGCCTTCACCGCGGGCGGGCACTCGTTCCGCGTGACGCCGGACTCACTCGGCGTCGCCGTCGACTGGCGGGCCGCCGTCTCCGAGGCCCGCCGTGAGGGCGACGGCCTCGGGCCGCTGCGCGGCTTCAAGCGGCTCGACGTCCGCTTCTTCGGCGCCGACGTCACGCCCCGGCCGCGCGTCTTCCGGGGAGCGCTCGAGCTCGAGCTGGCGCGGATCGCCAAGGTCGTCGACCGGCGCCACCGCGAGCCGGCGCTGCGCCTGCGGGGCGTCCGGCCCGTGCTCGTCCGGGGCAGCGAGGGCCGCGTCCTCGACCGCGCGCTCGCGTCCGGAATCATCGTCCGCTCGCTCGCGTCGTTCGACCGCGGCCGGCCCATTGCGCTGCCGGTGCGGATCGATCGGCCGACGCTGACGGCGGCCGCGCTCGCGCCCGCGGCGCGCCAGACGCGCCGCGCACTCGCCGCGCCGGTCCGGCTGACGCTCGGTCCGACCCGCTTCAAGCTCCCTCGGTGGCGCGTGGCGCAGCTGCTCGAGCTGCCCGCCGACGGCCGTCGCACGCTCCGCATCGGCGGGCCCGCGGCGGACGCCTGGCTCCGCCGGCTCGCGAAGCAGGTCGGCCGTCCGCCCGTCGACGCCGGGTTCGCCGTCGACGGGAGACGGGTGCGGGTGATTCCCGCGCAGCCCGGGCTGACGCTCGACGCAGCGGCGACGGCTCGCGCGCTCCTCCGCGCGGCGGTGCGTCCGCTGAACCGCGTCGCGCCGATCGCGGTCGCCGAGACGCCGGCCAAGCTCTCGACGCAAGAGGCGCGGGCGATGGGGATCACCGGGCGCGTCTCGGCGTACACGACCTACTTCGGCGGCGTGCCGAACCGGATCCACAACGTCCAGCTCGTCGCCCGTCTCGTCGACGGCAAGCTGATCGGCCCGGGCGAGACGTTCTCGTTCAACGGGACGACCGGCGAGCGCTCGGCTGCGAAGGGATTCCTCGAAGCGCCGGTGATCGTGAACGGCGAGCTGCAGACCGGGCTCGGCGGCGGCGTGTGCCAGGTCTCGACGACGGTGTTCAACGCGGCCTACGAGGCGGGCCTGAAGATCACCGAGCGGACGAACCACGCGCTCTACATCAGCCATTATCCGCAGGGCCGCGACGCGACGGTCAACTATCCGGACGTCGACCTCAAGTTCGTCAACGACACGGAACACTGGCTGCTGCTGCGGACGTTCGTCGGCTCGTCGCAGCTCACGGTCGGCCTCTACGGCGCGCCGCTGCATCGCAGGGTCGAGAGCACCGTGGCGCCGCTCGTGGAGACGGGCGCGCCGCCGGTGAAGAAGACCGTCGACCCGAGCCTCGAGCCGGGCGATGTCGTGGTCGACAACTATGGCTCGCCGTCGCGCTCGACCAGCGTCCACCGCAAGGTCTACGACGCGTCGGGCAGGCTGCTCTACGACGACGTCTGGTACTCGTCCTATCGCGCGGAGCCGAAGCTCGTGCGCGTCGCGCCGAAGAAGCCGAAGAAGGCGAAGCCCGGCGCTACGACGACGACGCCGACGACGCCGGAGCAGACGACGCCGGTGCAGACGACGCCGGTGTCGACGACTGCTCTGCCGACGCAATAGCCTCCGCGAGCCATTCGGGGATGCGCGTCGGACGAAACGTCTGCGCGTCGACGCACGCGTGCGCCGTCCAGCCGTCCGCGATCGTCTCTCCGCTCCGCTCGATCGCGTACTCGAAGCGGAAGCGAGCGCCGCGGACGTCGACGCAGCGCGCATGCACGAGCAGCGCATCGTCGAACCGCGCCGGCTGGAGGTAGCGCACGTGCGTCTCGAGCACGAAGGCCTCGATTCCCTCGTCGCGCAGCGACTGGTAGCCGCCGGCGAACTCGCGCAGGTACTCGACGCGCGCGACCTCGAACCACACGAAGTAGGAGGAGTTGTGTGCGACGCCCTGCGCGTCGGTCTCCGCGAAGCGCACGCGGATCGGAGTGGAGAAGCCGAAGCCGTCCATCCGCGAGACTCTAGAGCGTGAGCATCGCGCGGCTCGCAGAGATCGTGCGCCACAACCAGCCGTGCGTCGTCCTGACGGGCGCGGGGGTCTCGACGGAGAGCGGGATCCCCGACTTCCGCTCGCCGACGGGCATCTGGGCGCGCTTCGATCCGCTCGAGTACGGGTCGATCGAGGCGTTTCGCGCCGATCCCGCGCGGGTGTGGTCGTTCTACGCGCCGCGTTTCTCGATGCTCACGGAGGCAGAGCCGAACGACGCGCACCGCGCACTCGCGGAGCTCGAGCGGCGCGGCCTCGTCCGCGCGGTCGTCACGCAGAACATCGACCTGCTGCACGAGCGGGCGGGGTCGCGGGACGTCGTCGAGGTGCACGGATCGATCCGCAGCGCGAGCTGTCCGGGGTGCGCGTTGCGCGTCCCGCTCGCCGACGTGCTCCCGCTGCTGCCCGTGCCGCCCTGTCCGGAATGCGGCACGGTGCTGAAGCCGGACGTCGTCTTCTTCGGCGAGCTGCTGCCGGAGGAGGCGATCGACCGCGCGGTGGAGCTCGCACGGTCGGCAGGCGTCCTGCTCGTCGCCGGCTCGTCGCTCGAGGTCTATCCGGTCGCCGGGCTGCCCGAGGAGACGCTCGCCGCCGGCGGGAGGCTCGCGATCGTCAACCGCGGGCCGACGCCGTTCGACGGGCGCGCCGACGTGCGGATCGACGCCTCGGCCGGCGAGACGCTACGGGCGCTTGCGCGCGCCCTGGGCGGGTAGCGACGCCGCGAAGATCGCGACGCGGAAGCGTCCCTTCGCGGGCGCGGCGGCGAGCGTGAACACGGGCACGGCGCGGCCGCCTGCGAACGACGTCGAGAAGTAGTCGCCGACCATCTGGCCGCCGCCCGACGCCGGCAGCCAGTCGAGCGGCATCGACAGGGCGTCGAGCCGCAGCTGCTGCGCCCAGGTCGCGCCGCCGTCCGACGACGACGTGAACCCGATCTCGAGCCGGCAGAAGAGCGAGCACGAGCCGGGCTCGAAGAAGCCGTAGACGAGGGCGAGGCGGCCGGTCGCCGCCGGATCGGCGTCGAGCCCGGTGATGAAGTGGTCGGTGCCGGAGCCGACGCCGTCTACGGCGACGCGCGTCGGCGCCGTCCACGTCGTCCCGTCGGCCGAGCTCGAGAGCACGACGTCGTTGACGGGGCAGCCCGGGCGGAACCGGCAGTCGTGCCAGGCGACGAAGATCCGTCCCGACCCGTCGACCGCCGCCGATGGCAGCGGGATCGCGCGCATCCCGTGCGGCAGCGTCCACTGCACATTCGAGACCGTCACCTGCGGCTGGAACGTCGCGCCGCCGTCGGTCGAGCGGAGCGCGACGATCGAGCCGGACCGGTTGTCGGGCAGGTCGATCATCAGCACGGTCAGCGATCCGTCCGGCTGGATCAGCGGCTGCGTCCCGATCAGCTGCGGCGCGATCCGCAGCGGCTGCGACCAGGTCGCGCCGCCGTCGGTCGACGTCTGCAGCGAGACCCGGTGCAACGCGTCATCGGTGTACGCGCTGTAGCAGCGGCCGCGGAACGGACTCGCGTCGCCGTTGTCGCATGCGACCCACTCCTTGTCGAGCTCGGGCCCGTTCACCATCGTCACGGGCGCGTCCCAGTGGACGCCGTCCTGCGACCGGCTGACGAGGATGTTCGACGTCCGCGGCGCGACCGTCAGCGTGGCGACGAGCCAGACGCCGTGGAGCGCGTCGTAGGCGACGGCCGGATCGGACGACCGCGTCTGGGTCCCAGGCGGGGTCGACTCGGCCGTGAGGCTCGGCAGCGTCCCCGTCCGCCACGAGCGGCCCCCGTCGGTCGAGGTCGCCCAGCCCGTGCCCGACGCGGCGCCGGCCTGGAAGCGGCCGACCTGGAACGCGGCGACGACGGTCGAGCCCCAGGCGAAGCTGTCCGGCTCGACGGCGGTCTCGTGCTGGCTCGCCGGATTCTTGAACGGATCGACGGAAAGACGCCGGACGACGGTCTCGCAGTCGGACGCGACGGTGTCCATGCGGTCGGCGACGACGAGGTCGAGCCCGGCGTGGCAGCGCACGGTGTCCCTGCCGCCGAAGGCGACCTGGATCCGGTCCGCACGAGCGGTGCCGCGCACGACAGCGGCTGCCGCGGAACCCGTGAGCACGGCGGCGATTGCGAGAACGAGGGTCAGCCGGGACACGTGGCTCCGGCGCAGGCTACCGGCGTATTCTCGGCACGTGGAGCACGACTACGACGTGCTCGTCGTCGGCAGCGGCTTCGGCGGCAGCGTCGCCGTGCTGCGCGCGACCGAGAAGGGCTACCGCGTCGGAGTGCTCGAGGCCGGCCGCCGCTTCTCTCCCGAGGACTTTCCGCCGACGAACTGGCGCCTGCGCCGCTTCCTGTTCATGCCGCGGCTGGGCCTGCGCGGGATCCAGCGGATCACGCTGCTGCGTGACGTGCTCGTGCTCTCCGGAGCGGGAGTCGGCGGCGGATCGCTCGTCTACGCGGGCGTTCTCTACGAGGCGCTCGATCCCGGCCTACGCGAAGAGCTCGCGCCGTACTACGAGATCGTGCGCGAGATGCTCGGCGCGGCCGAGGTTCCGTTCGAGACGCCTGCGGAGGACGTCCTGCGCCGGGTCGCGGAGCGGATGGGCGCCGCCGAGACGTTTCGTCGCACGACGGTCGCCGTCGACTTCGACACGTGTGTCCGCTGCGGCGGCTGCATGGTCGGTTGCCGCTACGGCGCGAAGAACACGCTGGACCGCAACTACCTGCGGCTCGCCGAGGAACGCGGCGCGCAGATCCACGCGGAGCGCGAAGCCTTCCTCTTGCGACGCGCCGGCGGAGGCTGGGAGGTCGTTGCGCGGCGGCCCGGCCGGCCCGGCGGGCGCGAGGTCTTCCGCGCCGATCAGGTCGTCGTCGCGGCAGGCGTGCTCGGGACGTTGAAGCTGCTCTTCCGCTCCGGCCTCGGCGGCCCGCACCTGGGCGAGCGTGTCCGCACGAACTCCGAGTCGCTCGTGGGCTCGACCGCGCCGCGGTCGAACGTGGACTATTCCGTCGGCGTCGCGATCGGCTCGTCCTTCTTCCCGAACGCGGACACGCACATCGAGCCGGTGCGCTATCCGCGCGGCTCGAACCTGATGGCGCTGCTCGGCTTCCCGCTGCGCGGCTATGCGAGGCGGCTGCGCGCGTTCACGCCGCGCCGCTGGTCGGAGCGGACCGTGATCCTGCTCGCCATGCAGACCCTCGACAACGAGTTGCGCGTCCGGTGGACCGGCCGGCGCCTGACGACGTCCGAGCGGACGGCGCCCGCATTCGTTCCGGAGGCACGCGAGGCGGTGCGTCATGCAGCGGAGATCATGGGGGGCATCGCCGGCGCCGCCGTCAACGAGGTGTTGCTCCGGACGCCGATGACCGCGCACATCCTCGGCGGCGCGTGTATCGGCGCGGTCATAGACGAGCACCACCGCGTCTTCGGACAGCCGGGGCTGCACGTGCTCGACGGCTCGACCGTGAGCGCGAATCTCGGCGTCAACCCGTCGCTGACGATCGCGGCCCTCGCCGAGCGTGCGCTCGCGCACTGGCCGAGCTGCGGCGAGCCGGACAGCCGGCCTCCGCTCGGCTCCCGGGTGCCTACGCCGCTGCCGCGCGCCTGAGCGTGCGAACCTCGAGCTCTCGGCCGCACGTCTTGCAGACGCTCCGCTCGAGCTCGTACGGGACGCCGTTGTGCTGGCTGAGCACGTGCCTCGTGACGGCCCGGTGCCGGTGGCGACGCCGCAGGTGAATCTTCGTCTCGTCGATCATCGTTCTTCTCCCATACGCACAGTAGTCAGACGTCCGGCCGGCCGAAAGGACTGCAAGGGGTGATTAATCGCTCTGTAACGATTCCGTCACTGGTCGTCCTCCTCGCGGCAGCGGGCTGCGGGGGGAATCGCCAGGGCGGAGTGCTGGGCGCCTACAAGACGCGGTACTGCGCCTCGGGCTTCCATTCCGTCGGGTCGACGCGCCTCGCGTGGGCCGCGGTCGCCCGGCGGCCGATGCGCGCGTACCGGTCGCCCGGCCGCCGTCCCTTCGCGCGGTTCGAGACGCTGAACTTGAACGGCGTGCCCACCGTTTTCTCCGTCGTCGGCAAGATCGACGGCGGCTGCACGACGAGGTGGTATCGCGTCGAGCTGCCGGTGCGCCCGAACGGGATCGTCGGCTGGATCCGCGCGGCGGACGTCGCGCTCGAGCCGGTCGACACGCGCATCGTCGTGGACGTCTCCGCGCGGCGCGTCGTCCTCTACCGCCGCGGCCGGGAAGTGCTACGCACCACGGCCGCCGTCGGCGCACCGGCGACGCCGACGCCGACCGGCCGCTTCTACGTCAACCAGCGGCTGATCCCTCGCGACCCGACGGGACCGTTCGGCCCGGGCGCGATCGGGATCTCGGCGTTCTCGGACGTTCTCACCGGCTGGACGCAGGGCGGGCCGATCGCGATCCACGGGACGAACGAGCCGTGGTCGATCGGCCGCAACGTCTCGAACGGCTGCATCCGCGTGCGCAACCCGGTGCTGCGGCGGCTTTTCGACGCGGTGAGCGCCGGGACGCCGGTGCTCGTTCGTCCCTAACAGGCGGCGCCGATGTCGAAGCGCGGCACCGCGACCTTCGGCGCGGCGAGCCGGCGCCTCGAGAAGTCGAGCGCGGACGCGAGGTTCTCCGCCGCGGCGTCGCGCGCCGAGAGCGGCTGCAGGCCGAAGCGCCACTCGATCAGCTTCAGGATCGACGTGTGGTCGTACAACCGGTGGTCGACGGCGCCGCGCCGCGCGTACGGCGAGATCAGCAGAGTCGGCACGCGGAAGCCGCGCTGCTCGTACCTGGGATCGACGTCGGGGCCCGCCGGCGGCGGCACGTGGTCGAAGAAGCCGCCCCATTCGTCGAACGTGATCACGAGCAGCGTCCGCGGCCAGGCCGGGCTCTTCGTCACGGCGTCGTAGACGCGCGACAGGAACCACTCCCCGGCGCGGATGTCCGCGTGCGGATGATCGTCGAAGCCGGTGTTACCCGACCCCGGCCCGATGTCGGTGAGCGTGTAGCTCGGGTCGACGTATGCGACGTGCGGCAGCTTGCCCGTGCGGCAATCGGCGAAGAACCGCGCGTGCTTCTTCGTGATCGAGTCGTACTTCTGGTTCCAGAGCAGCAGGAAGGACGTGTTGCCGGCGTAGTAGCGGCCCGTCAGCCGCTTCTCCGCGAGCCGGTCCCAGATCGTCGGCAGCGTCGCCACGCGGTACTCGTTGGCGATGCGATCGGTGACGCCGGCGTGGACGTAGAAGCGGTTCGGGAACGTCGGTCCGAGGATGGCCGAGAAGTAGTTGTCGCAGACGGTCCACCGCGGCGCCGCCTGGCCGAGGAAGGGCAGGTCGGTCTTGCCGTAGTAGCCGATCGAGTAGAGGTCGTTCCGCCCCGCTCGGAGCCAGCCGTCGCAGGCGCCGTTGTTGAACTCGACACGAGCACCGTCGTAGGAATGGTCGGGATCGGCGAACGCGCAACCCTGGAAGTCCGGTGCGAGCGGATGTGTCTGGTGCGCGTTACCGGCGGAGTCGACGAAGCTGAGCCCCGCCTGCTTTCCGTTCGCGCCCGGCAGCCAGCCGAGGAAATGATCGAACGAGCGGTTCTCCATCATCACGACGACGATGTGGTCGATGCCCGAGCGGCCGGGCGCGGGAAGCGAGGTCTGCGCGAGGTGGGCGAGCGCTCGCGCCGGCGACAGGGTTCCGGCCGCGGCCGCTGCGGCGGCTCCTGCGCCGACAAGTTGACGGCGGGTCAGCCGAAGCTCGTGGCTCACGCGCGCGAGCCTATCCGTCGCGGTGTGGTTATGGTCCGGGCGACCCGACCGCAGGAGGACTCGATGGCCCGCGCACGCACCCCGCAGAAGGATCTGCTCACCCGCCTCGCCGACGCAGGCGAGCACGCGATCAAGTCGCTCGCGGACGCACCGGGAGCCGACCGCTTCCTCGGCTCGGTGAACGCCCTCAAGGAGCGCCTCGACGAGTTGCAGAAGCGGGTGCGCGGTCTCGAGACCCTCGAGCAGCGGCTCGCGGAGCTCGAGCGGAAGGTCGACAGGCTCTCCGGCACGTCGAGCGGACGCAGGACGACGACTGCGCGGAAGACGACGTCGACGAAGAGCTCCGGCGCGGGCCGCAAGACGAGCAGCGCTCGCAAGAAGACCTAGCTCGGTCTCGGGACGGGAACGCGCACGCGGAGCGCGCCGGGGACGAGCTCGAAGCGCGCCGGCGTCGTGCCCGGCTGCTCGCCGTCGAGCTCGATCGGCAGCGGCTCGTCCGCGTCGACGGTGACCGTCGCGCCGCGCAGCAGCTCGGCCTTCGGGTGCGGCAGATGCCTGCCCCTGTACGTCTTGGGCAGCGTGAGCAGCAGGTCGCGCTTCGTCAGGTCGCCGAGCAGCAGGACGTCGAAGCGTCCGTCGTCGGGACTCGCGTCCGGGCAGATCATCATGCCGCCGCCGAAGTAACGGCCGTTCGCGACGATCACGTCGTGCATCCGCCCGCCGCGGATCTCGTCGTCGACCGAGACGCGGATGTCCGTCGCGTCCCAGCCGGCGAAGACCGCGAGCGTCGCGAACAGGTAGGACGCCTTGCCGCCGAGCGCCTTCGTCGTCTCGTTCGCGCGCTGGGCAATCGCGCCGCTCATCCCCGTCGATGCGATGTTGGCGAACCAGGCGACCGCCTCGTCACCTGCCCACGTCAGGTAGGTGACGCGGCCGAGATCGATCGTGCGCGCAGTCCCGTTCAGCGCGACGTCGACCGCGGAGGCGACGTCGTGCGGGATGCCGTACGTGCGGATGAAGTCCCAGCCCGTGCCGCGCGCGATCACGGCGAGCTCGACGCCGTCGAGTCCCGCGACGCCGTTCGCGACCTCGTTGACGGAGCCGTCGCCGCCGACGACGACCAGCAGCGTCGCACCGTCGTCGACGGCGCCGCGCGCGAGCGTGCCGAGCTGGCCGGGCGCGTCGGAGAAGAGCGCGTCGCCCTTCAGGCCCCCGGTCGCGGCACGGTGCGCGATCTCGGGCCATCGCCGGCCCGTCGCCCCGTTGTCGGAGGCCGGGTTGACGAGGAAGACCGCTTTGTGAGCGCTAATGCTTCGCGTCCGCGGTGACCGTGTGGAGGGCGACGCGCGTCATCCGGTCGACCGCCGCCCGCAGCTCGTCGTCGCTGATCCGCTTGAACTCGCCCTCGACGACGATGTCGCTCACCGTCAGCAGGCAGCCCGCCTGGACCTTCCGCAATGCGCCGAGCGTGAACAGGATCGAGGCCTCCATCTCGACCGCGAGGATGCCGCGGTCCGACCAGCGCTGGTACTGCCCGCCGTCCGGGTTGTAGAACACGTCGCTCGAGACGATCGGCCCGACGTGCATCGGCTGGTTCAGCTCCTTGGCCGCGTGCACCGCGCCGTGGATCAGCTCCCAGTCGGCCGTCGGGCAGTGCGGCTCCTTCACGTACGTGAACACCGTCCGGTCCTGGGGCACGGAGGTCAGCGCGACGATCAGGTCGCCGAGCTGGTGGTGCGGCTGCAGCCCACCGCACGTGCCGACGCGCATGAGCTTCTTCACGCCGAGCATGACGAGCTCCTCGATCACGATCGCGGCCGACGGGCACCCCATCCCGGTCGCCTGGACGGAGACCGGCTTCCCCTCGAACTCGCCCGTGTAGCCGAGCATCCCGCGCTCCGAGTTGCGCTGCACGGCGTTGTCGAGATACGTCCCAGCGATGTATTCCGCCCGCAGCGGATCGCCCGGAAGGAGGCACGCTTCGGCGTACTCGCCGGGCTCTGCTCTGATGTGGATCGGCATCGGGCGCAACCCTAATGGGTGGAATGATCGAGACGTGCAGGTGATGGAGCCTTCGCTCCGGCAGATCCTCGACTTCTGCGCCGAGGAGCCGGTCGAGCGCGTTTTCCTCGAGGACATCGCGCGGCGCGGGCTCGGCCGCTTCCACGCACTCGCGGAGGACGGACGGCTGACTGCGCTGTGCCACGTCGGCGCGAACGTCGTCCCGAGCGGCCCCGGCGCCGAGCGGTTCGCCGAGGCGGTCATCCATGGTCAGGCACGGATGATCATCGGCGAGCAGTCGGCGGTGGACGAGCTGTGGGCTGCGATCCGCCGGCGCATGCCGACGCCGCGTGACGACCGTCCCGGCCAGCCGGTCTACGAGCTGAACGACCCGCCCGACCCGGGCGACACCGGGCTCCGGCCGGCGACGATGGACGACTACGACAGGCTCGTCCCCGCGTGCGCCGCCGCGCACCACGAGGAGATCGGGATCGATCCGCTGCGGCGCGACCCGCAGGGCTTCCGCTGGCGGACGCGGGCGCAGATCGAGGAGGCGCGCTCGTGGATCTGGCTGGAGGACGGCGTGATCCGCTTCAAGGCCGAGGCGTCGGCGTGGACGCCGTCGGCGGTGCAGCTCCAGCAGGTCTGGGTCGACCCGGCTGCGCGGAAACGCGGCTACGCGAATCGCGCGCTGCGGGATCTCTGCCGGTTGCTCCTTCGCGACGTCCCGACGGTGTGCCTGTTCGTCCGTCCCGAGAATGCGCCGGCTCTTCGTCTCTACGAGGCTGTCGGGATGCGGCGGACGATCACGTACCGCTCGCTGATCTTCTGAACTAGGTGCGGTCGACGTGCCGGCCGCAGAGCTCGCACACCACCGCGTACCGCTTGACGCCGGCTGCCGTGACCGCGATCTGCCGGCGGACCAGCCTGTGCGCGCACGTGCGCACCTGCGGCAGGAGCTTGGGCAGCGGGGGCAGGTCGGGCACGTGCCGCACCGCGCCGCCGACGGCAGGGCATGCGGCGACGTGTTCGGCCCAGACCTGATGGGCCGGCTGGCTCGTGACGGCTAGCCAGCCGCACGCCTCGCAAGCGATCTCGATCACGGTCAGCCAGAGTAGCCCGCTTCCGTCGAGCCAGCCGGAAATCGGGACGGCGCAGTCCCTCGATCGAGGGACTGGTTCGAACAGCGTCCTGACGATCCCAACGTGTGGTGCTCACGAACGCGTCACAGCGTCCGTCCGTGCGGTTGCGGACCCTTTTGATCTCCCTCGTCGCGGCTCTGGCGCTCGTTCCGAGCGCCGCTGCGGGGCAGAAGCTCCTGCTCGGCGTCGACGACGACCAGGCCCGCTGGATGAACCCGGCCGGCGCGCTGACGCCGCTCTATCGCGAGGTCGGCGTCAGCTCCGTGCGCGTCACGCTCCAGTGGCAGCCCGGTCAGACGCAGCTCTCGAAGACGAACCGGACCGAGCTCGACCGCGCCGGCGTCGCGACCTGGGGCCTGCGCCTCGTGCTCGCCGTCGACGGGCCCGCCGACAACCCGCCGTCCGACGCCGCCCCGCGCGACGCCTATTGCGGCTTCGTCGGCAATGTCCTGCGCCGCTACCAGACCATCGGCGACGTCGTGATCTGGACGGAGCCGAACTCCGCGACCTTCTGGCGTCCGCAGGCGAACGGGGCGGCGAGCTACGAGGCGCTGCTCGCGCGCTGCTGGGATGTCGCCCACTCGGTGCGTCCGACGGTCAACGTGATCGCCGCGAGCGCGCCGCACCAGAATCCCGGTGCCTGGTTCGCCGGCATCGGCGCCGCCCTCAAGGCGAGCGGCCGGACGCAGCCGATCCTCGACACGTTCGGTCACAACGCCTATCCCGAGACCTCGGGCGAGGCCCCAGACGCCAAGCACAGCGGCGCCTCCCTCGACCAGGGCGACTACGACCGGCTCGTCGCAACGCTGCGTAGCTCGTTCGCCGGCACGAGCCAGCCGGCCCCCGGCCAGGGCAACACGTCCATTTGGTACATGGAGGACGGCTTCCAGACGCGGCTGACGACCGCGCGCCATCTCTACACCGGCTCGGAGACCGACAAGTACGCGATCACCGAGGACAAGCAGGCGGATGCGGTCGGCGCCGCGATCCGGCTCGCGTACTGCCAGCCGTTCGTCGGCGCGTGGTTCAACTTCGAGCTGCGCGACGAGACGTCGCTCGCCGGCTGGCAGTCGGGCCTGCTCCGCGCCGACTGGTCGGCGAAGCCGTCGTTCTATTCCTTCCGCGACGCGGTGGTCGACATCGCGAAGCGGCGGGTCGTGTGCAAGTAGTCCCTCGGTCGAGGGACGCCCACGATCGCCCGCTTTCCCACTGAACGAGTGATGAACTGCGGCCGCGGCGCGCCGATGGAACGTCCGGTGCGCGCTTCCTACCGGCTTATCGCCGCTCTGCTGATCCTGGGCGTGACCCCCTTCTTCGCGGGATGCGCCCGCATGACCCCTACCGTGAAGCACACGTGCTCGGCGACGGACAAGCAGTTTCTCGCGACGACGCAGCTGAACATGAGCATGCTCGGCTACTGGTCGTCGAATCTCGCGACGGGCGAGGCCAAGCCCAGTGAGGTGATCGCCGAGACGAAGCGGGCGGCGGCCCGTGTCGACGCGACGAACCCGACCGACCCGTCGCTGAGCCAGACGCGGCAGATCGTTCGCGCGATGCTGTCCGAGTACTGGCGGGCAGTGGCCGCCTCGGCGCATCACCGTGAGGCGGGGCCGCACATGATGCGCGCCTACGGGCTGGCGAACTTCGCGCACGACGTCCTCTCGCAGGCCGAGCCCGCGCTCGCCGCGCAAGGATGCAACGTCTCGGCGCTGCTGTAATCCCTCTATGGACACCGAGGCGCTCCGGGCCCGGATCGAGGAGCACGTCCGCCGGCACGAGCTGATCCCGCCCGGCGGCGACGTCACCTGCCTCGTCTCCGGCGGCGCCGACTCCACGTGCCTCTGCCACGCGCTGCGGACGCTCGGCTACCGCGTCTCCGCGCTCCACGTGGATCACGGGCTGCGGGGGGACGAGTCGGCGGCGGACGCCCGCTTCTGCCGCGAGACACTCGGCGCCGAGCTGGTCGAGGCGGGCGGTGCGACGACCGAGGAGGAGCTGCGCGAGCTGCGCTACGCGGTCGCGACGGACCGGCTGCGCGCGACGGGGCACACCGCCTCCGATCAGGTCGAGACGATCCTCTACCGGCTCGTCTCGAGCGGCCGCGCGACGGGGATCAAGGTGCGCCGCGAGGACGGCGTCGTCCGCCCGCTGCTGCCGCTGTGGCGCGAGGAGACCGAGGCGTACTGCCGCGCCGAGGGGCTCGAGTTCCGCATCGACTCCTCGAACCGGGAGACCAAGCGCGGCCTGATCCGGGAAGAGGTCCTGCCGCTGCTCCGGCAGCTGCACCCGGCGGCCGACGAGAACCTCCTTCGCGCGCTCGACGAGCGGGCGCTGCTGCCGCCCGCGGTCGCCGAGCTGCTTGCGTCCGTCGCCGGCTCGAAGCGCGTCGATCTCGGCGGCGGGCTCCAGGCCGTCCGCGAATACGACCGCCTCTGGCTCGAGCACGGACCGGTGGAGCTGCGCGGCGAGGTCCGCTGGGGACCTTGGCGGATCGCCTCCGACCTGCCAGGCCTTAGAGTGCGAGCGTGGAGGCCGGGCGACCGTCTGGCCGGACGGAGGAAGAAGATCCAGGACGTGTTCGTCGACGCAAAGGTTCCCCGCTCGGAGCGCGAGTCGTGGCCGCTCGTCGTGCGCGGGGACGAGGTCGTCGCGGTTCCGGGGATCGTCGACTCGCCGGGCGTCGAGGCGGTCCGCGAGGGGTGAGCGTCGCCCGCCTTCGGCTCGCTCCCGTGGGGGAAACCATGTTTCCCCCACGCGCCCCTTCTTCGAAAGTTGGCCGGGGGAACCTCCCGGTGCCCCCGGCATTGGATCCCCTCCCCCGCTCATGAGGCAGGTTGCCCCATGAGCGCGACCGAGCTCGAGCGCGCCGTCACTGAGATCCTGATCGACGAGGAGACGCTGCAGCGGCGGATCGCCGAGCTCGGCGAGGAGATCTCGGCCGACTACGCCGGCCGCGACCTGCTGCTCGTCGGCGTTCTCAAGGGCGCCGTCTTCTTCATGTCCGACCTGATGCGGCGGCTGACGATCCCGTGCGAGATCGACTTCATGGCGATCTCGAGCTACGGCGCGGCGACGGACTCCTCCGGGGTCGTTCGGATCCTCAAGGACCTCGACATCAACATCGAGGGCCGGGACGTGCTCGTCGTCGAGGACATCATCGACTCCGGCCTGACCCTCTCGTACCTGATGCGGAACCTCGAGGCCCGCGATCCCGCGTCGCTGGAGATCTGCGCCCTCATGACCAAGCCGGAGCGGCGGGAGATCGATGTGCCCGTCCGCTACGTGGGATTCGAGATCCCGAACCGCTTCGTGATCGGCTACGGGCTCGATTTCGGCGAGCGCTACCGGAATCTCCCCTATGTGGGCGTCCTGGATCCGGCCCTGGTCGCCCCGGATTCCGCGTAACCATCGCGTAGGAATCCGGGTTCTAGAATCAGCGTCGCTGGTACCCTGCCGATAGAGCCTCTGTGAACCGATTCTTCCGTAGCGCGCTCTTCCCGCTGATCATCATCGCGGCGCTGGTCTGGCTTGCGCTGCAGACGCTGGGGAGCCACGGGACCAAACAAGCGAAGGAGACATACTCGCAGCTGCTGACCCGCGTCCAGTCCCAGCCGGACACGGTCCAGTCGGTCACGTTCGTCCCCAACAAGCAGGAGATCGACGCGACGATCTCCGAGGCGGGACAGCAGCGCAAGGTCGTCGTCCACTACGCGACCGACCAGGCGCAGTACGGCTTCCAGCAGGCGCTCCAGGCGGCGCAGAAGCAGAACTCGCAGCTCGTCTTCGACTCGAAGGGCGTCGGTTCGTCGCCGTGGTGGTCGATCCTGACCTCGCTGCTCCCGTTCGTCCTGCTCTTCGGCTTCTGGATCTTCCTGATGAACCAGGTGCAGGGCGGCGGCTCGAAGGTGATGAGCTTCGGCAAGTCGCGCGCCAAGCGGATGACCCCCGACGCGCCGAAAATCGGCTTCAAGGACGTCGCCGGCGTCGACGAGGCCGTCGAGGAGCTGCAGGAGATCAAGGAGTTCCTCGAGAACCCGAAGAAGTTCCAGGCGCTCGGCGCGCGCATCCCGAAAGGCGTCTTGCTCTACGGCCCGCCCGGTACCGGTAAGACGCTGCTCGCGCGCGCGGTCGCCGGCGAGGCGGGCGTGCCGTTCTTCTCGATCTCCGGCTCCGACTTCGTCGAGATGTTCGTCGGCGTCGGCGCGTCGCGCGTCCGCGACCTCTTCGAGCAGGCGAAGCAGGCCGCGCCGTGCATCGTCTTCATGGACGAGATCGACGCCGTCGGCCGCCATCGCGGCGCCGGGCTCGGCGGCGGCCACGACGAGCGCGAGCAGACGCTCAACCAGCTGCTCGTCGAGATGGACGGCTTCGAGCTGAAGGACAACATCATCCTGATCGCGGCGACGAACCGCCCCGACATCCTCGACCCGGCGCTGCTGCGCCCCGGCCGCTTCGACCGGCAGATCGTCGTCGATCGGCCCGACCGCATCGGCCGCCGCAAGATCCTCGAGGTGCACTCGAAGGGCAAGCCGCTCGCTCCGGAGATCGACCTCGACGCGCTCGCCGCCGGCACGCCCGGCTTCACCGGCGCCGACCTCGCGAACCTCGTCAACGAGGCCGCGCTGCTCGCCGCGCGCCGCGGCAAGAAGACGATCGAGCAGGAGGAGCTCGAGGAAGGGATCATGCGCGTGATCGCCGGTCCCGAGAAGCGCACGCGGCTGTTCTCGGAGACCGAGCGGAAGATCACCGCCTATCACGAGATGGGTCACGCGCTCGTCGGGCACCATCTCGAGCACACCGACGACATCCACAAGATCTCGATCATCAGCCGCGGCCAGGCGCTCGGTTACACGATCTCGCTCCCGCGCGAGGACCGCTACCTGACGACGAAGGCGTCGCTGATGGAGCAGATGGCGATGACGCTCGGCGGCCGCGCCGCCGAGGAGCTCGTCTTCCGCGAGGTCACGACCGGCGCGGCGAACGACCTCGAGAAGGTCACGTCGACGGCGAAGCAGATGATCATGCGCTTCGGGATGAGCGAGAAGCTCGGCCCCCGCGTCCTCGGCCGCAACCAGGACATGCCGTTCCTCGGCCGCGAGATGGGCAACGAGCCCGACTACTCCGAGGAGATCGCGCGCGAGATCGACGACGAGATCCGGCGCGTGATCGAGGACGCCCACGAGACCGCGCTGCGCGTCCTGCGCGAGCACATGGACGAGCTGCACAAGATCTCGGCGATCCTGATCGAGCGCGAGACGATCGACAAGGACCAGTTCGAGCGGCTGCTCGCCGGCGAGCTCGAGGAATCCGTGTTCCCGGAGGAGCGGCCGGTGCGCGAGCCGCAGCCGTCGCCGGAGCCGAAGCGGCAGCCCCAGCCGAAGCCGCGTCCGTTCCCACTGCCGGGCGCGACGATGCAGCCGCCGCCGCCCGAGGGCGCGTCGGGCTAGCGCGAGCACGCAAAAGGTGCCGCGGGGGGTTCGGTACCGCGACGCCCGTTGCGCTTCCTCGGAAGGAAACTCTTAGAAGAACGACTTGCGATTGCGCGTCTTGCCGCGGGTCATGATCGTGCCCTTTCGGTTGCCGCCCACGACCTCAGGACGGGCGGGGACGTCAGAATCTTCCGCGTGCGTGTCCCGATCGAGCAGCGGTTCCCGCGTCCTTCCGTGATGGGCGTCGTCAACGTCACGCCCGACTCGTTCTCGGATGGGGGCGTCCATCTCCGCCCGGATGACGCGGTGGCCGCGGCGACGCAGATGCTCGAGGACGGCGCGGCGATCGTCGACATCGGCGGCGAGTCGACGCGTCCCGGCTCCGAGGGCGTCGACGCGGACGAGGAACTGCAGCGCGTGCTGCCCGTGCTCGAGCGTCTGCACGGCCTACCCGTCTCCATCGATACGGCGAAGGCGGAGGTGGCGCGGCGCGCGATCGAGCTCGGCGCGGAGCTCGTCAACGACGTCACCTCATTGCGCGGCGACCCGGAGCTCGCGGAGGTCGTCGGCGACGCGGAGGTGTACCTCTGCCTGATGCACATGCAGGGCGAGCCGCGGACGATGCAGGCGAATCCGACCTACGACGACGTCGCGTCCGACGTCGCGGCGTTCCTCGAACAGCGGCTCGCTTTCGCCGTCGCGACGGGAATCCCGGAGGGGCGGATCTGCCTCGACCCGGGGATCGGCTTCGGCAAGACCGTTGCGCAGAACTTCGAGCTCGTGCGGCGGCTCGACGTCCTGCTCGCGCTCGGCCGGCCCGTGCTGATCGGCTTCTCGCGCAAGAGCTCGCTGGGCCGCATCCTCGGCGACCCGGCGGCGAGGACGGGCCCGCTCGCAGCGAGCGTCGGCGCGGCGGTCGCCGCCTACGACCGCGGGGCGACCATCCTGCGCGTCCACGACGTGCCCGAGCACGTGCAGGCACTCACCGTCGCCGCGAAAGTGGCGGGATGATCGTCGAGCTCTCCGGCCTGCGGATCTTCGGCCGCCACGGCGTCCATCCCGAGGAGAAGGAGCACGGACAGGACTACCTGTACGACGTCGAGCTCGAGGTCGGTGAGCGCGGTGCGTCCGACCGGCTCGACGAGGCGGTCGACTACGAGCAGGTCGCCCACTGTGTGCAGGAGGTCTCCGACGCGCGCTCCTACGACCTGATCGAGGCGCTCGCGAGCGCCGTCGCCGACGAGCTCCTGCGCCGCTTCTCGCCCGTGCGCGTGCTCGTCCGCGTCCGCAAGCCGGGGATCCGCCCCGGCGGTCTCGAGGTCGACTACAGCGCCGTCACGGTGCTGCGGTCGCCGTGACCGTCAGCACGTAGTCGGTCCGGCGGCCCGCCGGCACGGTGAGCGCCACGTAACCGCTGAAGCCTGTCCTGCCGCCCGCGACCGCCGCGGTCTTCGGGCCGGCCGAGACGCGATTCCGGCTCGTCCCGAGGACGCTCGTCGTCCCGGCATTCCAGATCGAGACGGCCATAGGGCGCCCGTCCGAGGCGGTCGCGGTCACGCGCAGGCGCCGGTGCGCGGGCACGCGAAGCCGGTAGACGTCGCGCGGATCGTCGAAGCCGTCGAGCCGGCCTGCGAGGCGGCCCGGCGCGGTGAGGAGGAGGCCGCCAGTGGAGAACGTGACGCCGGGCTTGACCTCGGCGACGTCGTCGTTCGGCTCCTGCGGGTCCCGGATGGGAGCGGGGGCGGCGAGCGCTGCCGGCACGTCGAGGAGGCCGAAGCCGGTGTCCGCATCCCACCCGGGCGGGCCGAGGTCGCGCGCGGAGCGGCGGATCAGCTCGAACAGCTGGCCCGCGTCGAGGTCCGGCCGGGCCGTCCAGATCCAGGCGGCGGCGCCGGCGACGATCGGCGCTGAGAAGCTCGTTCCGTCGGCGAGCGAGTAGCTCGTCGGCGAGACGCGGGGATCCGCGACCGGAATCGCGACGCCCGGCGCGATGAGGTCGAGTCCCGGCGACGAGCTCGAGAACGACGCGAGCGCGTTCGACTGGTCGGATGCGCCGACCGTGAGCACGTGCGGCAGCGCCGCGGGATAGATGACCGGGTTGCCGCCCTGCCGCTCGTTGCCGGCCGCGGCGACGAGCACCGAACCGCCGCGCACTGCGGCCTCGACGGCCTGCTCGAGCAGCGGGTCGCGCTGCGGACTTCCCCAGCTGAGGTTGATCACGCTCGGCCCGGCGGCGGTCGCGGCCTGCAGGCCCGCGATCGCGTCGGAGTTGGTGATCGAGCGGAACGGGCTCGCGTCCCACAGTCGCAACACCGCCTGCGGGTAGATGCCGACGACCCCGACCCCGTTTGCCGGCGCGCCGACGACCGAGCTGACCTCCGTGCCGTGATCCTCGTCGCGCGCGAACGTCGACTGGCTGTTCAGGACCGTGACATCCGGGCGGCCCGCGAATTCCTCGTGCGCCACATCGACGCCGCTGTCGATGATCGTCACTGGACGGCCGGGTACGGGCGGAACGAGGTCGCGCACGCCGATCGCGGTCAGCCACCACTCCCGGTCGATGAGCGGATCGCTGAACGGCGACGCGTCGTCCGCGCGAGCGAGCGAGCGCTCGGGCTCGGCCGCGCGCAGGAGGCCTGCGCGGCGGAGGCGCCCGACGAGCGCGGGAGACGTCGTCCGCCAGATCGCGAGCCGTGACGCTACGGGGCGCGCGCCGGCCGCGCGCAGGATCGGCGCGGCGCCGGGCTTCGTCTGGACGAGCACCGGGCTCGCGGCGGCCGGCCCTGCAAGGGCACCGGCCAGCAGGGCGGC
>Ga0066709_100000260_pt1 | contig 25214 bp, 19 predicted proteins | sample GraSoiAngelo_158_FD_79665 | JGI IMG/M metagenome (GOLD analysis project Ga0066709, IMG submission 79665) | Grasslands soil microbial communities from the Angelo Coastal Reserve, California, USA - 14_1009_16_30cm | ecosystem: Environmental > Terrestrial > Soil > Grasslands | place: USA...
GGCGGAGCCGTGGCGCTTCTCTGGAATCGTGGACGTCGTGCGGGGCCCCGAGATGGCCCCCAAGCCCCCCGATGTTCGGGCCGCCCCGGCGCAGCCGTGGCGACCCTCATCATCCCGCGCGCTTCTAGTACGCACGCTCGCCCAGTAGACCGCGCGGTCGCAGGGTCAGGACGAGGAGGATCGCGACGAAGCCGACGGCGGTGCGGTAGGCGGGGGCCAGGGAGATCAGCGACAGCTCTTCGGCCACGCCGATCGTGAGGGCGCCGACGACGGCGCCGGGGATCGAGCCGAGGCCACCGACCACGGCGGCGGCGAAGACCGAGAGGATCACGCGAAAGCCGGTGAGCGGATCGATGGTGGTGTCGAGCCCCAGCAGCATGCCGCCCACACCGGCCAGCCCCATGCCGCCGAAGCTGGTCAGCCGCGCCACGCGCTCGGCGTCGATCCCCTTGAGCCCGGCCAGCGTCGGATCGTCGGCGACCGCGCGCATGGCCTTGCCGGTGCGCGTGAAGCCGAGGAACACGAACACGGCGAGCATCGCCGCCACGGCGATGGCGAGGTTCTCGACCTGCTGGGGGCCGATGCGTATACCCGCCCACTGCCAGTCCCGGCGGATGGGCAGGGCGTAGCCGCGCAGGTCGTTGCCGAACACGAAGCGCACGACGTTCTCCAGCACGATGGTGAGCGCGACCGCGCCGATGGCCGTCGTCAGGGCGCCGGCCGGTCGCAGCGGCCGCAGTACGAGCTGATCGTTCACGACGCCGGCGATGCCGGCCACCACGAAGGCCACGCTCACGGCCGCCCACGCCGGCCAGCCCAGCGTGGCGTTGGCCACGTAGCCGGCGAAGGCGCCGATCGTCGCGTGCGAGGCCAGGGCGAAATTCGGAAAGCGCAGCACCGCGTAGATGGCGGTGAACCCGATGGCCGGCACCGCGAGGACGATGCCGGCCACCAGGCCGTTCACGAGGAGCTGTGCGAGCTCGCTCCCCACGTCAGATCAGCTTCACGAACTTGAACTTGCCTCCCTGCGCTTGATCGAAGCGGATCTTGCAGTCGAGGATGTCGCCGAACTCGGTGAAGTCGCAGGGGCCGCTGGCGCCCTCGTAGTTGACGTCCTTGCCCTGCGCGAGGAGCTTCAGGCCTTCGACCGCGCTGTCCACCTTGACGCCGTTGCCCTGCGAGATCTTGCGCACGTGGTCGCGAATGGCGGTGCCGCTGGCCTCACCCTTGGCGTGCGCGACGGCCAGGAGCACGAGGCTGATGTGGTCGTGGCACTGGCAGGAGTACGGATCGAGGTCGTCGGTGCCGAGCACCTTGGCCAGGCGCCTGTACCCGGCCGACTCGACGGCCGGCGACGGCGTGGCCGTGTAGGTGCCGTCGGTGACCTCGGCCGGCAACTGGCCGAGCAGCTTGGTGTTCACGGCGTAGCCCTGCGCGACCTTGGCGCCCGTGTAGCCTGCCTTGAACAGCTCCTTCATCAAGATCGTGCAGTCGGGCGTGTAGCCATTGAGGTAGATCATGTCGGGCTTCGCCCGCAGCGCCTGGTCGACCTCGGAGCGGAACGTGGTCTTGTCCTTGTCGTAGATGACCGAGCCCACGGTCTCGGCGCCACCCCTGGGCAGGATCTCCTGCAGACGCTTCTGCGACGGCACCGCGAACGGCGTCTGCGCCGCCAGCGTGAACACGCGCTTGACCCTGAGCGAGAGCAGGAACTCGCCGAGCTTGCCGATCTGGAGATGGGTGTTGGGCTGCGTGCGGATGAGATAGCCGTTGTGCGGGAGCTGCGTGATCGTGTCGGAGCCGGAGACCGTGGTGAGGAACGTCTTGCTCTCCCAGCAGAGCGGCGCCACCGCCGTCGTCACCGCCGAGGCCCAGGTGCCCATCACGGCGGCCACCTTGTCGACGTCGATGAGCTTACGCGCCGCGCGCACGGCCGCCTCGGGATTCGTCTGGTCGTCCTCGCTGAAGAGCTGCACCTGGCGGCCGTTGACGCCGCCCGCCGCGTTGACCTCCTGCGCCACCCACTCCATGGCCTTGCGCATCGACGGCCCGTAGGAACCGCCGGAGCCGGTGAGCGGATTCAGCGTGCCGAGGCGGATGGCGGCCGGCTGCGCGCGGACGACGCCGGCGAGGGACGCGAGGACGCCGGCCGAGGCCGCGCCGCCGAGCAACGCTCGCCGCGAGAGGATCATGCCACGCTGGCGCATACGCAAGTCTCCTTGTGAGCGAGGATTCTATCCTGATGGGGGCCCCGATATGGCCCCCAAGCCCCCAGACGCTCGGGCCGCCCCGGCGCAGCCGTGGCGGCCCTCGTTGACCCTAGCCGCCGAGAAAGATGCGGCGCACGTCGGGGTCGGCGGCGAGCGCGGCCGCGTCGCCGCTGGCGCTGTTGCGGCCGTCCACCAGGATGTAGCCGCGCCGCGCGATGGCGAGGGCCTCCAGCGCGTTCTGCTCCACCATCACGATCGCCACGCCGTCGGCGTTGATCGCGCGGATCGTGTCGAACAGGCGCTCGGCGGCCATCGGCGCCAGCCCGGCCGAGGGCTCGTCGAGCAGCAGCAGGGCGGGCTCCACCATGAGCGCCATCGCCATCGCGAGGATCTGGCGCTGGCCGCCCGAGAGCGTGCGGGCGGCGTGGCGCCGGCGCTCGGCCAGCAGCGGAAAGCGCGCAAAGATCGCGTCGATCCGCGCGCGGACGCGGGCGGGCTCGAGATAGCCGCCCATCTCCAGATTCTCGCGCACGCTCAGCGTCGGGAACACGTTGCGCTCCTGCGGGACGAAGGCCACGCCGAGCGCGCTGATCTCGCGCGGCGGCCGGCCCTCGATGGGCGTATCGCCGAGGAGCACGCGGCCGCGGTGCGGGCGCAGCACGCCCGCGATCACCTTGAGCAGCGTGGATTTCCCCGCGCCGTTGGGACCGATCACGCCGACGATCTCGCCCCGCTCGACCGCGAGGTCCACGCCCTTGAGGATCTCGTCGGCCGCGCTGTAGCCCGCGACGACGCCCTCGACGGTCAGGAGGCCCACCGGCGGCGTCCCATGTAGGCCTCCTGCACGCGCGGGTCTCCGGCGATCTCGGCAAACGCGCCTTCCGCCAGGTGACGGCCCTCGGCCATCACGATCACGGGGCGGCACAGGCGCGCGATGAGGTCGAGATGGTGCTCGATGATCAGGAACGTCATCCCCTCGGCGCGCAGCGCGTGCAGGTGCTCGGCGATCTCGCGCGCGAGCGTCGGGTTCACGCCGGCGATCGGCTCGTCGAGCAGGATCAGCTTGGGATCGGTCATCAGCGCGCGGCCGAGCTCGAGCAGCTTCTTCTGGCCGCCCGAGAGATCGGAGGCCGGGTCGTCGATCACGCGCGTGAGGTTCAGGCGTTGGGCGACCGCCAGCGCGCGCTCGGTCAGCGCGGCCTCGCGGCGCCGCACCGCGGCCGGCCGCGCGATCGCGCGCGCGAGACTCTCGCCCGGCTGACCGTCGCCGTAGAGCAGCAGGTTCTCCAGCACGGTCAGACGCGGGAAGCCGCGCGCGATCTGGAACGTGCGCACCAGGCCGGCCTGCGTGACGCGGTCGGCCCGCCAGCCGGTGACGTCGCGCCCGTCGAAGAGCACGCGGCCGCCCTCGGGTGGAATGAGGCCGGACACGCAGTGGAAGAGCGTGGTCTTGCCCGCGCCGTTGGGGCCGATGAGGCCGGTGATCGTGCCCGCCTCCACGACGAGATCCACGCCGTCGAGCGCGCGAACGCCGTAGAAGCTGCGCTGGAGAGCGCGGACCTCGAGCAGGGGCACGTTGCGCGGAACGCTATCATAGGTCGCCATGGGCGTGCGCCTCACTGTCAACGGCGTGGTGGTGGAGCGCGAGATCGAGCCCCGCCGCTCGCTCAGCGACTTCCTCCGCGAGGACCTCGCGCTCACCGGCACCCACGTTGGCTGCGAGCACGGCGTGTGCGGCGCCTGCACGGTGCTCCTCGACGGCTGGAGCGCGCGCGCCTGCCTGCTGCTGGCCGTGCAGTGCGACGGCGCCGCGGTGACCACGATCGAGGGCCTCACACCGGCCGAGGGCCTGAGCCCGTTGCAGGAGGCCTTCCGCGCGTGTCACGGGCTGCAGTGCGGCTTCTGCACGCCCGGCATGATCGTGCTCGCCCACGAGCTGCTCGCGCGCAACCCGGCGCCGAGCGCCGACGAGATCCGCGAAGCCCTCGCCGCCAACCTCTGCATGTGCACCGGCTACGTGGCGATCGTGCGCGCCGTCGCCCGGGCCGCCGTCGCGCGCGCGTGATGGCCGCGCCGTGGGTCGGCCGCGCGCTGCCGCTCAAGGAGGACGCGCGGCTCGTGGCGGGGCGCGGCCGCTTCCTCGACGACCTGGCGCCGGGCCGGCTGCTGCACGTCGCCATGCTGCGCAGCCCGCACGCGCACGCGCGGATCGTGGCCATCGACGCCGCCGCCGCCGCGGCGCTGCCCGGCGTCGCCGCCGTGCTCACCGGCACCGAGGCCGCGGCGGGCTCCAGGCCGATCCGCCCGCTCATTCCGACCGCGGTGCCGGTCAACGACTGGTGTCTCGCCGTGGACCGCGCGCGCTTCGTGGGCGAGCCCGTGGCCGCGGTGGCCGCCGTGGATCGGGCGACGGCCGAGGACGCGCTCGACCTGATCCGCGTCACGTGGGAGGCGCTGCCGGCGGCGGTGGACGCGCAGGCCGGCGCCCGGGGCGAGGGGCCGCTGCTCTATCCCGAGCTCGGCACCAACGTGCTCTGGCACGACACGCTGACCTACGGCGACGTCGACGGCGCCTTCGCGCGCGCCGACGGCGTGCTGGAAGAGCGCTTCGAGTTCAGCCGCTACGCCTCCACGCCGCTGGAGACGTTCGGCGCCATCGCGGAGTGGGACGCCGGCACCGCGGGCTACACGTTCTGGACGAACGACCAGCGCCCGGGGCTCACGCTGGCGATCCTCGCCGAGTCGCTCGACGTGCCGCAGGCCCGCATTCGCCTGGCGTGTCCCGACATCGGCGGCGGCTTCGGCAACAAGCGGCGGCCGGCCTATCTGCTCGTGTGCGCGCTGCTGGCGCGGCGCACGGGCCGGCCGGTGAAATTCGTCGAGGACCGCCGCGAGAGCTTGAGCGCGCTGATGCAGGCCGCGGGCGGCGTGATGGACCTGGCGCTCGCCTACCGGGCCGACGGCACGCTGCTGGCGCTGTCGGTCCGTGACGTCACCGACGAGGGCAAGAACCTCGTCTCGCCCGCGCAGCACAACCTCATCAAGCTCGGCAACATCGCCAACGGCTATCGCATCCCGGCCGTGCGCTACGAGGCGTGGTCGGTGCTCACGAATACGTGCCCGGCCGGGGCCAATCGCGGGATCGGCAAGCCCTTCATGTGCTTCGCGATCGAGCGCGCCATGGCGCTGCTGGCGCGACGCCTCGCGGTGGACCCGGCCGAGCTGCGGCTGCGCAACTACGTGACGTCGGCGGAGATGCCGTATACCACGCCGCCCGGCGCCGCCTACGACAGCGGCGATTACCCCGCCACGCTGCGCGCCGCGCTCGAGCGCTTCGAGTACGCGCGGCGACGGCGCGAGCAGGTGAGCGCGCGAGCCGCCGGGCGCCTGCTCGGCATCGGCATCGCGACCTCGGTGGAGCCCGCGGGGACCAACCTCGCGTCGTACGAGATCATCACCGGCCGCCGCGCGGCCTCGGGCTCCGCCGAGGCCGCCATGGTACGGATCGAGCCGGACGGCCAGGTGCGTGCCGCCCTCGGCGATCCGCCCAGCGGGCAGGGCTACGAGACCGTCGTGGCGCAGATCGTGGCCGACGAGCTGGGGGTGCGCCCCGATCAGGTGGACGTCGCGCGCGGCTTCGACTCTGCCACCACGCCGTGGCTCTATCTCTCGGGCAACTACTCGAACAAGTTCTCGGTCACGGACACCGGCGCCGTCGTCGGCGCCGCCCGGCGCGTACGCGACAAGCTGCTGCGGCTGGCCGCGCACCGCCTGGAAGCCGACGTCGCCGATCTCGAGCTGCGCGACGGCGCCGTCGCCGTGCGCGGCGTGCCCACGCGCCGCCTCGCCTTCCGCGAGCTGGCCCGCACGGCGTACGCCGACGTGCTGGGACTGCCGCCGGGGGAAGAGCCGGGGCTGGAGGCGCGCCACGCGTACCAGAACCCGCTCGCGAAGCCGATGGACGCCGCGCGCCGCGTGCCCTCGCAGCTCGTCTTCGCCAACGCCGCCCACTGCTGCCTCGTCGAGGTCGACCCGGGCACCGGGGGCGTGAAGATCCTGGCGTATGCGGTCGTCCACGACTGCGGCCGCGAGCTGAACCCGCTCATCGTGGAGGGCATGGTGCACGGCTCGACGGCGCACGGCATCGGCGCCGCGCTCCTGGAGGCGTTTCGTTACGACGAGCGCGGGCAGCTCATGACGTCGACGTTCATGGATTATCTGAAGCCCACCGCGCTCGACGTGCCGGCGATCGACGTGGGCCGCCTCGAGCATCCCTCGCCCTACACACCGCTCGGCGCCAAGGGCGTGGGCGAGGGCGGCGCGATCCCGGCTCCCGCCGCGGTGGCGAACGCCGTCGAGGACGCGCTCAACTCTTACGGCGTGACGGTGCGCACGCTGCCGATCACGCCCGAACAGGTCTGGCGGTGGCTGGATTCGAGACAATTCAACAACGTGGGGTCGAACTTCAGCGAGAGCCCTCAATGAAGCGACACAATCTGGATATCTCGCTTGGAAGCGCTCCCGATGTTCCGATCACGTGAAGGATCTGCTCGATAAAGAGATCTTCGGGAAGCGAGGGTAACGTAGCGACCCGAAACGCCGACAGAGTTTCTTTCCCTGGGAGTAGGGTTCGCCAGCCGGTCGTTCCTAGACACCTTTGAACCGACTGCGTTGAGTTCTCAATTGCCTTTGCTACGGTCTCCTCGGAGAAGGCCTGGATTCTGTGCTTGCGCTCACTCTCCACCCATTTGGCAAAGGTTACGGAATCACGAGGTCGAGCGATCGATGGCTCCACATCCGAATAGCGATGTGCGGAGAGATCGAAAGCAGCCCATTGATGCACGAACAATTCTTGAAGGCTCCGAGCGCAGTCGCGCAACAAATGATCGACGTCGCTCGCAGACGTCATCGTTTCAATTCCATTCGAACGGAGCACTTCTAGCAGGACGGCCGGTTCCAAAAGCAAGTTCTCAATCTCGTGACAGCCCCAGATGAAGACCCGGTTGTTCAGGCGTTTCGATAGAACTTCGACGGTCGCAGTATCCCGGTAGTCACGATCCAGTATCATGCTGAAGCGCGCATCAGTGCTCGCTTGCTCGATAAGTAAGCTCGCGCGTGTTGCGGCACCCATGACGCTCCCCGAAGCTCCGCTCGCGACGAAAAGGACTCCCGGAACGCGTGGGCGAGCGAGTTTGTCCAGAATCCGCTGATCCTTGAACGAATCCTCGCCCTCCACGAAGACGACTTGTCTCGCGGCTACCTGAACACCGACTGTGGCTCCCAAAGATCGAAATATTCGAATGCGGTCAGCAATCGGGCGCTCCCGGACTTTCTCTGACGTGACACGACCGTCGACGTCCCGCCTGAACGCCACCAAGTCATTCAGCGGCACCGAGTCGATTAGTTCCAGCGCATGAGTGGCCAGCCATAACTGGTTCCTTGTGTGGATTTTTTCAAGTGCGGGAATTATCAGAGCTTCAAGACCTGCGTTTAGGTGTCTCTCGGGCTCGTCGTATAGGATGACCGATGGCAACGATCTGATCCTGATGAGTGTCACCAATGTGTAGAAGAGTTCTTTCTCACCGCTACTTAGTTGATCAATATCATGGTCGCCTTCAGGTGTGCGGACTGCGACATGCATCTCAGAGCCCTGTTGCCGATAGCCGATGAGCTCCTTGGGAACGAAGAACAGAGAGAATAGCTCCCTTAAGAAGCGGAAACGAACGATTCGGCTCGCCTGACGTGAACTCGAGCTGCTGGGCGACTATGTATTGTTTGACGACGGTGAAGCGCTGCGATCCTCCAAAGAGCTCAATCCGCTCCTGCCGCTGGCGAACAATGGATAACTCGTCGAGATTGAGGCTGTTTACGCGGATCCGACCAATCGCCCGCTGCGGATGAATATAGTCAATGACGCCCGCCCCTGACTGCGGATCGAAGTGTTGAAACAGTCTTGCTACGTGAGGCGGCGCACTGAGGAGCGTGATCTCACCGTTCCTCTCCATCCTCAGGCTGACGCTCGGAGCTTGATCAAGCGCCCCAGGAGTGAGCGAAAGCTCCGCATCGATTAATGACAATTGCATCGTGAGAGTCGCAGATTGCTTGCCTGCCATGATCGGCGACGGTAGTCCTTCGGGCCAAGCTGGAACCGGCGTACGACCAGCGAAGCTTCGCATGCTGATCGCACGGAGCGCGTCGTCGGAAGTATAGGTGGCGATAAATTCCTTCAGGATCGCGATCGCTTCGAGAACCGACGACTTACCGGATCCGTTTGGGCCAGCCAGAATCACGCGATCGCCGAGGTTGTCGAGGACGAGAGATTCGAAGCACCTGAAGTGTTGCAACTCGAGTCTTGTAATCCGCATGCAATCTCCGGGTTAGATCGGGCATGGTCGCGACTGTCGAGATAGGGTTGTCGAGGCGAACCGCCTCCAAGCCCTTAGCGCCCCTTCCAGTTGGCCTTGCGCTTCTCGAGAAAGGCGCGCACACCCTCCTGGAAGTCTTCCGAAAGATAGCAAGCGAGGATCAGGTCCTCGAGATCCTTGGGCGCCACGCCGGCGATGTAGCGGCGTGTGGCCTCTTTCACCGCGGCCATCGTCAGCGGCGCGTGCTCGCTGAGCCGGGCGGCCAGCTCGCGCGCCCGGCCCTCGAGCGCGGCCAGCGGATGCACCTCGTCGACCAGGCCCGGCGTCTTCGCCTCGGGCGCGGCGATCAGCCGCGCGGTCAGGATCATCTCGCGCGCGCGGACGGGCCCCACCGTCGCGACCAGCAGCGCGAGGCTCGCCGGCGCGGCGAAGTTGCCGAGCGTGCGCGCGATGGGCGCGCCGAAGCGCGCGTGCTCGGCCGCCAGCCGCACGTCGCAGGCGAGCGACATGAACAGGCCGCCGCCGACCGCGTCGCCCTGGACCATCGCGATCGTCGGCTTGCTGAGGCCGGCGATGCGGGTGAGCACGCGGCTGATGCGCGCCTCGTAGCCGAGCGCGTCCTCCCGGGTCTTGAAGGTCTGGAACTGGCGGATGTCGGTGCCGCTGACGAACGCCTTGTCACCGGCGCCGCGCAGGATGACGACGCGCACAGAGGCGTCGGAGTCGAGCCGCCCGCACAGGTCGTGCAGCGCGTCGTACATCGGAAACGTCATGGCGTTGCGCGCCTCGAGGCGATCGACGGTGACGACGGCGACGCGGTCGGCCTGCTCGAGCGTGAGGTGCTCGGCGATGGTCTCGATCATGGCGCTCACCATAGCGCATCCTGCTACTCTGGGGACCATGCCTCGCGCCTCGCGCGTCCGCGACGTCGTGGTCACGGCCCAGCCCGACGAGACCTTGCTGGCGAGCGTGGCCGTGCTCCGCCACCTCGGCGCGCGCATCACGCGGTACGACGCCGAGGCCGGCACGCTGGAGGCGCGCGTGCGCCGCTGGCTGCGGCCGGCGCTGATCCGGCTGCGCGCCGAGCCGGAGGGCGAGGCGACGCGGCTCCACGTGGAGAGCGACGCAGTCGCGTGGACGCCGATGTTCCGGCGCTTCCGCGGCGGCCTCCTGGACGTTGTGCGGGGCGGATCGTGAGCCGCCCGGTGATCCTGCTCACGGGCTTCGAGCCGTTCGGCGGCCACGGCGCCAACCCGTCCGAGGACGTGGCCAAGGCGCTCGATGGCCGGACCGTCGGCGCGCTCGTGGTGCGCAGCGCGCTGCTGCCCGTGGACCACGCGGCCGCGGGACTGCGCGTGGCTGCCATCGTCGACGAGCTCGATCCGCGCGCCATCGTGCATCTCGGGCTGGCGGCGGGCCGCGCGCGCATCGCGCTCGAGCGCGTGGCGGTCAACGTGATGGACTTCGAGACGCCCGACAACACGGGCTACCGCGCGCGGAACGAGCCGTGCGTGGCCGGCGGGCCCCCGGCCTACTTCGCCACGCTGCCGCTCGGCGCCATGCTCGAGGCGCTCGTCGCCGAGGGCGTACCGGCGTACGTGTCCAACACCGCGGGAACCTATCTCTGCAACCAGACGCTGTACGGCACGCTCCACCGGCTCGCCGAACGCGGGCATCCCGCGCGCGCCGGCTTCATCCACCTGCCGCTGCTGCCCGCGATGGTCGCCGCCAGCGGTCTCGAGCAGCCGAGCATGGACGAAGCGCTCATGGTGCGGGCGGTGGAGATCATCGTCGGCGTCGTCGCACGCGCCGCGTGAGCAGCCTGCGCCACAACGTCCTCGCGCTCGGCGCGGATTACGGCCTGTTCATGGTGGCGCTGACCTTCGCCTCCCAGTCCACGATCCTGCCCGCCTTCGCCGCCTGGCTCGGCGCGCCGAATGTTCTCATCGGCGCCATCCCCGCGGTGATGACGCTCGGCTGGTTCCTGCCGTCGCTGTTCGCCGCGGGCCATACGGAGACGCTGACGCACAAGCTGCCGTTCCTCATGAAGTGGACGGTGTGGGAGCGGGTGCCCTTTCTCGTGATGGCGCTGCTGGCGTTCTTCAGCGCCGAGCGCTGGCCGGGTCTCACGCTGGGGCTCGTGCTGGTCATGCTCCTCGTGATCACCGGGGTCGGCGGCTTCCTCATGCCGGCCTGGATGGATCTCATCGCGCGCGCGCTGCCGACCACGATCCGGGGACGGTTCTTCGCGCTCTCGAACTTCGTCGCCGGGCTCGTGGGCTTCGGCGCCAGCCTAGTCATCGCCGAGGTGCTGGCCCGCGTGCCCGCACCGGCCTCGTATGGCATCTGCTTCCTCGGCGCCACGCTCTGCGTCGGACTCTCGTACGTCGCGCTGGCGGTGGTGCGAGAGCAGGTGGCGGAGACGGCGGCGGCGCCGGTGCCGCTGCGCGACTACCTGGGCCGGATGCCGGGGTTGCTGCGCCGCGATCGCAATCTGACGTGGTTCCTGGCGGCGCGCGCCTTCGGTCTCACCGGCGCCATGGCATCCGGCTTCTACACCGTGTACGCGCTGCGCGCGTGGGACGCGCCGGCCAGCCAGGCCGGCGTCTTCACCGCGCTGATGTTGCTCGGCCAGTCGATCGGCACGCTGACGCTCGGCTGGGTCGGCGACCACGCGGGTCACCGGCTGGTGCTGCTGACGGGGATGACCGCCGCGGCCGGCGCCACCACGGTCGCCCTGCTGGCGCCGTCGCTCGGCGCCTTTGGCCTGGTGTTCGTGCTCTTCGGCCTGCAGGTCGCGGCCGTCAACGTGTCGGCCCTCAACGTGCTCCTCGAGTTCTCGCCGACGGCCGAGGCCCGGCCGACCTACATCGGCCTCGGCACGACGGCGATGGCGCCGATGGCCTTCGCGGCGCCGCTGGTCGGCGGCCTCCTGGCCGACGCCGTGGGCTTCCGCGCGATGTTCCTGGTCTCGCTGGCCTTCGCCGTCGCCGGCCTCGTCATGCTGGCCACGCTGGTGCGCGACCCGCGGCACGGCGAGCTCGGCGCCGCCGCCGTCGAGGAGTCACGCGCGTGAAGGCGCTGCTGCTCGACCTCGACGACACGCTGCTGGACTACTCCGGCGGCGCCGAGCACTGCTGGACCGAGGCGTGTCGCGCCGTGGCCGGCACGCTCGATCTGGTGCGCCTCGTGGAGGCGCTTACCGTGAGCCGCCGGTCGTTCTGGGACGACCCCGAGCGCCAGCGGCGCGAGCGCGTCAACATGCTGCGCGCGTGGACGCAGATCGCCGCCCGCGCGCTGGAGGCGTACGGCGCGCCGGCGCCGGGCCTGGCGGCCGCCATCGCCGCCGAATTTTCCGCGCGCCGGCGCGCCGTGATGGCGCTCTTTCCCGAGGCGCTGGCCTGTCTCGGCGTGCTGCGCGCCGCGGGTGTTCCGCTGGGGCTCGTCACCAACGGTGATGCCACCGAGCAGCGCTGGAAGATCGAGCGCTGCGCGCTGGCGCCGTTCTTCGGGGCGATCGTGATCGAGGGCGAGGTCGGTGCGGGCAAGCCCGACGCGATCGTCTATCGGACCGCGCTGAAGGCGCTCGGCGTCGCGCCGGGGCCGGACGTGTGGATGGTGGGTGACCACCTGGAGTTCGACGTCGCCGGCGCGCAGCGGCTCGGGCTGCACGGGGTGTGGATGGATCGCGCCGGGGCCGGGCTGCCCGCCGAGGCCACGGTGCGCCCCGATCGGATCGTGCGCGCGCTCGACGAGGTCGTGCGCGCGTTTGCTACGATCTCGCCATGAGGCTCCTGCGTCTGGCGATCTGGCTGGCCACGGCCTTCTTCGTGGTCATGCTGTTCACGCCCCTCGTGGCCGAGCTGATGATGCGCCTGTCGTCCGCGGGCCAGACCGGGCTGCCTTGAGATAACCGTCGCCGGGGGACTATCGCCCCCAGCGGTAGTCGCCGTCGGAGCCCTTGCGACCGCGGCCGCTGCTGCGGTCGGGCCCCGGCCCGCGCTTCGGGCCGCCCTTGCGGGGGCCTTTGTTGAAGTCGCCGCCGGGCGGTCCACCCGGTCCACGCCGCTCGCCGCGTCCGCGGCCGGGACCCTTGCCTTCGGGCATCGGCGGTGTCCAGCCGCCGCCCCCACCGCCGCCGAAGCGGTTGCCGCCACCACCACCACCCGGGCGCTGGCCGAAGCCGCCGCCCCCACCGCCGGGCCGTGGCGCGAAGCCACCGCCGGTACGGGGCGCGAAACCGCCACCACCGCCGGCGGGACGATCGAAGCGTCCGCCGCCTCCTGCGGGGCGTGGGCGAGGGGGGCCACCGGCGCCGCGCGGGGTCGCGCGGTCGACGCGGATCATCCGCCCGTCCAGGCTCGAGCCGTTGAGCCCGCTGATCGCGCGCTCGGCCTCTTCCTCACTGGCCATCTCCACGAAGCCGAAGCCGCGCGACCGGCCGGTCTCGCGGTCTGTCATGACCGCCGCCGACTGGACGGGTCCGAACCGGGCGAAGGCTTCACGCAGCCCATCCGTGGACGTCGTGAACGCCAGGCCCCCCACGAACAGCCTCACCGACATGAGGACGCTCCTTTCATCTCACCTCACCAGATGGTACTCAGTATAACGAGGCCCGCGAACGGCATGCCGGCCAAGAACCCCGACCTCCACGGCAACGCGCCGGACCAGGCACCGGTCGTCCTGCTGCTGATCGACGTCATCAACGACCTCGAATTCGAGGGCGGCGACACGCTGCTCGCCCATGCGCTGCCCATGGCCGAGCGTCTGGCCGCCCTCAAGCGGCGCCTGCGGGCCGCGTCCGTCCCCGCCGTCTACGTCAACGACAACTTCGGGCGCTGGCGCTCGGACTTTCGGACGCTGCTCGCCCATTGCCAGCGCGACGGCGTGCGCGGCAAGCCGGTCGTCGAGCGCCTGCTGCCCGAGGACGACGACTACTTCGTGCTCAAGCCGAAGCACTCGGGCTTCTTCTCGACGACGCTCGACCTGCTGCTCGAGTACCTGCGCGCGGACACGCTGATCCTCACCGGCCTCACCGCCGACAACTGCGTGCTGTTCACTGCCAGCGATGCCTACTTGCGCGACTTCCATCTCGTGGTGCCGCCGGACTGCGTCGCGTCGATGGAGCCGGCCTACACGCAGCAGGCGCTCGACCACATGCGTCGCGTCCTCAAGGCCGATCTCACGCCGTCCACGGCGCTCGAGCTCAGCCGGGCAGCATGAGGACGATGCCGGTCAGCATCGCGGCGCCCAGCGCGGCCTCGATCAGCACCTCGCGCGCCTGACGCTTGAGCTGGGCCACCAGCCAGGTGTCTCCCACGGCCTCGATGCCCCGCTCGCCTTCGCGCTGACCGCGCGCCGCCAGGCCGACTCAGGTGTGGTCGCGGTATTGCCAGAGCCCGACCGCGCCCACGTAGAAGGGAAGGAAGAGGGCCACACGTGCGCCGCGCGGCAGGCCGCTGGCGACGAGAAGCGCGGCCCCGACGACCGCGATGGCCATGAAGGCCACACCCATCAGCAGGCGCTGCCGCCGCCCGCTCACCCCGAGGTTCCGTGCGATCGCCGCCATGGCCCCGTATCCTTGCCTAAGGTATCACCGATACGCTCGATAACATTGCGTGGCGAAGACGGCCGATGCTAGATTGGGGCCGCCGATACCCGCCCCCGGGGGCAGCGAGGGCCAACATGGATGACGCGCATGTGCGCGAGCGGATCACGCGCTGGATCCAGGAGAGCAAGGAGCTCTTCGCGGTGCTGCCCGGCCTGCTCGAGCTCGAGCACCGGCTGAGCGCCAAGAACGACCACGCCGAGAAGGAATCCGAGCGCCTCCGCAAGGAGCTCACCGACCTCCACAAGGAGTTCGACGAGCTGCGCAAGCAGAACGAGCAGCTCCGCGCCGAGAAGGAAGAGGCCGGCCAGGCCCTGGCCAAGGTGCTGGAGACGGTGCAGGCGACCAACCAGATCGCGCAGAAGCTGGGGGTGACCAAGAGCCCGTTCGCCCGCCGCCCGGAAGCGCCGGCCGCCGCCACCACCCCCGCGCCTACGCCCACGCCCACCAGCAGCTAGCTCGCGCGGAAGGGCGACTTCGTGTCTTTTCTCAGGAACACGCTCAGCTCGTAGCGCCGATCCTCCATCGGATCGGGGTTGAACACCGCGACCCACACCGCCGCGTGGTCCTTGCCGAGCCCCACCACGTGCGTGCCCTCTGCGGCGACCGGTTTCGCCTCGGTCTTGCCCTTGGCGCCGGCACGCACGGTGGCGATCCAGCCGTTGTCGCTCGCGGCGCCGTCGCTCGTGATCTTCACGCCGACGCCGCGCACCTCCCGGATGCTGTCGGCCGAGACCTGCACGCAGCGCAGCGTCAGCGGTCCGAGCGTCATCTTAAACTTGTGCTCGGCGTAGCGCTGAGCGTCGCTGGCCAGGCGCTGGCCCGACAGCTCGCTGTCGCCCAGGCGCGCCGACGGGCGCTGAAAGATCCGCGTGTCCTCCTTGGATTCCAGGATGCGGAACTGGAACCACAGGCCCGGCTCCGGCACCGCGGCCACCAGGGCACTCTTCACGAAGTCGGGATAGCTCTCGCTGACCCGTCCCTCGGAGATCAGGTAGTCGTAGAGCTGCTCGCCGACCGGCTGCGAGACCCCGGACTTGAGGCAGTTGAGCGCGTTGCCGACGCAGCCCGGCCGCTGCTTCTCGACGTGGTCGAGCAGGATCGAGTAACCGTACGCCAGCAAGCCCTCTTCGTAGTCCGGGCTCCTCTGGATCGGCACCGACAGTAGATAAGGATACTTGCCGAGCTCCTCCTTGACGACGTCGGCGAAGTCGTGCGTCGCCTTCCAGCCCGACCACCGTGCCCACGCCGCCAGCCACCACTGCGCCGTCTCGTCGGGCGCCGACGGATCGGACGAGCGGGCGGGCGCAGGCCTCGTCGGCGCCGCCGCCGCCGCCACCCGGGCAGGCGCAGCCTTCGGCGCGGGCGGTGGCGGTAACTCGGCGAGCGAGGGCAGCTCGGCCGTCGGCATGGCGATGGTGGGCTCGACTGAGACGGTCACCGGCTCCGGCGGCAGCACCGGGGCCGCGATCTCCAGCTCGAGCGGCGGCTCTTCCACGGGCGGTGGCGCGAGCAGGGGCGGCGCATGGGGCGCGACGGTGACGGCTGCGCGGGCCACGGGCTCCGGGGGCGCCTGGTCGCCGGCATCGCTCGCGAAGGCCAGGCGGCCGCCCGAAATGGCGACGGCGAGGGCGCGACCGAAGGCCGTGGACACGCTCTCCTCGAGGCGCGCGTAGCCCGCGTCGTCCAGCGCGTCGCGACTCTCGATCATCATCACGAGATCCGCGAAGGTCTGCGCATTCGCCTCGAGGTGATGGGCCTCGGGCCCGTCTGGATCCGTCAGCGCCAGCGCAGAATTGCACAGCGCGCGCGCCTGCTCCTGGCAGCCCACGAGGGTCGGGAAGGTGGCCTCGTCCAGGTGCACGATGTCCAGCACGCGCTCGAGCGTGGCCACGACGCGCTGCCGCGTTTCGTCGAAGCCGTCCTGCCGGCCGCGCAGGCGGATGGCCGCGCCGATCGCTCCCAGGAGCGGCTCCAGCTCGCCCAGGCTTTCCGGCTCACCTCTTGGTGGGACCGAGGCCGCCTGGGCGGCGGTGAGGACGTCGGAGCGCAGCTGAATGAACTGGCCCCGGGCCCCGGCGAGGTCTCTGACCAGCCGGTCGGCAGGGGGCACACCGGTGTCCGCCAGCGCTCGGGCGGCCTCGCCCAACTTGGCACCGAGGTCGACGAAGCGCCGGGTCAGCGCGCTCAGCTCACGGGCAAGTGCGTCCAGGTTCGCGTCCATCCCCGGTCCAGAATGGGCCGATCCGGATTCTAGGGTTCCGGGGACCGTGGTGTCAAACAGCAAACGCGACAAGAGGTTAGAAGCCGTACCCCGGCCGCCCAACTCCGATCTAGGATTGACCGCTGCGGATGTTTTACAATCGCCCGCACGGTAAGCCGCCCATAGCAATGGGTGCTGGAACACGAAGGGCCGGCCGGGTCCTTCGGTGAGCGACTTCCGAGCAGCGCGGGCCGCCCGCGCCGTCTCACGTGGGGTCGGCCAGTGTCCAGCGGGGGTTGGAGCGGCAGCGTCCTGAGCCTCGGCCGGGTCATTTCGACCGCGCTCCTGCTGGCATCTGCCTGTGCGTTCCCGACGGTCGTCCTCGCCGCATCGCAGCCTGGGCTCGGCCCGGGTGGCCCCTTGCCCCTCGCGTTCGAGCCGAACCAGGGTCAGGCCGACCCCACCGTCAAGTTCCTGGCCCGCGGGCCGGGCTACGGGCTGTTCTTCGCGCCCGGCGAAACGGTGCTGGTCCTCACGCCGCCCCAGGCGGGAGGGACCGGCCGCCGCCCCGGGGCCTCGCTGACTTCACGGACGCCCTCGGTGGTCCGGATGCGCCTGATCGGCGCCGATGCCGACGCCACCGTGTCCGGCCTCGAGCCGCGGCCCGGGCGCACCCATTACCTCGTGGGCGAGCCGAGCAAGTGGATTCGCGACGTCCCGACGTTCGGCAGCATCCGCTACGCCGAGGTCTATCCGGGCGTCAGCCTCGTCTTCTATGGCAGCGACCGCCAGCTCGAGTACGACTTCGTCGTCGCTCCGGGCGCCGACGCGAGCGCGGTCGCGCTCGGCTTCGAGGGCGCCGACAGCGTGCGGCTCGACGACGGGGGCGATCTCGTCGTCACCACGGCGGCCGGTGAGCTGCGGCTGCGCCGGCCGGTCATCTACGAGGAGCAGGACGGCGGCCGCCGGCCGCTCGACGGCGGGTACGTCGTGGACGGCACGCGGGTCCGCTTCCAGGTCGCCGGCCGTGACGCCTCCCGGCCCCTCGTCATCGACCCGGTGCTCGGCTACTCCTCCTTCCTCGGCGGCTCCGCCAGCGATCAGGGCTTCGGCATCGCGTTCGACACGGCGGGCAACGCGTACGTCACGGGATCGACCGCTTCGGCGAACTTCCCCGTGTCGGCCACACCTTCGCAGCCGTCGCTGGCGGCGCTCACCGACGCCTTCGTCACGAAGATCGATGCGACCGGCGCCGTCGTCTACTCGACGTACCTCGGCGGCACCGGCGACGACGCCGGCCACGGGATCGCCGTGGACGCCACCGGCAACGCCTACGTGACGGGGATGACGACCTCCGGCAACTTCCCGATCGTGGGAGCGTTCCAGCCCACGCTGCAGGGTGGTCGTGACGCGTTCGTGGCGAAGGTCGACGTCACCGGCAGCAGCCTCGTGTACTCGACGTTCCTCGGCGGCGAGGCGGACGACTTCGGCTTCGGCATCGCCCTCGACGGCGGCGGCAACGCCTACGTGACGGGCTCCACCGCGTCGGCGACGTTCCCGAACAACAGCGCGGTCACGTGCGCAGGGACCCGCAGCGGCGCCACCGACGCGTTCGTCGCCAAGGTGAGCGCCACCGGCGCCGCGCTCGGGTACTGCGCGTTCGTCGGTGGCAGCGGCGACGACAGCGCGGCCGCCATCGCGGCGGACCCGGCCGGCAACGTGTGGATCGCCGGCTCCACGACGTCCACCGACCTTCCCGTCGTCGGCGGCGTGCAGGCGGCGTCCGGCGGCGGCACCGACGCGTTCGTGGGCAGCCTCGACGCGGCCGGCACCGTCGTGTACCTGACCTACCTCGGCGGCGCCGGCGAGGATCACGCGACGGCGCTGGCCGTCGACGTCACCGGCAACGCCTACGTGACGGGCTCCACGACCTCGCTCAATTTCCCGACGGCGGCGGCGATGCAGGACACGCTGCGCGCGGGCACCGACGCCTTCGTCGCCAAGCTCACGCCGGCCGGGGACGCGCTGGTGTTCTCGACGTATCTCGGCGGCACCGGCGCCGACGTCGGCAACGGCATCGCGGTGAACCCGCTCGACGGCACGGTCTACGTGGCGGGCTCCACGAACTCGACCGACTTCCCGACGCAGTCGCCCATCCAGGACCGGCTGAGCGGCGCCCTCGACGCCTTCGTGGCCAAGCTCGACGCGACCGGCAGCTTCCTCGTCTACTCGACCTACCTCGGCGGCGCGGGCGACGACGTCGCGTTCGCCGTGGCCGTGGACACGAACGGCGTCGCGATCGTCACCGGCGCCACGGCGTCGCCGACATTCCCCGTCACGCCGGGCCAGACGCTGGCCGGCTCCGTGGACGCCTTCGTCACCCAGATCGGCGACGGCGGCATCATCCAGTTCAGCGGCAACACGTACCGGGTGGCGGAGAACGCCGGCAGCGTCACGATCAGCGTGCAGCGGACCGGCGACACCAGCGCCCAGGTCACCGTCGACTACGTCACCAGCGACGGCACCGCCACCGCGGACGCCGACTACACCGCCGCCTCCGGCACGCTCACCTTCGCCTCGGGCCAGATCGTCTCGACGTTCACCATCCCGATCCTCGACGACACGATCGGCGACGGCGACGAGACCGTCAATCTCAGTTTGCGCAATCCCACCGGGGGCGCCGTGCTGGGCGCGCGCCGCACGGCGACGCTGACGATCGTGGACGACGAGCCGGCGATCAACTTCAGCGCCTCCAGCTACAACGTGCAGGAGAACAAGGGGCCGGCCGTGGTCACGGTGGTGCGCTCGGGGCCCGCCACCGGCACGGTGACCGTGCGCGTTTCCACCTCGGACGGCACGGCGACCGCGCCCGCCGACTACCTGCCGGTGAACTCCACCGTGACCTTCGCGCCGGGCGTCCGCAGCGTCAACGTGCCCGTGACGATCGTGAACGACACGGTGGCCGAGCCCACGGAGACCATCAACCTGACGCTGTCGAACGTCAGCGGCGGCACGCCGCCGGCCGTCCTCGGCGTCCGCTCCAGCGCGGCCATCAATATCTTCGACGACGACCGCGCCGGCACCGTGCAGTTCAGCAAGCCGCTGTTCACGATCAACGAGCCGGCCACGGGGACGGCGCTGGCCACGATCACCGTCACCCGCGCCGGCGGCGCCGCCAGCGGCGTCACCGTCGACTACGAGGTGAGCGACGGGCTGCCGCCCGGCGGCGCCTCGAACGGCCGCAACTACACCGCCACGTCGGGAACGCTGAGCTTCGGCGCCGGCCAGACGTCGAAGACCTTCACGGTGACGGTGCGCGGCGATGGCACGGCCACGGGCGATCTCTCGGCGATTTTGTCGCTGACGAAACCGACGGGGGGCGCGGTGCTCGGCAGCTTCGGGACGGCCGAGCTGCGGATCCTCGACGGGGCGCCGCGCTTCTCGTTCGCCACCGACTCGTTCAGCGTGCGCGAGGGCACGCCCACCGCCACCATCACCGTCCTCCGCACGGGCCCCGCGCCGGTCGCCGCCACCGTGGACTTCACGACGATCGACGGCAGCGCGGTGGCCGGCGTCGATTACCAGGCCGTGGCGGGGACCCTGAGCTTTCCGGCCGGGACGGGGACGAAGACGTTCACGGTGCCGATCCTCAACGATTCGCTGGCCACCGGCAGCCGCACGGTGCTGCTGACGCTCGGCAATCCGACGCCGGCCACGGTGAGCATCGTGCCGCCCGCCCAGGCGACGCTGACCATCACGGACAACGATGCCGGCGGTTTCATCGAGTTCGCCGGTCCGGTGTTCGTCTTCCCGCAGTCCGCCGGCGCCGCCACCGTGACGCTGACGCGCAGCGGCGGCAGCGCCGGCGACGTCACCGTGCAGTTCGCGACGAGCGACGGCACCGGCGTGGCCGGCACGGACTACACCGCCACGAGCGGCACGCTCACCTTTGGTCCCGGTGAGACGACGAAGACGTTCACGGTGCCGCTGCTGGTGCCGCCCACCGCGGCCGGCGTCCGCTCGGTGAAGCTCGCGCTGTCGAACCCGGGCGGCGGCGCCACGCTGGGGCCGCGCACGACGGCCGTGATCCGCATCGTGGACCAGCTCTCGCTCGCATTCACCTCGGCGACCTATTCCGTGTCCGAGGGCGGGACCGCCACGGTCTCGGTCGAGCTGTCCGGCGCGAACGCGGCGCCGGTCACGGTGGACTATCTCGCCAGCGACGGCTCGGCGAAGCAGCCGGCCGACTACCGGGCGACGAGCGGCACGCTGGCGTTTCCGATCGGCGGCACCGCGACGAGCGTGCGCACGCAGGTCTTCACGGTCCCGGTGCTGCAGAACACGGTGGCCGACGGCACCAAGACCGTCAACCTGAGCCTGAGCAACCCCGTCGGCGCGACCCTCGTCACCGCGCCGATCAATCGCTCGACCGCCGTGCTGTCGATCCTCGACGACGACCAGGCCGGCGCGCTGGCCTTCGACGGCGCCACCTTCGGCGTGTTCGAGAACGCCGGTCCCGCCGTCATTCGCGTACGGCGCTCGGGCGGCAACGCGGGCGGCGTGACGGTGGACTACACGACCAGCGACGGGAGCGCGGTGTCGGGCCTGCGCTACCTGCCGACCGCGGGCCGGCTCACGTTCGCCGCCGGCGAGACGCTGAAGACGTTCACGGTGCCGGTGGTCAACGACGCGGTCGGCCAGGGACCGCAGACGGTGAACCTCACGCTCTCGAGCCCCGGCGGCGGCGGCGCGCTCGGTGGCCAGTCGACGGCCGTGTTGACGATCCAGGACGACGACCCGTACGTCTCGCTCAGCGCCGCCACCTACGCAGTGGGCGAGAGCGCGGGGTCGCTCACGGTGACGGTCCTCCGCGGCGGTGACCTCAGCCGGCAGGCGACGATCCAGTACGCCACCGCGAACCAGACGCCGGGGGTCTCCACGCACGCGCTGGCCGGCGTGGACTATACGGACACCAGCGGCACGGTCACCTTCGCGCCGGGATCGACGACGGCGACCTTCTCGGTGCCGATCGTCGACAACGCGCTTCCGCAGGCCGACCGCACGTTCGTGGTCGCGCTCAGCAATCCGCTGCTGGCGCCGCCGGCGCCGTTCGCGCTGATCGCGCCGGCGACGGCCGTGGTCACCATCAAGGACGACGACCTCGGCGGCACCATCCAGTTCAGCGCGCCGAACTTCAGCGTCAACGAGGACGGTGGCGAGGCGATCCTCACGGTCACGCGAACGGGCGGACGGGCCGGCGGCGTCTCGGTGCGCATGCGGACCGGCGACCTGTTCACGCCCCCGGTGGGGACGCCGGCCCAGACGGCCAGCGCGGGCACCGACTACACCTCGACCGACGTGCGCGTGACGTTCGGTCCCGGCGACACCACGAAGACCGTGCGCATCCCGATCCTCGTCGACGCGGTGTCCGAGGGCAACGAGACGCTGTACGTGCAGCTCAGCGATCCGCAGCCGGCCGGCGGCACCGGGGCGCCGCTGATCGGCTCGCAGGCGATGACCACGGTGACGATCGTCGATGCGCAGCCCACCGTGCAGTTCCCCTCGGCCACGGTCAATGCGACGGAGGGGCAGCCGGTGGCCACGGTCACCGTGCAGCGCACGGGCCCGGCGGGCCGCCTCTCGGTCGACTTCGCCACCAGCGACGGCACCGCGCCGCCACCGGCACCGGCGCCGGCGACGGCGCCGGCGTATTACCTGAGCACGGCCGGCACCCTGGTCTTCGAGGCGGGGGTGACGTCGCAGAGCTTCACGGTGCCGCTCGTCGACAACCAGGCGATCGAGGGCGAGCGGCAGTTCAACGTCACGCTGAGCAACCTGCAGGCGCTGACACCGGCGGCGGCCGGCACGTTCCTGGGCCCGCGCACGACTGCCGCGGTGCTCATCAAGGACGACGACCGCGGTGGCGGGTTCAGCGTGACGGGCGGCGCGATCACCGAGGGCGGCCAGAATCAGAACTCGGCCTTCCTGGCCACGGTGGCCCGCACGGAGGGCACGGGCGGCCCCGTCATGATCAGCTTCCATGCCGACGAATGCGGCGCCTTCGGCTCGTTCTGCAATTTCCCGGCGCGGCGTAACACCGACTTCGATCCCATCAACACCGTGCTGACGTTCCAGCCGGGCGAGCTCAGCAAGACCGTGTCGGTCCTCGTGCACGGCAACAACATCCCCGAGGGCAGTCGCGACATCCAGCTCACGATCAGCAACCCGCTGCCCTCGGTCGCGCAGGACGGCAAGCAGCTCGGGCCGCAGATCGTCACCAGCGAGGCGCTCGTGCGTATCGTCGAGGACGACCTCTACTTCGTCTTCCTCTCCTCCGAGTCGTACGCAACGGCGGAGGCGGCGCGCGAGTTCTTCGTGACGGTGCGCCGCAGCGGCCTGCCCGCCGTGCTGACGGGGTCCCTGACGGTGGACATGGTCGCCGTCGCCGGCGTGGCCACGCCGACGCAGGACTACGTCAGCCTGGGCCTCTTCGACGGCCAGAGCAGCCTGCTGCCGGGGACGCCCGGATTCTGCGGCTTCCTCACGAACCGCGACGTCGTCGCGCGGCAGAACGTCGTGTTCAACGCGGGCCAGGACACCCAGACCTTCCGGGTGCCCTTCCTCGACGACACGGTCGTGGACGGCTCCAAGTCGTTCATCATCTGCATCAACGACGCGGAGAACACGAACACCCCCGGCGGTCCCGGCATCGCGTTCCCGTCGGGGGCGCTGCTCACCGTGAACGACGACGACGTCGGCGGCGTCATCGAGTTCGGCAGCGACACCTACGTGGTGGACGAGACCGCCGGGCAGGCGATCATCACGCTCGTGCGCCCGGGCGGGGCGAACCTCGCCAGCAGCGTGACGGTGGTCGCCAAGACCGGCGACCTCTTCGCCGCCACCACGCCGCCCCAGACGGGCGTGGCGGGTCTCGATTACACCTCCACCAACGTCGTCGTCACGTTCAACGCCGGGGAGACGACCGCCAGCTTCGCCATCCCGATTTCCAACGACACCGTCGCCGACGGCGGCAAGTTCGTGAACCTCCAGATCAGCAACCCGCAGCCGGGAGGCGGCGCCAACCGGCCCACGCTCGGCACGCGCAAGACCGCCGTGCTGCGGATCGTCGACGCGACCCAGTCCGTCAACTTCGCGCTGGCCGACTACCCCGTCTTCGAGGCGGCCGGCGTGGCGACGATCGTCCTCGAGCGCGGCGGCGACGTGAGCGCGCCGCTGACCGTGGACTTCGCGACCGCCGACAACACCGCGTTCGACACCGTGGATTACACGGCCGTCAACACGACGGTGACGTTCGCCGCGGGCAGCCGCACGGTCACGGTGGCCGTGCCGCTCCTCGACAACAAGGTCGTCGCGGCCGACAAGGTCGTGGACCTCACCCTCAACAGCCCCGGCCCGGGCTACACGATCCCGGCCGGGCGCGGGGCCGCCACGCTCACGATCAAGGACGACGACGTGGCCGGCGCCATCAGCTTTGCGGCGGGGACGTACACGGCCCTCGAGCCGACCGGGCCCGCCGGCGTCACGGGGACGGCCACGATCACCGTCGTGCGGACGGGCGGCACCGCCGGCTGTCCGTTACCGCTGGGTCCGGCGCCGTCGTGCGCGGACGCGACGCTCGTCAGGTTCAAGACGGCCGACGGCACCGCGATCGCCGGCGTGAACTACACGGCCACCGACATCCAGGTCGAGTTCGGCGCGGGCGAGACGACGAAGAGCGTGACCGTGCCGCTCCAGAGCGACGGGGTGGTGGGCGGCACGAAGACCGTCAGCCTCACCCTGCTGACCCCGCTGCCCACCGGGTTCATGGGGCGCTCGCCCACGCTGGGCTCCACCATCGCGGCCACGCTGCAGATCGTCGAGACGGAGATCCGCATCGGCGCTCCCTCGTACGCCGTCAGCGAGAACGGCGGCCAGGCCACGCTGACGGTGGTCCGCACGGGGAATCTCGACAACACGTCGACAGTCGTCGTGGCCACGGTGGACGGCGCGGCGCTCGGCTCGGCGACCGGCGCCGCCGCCGACTATCGGACGACCTCCACCACGCTCACGTTCCTGCCCGGCGAGACGGTCCACACGCTCGACGTCACGCTGACCGAGGACACGCTGTTCGAGGGCGACGAGTCGTTCGACGTGGTGTTCAGCAGCCCGACCGGCGCCACGATCGCGCGGGAGACCTGCGCGTCGGCCACGCCGGCCGCGCCGGCGCTGGTGGCCACGTGCACGGTCAACATCGTCGTCATCGACAACGACGCCGGCGGCGTCGTCGAGTTCAGCAAGGACACCTTCGACGTCCTCGAGACCGGCGGCAACGCGACGGTGACGGTCAAGCGCACCGTGGGCGGCGCCGGCTGCCCGCTGCCGCTGACGGTGCCCACGCCGCCCGGTGGCTCGTGCCCGGGCGCCACGCTGGTCACGTTCTCGACCGGCGACAGCACGGCGCTCGACGGCGTGGACTACACGGCGACAACCACCGTCGTCGAGTTCGGCGCCGGCGAGATCGCCAAGACCGTCAGCGTGCCGGTGCTGAACGGCACCACCGGCGTGCGGACCGCGAATCTGTTCCTCACGAACTCCACCGGCGGCGCCTTGATCGGCGCCCAGGGCAGTGCCGTGCTGCGCATCATCGACGTCAACGACTCCGTCGCCTTCACCGCGCTCGGCTACACGGTGGGCGACAACGGCGTCAACGCGGTCATCGGCGTTCGCCGGACCGGCACGGCCGGCAACATCACGGTGAGCTACCTCACCACCGGCCCCGGCACGGCCACCGCCGGGAGCGACTACACTGCGGTGGCGTCGGCGCTGAC
>Ga0066709_100000261_pt1 | contig 25173 bp, 22 predicted proteins | sample GraSoiAngelo_158_FD_79665 | JGI IMG/M metagenome (GOLD analysis project Ga0066709, IMG submission 79665) | Grasslands soil microbial communities from the Angelo Coastal Reserve, California, USA - 14_1009_16_30cm | ecosystem: Environmental > Terrestrial > Soil > Grasslands | place: USA...
ACTCGTACCCGCTCGTGCGCGAGACGCTCGTCGACCTCCTCGTCGATCTCGAGGCCGGGTCGGCGATCACGTTCGAGTGCGCCGCCGCCAGCCGTACGGCCGTCGACGCAGACGAGGGCCGCACGCTGCGGCGCATCCTCATCCCGCTGGCGAAGATGCGTGCGACGCGCGAGGCCATCGGCGCGGCGAGCACCGCGCTCGAGGTGTTCGGTGGCAACGGCTACATGGAGGACTGGCCGATGGCCCGGCAGCTGCGCGACGCGCAGTGCCACACCATCTGGGAGGGCACCGAGAACATCCTCTGCCTCGACGTGCGCCGCGCCATGCGTTCCGAGGGCGCGCACGAGGCACTGCTCGCGCGCGTCGAGCGGGCGCTCGACACCGCACCCGGCCACGCCGCGCTGGCCGAGGCGGCCGACGCGGTGGCCGCCTCGCTGAAGGAGGCGCGTGAAGCGATCGCGTACCTCGAGGGCGCGTCCGACGACCTCCAGCTGCTGCACGCCCGTCGCTTCGCCTACCTCCTGGCCGACCTGGCCGAGGGGGCGTTGCTGCTCGACGAGGCGGCCTGGTCACTCCTGCGCGACGGCGACGCCCGCAAGGCGGTGGTGACCCGTCGCTTCACCCGGCGCCGGCTCTCCGCCCGTCCGGTGCGCGGCATCGTCGACGACGACCGCACGGTGCTCGACCTCTTCGAGCCGATCATCCGCTACGGGCCGGTCGAGGCGTCTCAGGCGAACTGAGGCGCCACCTCGTCCATGAAGCGGGCGGCCTGGTCGAGCACGTCGTCCACCATCCCGAACGAGATGAGGTCGATGACGTCGATGCCGAGGTCGGCCTGGCCCCTGAGCGTCTCGACCGACTCGCCGAGGAACGCCTGGCTGACGAGCAGGAGGTCGTCGATCGCGCGGCCCGCCGCGTCGCACAGACCCGACAAGGTGTCGAGGCGGTCGCGCAGCGCGACCGTCATGCCTCTCGCCGCGACGTCGGGCCCCGCGGCCGACACCGCCCAGCCGTCGCCGTAGCGCGCGGCACGTCGCAGCGCGGCATCGCCGTGACCTCCGACGATGAGCGGGATCGTGTTGCCCTCACCCGGCGGCTGCGGACCGAACCCGGCCTTCACGTGCGAGTAGAAACGCCCGTGGTGCTCCGACACCCCCTGCTGCCAGGCGGCGCGCATCAGCGCCACGTGCTCGTCCATGCGACTGAAGCGATCGTCCATGCCGACGTCGACCGCTTCGAACTCCTCGGCCATCCAACCCGCGCCGACGCCCAAGATCATGCGCCCGCCCGCCATGGCGTCGATCGTGGCCAGCTCCTTGGCGAGCACCACCGGGTGCCGGTAGGTCGGGATGAGAACGCGGGTGCCGAAGCGGATGCGTTCTGTCGCGCCGGCGACGACACCCATCACGGCAACCGGGTCGAAAAAGGGGAGCTCGGGCAGCATCGGGTAGCTGCCGTCGGGCGAGTAGGGGTACTTCGACTCGAGCTTCGACGGTGTGAACAGATGGTCGAAGAGCCAGACGGAGTGGAAGCCCAGCTCCTCGGCGCGCTGAGCGGTGCGCACGATGTCGGGCCCGTTGGCGAAGGGACCCGCGTTTGGGAGGTGCAGTCCGAACTCCATGCTCAGGACGGGACGACGATCGTGAGCGGGTCGAGGCTCTGGTCGCTCTTGGAGTACACGCGGTAGGTACCCGATCGCTTGGCATCGATCTCCACGGTGACGTTCTGGTCGGGCTCGACAGTGCGGTCGATGCCGAGGTCGTCGACGGTGAAGTCCTGAAGGGTGCCGGTGCGGTTGCCGACCGTGAGCTTCAGCGTGTCGCCTTTAGTGACGGTGATCGCCGCCGCGTCGAAGCGGGGCTGCCCGTTCGTCTCGACGAACGTCACGCGCCGAGCAACCGTCGACGAGCCACAAGCGGCGAGCGCGACGACCGCCACGAGCACCGAGATCAGCGCCGCGGGCCCGATCGGCCGCGCCGCCCGGGATGGGTTGGCGGTGAACATCCCGGCAGACTACGGCCTGGGTGGGGTAGAGGCGCCGGTCGGGCTAGAAACTGAGCCCATGGACTACCGCACGCTCGGCAGCACCGGCATCCAGGTCAGCAAGCTCTGTCTCGGAGCGATGATGTTCGGGGCCTGGGGCAACCCCGACCACGACGAGTGCGTTCGCATCATCCACACCGCGCTCGACGCAGGGGTGAACTTCGTCGACACCGCCGACGTCTACTCGGCGGGCGAGTCCGAGGAGGTCGTCGCCAAGGCGCTCGCCGGACGCCGCGACGACGTGATCCTGGCCACCAAGTTCCATGCGCCGATGGGATCCGATCGCAACGCGCGCGGCAACTCCCGCCGCTGGATCGTCCGCGCCGTCGAGGACAGCCTCCGGCGCCTCGGCACCGACTGGATCGACCTCTACCAGGTCCACCGGCCCGATCCCACGTGCGACGTCGACGAGACGCTCGCCGCGCTCAGCGATCTGGTCCACCAGGGCAAGGTGCGCTACATCGGATCGTCCACGTTCCCGCCAGAGGACATCGTCGAGGCGCAGTGGGTGGCGGAGCGACGCGGCCGTGAGCGCTTCGTCTGCGAGCAGCCGCCGTATTCGATCTTCGCCCGGGGCGTGGAGGCGGGCGTGCTGCCGACGTGCGCGCGCTACCGCATGGGCGTGATCGTCTGGAGCCCGCTGGCCGGTGGATGGCTGACCGGCAAGTACCGCCGCGACGAGCCGTTGCCCGAGGGGTCGCGGGCCACACGCATGCGCCTGCCCGCGCGCTACGACCAACAGTCGCCCGAGAACCGGCGCAAGCTCGACCTGGTGGAGGAGCTGCTCAAGCTGGCGTCCGACGCCGGCTGCTCGCTGACCCATCTGGCCAACGCCTGGGTCACTCATCACCCGGCCGTCACCAGCGCCATCATCGGCCCCCGCACGATGGACCACCTCACCGACCTGCTCGCCGGCCAGGACACGCACCTCGACGCGGACACGCTCGACCGTATCGACGCGCTCGTGCCGCCCGGCACCACCGTCAACCCGGCGGACGCCGGCTGGACGCCACCCGCTCTGGCCGACGCGTCGCAGCGGCGGAGACCCTTCTCCGACGCCGGACCGACGTGACGGTGCCCTCGGCGCCCTTCCTGCTCCCACCGACACCAGTCACCTCGGTCGACGCCTACCGCGCCATCGGCGGTGGGTCCGGCCTCGACCAGGCGGCTCGGCTCGGGCCCGCGCAAACCGTGAAGGAGCTCACCCTGTCCGGGCTCCGGGGCCGCGGGGGTGGCGGCTTCCCGACCGGGCGCAAGTGGACGACGATCCTGAACGCCACGGGCACCCATCGCTTCGTCGTCGCCAACGGCGCCGAGGGTGAGCCCGCCACGTTCAAGGACCGTGCCCTCATGCGCGCAAACCCGTACGCGATCGTCGAGGGCGTCGCGATCGCGGCGGTCACGGTCGGCGCGCGCGAGGCGTTCATCGCGCTCAAGGCGTCGTTCGGGCCCGAGAACGAGCGCGTCACCCAAGCCGTCGAAGAGATGCAGAAGGCGGGGCTCGCCGGCACCGTTCCCATCACGATCGTTGCCGGGCCCGAGGAGTATCTGTTCGGCGAGGAGAAGGCTCTGCTCGAGGTGATCGAGGGCCGCGACCCGCTGCCGCGGCTGTTCCCGCCCTATGAGCACGGCCTGTTCGCGACCGCGCCGCAGTCGGGTTGGGAGGCGCACGAGCAGGAGCCGGGGCACACGGGCGCGCACCAATCGAACCCCACGCTGGTGAACAACGTCGAGACGCTGGCCAACGTCCCGCACGTGCTCGCGCGGGGCGCCGAGTGGTTCCGGTCGATGGGCACCGACGAGTCGGCCGGGCATGTTCTCGTCACCGTCGTCGGCGACGTCGCCCGCTCCGGAGTCGCCGAGGTCGAGCTCGGCACACCGTTGCGCGACGTGATCGACGAGGTGGGCGGGGGCACGCGCGCGGGCCGGCAGGTGAAGGCGGTGCTCTCGGGCATCGCCAACCCGGTGGTGACCGCGCCCGACCAACTCGACGTGCCGGTGTCGTACGAGGGCATGGCCGCGGCCGGCTCCGGCCTCGGCGCTGCGGGGTTCGCGGTGTTCGACGACCAGGCGTGCATGGTCGAGGTCGCACGTGCGTACTCGCGCTTCCTCTACGTCGAGTCGTGCAACCAGTGTCCGGCGTGCAAGCTCGGGTCGGGCGTGATCACCACGCTGCTCGAGAAGGTCGAGACCGGCAGGGGCACCGTGCGCGACGTCGACACCATCGGCGCGCGCCTCAAGACGGTCACCGACGGCAACCGTTGCTACCTGCCGGTGCAGGAGCAGGCGGTCGTGAGCAGCCTGCTGCGTTCGTTCCCGGAGGAGTTCACCGAGCACCTCGAGGGCCGGCTCTGCCCGCGCCCGGGCCGGGTCGTCGTCCCCAAGCTCCTCGACATCGTCGACGGCACCGCACGCTACGACGAGCGCCACGCCGACAAGCGACCCGACTGGACCTATTCGGGCTGATCCCCTTCAGCCCGCTGGTCACGAACCACGGCCTGACCCGCGGGGCACACGTCGACGAAGTCGCAGCGCGCGCACCACGCACCCGGGTTGACGTCGAAGACAAGGCGTTCGAGGCGATCGAGCAGGACGGAGAGCTCGTCGCGCGCCCGTGCGAGAACCGCTGCGCTCCAGTCGCGGCTCACCAACTCGGCGGCGCCGTCGGTGCGGAGGTAGCAGTAGGTCGTGCGCAGGCTCGAGGGATCGTCGCGCCACGTGTCGACCGCGGCGATGGCGTAGAGGTCGAGCTGCAACGCGGCGGCGGGGTCGCCTTCTGCGGGTGCGCGCCCGGTCTTGAAGTCCACCAGCTCGTTGCGGCCGTCGCGCATGTACACCGCGTCGATGCGCCCCCGGACGAAGAAGGGCGACCGCGCGAGCACGAACGGCGCCTCGACCCGCCGCGGGTCGAGACCCGCGAAGGGCGACGCGAGGAACGACTCCTTCAGCTTGGCGGCCGGTGACGTCGCGGGAGATGCCGTGTCGGACGTCGACACACTGGACGTCGACACGCCGGACGGTGACCCGTCGAGCTCGTCCTCGGGCTCGATCAGCGCGAGCTGCCGTCCCGACCGCAGCTCGATCCAGCGGTGGACCTCGGTGCCGAGGAGTGCCGCCTGCGAGGCGCGACGCGGGAGCGGCCGCACGACCGACCAGTAGAACTGCTTCGGGCAGCGCCGGTAAGAGACGAGTGCGGTGACGGAGAGTGCGGAGGGGGCGCGCCGCGCCATCGACGCAGCGGTCGACGCCAGCACCGTGTCGTCGAGCGACAGCTGGAGCGGGTCGGACGTCACCGGCCGAGCGTAGTGACGCGCATGCGCGGCTCCCTGTCTTTCGCGGGCCGCCACCTCGGGGTCGACCTCTGGCGGTTCGTGACGGAAGCGCTCGGTGACGAGATCGCGCTGGGCGGCCACGAACTCGTAGAAACGCGACGGGCCCTGGGGCTCGGCCGGGCCGGGGTACCAGTGGGCGGCCGAGCAGATGAGGCGCCGTTCGGCGCGCGTGCAGGCCACGTAGAACAGGCGCCACTCCTCGGCCAGCTTGCGGGCCCGGAGCACGTCGCTGATCTCGCGCTCGGCCGACACCGTGCGCCAATCGGGGATGTCGCCCTCGTCCTCACGCAGCCACCACGGGAGGGCGGCCGCGGTGGTCAGCGCGTTGTCACCGGCGCGGTTGTCGGGGAAGATGCACGACCTCCCGCTGCCGGCCAGCCCGGGCACGTAGACCGTGGCGAACTCGAGGCCCTTGGCCTGGTGGATCGTCATGACCTTCACCGCGTCGTCGTCGGACGCGTGGAACTCGGCGACGTCCTCCTCGGACTCGTCGAGGAGCTGCAGGTACTCGAGGAAGGCGGGCAGCCCGGGGTCGCCCTCGACCGGGGCGAAGCGTCCCGCGAGGTCGAGGAAGCGCAGCAGGTTCTCGCGGCCGCGGCGGCCGGAGGCCTGCCAGAGCCCCGTGCGCAGGATGATCGCCTCCGCCAGGTCGAGCACGGGCAGCCGTCCGGCGGCGGCGGCCAGCGCGGCGCGCTCGTCGTCGAACGTCCGCAGACGCGAACGTGCGGCATCGGAGAGGTCGGCGATCGAGTCGAGCTCGCGGATGGCGTCGGCGAGGACGAGATCATCGGTCGCGTCGTCGCCAGCCGCGTCGCGCATCGCGCGCACGTGGCGCGCCAGAGCCGCGAGGTCGCGCCGGCCGATGCGGTAGCGGGGTCCCTCGAGGATGCGCAGCAGCGCGACCGACACCGACGGGTCGGCCATCAACTCGAGCCACGCCACCAGATCGACCACCTCGGGCCGGTCGAGCAGACCACTGGCACCCACGACGTCGACGGGCACGCCGTGCTCGTCGAGCGCGGCAACGAGGGCACCGGTGAGGCGGCGCTTGCGGCACAGGATGGCCGTGTCGCGCCACGGGCCGCCCCGCGCGGCGATGTCGGCGGCGATGGTGTCGGCCTCCTCGGCGTCGTCGGATGCGAGGAAGCACTCGATGGTGGTGGGCGGCGCGCCGTCACGGGCGCGGAGCACCTTGGGCAGCGAACCGGGCACCTCCGCCTGGATGCGGTTGGCCAGTTGCACGAGCTCGGGACCGAAGCGGAACGTCACCTGCAGCGGGTGCGTCTCGACCGGTGCGAAGTGCTGCTCGAAGCGCTGGAGGTTGAGGAGGTGCGCGCCGCGGAACGCGTAGATCGACTGCATGTCGTCGCCGACCGCGGTGACCGCCGACCCGGGCGGGTAGATCAGCTGGAGCATCCGGCGCTGGGCGAAGTTGGTGTCCTGGTATTCGTCGAGCAGCACGACGGGGTGCTCGGCGCGCAGGCCCTCGGCGAGGTCGGGCCGCTCGTCGAGCAGCTTCACCGCCAACCCGACCTGGTCGCCGAAGTCGATCAGGTTGCGCTCACGCTTGCGCCGCTCGTAGGCCTCGACCACCTGGCAGAGCTCGAGCCGCGCCTCGGCCTGGGCGGCCATGCGCCAGCGACCGTCGCTCATCACCTTCCTGCAGTCGGCGATGACCTCGCCGATCGGCACGAGGTAGTCGGCACAACGCGAGGCCAGCGCCAGCGCGTCGTCGAGGATGAACTGGGGAGCCATGGTGGCACGCCGCTGGAAGCGGAACTCGTCGAAGACGGCGAACAGCAGCTGCCACGACTGCGCCCGGTTGAGCACCTGGGTGGTGCGGTCGAGCCCGAGCTCGAGGGCATGCTCGGCGACGAGCGACGCGCCGAACGAGTGGTAGGTGGCGATGGTGACGTCGCTGTTGGGGCCGAGCGCCTCGCGCACCTTCTCCTTGAGGTTGAGCGCGGCCTTGTTGGTGAACGTGAGCCCGAGCATCTCGTGGTCGGCTGCGCGCCCACCCTGTACCACGTCGAGGATGCGCCGGGCGATGACCGACGTCTTGCCCGTGCCCGCGCCGGCGACCATACGCAGGGGCGTGAGCGGATGGTCGATCGCCTTCTGCTGCTCGTCGGTGGCGACGAAGCTCATGCGTCACCCACCTCCCGGCCCTCGCGCTGAAGGGGGCAGAGACGGTGGAACGAGCAGTAGCGGCAGTTCGCGTGCACGGAGGGCTCGAACTCCTCGTCGAGGATGTGCTCGGCCGTCGCCAGGATGCGGGCTTCGGTGGCCTCGGCGTGGCCCGCAACGATCTCCTGGTCGTAGGCCTTCATCGTGCGCGGGTAGAGCAGGCGCAGCTGGGTGGCCGGTCCGAGCGCCATGAGCTCCTCATCGCGCGCCGCGGCCAGATGGTAGACGGCGAGCTGGAGGTTGTCGGCCATGTCGTCGGCGGACGGCTCTTTCTTGCCCGTCTTGTAATCCACGATCCGGATGCCGGTGCCGTCGTCGGCCCGGTCGATGCGGTCGATGGCGCCGTTCACCGTGTGCGGCCCCACCTCGATGCTGAACCTCCGCTCGACGTCGAGGACTTCGGGCCCGAGCCCCTGCTCGATCAGCTTGCCCTCGGCCTCCCACCACGTCTCGAGCATGTCGTAGTAATCGCGGCGGGCCTCTTCGGCCTGCGGCCGGTAGCGCGCGATGTCGTCGCGCCATCGCTCCTGGGCCAGCGCGATCAGCGCCTCGTATGAGCGGGGTGCGGTCCGTGCCGGATCGAGGAACTCGGCCAGCAGCTCGTGGAAGACCGTGCCCAGCGCGGCCTGCACGCCGGCCTCGCGGCGCACGTGCAGAACGTATTCATAGGCGTATCGCAGCGGACAGTCGTCGTAGGTGTCGAGGCGGCTGGCGGAGAGGCGGAGCTGGCCGTCGGCGTAGATCGGTTGCGCGCCCGCGCTCGGCGGCCGAGCGAACGGAGGGCGGCCGGGTGCGAGCGGCAGGTCGGGCGGGCGGACCGGCCACCCGTCGACGAAGCGGCTGAGCAGCACGCCGGGCTCCGGCGCCGCGGTCCCCACCAACCGGCGGGTGGCGCGGGTGCACGCCACCTCCTCGAAGAGCCGGCGTTCGTCGGCGAGCGAGCGCCGGCGTCGTTCCGCAACCGACGGCACGTCGGCGCCGTCGAGTCGGGCGCGGTCGAAGAAGGCGACGCGACCGTGGACCGCAGGCAGCTCGCCCTCGACGCAACCGGCGACGACGACGGTGTCCCACTCGCGCCCGGCCGCGGCGGAGACCGACGTGATCGTCACGGCGTCGGGCGAGGCGCCGCCGACGACCCGCCACGGGTCGGGCTCGACCGCGGGAGCGTCGAGCATGGCGACGTACTGCGGCAGCCGGTCGCCCGGATTGCGTTCGGTGTGGCGCCGCAGCCCGTCGAGGAAGGCCACGATCGCGTCGAGGGCGCGGTCGTCGCCGGGGCTGTCCGTGCCGTCGTGTGCGATCACGGGGATGAGGGCGCGCCGCCAGACCTCGTAGGCGAGCGCGGCGGGATCGTCGCGGTCGGCCCTCGCGGCCAGGTCGTCGCGCAGGTGGACGAGCGCGTTCAGCTCGGGCTGGGCCTCGAGGTCGAGACCACCGTCGTCGGTGCGCGCCCGGCGCCGGATCTCGCGCACGGTCGTGGCGTCGAGCCCGGCCAGCGGGGAGACGAGCAACCGGTCGAGCGCCTGTGGGTCGCCGTTCACCCACCGCAGCATGTCGATGATGGCGCGCACCACCGGCTCTTCGGTGACCAGGCCGGGCACCGGCGTGACGGGGATGCGGTGGCGGGCGAGCGCGCGGGCCACGGCGGGAGCACGGCTCGACGGCCGCCGAAGCAGCACAGCCATCCGGGCCCACTCCACGCCATCGGCGCGCGCCGCGAGGAGCTCACGCGCGATCGCCTCGGGCTCGACCGCCGGGTGGCCGCACCGCACCAGCTCGGTCGGTCGATCGAGATGCCGGAACGGCGGGGTGAGCTCGACGTCGGGCTGCTCGATGTGCGCACCCGTCACGCAGACGCTGCGGGCTTCGGCGGTCAGCCGGTCGAGCAGCCCGCCCACCGCGGGCGGGCCCGCCTCGTGGTCGTCGACCAGCACGTGGTCGAAGCGGTCGAGCGGGCTCGACCCCAGCGCCAGCACGAGCAGGCCGGACGCGTCGACGCAACCGCGGCTGTCGAGCACGTCGAGGTAGCGGCCCGTGAACGCGGCGAGCTCACCCCACCGGTCGTCGAGCGCGGCGTTGCCTGTCGCGAGGGCGGCCTGGTAGGCGAGCACGGCCTGGGTGACCTCGTCGACGAACGCGGCGTGGCCGAGCAGGGGATGGAGCGTCGGCCATTCCACCGCGCCTTCGCCGTCGAGCAGCTCGCGCACGATGGCGCGCTGCTCCGCACCGACGAGGAGACGCACGGGGCCCCGGGCGCGGACGACGAGGTCGTGCGCCACCCCGTGGTACGTGGTGATCGGAAGCGCGTCGAAGCCGCCCGCCAGGTCGGGGAGCACCGCATCGCGGAAGGACAACGCCGCGGTGCGGTTGCGGCACAGGACGAGGAGTCGAGACGCGTCGGTGGACCGCGAGAGGCGCACGTAGCGGGAGGCCAGCGCGGTCGTCTTGCCCGTGCCCGCTGCGCCGCGCACGCACACCCGCCCCTCGTGGTGGTCGACCACCTGCTGTTGCGCGGCCGTCAGCTCCATCGTCGGGACCTTACAAGCGGCCCGTGACAGTGCTTCCGGGTCGCTGCGCTCCCCCCGGCCGGGGCCCCGACCCCACGCCGGCCGTCGCTACGCCCAGGCCTGTCTCCGCTCGAGCACCTCCTTCAGCACCGCGGGACGGTCGGTCATGATGCCGTCGACGCCGAGGTCGAGCAGGCGCCCCATCTCGTCGGCGTCGTTGATCGTCCAGACATGAACCTGCAGGTCCCGGCGGTGGGCGGCGTCGACGAAGCGGCGGTCGGCGAGGGGCATCCGGGCGGCGCGCGCCGGCACCTGTGCGCACGCGCACGCGGGGGCGAAGCGGCCGACGGGCACGCCGTAGCTGGACGCCCGGAGCCTGGCCACCTCTGTCGGGCCCATCGAGGTGCACACCCGATTCTGCGTGAGGCGGCGAAAGCGGGCGAGGCGACGACCCGAGAAGGCGCCGATGCACACCCGATCGAACGCGACCGTACGCGTGAGGACCTCGACCAGCGGGGTGACCGACGCGTCGTGCTTCGGGTCGATGTTCACGCGCACGTCGGGCCACGTGCCCAACAGGTCTTCGAGGCGCGGAATTCGGTCGTCACCGTCACCGACGCGCGCCTGGCTGATGTCCGCCCAGCGCAGCTCGCCGATGACACCGCGGCGATCGGTGACGCGGTCGAGGGTGTCGTCGTGGAACGCGACGAGGATGCCGTCGAGGGTCGCATGAACGTCGGTCTCGATGTAGCGGTAGCCGAGGTCGACCGCGTGCTGGAAGGCGCGCATGGTGTTCTCGGGAAAGTCGCTCGCGCCGCCCTGGTGGGCAAACGGAATGGGGCCGGGATGGTCGAGGAACCGCCAGCGCGGGGGCATGGGCCGCCAGTCTTGCCGGTGGTTCGAGGCACGGACGCATGGGTAGGTCCGCAGGCGGGAGTGACGTCAGTACCGGGCCCGTAACACAACGGCGGGGGACCGGTGCGGTCACTCCGACTTTTCCCTTTGGTCCGGGCCCGTCCTCGTCGATTACGCGTCGGTGGCGGGCGCGCTCGCTGTGCTCGCGCCGGCCTCACGCGGGCGGAAGACCGCCGAGCGGTAGTACATCAATTCCGCCACGCTCTCGCGGATGTCGTCGAGCGCGCGATGACCGCCTGCCTTCTCCGGAGCGGCGGCGAACGCCGCGGGATACCAGCGGCGGCAGAGCTCCTTCACCGTCGAGACGTCGATCGACCGGTAGTGCAGATGGGACTCGATCTCGGGGAGATAGGCGGCGAGGAACCGCCGGTCGGTGCCGATGGAGTTGCCGCACAGGGGCACGGTGCGCGCTTCGGGGACGTGCGACCGGATGAAGTCCAGCGTGGTCCGGCCCGCCTCGTCGAGCGAGATGGTCGAAGCTTCGACGGCGGTGAGGAGACCGCTTGCGCGGTGCATGGTGCGGACGAACTCGTCCATGCGTGCGAGCATCTCGGGCGGCTGGTGCACGACGAGGTCGGGGCCCTCAGCCACCACCGCGAGGTCGTCGTCGGTGACGAGCGTTGCAATCTCGACGATGACGTCGTGGGTGGGATCGAGGCCCGTCATCTCGAGGTCCATCCACACGAGCATGCGGTCGATCGTAGAGTGCGGCTCGTGGGCGGCACGGAAGCGGACCAAATCGACACAGCACGCAACGTGGTCGAGACCGAGGTGGTGGTCGTGCGGCTCGACCCCGAGCTGGCGCTGCCCTCGTACGCGCGTGCTGGTGACGCGGGCGCGGACCTCGTGGCTCGCGAACCGGTGACGCTGGCCCCTCGCGGGGGTCGGGCGCTGGTGCCGACGGGCGTCGCGCTCGCCCTTCCCGACGGCTACGCGGGCTTCGTGCTGCCCCGCAGTGGCCTGGCGTTGCGTCACGGCGTGACGTGCCTCAACACACCCGGGCTCATCGACTCGGGTTACCGAGACGAGCTGAAAGTGCTGCTCGTGAACACCGATCCCGAGCACCCGTACGACGTGGCGCGGGGTGATCGCATCGCGCAGCTGGTGGTGCAACCCGTCAGTCGCGTCCGCTTCGTGGCGGTCGACGAGCTACCTTCGTCGGAGCGGGGCACCGGTGGTTTCGGCCACACCGGCCGGTAATAGACTCGCTGCCATGCAGCGGCTCACCGGAATGGACGCGTCGTTCCTGTACCTCGAGACGGCGACGAACCACATGCACGTCGCGGCCACGGCCATCTTCGACCCCTCCACCGTCCCAGGTGGGTACTCGTTCGAGAAGGTGCGCGACCTGGTCGACAGCCGGCTCCACCTGCTGCCGCCTTTCCGCCGGCGGCTCCTCACCATCCCGTTCGAGCTCCACCACCCGCTCTGGATCGAGGATCCCGACTTCGACCTCGAGTACCACGTGCGCCGCGCCGCGCTCCCGGCTCCCGGCGGCGAGGCCGAGCTCGCCGAGTTCGCCGAGCAGGTGATGGCCCGCCCCCTCGATCGCGATCGCCCTCTGTGGGAGATGTACGTCGTGGAGGGGCTCGAGCACGGCCACATCGCGACCATCACCAAGACCCACCACGCGGCCATCGACGGGGTGTCCGGCGCGGAGCTCACCGTGAACCTGCTCGACCTTTCCGCCGACGCGCCACCGACACCGCCGCCCGACGTGCCTTGGAAACCTGATCGCATCCCGTCCGACCTCGAGCTGTTCACATACGCGCTGAACTCGCTGTCGCGATCACCGGTGCGCGGCTACAAGGCCGCGCGGCGTACGGTCGCGACCGCGCTGAACCTGCGCCGTCGCAACCGGTCGGCAGACGTCCACGCGCCGCCCGCCCCGTTCAGCGCGCCGCGCACCCCGCTCAACGTCGCCATCAGCCCCCACCGCCGCTTCGCGTTCACCGAGGTCGCGCTCGACGACGTCAAGATGGTGAAGAACGCACTGGGCGGCACCGTGAACGACGTGGTGCTGGCGATGTGCTCCGGCGCGTTGCGCAGCTACCTCGACGGCAAGGGTGTGCACCCCGACCGGCCGCTGCTCGCGATGATCCCGATCTCGGTCCGTACCGACGAGGAGAAGGGTGCGATGGGCAACCGCGTCTCGTCGATGTTCGTGTCGCTCGCGAGCAACATCGACGACCCGGTCAAGCGACTGCACGCCATCACCGACGGCACCCGCAACGCCAAGGAGCAGGAGAAGGCGATCGACGCTGGCACGCTCGCCTCCGATTGGGTCGAGTTCGCCGCGCCCGCCCTCGCGGCCCGCGCCGCTCGCCTGATGTCGCGAATGCAGGCCGGCGGCCGCATCGGGCCGATGTCCAACGTGACCGTGTCCAACGTCCCCGGGCCATCGTTTCCGCTCTACTCGGCCGGTGCCCGCATGGTCGCCATGTACCCGATGGGCCCCATCATCGACGGCTCGGCGCTCAACATCACCGTCATGAGCTACATGGGCTCGATGTACTTCGGCCTCATGGCGTGCCGAGAGTCGGTCCCCGACGTCTGGGACATCGCACGCGGCATCAACGCCGCGCTCGACGAGCTGAAGAAGGCGTCCGACGGCACGACCGCCCCCAAGCCGAGAAAGCCACGGTCCACCGCCAAGGCCGTCAAACCGGGCTGATACGCTCGCACCCACTGCGGACGTGGCTCAGTTGGTAGAGCATCACCTTGCCAAGGTGAGGGTCGCGGGTTCGAATCCCGTCGTCCGCTCCACGCAGGTCAGAGGCCCTTCTAGCGGCTCGATTCGACGCGACCTACCGCGCGTCCTCCTCTGGCCTGCCGCCCGTCACCGCACTCGAGCCGTAGAGCGAGAGCGCTCCCTAGTCTCGCTCGCTGGCCTGGGTTGCGATTCAGCTTCCCGTTTGAATTGCGCTCCAAGACAGCGGCTTTTCATCCGCCGTGCATGTCTTTCCGTTCTCGGCGTTCACGACGCGGAACGCGCCCCCGACAACCTTGAAACATCCGGAGATGACTCCGTTCGAAGCCGGAATGTGGGCTGCTGCCCCCCCACCAACGAGTGTTGCAGCAAGCGTTGCCGAAACGACCGCAATCACAATCCTGGACCTCAGTAGCCGACGCACCACCTGGAACCCCTTCCCCTCAGCGCCGACGTTGAGCGCCCGCACGGGGAGTGTCAAGCCGCCCGCTCTTTTTTTGTGTAACCCCTTGTTGCTCGTCTGTCGCCGTCACAGCGTGGGCAAGGGCGCGGGATGAAGCTCGGGGCTACGCTTCGGCGGAGCGCCCTCGCTAGGGCTGGGGCGGCCGCGGCGACACTCACGCCTCTCCGAGACCAACCAGAGGGGTGGGTTCATGGAGGGGTTCGAGTCCGATGTCGATGAGTCAATCGCGCCGATCGAGCGCAAGGGGAGGCGGCTCTCCGTCTACCACGGGTGGCCGGGGTGCGGCCCGGCCACCGTTCGTGCGGGTCGACCAAGACCTCCGCCCGACGTGTTGGCCTACGCGACGTCGCGGGCGGCGTGACCGATGCGCCGCGCCACGGCTGGCGCAACCGACCTGTCGCGCGCCGCGACGCGTGCCTCGAGCATGGCAACGCTGAGGACGAGGGTGGCGAGGGACTCGGCGACGATCGCGATCAGGGTCTGGGGCGCCGGCCGCAGGCCCATCTCGCGGAACTGGAACAGACCTGACGGCGTGTGCGCGATGCCGAGCGCGGCGAGGGTGCCGAGACTCAGCCCGATGGCGGCGAGGCGGATGAGCTGGGCCAGCGTCACCGAGTGACGGTCCACGGACCTCCGCCCTCCTCGCGCGAGAAGGGCGACGGCGAGGATGGCCGACGAGCCGGCCTGGAGCAGGAAGCTGACACCGATCTTCGGAATGAACCGGTAGCCGTGCCGGTACAGGCAAAGGTGGACGTAGCCGCCGGCGAGGATCAAGGCGGCCGAGGCGACGCTGAGCCGGCGGGCGGTGCTGGCCGCATTCCGTGGGTGAGAGCTGAGGGGGTGGGCCATCGGTGTGCTCCTTGTCTCGTGATCGTTTTGAGATATCCGCCGACCTACGACCGGATCGTCGGTGTGCCGCTGTGTCCGGCTGTCGTCCGGTGCGCAGAGAGTCAGGAATTGTCGACGGGGGTTCCGTCGGTGTGGACGACGTACCACAGCCCGCCGTTGTCGTTGAGGCCTTGACCCTCGGTGCTCCCGGGCCGGCTGTCGCCGGCGAAGTAGTAGAGGGGGTGGCCGCGGAAGGTGACTTGCTGCTGCCCGTCGGCCCTGGTCGTCGTCCCGAGTTGATTGGCGGCGAGCCCGGCACCCACCTGGGGCTTGCCGCCCGCGATGAGGGGCGGCCACTCGGCGACGCATCCGTCGCTGGTGCACGTCGATCTCGTGCCGGTGTCGGCCTCGAAGAGGTAGAGGCTGCGGCCTCGGCTGTCGACGAGGATCTGCCCGAGGCCGGAGTTGGCGAGGTCGATCGTGGTCGGCGTGGCAGGAGCGATTGCACTGGTGACCGGTGGAGCGTTGCCGGCGCCGTAGCCGCCTCCGGTGCCTCCGCACGCCGCCGCGAGCAATGTCAGTCCCGCGAAGCCGGACGTGGCGAGCAGGGATCGTTTCATGTTGGACCTCCAAGTCAGAACAGGCGCCCCCGGTGTCGGGGAGCGGGCCCGAGTGGCCGTCTGCAGATACCCGTCGGGGTTACACCGGGTCCGACCGCACCTCTGCCTCGGCAAAGGTGATCGGTAACACCGCGCGGTCCGAGAGGCGGCGAACGAGGTAACCGCCGCGGGGCTGAGCCGCGCAGATCTGGAAGCCCGAGGCCCAGCCGCCGTCGAATCGGCGTCGGACCTGTACGCGCATGCCGCTCGGCAGGCTCGCCTCGACATCCGGACTACGGCTGTCGGCGCCCATGGAACGGGACCGGGGCTCGTCGAGCGCATCGCGGGGCTCGTTCGTGGAGGACATCGAGAGCTCCTTCGTTGGGTGGGATGCAAACGCAGACCGGCTAGGTGAAAGACGCTTCGTATCCGAGGAGCAGCGCCCGCTCGAGATGTGTGTGGTCAGCCAGTTCCGTGGTCTCGAGTCGAAGTGAGACGAGGGTGTGCTCATCTCCCAACGCTGCGACCATCGCGCCCACACCGGCATCGACAACGCGGCGCGCGGCTTCTGTAGGGAACACGACGTGCACGCCGAAGCCGTCGGTGTCGACGTTTCCGAACGCTCCCGTCAAGAGCCAGAGACGCCGCCGGCCGAGCGGCTCACATTCGACGGCGAACCACCGCAACCCTGGCGCCTCGGCCACGCCCGGCCGCTCGATGACCCACGGCAAACTGAGAAGCCAGTCGTGCAGCCGCTCCACGCTGAGGGGTTGCACGTGCTCCACGACCTGAAGTACGCGCCGCGGTTACGTCGTCGACACGTTGCCCCCGCCGTCGTTGTGACGCATTCCCCGTAACCCCGCCGTCTATTTCGTCGTGGCTGTCGCGTACGCGCAGCCCAGGAAGGCAGGTCGGGATGCACCGAGACCGCACCCCGAGCTCACCTCGGCGCAATGACGGAGGTGGACTCGGGTCGTCGAACCTCGCCCACAAGGGCTCGCGACGCACGTCTGACGAAACCGTCGCGGCATTGACGCTGCGCGAACGAGTCCTCCTGTCGCTCGGCATCGAAGCGCTGTGCCTCGTGGCTCGTGCCGCCGAGATCCTTGTCGGGGAGGGCTCGCGACGCGGTCTCGTACGAGCAGCACGTCAGCGGGTCAGACGATCCGGCTCCCGCCGTGGTGATGACCGCGGTCTCAGGTGGTGACGGTCACCGAACCGTGCATGAACGGGTGAATGGAGCAGATGTACCCGTAGGTCCCGGGCGTGGTGAACGTGTGGGTGAACTGCTCGCTCTGGTTGAGCGCACTCGAGCTGATGCCGCCTGTCATGAAGTGGACGGTGTGGGCGATGGCGTCCTTGTTGGTCCAGGCCACGGTCGTGCCCACCTTGACGGTGAGCGTGGCAGGCATGAACGCGAAGTTGACGATGCCAACGACAGTCGCGGATGCCGGAGCGCGAGTCGCCCCGGTGACGGCGCCACGGGGTGTCGCAGGCGCCGGCGCCGCGGGCGCCCTCGGGGTCGGCTTCGACCTCGTGCGTGCTGCGCTGGCGCCGCAGGCGGCGAGCGTCACCGTGCTGACCGCGGCGAGCGCCGCAATCCGCCGCGGCGTTCGCCTTGGCTTCTGCGTGGGTTGGGGATTGGCGAGGGTGGGTTCCACGCTGTCGCTCCTTGTCTGGAGTTCGAGGGTTGGCTTTCACGAGAGATAGGGGGCCGGGGGCTGTTGGCCTCAGCGCGGCGGCGGATTCCAAGAAGAGCTACCGCCACGCACTCGCGACGCGGTTCAGCCCCGCGTGGTAGGCGGCGTTATCGGGCCGGGTTGAATGACGATCTTGCGCGGCCCGTTTCCGACGGGGACGGTCGCGATCACCTTCTTGTTGTCGACGGAGATGACCGACACGTCATTGGAGTTCTCGTTGGTCACGTAGGCGAAGCCGCCGTCGGTGCTCAACGCGATCCAGTGCGGCATCTGGCCGACGGGCACGGACGTGACGGCCTTGCTGACGGTGTCGACCACCGCCAGCTGCCCCGGTCCCTGCACCACGACGAGGGCGGTCTGGCCTGAGCCGACGAACAGGGGATGGTGAGGTGACGCACCCACCGGGATCTGGTCGACGACGGTGTTGGTCGTGGGATCCAGGACTTGCACGGCGCTGGCGCCCGCTTCAGTGAAGTACAGCTGCTTCCCGTCCGGACTGAAGCTCAACGCCCGGGGCACCTTGTCGAGCGCGACGCGCCCGACGACCGACCTCGAGGTGAGGTCGACCATGACGAGGGCGGCCGATCCCTGGACCTGCGAGGCCACGTAGGCACGCCGGCCGTCGGGTGTGATTGCGAGGTTGTGGGGGCTCGGTACTGGCACGGAGCCCGACACGGCATTGGTGGCCACGTCGATGAACGACAGCTGATTGGTTCCGAAGCCGGCGACCAGGACGGTCTTGGCGTCGGGAGTCAGGGCCAGGCCGTGCGGGGTCGTGCCGACCTCGATGTTGGCCTTGACCGCGTCAGTCGTGGTGTCGATGACGCTGACCGTGGATGCGCCGTCGCTACTGACGTAGACGACTCGGCCGTCGGGGGTGATGACCATGCCGTGTGGTCCGACGGGAACCGGGATGGTCTTGATGACATGCTTCGTGCCGGTGTCGAGCACGGCCACCGCGTTGTCCTTGAACAACCCGACGTACGCCTTGACGGGTGCGATGGAGGCGGCGCTCTGGGCGGCGGCCGGTCGGCCGGCTGCTTTGGTGGTGCTCCCGTTCGAGCAGGCTGCCGCGACCACCGCGGTCACCGCCGCCAGCGCAACAAGCACGAGTGAGGAGCGACGGGCCGGGTGCGGAGCGCGTTTGGTGTTCGATCCCGAAATCATGCGTGGGAGGCCTCTCTCGCATCGTTGTCGTGTGTGTGTCGCGGAGAGATAGGCCTGCCGGTTACACCGGCTCGTTCAGGTCGCCGTCACACCTCTCGTGGGAGGAAGGCCTCGACCTGGCCTTCGCGGCTGCGCACCTGGATCTTGGGCAGCGCGGCCGGCCGCGTCGCGAGCTGGCTGAACATCAGCTCGCCGTCGACGCCGAACGCCGTGCGGTGGCACGGGCAGTCGAGCCGCCCGGCCGCCTGGTTGAGTTGCAGCAGGCAGCCCTGGTGGGTGCAGGCGCCCGACACCGCCGAAAGCGTCCCGTCGCGCTCGGTCACAAACCCCACGGTCGACGCGGTCGCGAACCGCTTGACTTGCCCGCCGGCCACGTCGCCGGCGCTCGCCACCGGCACCCATTGGCCGCTCTCCGGAACGATCTCGCCGGTTGCTGCCGGACTGGGCCGCGAGTTGGAGTTGAGGTTGCTCTCGACGACGGCGCCGACCACGCCCGCCGCGACCGCCCCGGCCGCCCCGGCCAGAACCGCTCGGCGTGGGAAACGCGACGGCGACATGTCAGCCGCTTCCGACGAGGCGGCCGCGAGGCGGCGCCGCAGGCCGGTCACGAACTCCTCCTCCGGCTGGTCGGCGCCGGGGCGGGCGGCGCGCAACTCGATCGCGGCCCGCAAGGCCTCTACCTCGTCGGGCTCGAGCCGGCCCGACGGCAGCGGATCGCCGGCGAGCAGCGCCTCCACCATGCGGTCGAGGTCCCGGCGTCGATTTCTCATGACCCCTCCACCGGAGCCTGGGCAGCCAGACGCAGGGCGCGGTGCTGGAGGACCTTGGCGTTCCCGACCGTCACATCCATCTCCCTGGCCGCTTCCTTGAGCGACATGGCGCGCAAGAACCGCAACTCCAGGATCTGGCGGTAGCGCTCGGGAAGCGAGCCGAGCACACGCCGGGCGCGCTCGGGGGCCTGGCTGGGCCGGTCCGGCTGGTCGAGCCCGGGCAGCTCGGCATCGGGGTCGATCGTGGTGACCTCGACACCGAGGCGGCGCCGCCAGTAGCCCGCCAGAACCGTTCGGGCCGTCGCGAAGAGATACGCCCGCACCTCACCGCGGGACGCGGAAAGGCGCAGCGGGCCGAGGGCGGCCACGAACACCTCAGCGGTGAGATCCTCCGAGTCAGAACGGTTGCCGACCTTGGAGTACATCAGCCGGTAGATGCGGGTGACGTTGTCGAGATAGATCGCGTCCCAGTCGGCATAGACGTCTTCGCCCACCACCCGCAATCGTGGCTGGCCGCGCTGAGCAGCGTCGGTCGCCTCCGGCGCGGGGCGGTTGCGCGGGTCGTCGTTCACCACCGGCTCATTCTCCCTGGTCGCGTGCTCACCTTAGGGATAGGCGGGCGGGTTACACCGGCACGGTCTGTAACCTCGACCGTATCTCGGGGTGAGACAGCCATGGCCATCCCGCTCGCCGACCGCCATTCGACAGCCTGCCGGCCCGACCCCCGTTTCATCGCCGATCTTCGCCAGCTACTCGTGACCGCGACCCGTCCCGCCAGCGTGGTCGCGGGTGAAGGTCGGAGGCCGCGCCCCCCCGATTCCCCGGTCGCCCGGGGGCCGGCGCTGGCGGTCTCGGTGGTCGGCGCCGGCCCGCCGGTCGTCCTGCTCCACGGCCTGGCCGGCTCGCACCGCTTCTGGCATCCCGTCGCGAGAGGACTGGCGTCGCGCTACCGCGTGATCGCTCCGGACCTCCTCGGGTTCGGCGCGTCGCCCCGCCCTCCCGGCGGCTACGGTCCCGACGACCACGTCGCTGCAGTCGCTGAGTGTGCCCTGCGGGCCGGACTATCGGGCCCCGCCCTCGTCGCCGGCCACCGCGCCGGCGCCGTCATCGCACTGCGGTTGGCTATGCTCCGCCCCGACCTCGTCGGCGCCGTGGCCTGTTTCGGCCCGCCCATCTACCGGACCATGGCCGAAGGTCGCCGCCGGTTGCGCCGGATCGGGCTTCTGGCGCGACTCGCGGGCGTCGACAGCCGGCTCGCCGAAGCCGCCTGCCAGTTCGCCTGCCAACGCCACACCGCCGCCGCCGCCCGAGTGTTCTCCGCCGTGCGTCGCGACTTGCCGCCAGAAGTAGCCGCCGACGCCGTCCACCATTCCTGGGCCTCCTACTCCGAGACCCTCAACAAGGTGGTGCTTGCCGCCGAATCCGATTCCTGGCTCGCTTCGATCGACGTGCCCGTCCTCCTGATCGCCGGCCGACGAGACCGGGTCGTCGACATCGGTCACCTGGCCGAGTTGGAACGGATGCATCCGCACGTATCGCTCGAGGTGTGGAGTAGAGCCGGCCATGCGATCCCGCTCACCCATCCGCGGGCCTGCGCCGCCGCCGTGGTCTATGCGAGCACTGGATCATCTCGATCGCACGACGCGTGAAGCGATCCGACGGCCACCTTTCGGCGACTGACCCGCGACCGCTACATCCCGTTTCGAAGGTCGGCGTGTCGCCCCGATGTCGATGACGAAGGTGCCGTCACTTGGGTGCGGCCCGCCTTCGGCTCAGCGGAGCCAGCCGACGACATCGACGATGACATGGCTGGAACCGGTCAAGTTGAAGATGCTGACTCGCCCGTTGGCTCCGAGAGGAGTCATGACGAGGTTGGGCACGGTCTGACCAGCAAGGAAGTTCAGGTTCGATGCCAGCGGCGTCGGTGTCCCTGTCGGATACACCGTGAGGTAGCCCCCTGCAGTTGGTTGCGTCACGGTGACGTTGGCGACCACGGCCCTGGCATCAACCGGCACGCCCGCGACACCACCGACGCCCAGGTCAAGGCTGGCTCCGCTGCCGAGCGCCACCCCCTCCCTCGTGTCGAGTATCCGGGTGGGGACCATCGTGGTCAATCGCGTGCCGTCACCGGTCCCGTCCGTGCCGTACCAGCCCACGATGTCCACCACGAGATCGGTAACCCCTTGCGAGTTGAAGAAACCGACGAACCCGTCCGCGGCCACCTTGGTGACCACCAGGTTGGCCACGGTCTGGCCCGGCCCGAAGTTGAGATTGGACGCGAGCGGAGGCGGCGTGTCGCCCGGCCATACGGTGAGGTAACCCGGTGAGGTGGGCTGGGTCACGGTGACGTTCATGGCCACCGCCGTCACGCCGGTCGTGGGTAAGGATCCTGCGCCTGTGATGCTCAGGTCGCCGGTCTCACCGGGTCCGAGCGGGCCGGCAGGATCGTCGCGCGTGTCGAGGACGCGGAACGGCGCAACGGGATGGAAGCCGCTTCCTCGCGCGGCGAAAGCATCGCCGTACCAGCCGACCATGTCGACCACGAGATGCACGGTACCGAGGTGGTTGTAGATGCTGAGGCGACCGCTGGGATCGACCTTCACCGTCACGAGGTTGGCCACGGTCTGACCCGCGACGAAGTTCACGTTCGAGGCGGTCGGACGCGCCGCGTCTCCGGGGTACACGGTGAGGAAGCTGGCCGAACTCGGCTCGGTCACCGTCACGTTGATCACCGCCGCCGAGAGGTGGCGAGGCCATCCAATGACACCCGGGCCACCGGCAACGAGGTCGAGCGTCTGGTCCTCTCCCAAGGGCGCGCCCGAGCGGGTGTCGAGGAGCCGGAAGGGTGGCATGGGATGGTAGAGACCGGCGACGTCGTCCACCGCGAGCAGACCGGTCCCCATCCCGATACAGCCCCTTGCGTCGTTGACGATCACGGGACGTGCACCGATCGACGCGGCGGGATCCACCGACGCGTGCACGAGAAGGCCTGTGTCGCTCTGGCTCACGATTGGGCCCACCTGAACGCCGGGGCCGAGCGCCACGCTCGTCACCGGACCGAAGCCCTCGCCCGAGATCCTGACGTCGACGCTCGCAGTCCCCGGCGGCAGCGTGGGCGGATCCACCGCGTTGACGCGGGGGAAGTCGCCGACGGGGCGAAAGAAGACGTCCCAAGACTGGTTTGTGTCGCCGGGCACGAGGTTGTAGGCCGATGACGTGAAGACGAGGGCACGGCCATCCGCGCTGATCGTCGGTTGGTCGACGTAGCCGTTGGCGAGCTGCGAGTTTCGGGCGATCACCCACACCGACCCGGTCTCCAGATCCTTGACGACCGCGTCCTGAAGGGTGGCGTTGACGACAGGGACGTAGGCGACGAAGCGGCCGTCATCGGTCATCGACGACCCGGACCCCGACGCGGAACCGACGATGATGGACGTGCCGGTCGAACGGTCGGCGCGAACGAGGTCCCGAATCGTGGATCCCCTGAACAGCAGGTACCTTCCGTCCGCACTGATGCCTTCGGCAAACGTGCCCCACGCGGTCCCCGGAACGACGCTGGTGGTGCCCAGCAGGAGATCACGGACGAACAGCCCTCCGTTTGGCGTGGTCGTCCCCGCGACCAGGTTGGTGGCGCGCGAGGTGAACACGACGTAGCGGCCGTTGGCGGAGAACCGGCCGAACCAGCTGTAGCCGTTACCTGGGATGCCCTCCGGGGTCGCGCTCACGAGCGTGGTCGTCCCCGTCCGTCGATCGCGCAGGAAGACGTCGGAGCCGCCATTCGTGTCGCCCGGAGCGAGGTTGTCGGCCAAAGATGTGAAGGTCACGTAGCGACCGTCCAGGCTCACCGCCGGCAGCTTGCTTTCCCCGTTCCCCTGGATTCCCCCCGTGCCCACGCTCACCCGGGTGGTGTTTCCGGTTACCGTGTTGTGGACGAAGATGTCAACGACTCCGTTGGTGTCGCCCGGGACCACGTCTGTGGCCGACGTCGCGAACGCCACGATGCTGCCGTCGCCATCGAGGGCAGGGTTGTCGTAGAGGGAGGCGCCAACCGGCGAGCCGTCGGAGCGGACGTCGACTCGCTCGATCGCGCCGGACGCGACATCACGCGACAACAGCGCAAAGCCATTGGACCGGTACGCGAGATGGCTGAAGTCGTGGCTGGCGAAAACCTGAAATGCGCCCCCCGGCAGCTCCGTGCCGTCAGGAGCCAGGTCGATACGGCTGAGGCCACACACCGGCGGCGGAGATGATGCCAGCGTGGCGGCGACAGCGCCGTCGACAGTGGAGGCAGGAGTCATCGCAGTGAGGTGGAGGAGCAGACCCGCTGCCGCGACGACCGACCGACGACCGCGAACAATGATCATCGGGACGATCACCCCCCTGCAACACCCAGAGTGTAGAGCGTTGCCGTGGGCTGACGCCTTGTCGCCGCGCTTGTCAGAGCGCCTTCGGCCCGAGAGCGGTTGTTGTGTGAGCCGATGAATCACCCCACGCCGAGGACGCGCCCCCTTTTACCCGGCAGCTCCGATCGGCACGGCGACGCGGCGCTTGCTTGTCTCCGATAAGGCGCCGTGTCGACTAGCGCGGAGCGGCTGCAGTCGGGAGGAATCTCGCCTTCGTGACGGTCGCACTTGCGCCGGAGGACCGATGAGTCTTGACGGGGGCGGGCGTCTGATCGGGTATGGCTGAGGTGTTCGCGACCGGAGTTCAGATGGGCGAGTCCCCGCGGTGGCACGACGGCCGGTTCTGGATGTGCGATTGGATGGCCGGTGAGGTGCTGGTATTCGACACCGACGGGAGCTGCGACGTTGTGGCGCGGGTGGAGGGGATGCCGTTCTCGATCGACTGGCTCCCCGACGGTCGGCTCGTCGTTACCACCCCGCGAGGGTTGGTGGCAGGGCCGGACCTTGAGCCGTATGGCGCGAGCGGGCAGCCCTTCAACGAGATCGTGGTGGATGTCGCTGGCCGGGCGTGGGTGAACATGCCCGGCTCGATGCCGTGGGAGGAGCCCAAGCCGGGAATCCTGACCGTCGTGCTGCCCGACGGGAGCAGCCGCCAGGTCGCCGACGACGTGTGGTTCCCCAACGGGATGGTCGTTCTTGGCGAGGACACGCTGGTGCTCGCCGAGTCGCACGCGGACCGGCTGACCGCTTGGACCATCACGGACTCGGGTGAGCTGGTGGACCGGCGTGTTTGGGCCGACCTCGGACCGGGTTCGGCTCCGGACGGCATTTGCGCCGACGCCGAAGGGGCGATCTGGTACGCGAGCGTTCCCGGACAGCGCTGCACCCGAGTCGCCGAAGGCGGCAAGGCTCTCGACACCGTGATGGCCGACCGCGGCTGCTTCTCGTGCATGCTCGGCGGCGACGACGGCCGCACGCTGCACATCGTCGCCAACCGCTACGACGATGGCGCCGCCTCGGACGGCGTCGTCCTAGTCCACCCGGTCGCCGTACCGCATGCCGGGCGACCCTGAGAATGCTCGGTCAGCGGCCAGATGCCACACATCGCCCGCCGGCTCGGCGTCGGCGTCCGCCGACACAAATTGCGGAGTGGAGTTCGGCAGCTGACATCCGCGACCGAGTAGCGGCCGGAACCATCTCGGTCTCCTACCGCCTCTGGTGGAGACCAAAGGTCAAGGTCGGAGGCGTGTACCGAAGCGGTTCCGTTTCCTCTACCGCGTGGAGTTCCACGTCGTGAGGCATAGGAGAACAACCGCAGGTGACCCCGATCGCCGGGTCGCACGTTTCGAATCCTGTCGTCCGCTCCAAGCGCGGTGACCGACGAACGCCGTTTGGCGTCGGATCCCCGTGTGAACGCGGCGGGGAGGCGAGATCACCCCTTGGCGAGCTCGTCATGGAGTGCGTACGCGGCGGGTTTGGGAACCAGGTTCGCGTCGAAAGGCAGCGCTTCGCCGAATGGCGGGAAGGTGGATGGGATCCATGAGTAGCG
>Ga0066709_100000262_pt1 | contig 25164 bp, 32 predicted proteins | sample GraSoiAngelo_158_FD_79665 | JGI IMG/M metagenome (GOLD analysis project Ga0066709, IMG submission 79665) | Grasslands soil microbial communities from the Angelo Coastal Reserve, California, USA - 14_1009_16_30cm | ecosystem: Environmental > Terrestrial > Soil > Grasslands | place: USA...
AATCGTCTACCAACCCCGGTACCGGTTGGTGATCGGCATCCTCCGATCCTTCCCCAAGGCTCGAGGGGTGATTTTGACACCTGGAGGAGACTGGCGGCGCTTATACTCACTGCGATCCACCAGAGACAGGACTCGCTCCACCGTGACCCGGTCGAAGCCGAGCCTGGCCAGATCGCCGACACCCTGATCCTCTTCGACGTAGCCTTTGATAATAGGGTCCAAGATCTCATAGGGCGGCAGAGAATCCTGGTCCGTCTGATTGTGACGTAGTTCGGCTGTCGGCGGCCGGACAAAGACGCGTTTCGGGATGACGGGGTCCGGACCGCGTGCATTGCGCCATCTGGCCAGTTCATAGACTAACGTCTTGGGAACATCCTTGAGGGTGGCAAAGCCACCGGCCATATCGCCGTAGAGCGTGGCATACCCGACGCTCATTTCGCTCTTGTTGCCGGTGGTGAGCACAAGCCATCCATACTTGTTCGACAACGCCATCAGCACCGTGCCACGAATTCTTGACTGTAAATTTTCCTCCGTTACATCCGGACGCCGTCTTTTGAAGACAGGAGCGAGAACGGATCGAAAAGCCTCAAACATGGGAGTGATCGGGACCACATGATGGCGGATACCGAGACTGACCGCACACGACTCGGCATCTTCGCGTGAGTCTTCGGAAGAATAGACTGAGGGCAGGTAGACGCTCACGACGTTGGATGAACCCAGGGCATCGGCGGCCAGCACCGCAGTGAGTGCTGAGTCGATGCCACCACTGAGACCCAACACGACCGTCTTGAAGCCGTTCTTCCCTGCATAGTCCCGGATGCCGAGCGCCAGCGCTCGATAGACTTCTTCCAGAGGCGAGGGCAATGCAGGGAGGCCACCATGAATCAATGATCGGACACGGCGGCGATGCCGAGCTGACACGACCACGCGCTCCACAGAAGCCCCCTTCCGCTCAAGCATCCGGTGCTTTCTCCGTCGCTGAGGATCATGCATCCGGGCGCGCGCGACGGCGTCCACATCGACGTCGGCCACAACCAGGTCCTCTTCGAACGCCCGTCCGCGGGCGATCGTCCGTCCGGCCTGATCGATCACAAGACTATTGCCGTCGAAGATCAGTTCATCCTGGCCTCCGACGAGATTGACGTAGGCAATCGGAACAAGATTATCCATGGCGCGCGTCGAGAGCATTTCCTCCCTGACGCGCAACTTCCCTCGCTGGTAGGGAGACGCGCTGATGTTGATGATCGCTTCCGCGTCTCCAACCAAGGCTTGAGTCCGCGTTGGACCCTCCGGATACCAGATATCTTCACAAATATTGACACCCAGCGTGATGCCGTTGAGGACGATGGTCAGACTCTTGCGAGCCGACTGGAAATACCGGTTCTCATCAAACACACCGTAATTGGGAAGACAGGTCTTATGTTGAACGGCCACGACCCGCTTATTGCAGATAAAGGCGGCGGCGTTATAGAGATCTACCTTCCGATCCACAAAGCCCACCACGGCGGCAATCCCCCGAACCTTTGCGGTGAGCTGATCGAGGATCCTGATGTTGTCGGTAATAAAAGAGGGCCGCAGCAGCAGATCTTCCGGAGGGTACCCGGTCAATGTCAGCTCAGGAAAGACCACGAGATCCGCCTTCGCCTCTTGCGCCGCTTCCATTGCATAAAGGACTAGGCGGGCATTGCCGTCCAGATCTCCGACCGTGGTATTGATTTGCGCCAACGCGAGCCGCAGCATCCGCATCCGTGATCCTCTTTAAAAGAAAACGTCCTCAGACCCTCAGGGAAGAGTCGGAGGACGACATCGTCCAAACACAAACGGCGCCTTTCCTTATTGAATCCGGCAACCGGATCAGCAAGGAAAGACGCCGTCGTCAGTCGCAGCACCACACTGTGCTACGGCGGGACTTTTACCAGAGGACTCCTAGGGTGTCAAGGCTTTTTTTCCCCTATTCGCCTATCCAATTCTCCGGCAAGGAGAATCGCCTCGGCAATGTCCCTCATTGAACGGCGGGTGTCCATGCTCTGCCGTTGCATCAGACGGAAGGCCTCTTCTTCAGAAATCCGCTTGCTCTGCATCAGCACGCCCTTCGCCCGTTCGACGGTCTTGCGGACAGCGAGCGCTTCCTGCATCTCGAAAGACTTCTCCATTAAGCTGGTGTTTTCAATGGCAATCGCCGCCTGATTGGCCACCGACTGAAGGACCTTGCGCTCCTCCTGTGAGAACAAATGCTCGTGGGCCGTATAGCTGTTGATGACTCCGATCGGCTTGTCCTTGACCAACATCGGAACGGACAGGAGAGAGCACAGACCTTCTTTCCGGGCAAGGTCGGAGTACATATAGTCCGGATCCTTCGTCACGTCCAGCACCGCGATCGGTCTGCGTTCCTTGAGAACACGCCCGCTGATACTTTGGCCTACTTTCAAATTCGGCTTGCTTCGATACATCTCACTCAGGCTTTGCGTCGCCGCGATCTTTAGCTCATCTCGTTCCGGGTCCAAAAGCATGATCGAGCACGTCGTCGAGCCCATCATCTGAGCCGTCATGCTCACCAACAGGTGGAGGATTTCATCGAGCAATCGGCCCGAAGTGATGGTGGCGCTGACCTCGGAGAGCGTCTCCACCTGGCGCGCCTTCCTCGTGACTTCGGCATGCAATCGCGCCGTCTCAATCGCCCCACCGACCTGCCGTCCGATGGTGGTCATCAATGCGACCTCGTGCGGGCGATGGCGATGAGGCTGCTTGTGCTGGAGGTTAATGACTCCAATGATATCGTGCTTCACGATGAGGGGAACGGACAGAAATGCCTGGTGCCGATCCTCCGGCAGGTTGTGGAACATCTTAAACCGGGAATCGTCGCTCGCATTGCTGGCGATTGCAACTGTCCGGCCCTGTTGTGCGACCCAACCCGTGATGCCTTCGCCCAGCCCCAACCGGACCCGACCGATGAGTTTCGGATGGGGGTTCAAGGAGGCTTTCAGCACCAGCTCGTCTTTATGCGAATTCAGCAAGTAGACAAGGCAGGAATCAGCCTTCGTCACCTGCACGGCGATGTCCATAATGTCACGGAGGACGCAGTCCAGATCCAGATTGCCGCTGACCGTTTCGGCGATCTGATGAAGGATCTCCGCTTCACGCGTTTTTTCCCGCAGCAATCGGCGAAGCGTCGTGTCGGACGCCTCTTCGGTTCGCTTCATGGACGTGACACCCGACCATCCCGGTCGGCGCGCGGCGACGCCGTCCTCAGAGCCATCAGGATGTCCGGCTCGCTCACGGGCTGCACCACGACCTTGCCAATCGCAGTGGGCAACACGAAATGAATGTGCTTGTCCGACACTTTCTTGTCCTGTCGCATCGCGCGAAGGACGGCCGCCGGGCGGTATGGCGGGCGCTCGACAGGAAGCCCTGCGCACGACACCAACGCTCGAATCCGATTTTCCACATCAATCTCGGCCAATCCTAGACACCGCGCCAGACCAGCTGCCCAAACCATGCCAATCGCCACAGCCTCACCATGTTGGTAGCGGCGATACCCGCTGAGGGTCTCCACAGCATGGCCCAAGGTGTGCCCGAAATTAAGGATCCGACGGCGGTCCCCTTCGCGCTCGTCCTCCGCGACAACCTCCGCTTTAGTCCGGCAACAGCACGTGAGGATTTTTCGAAGGACCGGAGGATCCAACCCCATCGCTTTCTCCATGTGAGCTTCAAGAAACTCGAAAAAGCCTTCGCTGCCTATCACCCCATACTTGATGACTTCAGCCATTCCAGCCCGGTAATCACGCGCGGGAAGGGTGCAAAGCGCCGCCGGATCGACGAGAACGAGTTTTGGCTGATAAAAGGCTCCGATCAGGTTCTTCCCCTTGCGGTGGTTCACCCCTGTCTTCCCCCCAATGCTCGAATCAACCTGAGCGACCAGCGTGGTGGGTACTTGCGCGAGAGGAATACCTCTGAGGTACGCAGAGGCAACAAACCCGCCGAGATCCCCTATGACCCCGCCACCAAGCGCCACGAGCCAAGTCGATCGCTCGCATCGCCTCTTGACCAATTCATCCAAGACGGCACTAAACCACTTCAACGATTTGGCCTGCTCGTTGTCCGGCACGATCAGCGTAACGGTCTTGAAGCCTGCCCGACACAGACTGCGCTTCACCCGGGTGCCATATAGCCGGCGGACTGTGGAATTCGTCAGCACTACCGCGGATTGGCCGGCATGGAACGCAGCAAGCCGATCGCCCACGCCATCGAGCAGGCCATCTTGAATGAGAATGTCGTAGGCGCGATCAGAGAGGGCGACCGGGATGCGCGACACCTCGCCTTCAGTCGGAACTTCAATGTGACGTTGCACGGTCATGGTTGGAGAATCAGGAGGCGCGGTGTGCATCGTTCCACGGATCAAAACTGTCGGACGTATTCCTGATAGGAGTCGTAATTCCGGCGCATCTCCTTCATATTGTCCCCACCGAACTTTTCGAGCATCGCGGCAGCCATCTCGTATGCTACGACGGCCTCCCCTACCACTCCAGCCGCCGGCACCGTGCAGATATCCGACCGTTCAATGGTCGCTTCGACAGGCGCCTTCGTCTCGATGTCCACGCTTTTCTTCGGGTTATAAAGAGTCGAGATGGGTTTCATGGCTGTCCGCAGTACAATGGGCTGTCCGTTGGTGATGCCACCCTCCAGACCCCCAGCGTTATTTGAGCCCCGGATAAAGCCCTTCGCGGGCTCATAAAAAATGTCGTCATGCACCTCGGACCCGAACCTGCGCGCCGCCTCAAATCCCATGCCGACCTCAACGCCCTTCATCGCCTGGATACTCATTAACGCCATGGCTAGACGGCCCGTCAGACGGCGGTCCCATTGCGCATAGCTACCGAGACCAAACGGCGGACTCGTGACGACGACCTCGAAGATGCCGCCAAGCGTGTCACCCTTGTGCTTGGCTTCCCTGATACGTTCGACCATGTGAGTCGACGAGGTTTCATCGGGGCAGCGAACGTCCGAGGCTTCCGCCTTCAGAAACAGCTCTTCCACGGTCACCTTCTCCCCAATGCTGGCCTTTACGCCGCCGATCTCGACCGTGTAGCTATAGACGTGCATGCCAAATTCGGCAAGGAGACGTTTTGCGATGCCCCCGACGGCGACACGAATGGCAGTCTCGCGGGCACTTGCCTTTTCGAGAACGTTTCTGATGTCGCGATGATCGTACTTGATAGCCCCGACGAGATCGGCATGACCAGGGCGGGGGCACGTGACCACCTTCTCGGTGGCTGGCGGACCTGGCTCGGCCGCCATAATCTCCTTCCAGTTTTCCCAGTCCTTATTCGCAATCTTCAGCGTGATGGGATTGCCGAGGGTCAGACCTTTGCGAACACCGGAGAGGAATTCCACCCGGTCCTGCTCGATCCGCATACGACCCCCCCTGCCATAGCCCTTCTGTCGCCGGGCGAGGTCATGGTCGATGTCAGCTGCCGTCAGAGGAAGGCCGGAGGGAACTCCTTCGAGGATGGCCATGAGGCTTTTGCCATGGGATTCACCGCCGGTGAGATAGCGCAGCATAGAGAGCCATCATAAAGCACCCGTGTCAGTCCTTCAAGATCGTCGGGGTCACGAAAATGAGCAGTTCCGTGGTGGTATTTGTGACCCCCTCGTTTTTAAACAGCCATCCCAGTACCGGAATTCGGTTGAACCAGGGAATGCCTTGCGTGGTGTCCGTTTTCTGCTCTTCGAAAATACCACCGAGCACGGTCGTCTCTCCATCACGCAAGAGAATTTCCGTGGTGGCTTCCTTCTTGTCTATCGTAGGACCCGCCGACGACACACTGGCCCCGATGGAGTTCTTGGTGGTCTTGATTTCTAGCCGCACAGTATTATCATTGACGATGATGTGAGGGGTCACGTTTAAGGTCAGCGTCGCATCGACAAACGTGGTTTGTGTACCTTGGAGGGACGTGGTTTGGAACGGGACCTGGCTGCCCTGTTCGATCTTCGCCGGTTTGTTGTCGAGAGTAATAATCTTCGGCGCAGATACGGTTTTGCTCAAGCCCAATGACTCTCCGGCGGACAGCCGAAGGTCCAATGTTCCGGTAGTGCCGAAGAATTTACCAATGGTCAGCCCGATGGCGCTTGTCGGCACCGCAGCTGCTGCGGTCGCAGGAAGATTCACCAGCCAGGTTTGCTCTCCGGGCGCCGTGGCATTACCAAACGTGGCGCCGGATCCCGCCGGAAACGTCCCCAGCGTAGTGCCAACGGTTGACTTGCCTCCCTGGGACAGCACTGGCGTAATGAGCCAGTTGACGCCCAGGCCTCTCGCGAAGCCCCGACTGGCTTGGACGATTCTCGCTTCGATTTGAACTTGAGAGGTTCGTTGGTCCAGATCGCGAACGATTTTGGCCACCTTGGTGACATTCGACTCGATGTCTCGTACGATCATGGAATTGGTGCGCGCATCCGTCTTAATTTCTCCACGGGGACTCAAATTGCTCTTGGCGACATCGAGGACTTTCGAAGCATCCGCATAGTTCAGATAGACAATGCGTGTCACCATGGGCTCCGCCTTCACCATGGCATCTTTGGTCTTCGCCGCTTCGTCTTCGAGCTTGGTGATGTTTTGCAGCGTGTCTACCCAAATAAGGTTCCCCTCGCGCACCTGACCAAGTTGGTTCAGCTTGAGAATGAGATCGAGAGCCTGATCCCAGGGAACACTCAGCAACTTCAGGCTGATCTTGCCCTTGACCGCCTCTCCAACGATCATGTTGTGCCCGCTCACGTCGGCAATCAGTCTCAACACGCTGGTGATGTCAGCGTCTTGGAAATCGAGTGAAATCCGCCGTCCGGTGAATCGTTCTGTTCCCGGCACCGCACTCGAAGGGGCTGTGAGCCGGCCTCCCGTTGCCGGGCCAACTGGAGGAGTGGGAACGTTGGGAGTGGTCGTGACGGGTTGGAGACTCTCGCTCACCGGTTTCTCCTGCACCAGCGGACTGAGAGATTCCTGTACCTTTGGCGTCACGGCCGGGTCCGTCAGCGTAATTCGGAGGTTTGATCCGGTCTTTTCGACGGTGTACGGGACCGCCCTCGAGAGGTCAAAGACGAGGCGGACTTTTTGCTGGGGTTGAACGTGGGATCCAATGCGGATTTGTTTGATCAAAGGATGCCCAACCAGCATCGTATTCCGCTTCGTGCCATTGAGAACGTCCGCCAGATCCACGACGATCCTATTTCCTTCGAGCCTCATGACCTGGTACGACAAGTCGCCATCGCCTCTGATGACAACCGAAACGGATCCGCTCTGGCGTTGGATTTCGATGTCTGTGAGGGTCTTTGCGGATGGCGCTTCTCTGCGTCCTTCGGATTCAATGGGAGCTGGAGGAACGAGCGGTGTCGAGTCCTTCTCCATCGCAACAGTGAGATTCGGCTTCGTCTCCACAGGGGATGCGGCAGGCACGGCCATGTCGCTCTCGGGTTCTTTGTTCGTATTCATCTCTGTTGAGGCGCAGCCAGAGCCGATGGCTAGGACGCCTGCGCTCAACAATGTCAGCAATGTTTGAGACGCCGCGTTTTTCATTCGTTCACCTCTTTCAACCGCTGCAGGAGCTCGACCTCACGGGTCGTCTTTTTCCCATTCACGTCTATGCTCGGCTCGGAAATAATAATCCGCTTTTCCGTGATGGATTTGATCACCCCGTTATTCGTGCCCATTAACGTCCCATCTCTCACGGTATATCCCTTTCCATCCGGCGTCTGAATCAGTGCATAGTAGCCATACCCACCCGAGATTATTCCCACAAGCTTCATGTCTGTGATCTCGACCCGCTGAAGAGGTGGCAAGTCGCGCCGGGACTGATCCACCTTGATTAGCTTGATCATTGATTGAAATGGGTCACGCCTGCTCTTAGGATCGTAGGAATATTCCTCGGCGGGCGGCGGTTCCTCTTTTGTTGCGGGCGCGACCTGCGCGCTTATTGTGCTATTGTCGTTTGCCACAGGCGTGGCCGAGGCCGAAGTTCCAGCCAGACTAGATGATGGCTTGACCGACTGCACCCCGGGAAGGATCACCGCCGTGCCGGTTGAGGCACTGGACTCAGCCGTCGCGGTTTGCGCCGAAGGTGTCGTGGATGTTCCCTCCATGGATGCGACCGGCATGGGTACTTGTGGATTCGCGGTTGCCGGTGGAACGTTTGTGGACGTTCCGGCAGGTTTCGCTGTCGATGTAGCTGGTGTCGATTTCAGCGGCGGCGGAGCGGAGTCATCCTTCTTGAAAAACGACATGGCCAGTAACACCTCGGACCCGGCAGGTTCTGAGGAGGCGGCCACAGGGTGAAAAAGCAGACACACTGCAAACAGCCCTGCAAGGCCGTAGCTATTCAAGGTACTGTGAATCTTCATGGGGGAATGACCCATCATTTATTTCTTCGCTGGCGCAGAGGATGCCGCATCGGCCTTCGCCTTCTCGGCTGCTGCCGCCTGTGCGAGCATCGCCTCAGAAGGGGATGCAAACGCCGTTAATTCGAATGAAGTCTGGATGGATATATTACCCCGCTCGGTCTTACCGTTGCCCATCTTGATTTTCGACACGTTGATGATACGAGGCAGCTTGCCGATACGGTCAAAAAACAGGGCCAAGGTATGGTACCCACCACTCATCTCCACCGACACGGGAAGCCTGACAAAGAGTTTGGAAGAATCCTCGGCCCGGGTCCCCGGCTTCCAGAGTTTGAAGTTAAGCCCGATGCGTTGCCCTAAATCAGAAATTTGCTTGAGCAGCATTGCCACTTCCTCCTCCGGAGGCAGCTGCTCCTGATTCTTGGCCAGCTGCTGCTGCAACTGGGCGTGCACTCGTTTCAACTCATCTAGGTGCGCGACTTTCGCCCGGTTGGTCTTGATCTCCTCATCCATTTTGCCAATCTCGACCCGCAGGACGCCGAGATCCTCTTGGTACGGGCTCTCGACGAGGAAATAGAACAGGGCGGCAATAGCAACAACCACGAGGCCCATCAAGGCCAGCTTCTGAGCCATGGGGATCGCCTTGAAGGTCGCCATGTCCAGAAGCTTCAGTGTCATGACATCCCCTTCATCGTCACTTTTAATTTGAACTGATAGACGGGAATGCTGTCTTCGGTGGTCTGCCGGCTTTCATCCAACAGCACAGATACGAAATAATTCGTCCGCTGAAGGTTCTTCACGAATTCCACTACGTCATCATTGGACAGCGCTCTGCCATCCAAAGTGATCTGTGCACCCATCTGATCCAATCCGGTCAGCCAAACTTTGTACGGATCGAGGCTTTGGCTGACGTAATCAAGGAGTCTGACAGGACCACCCTGATTTTTTCGGAGCTGTTCAATGATCCGATTCTTATCTTCTAAAAGTTTTTTCTTCTTTTCATAGTCGTCTACCTCAGCGACTTTCTTCTTCAGGGACGCCAGCTCCACAGTCTTGGCCTCTTTCTTCGCGGTTTGCTGTGCGATTTCTTCGGTGAGCATTAACCACCGATAGCCACAGGCTCCGAGCACAACGATCAGCACGGCCACCCCAAGAAGGATCTGAATGCGAGCTTCATCCCCGGGGGTTGATTTCTTTGTCCGAGTGACGGGCAAGAGATTGATTTTAATCAACGGTCGCTCTCCCGTCTCAGCGCTAGTCCGACAACTACCGCTGCGGCAGGCGCAACTTCGGCAAGCGCTTCAGGGCCCATCTTCAAAGCTGTGACGTCAAGGGATTTAAAAGGGTCTGCGACGGTCGTGTCGATCCCAAGCTGTTCGGCGATGCGCCCAGGAAGCGTTTTGACGTTCGCACATCCACCGCACAAAACAATCCTGGAAAGATCTTCATATGAAGACGTCGTCCTGAAGTAATCGAATGACCGCCCGATTTCCGTCGCGATTTCTAGATCTACGGCTGCGATCACTGCATCCAATGCCGCATTCTTCGCCGTCGAATGGCCTTTCTTTGCCGTCTCGGCATCTTCATACGTCATGCCAAGATCTTGCATGATCCGCTCGGAGTAGCGGTTGCCGCCGATCGTGATGTCCCGGGTGAATGCCGAGACACCGCCTTTGAGGATATTGATATTCATGACACTCGCACCAACGTTTACAAGGGCGGTCAACTCGTTAGGCAATGTTTCATAATTCACGCAGTACATGTTTTCGATCGCGAATGCATCGACATCCACGACTTTGGGAACCAATCCCGCTTCTCGCACGGCATTGGCATAGTCGTTCAACTTATCCTTCTTGGTCGCCACGAGGAGTACGGACATTACTGGTTGCCCTTCAGCAGAGCCTTCCTCGGTGCTTAAAATATGGAAGTCGAGATAGACGTCGTTGATGTCAAACGGAATGTATTGTTCGGCCTCAAATTTGATCTGGCGTTCTAAGTCCTGTTCGGGCATAGGCGGTAAGGTGATCTTTTTGACGATGACCGACGTACCTGAAATGGACAGTGCGACTTCCTTTTGTTTGAGTTTTTGGTCGGCGGCGATCGCCTTGATGGCCGAGACGACTTCGAGGCCATCCATAATCGCCCCGTCCACGATCGTTTCCGTCGGCAAGGCCTTGTTTGCGAATCGTTCGACGAAGTACTTCCCTTTGGACTCCTGCAACTGGAGAACCTTGATGGACCCGGAACCGATGTCCAGTCCGACGAGATTGCCTTTGGAGCCAAAGAACACGTTTGCTTCCCTCGAGGTTTAGTTTGAAGTACGCCGACGAATCAGGCTCTTGATTTCCTCAATATTCGCGGTTGTATATAGTCGCCAGTTGCGCCAATCCCGCGATGGCAAGGAAATTAGCCCTTCGCGTTCCCAGCGATACAACGTCGCTTTTGAAATATCGAACAGGTGACAGACCTCAATCGTAGAAAAACACCTTGCGGATCGCGTCCGACCAGCGGGCGAGTCCGTCCACGTCTTTTTCTTCAATTCGCCGACTTTCACACCGTCACCAACTCCAGTAGTCCTAAAGCACTAGGTAAGCATACTATAGCACTTAAGTATAATTAGTATAATTTCAATGTCAAGCAATTTTATGCAGGGTCAAATCTGTCGGGATTTGTCGGGAGAATGCGAAAACAGGCGCCCAGAGGCTTACGACCAGTCCGGCTCAGGCGGCGAGAATATCTATGTTTGAAATCAGTACGAACGTTTCCGACGGCTGGCGGATGGAATATTCAGTTCCATACGATACTTAGCTACTGTGCGGCGGGCAAGGACAACATTTTGGGCCTGCAATCGCGCCACAATCTCCTGGTCCTTCAGTGGACGGACCGGGTCTTCCTGGTCGACCATTTTTCGGATCATCTCTCGGACCGCGACTGAGGAAAGTTCGACCAAACCCTCCTGCGAGCGCGGGATGCTCGCATTGAAGAAGTATTTCAATTCGTAAATGCCCCGTGGGCAATGCAGGTATTTATTGGACGTGACACGACTGATCGTGGATTCGTGCATAGACACATCTTCGGCTACGTCACGGAGGATCATGGGACGAAGATACTGCACGCCATGCTCGAAGAATGGCTCCTGAAATTTGACGATGCTCTCCACGACGCGCGCGATCGTCTTGTTCCGCTGTTCGATGCTGCGCATCAACCACTGCGCGGACCGCAACTTCTCATCAAGAAACGCTCTGGTGGTGTCGCTCGGATCACGCTTCCCGACTAGAAAGCGCCGATAGTAGGAGCTGATGCGAAACCGCGGAATACCGTCATCGTTAAGCATGACGATCCAAGCGCCGTCCGACTTCACCACATACACATCAGGAATGATCGCCGAGCTGTCGGAAGAGTAAAAAGGCCGCCCCGGCTTGGGCTCTAGCCCCTCGATAATCTTGGTCGCGTGCACAACCGCCTCGACCGAAGCACCGAGCGCTTTTGCAATGGCCGGATACCGTTTCCGCTCCAGATCAGGAAGATGGTTCACTACCATCGCTTCTACGAGAGAACCACTGAGCCCAAGCTGTTCGATCTGAATGGCCAAGCATTCCTTGAGGTCTCGGGCAGCAACTCCAGAGGGATCAAATCCTTGCACGACCTTCAGCACCTGCGCGGCGCGTGCCGGAGTCATATTATCCGTATTGATCAAACTCGCGAGAGAGACCCGTAAATAGCCGTCTTCATCGATATTCCCGATTATGGCACGTGCAATCTCGAGATCTGTTTTATCCAGCGGAGAAAGAGCCAATTGCCAGAGGAGGTGCTCTTCCAGCGTCGTCCCCTGTGCCATGGTCTGATCAATGGAAGGCATCTCGTCGCGTCCGACCCGCGGCGCCTCCACGTCGCCCCATTTACGATCGTCATCGAAATATTCATCCCAACTCGATGCTGAATCGTCACGCTCGCTGGCCGCCGTATCGCTTCCGGCGGTAGGTTCGGGTTCATCGCCTTTTGTCGGGCCCACCGTGTCATCGCTCGGTCCGGTATCGGTTTCGGCATCTTCGAGTTCCGGGCCGGCCTCTTCGAGCATGGGGTTTTCTTCAAGTTGTTGTGTCAAGGCCTCCTGGAGCTCCAACCGGGATAGTTGCAGCAGCTTGATGGCCTGCTGCAACTGCGGCGTCATCACGAGCTTCTGCGATAAACGGAGCTCTAATCTCGGCTGCATTCGCACTCTCCCTACAGACGAAATCCCTCTCCGAGATACACTTCCCGAGCCCGCTTGCTGTTCACCAAGTCTGCCGGCGACCCCTCCTCAAGAACCTCCCCTTCGTTGATGATATACGCACGGTCGGTGATGGACAAGGTCTGTTGGACGTTATGGTCGGTCATCAAAATTCCGATATTTCTGGTTCTTAAGCGTCGTATGATGTCTTGGATATCGCCGACGGCAATGGGATCAATGCCGGCGAAGGGCTCATCCAGCATCAGAAAGTGCGGCCGCATCACAAGCGCTCTCGCGATTTCAACTCGTCGCCGCTCGCCGCCGGAAAGGGTGAAGGCCTTACTCGTACGAATATGATCGAGACCGAGTTCGACCATTGCTGTCTCCATGCGTTCCTGACGTTCGCTCTCCGTCACATCCAGCAATTCGAGTACCGCCGTCAAATTCTGTTCAACGGTCATCCGCCGAAATACGGAAGATTCTTGGGGCAGATATCCAATACCCCGGCGCGCACGCTGATACATCGGCAGATTCGTGATCGGCTCTCCGCGCAGCAACACGTGACCGCTATCCGGGACCGTCAATCCGACCATCATGTCGAAGACCGTCGTCTTGCCAGCACCATTCGGCCCCAACAAACCGATAATCTCGCCAGGCTTCACCGCCAAACTGACGCCTTTGACGACCTGGCGACTACGATAGGCCTTCGCCAGTGAGCGTGCTTCGAAAGTCAGCGAGTCATCCTCTGGCAGCACCTCGCCATTAAGTTCATTCACTTGGGTGCCGATCCTGCTTCAGTGATCACGACCCGGCTCCCGCCTTCGACAATGCTGCGATCTTCTTTGAGAAACATCGTCATTTTCACCCCGGTGACCCGATATCCTTCCTCCCAGACTTCAGGGTCGCCGGTAAGTATCAATTTGTCATCCCGCTGGTAATAAAAGGCCTTTTTGGATTTGGACTGCTTTCCACCCTGGCGGATGACCACATTGCCGGTCGCTTCGATTAGCGACACGGCACGATTGCCGAACGTTGGCAGGTCCGGAGATCCGGCAGTCCGCGGCGGCATCTTGTCGGGCTTAGTGCCCGGTTGGGCATTGGGTTCAAAGTACATGGTCATCTGATCGGAATTCATCACAAACCCCGTTTTCTTCATAACCACTTTGCCTTCGAAAAAAGCGGTACTCTCCTGATTTTTGAACACGAGCGACTGCGACGTTATGACGATGTTATTGCTGGGGGTTGCGGAGGAGGAATCCAACGGGGGCGCCGCCGAGACCAGCCCTCCCCATAGCAAGACAAAAGCGCTAACGAACCTCCACATGGACATCCCGCCTGACCCTCATCTCTCTATTTGGGAGGAGCGTATCCATGCCTTGCCCCACGATTTCCAACCGAGGACCCGTGATCCTGACGGCGTCATCCGTCCACAGACGATGCTCCTCATTCGCCCATGCAATATGAGGCGTATAGATGGTGAAGCCATCTTGAAGGACGACTGCGAGATCTCCTGAACGCCGGCCGATCACGAAATCCTTGGATGCTGTGTTGATCGTCCCTTCATCGCCCTCGACGGTCATGGAGACGCCATCACGCCCCGTGAGGGTGACGGTTACGTCTGTCAGAACGGCCTTGGCTTCTGTCTCGGACATCCGCGCTTGTTTGGCGTGGATTTTCCAGTCGACTAGACCATCCTTGTTCTGGACAAATGAAAATTCATGTAATCCGGAATCCCCTCCATTCGGCAATACTGCAACAGAAACAGGTGGGACACGACGGGAAGGCCCGGAAGCAACGAACGCGACAATCGTCGTGAGAATGGCGACAATGACGACGAGCAACCCAATCCTTGCCAGCCGCACTCCTGAATAGACGGATTCGGCGTACATGGCGCTGACTATAACATACCGGTTCGTGACATTTCTATGGAACGTACCGCACGATAAGTGCCGAGCAGCAGGCGGGGATCTTTTTGTCAGCGCATCAAAAGGTGGCGGCGGTTGTCTCCTGCGATGTCGACTTGGCTCCCCTGACGCTGGTCCCACGATCCTCCTTGGACTCTGGACTCTTTTTCTTGTCAACTCCGCGAGCTACCAACTCGATAACGACCATTCGCGCGGCATCCCCGATACGCCGCCTGGTTTTGATGAGCCGCGTATAACCGCCCTTTCGTTCTGAAAACCGTCCTGCCAGATCGCTAAACACTTTGGTCACGACGGATTTGGTTCTGACATATGACAATGCTCGGCGCCGCGCGTGAAGATCACCTTGCTTCCCAAGGGTGATGATCCTGTCGGCAATGATCCTGAGTTCCTTGCCTTTCGCTTCGGTGGTCTCAATCCGCTCGTGCTGCAATAATGATGTTACGAGGCTCCGAAACAGCGCCCGACGATGGTGTGTATTCCGCCCGAGCTGGCGGCCGCTTTTTCCATGTCGCATGCGCGGGCTACTCCTCTCGCTTGTCCCCAGAGACACCGTCTGAAATGTGGTCGAGCTTCATGCCGAGGCTCAGTCCCATCTCTGTAAGAATCTCCTTGATCTCGTTAAGTGATTTCTTGCCGAAGTTTTTGGTCCGCAGCATATCGGCTTCCGTCTTCTGCACCAGATCGGCAATCGTTTTGATATTGGCGTTCTTCAAGCAATTTGCGGCCCGGACCGATAATTCAAGTTCATTGACACTTCTGAGCAGGTTTTTGTTGCTTTCCGTAATCGACTCGGACGCCATAGGCCTGCTGATGGTTTCTTCCATGTCTTTGACATTGATAAAGATGTCGAGATGGCCGCGTACGATTAACGCCGCCGCAGAGAGGCTGTCTTCGGGAGAAATGCTCCCATCGGTCCAGATTTCAAGGATCAGTTTGTCGTAGTCGGTCATCCGGCCGACGCGGGCGTTTTCGACAAGGTAGTTGACGCGCGTGACCGGTGAGTATAACGCGTCAACAGGAATCACACCGATTTCCATCTCTTCATCTTTGTTTCGCTCAGCAGGAACATATCCACGCCCTTTTTTCACGATCATCTCCATGTCGAGCATGGCCCCCTTGTCTAGGGTCGCCAGATGGAGATCAGGCGTCAGGAGTTCGATGTCCCCGTCGTGCTCAATGTCGCCTGCTTTGGCGACACCCGGCCCTTTTTTCCGTAAGCGAATCGTTTTTGTCTTGTCGGCGTGAAGCTTGAGCCGGATCTTTTTGACATTCAGGATGATATCCGTGACGTCTTCCGTGATTCCTGGGATCGTCGAGAACTCGTGCAATACGCCTTCGATTTTCACGGAGACGATCGCTGCCCCCGTCAAGGAAGACAACAGCACGCGGCGTAAAGAGTTTCCAACGGTCGTTCCGAATCCACGTTCGAACGGTTCGGCGGTAAACCGACCATATGTCGCCGTCAACGTTTCCTTGTCGACTTCGGCTTTCGTGGGGATCTGAAAATCACGCATCCCCTTCTGCATCGTGGTCTGCATACTCGCTCCCTTTAGCGGCGGTTCATGGATGGCCCCGTTTAGTCGCGCAGATCAACGCGAATAGAGGTCCACCACCAATTGCTCATTGACCGGGACGGCGATCTCTTCCTTGGTCGGTAAGCCCCGAACCGTCCCCTTTACATTCGCTTTGTCGAGATCCAACCAGACCGGCACTCCCCGTCCATCCACCCCTTCGAGTGCAGACGCGATCGGCAGAATAGCCCGACTACGCTCTTTGACCTCAATCACATCGCCCTCACGCACCAGGAAGGACGGCTTATTCACCTTCCGTCCATTGACCTGAAAATGTGCATGATTGATCAACTGACGCGCTTCCGCCCGTGACGCAGCGAAGCCGATGCGGTACACAACATTATCAAGTCGCTGCTCCAGCAATCGAAGCAGGTTTTCCCCCGTGATCCCCTGCTGGCGCTCAGCTTTCGAAAAGATGCCTCGAAACTGCCGTTCAAGAATGCCGTATGTCCGCTTCAGTTTCTGCTTTTCGCGAAGCTGTGTACTGTACTCAGAAGCCCTCGGGCGCGCTTGCCCATGCTGCCCGGGAGGAAACGCCCGCCGTTCCACGGCGCACTTCTCCGTCATGCACCGAGAGCCCTTGAGAAAAAGCTTCACCCCTTCACGACGACACAACCGACAGACGGGACCGCGATATTTAGCCACCGAACTCCTCCCCACCGAACATATTCGAACGCACGCCTTCTCCCTTAGACCCTTCGCCGTTTCGGCGGACGACAGCCGTTATGCGGAATCGGCGTGACATCGCGAATCATATTAATACGCAAGCCGGCGGACTGCAGCGCGCGAATCGCCGATTCGCGACCCGACCCCGGCCCTTTCACATATACGTCAAGTTGCCGCATACCGTATTCCATGGCTTTTTTTGCAGCGACTTCACCGGCGCGCGTAGCAGCAAAAGGGGTGCTCTTTCTTGAGCCCTTGAAGCCTTGGTTGCCCGCGCTCGCCCACACGACGGTGTCCCCACCCATATCCGTGATCGTCACGATCGTGTTGTTAAATGACGCTTGGATATGTGCCACCCCACTCTGCACGACTTTTCGTTCCCGCTTCTTCCCTTTTTTGACGCCCATCGTCGCTCCTTACACCGTCCTAATCGTTTTTCGAGCTTTGCCCATTCCCTTCGGACCTTTTCGAGTCCGGGCATTCGTCTTGGTCCGCTGTCCCCTGACGGGCAGGCCCTTGCGGTGCCGGAGGCCGCGGTACGCTCCAATGTCAATCAATCGCTTGATGTTCATCGACACTTCTTTGCGCAGGTCGCCTTCCACTTTATGCTCCCGCTCGATAATCTCCCGCAGCTTCACGATTTCATCCTCGCGGAGATCTTTGACACGGGTCGTACCGTCCACCCCAGACTTCTTCAAAATCTGACGCACCAGCGCACGGCCGATCCCATAAATATATGTGAGCCCTACGTGGACTTGCTTGTCCCGAGGAAGGTCAACCCCGGCAATTCGTGCCATATCGAAATCTCCAAACCAACAAACGTTTCAATCCAATGCCTTCACGACACTAGGATCCCTTTATCCCTGCCGCTGCTTATGCCTCGGATTCGCACACAGCACGCGGAGGATGCCACGACGGCGAATCACTTTACACTTCGAGCAGATCGGCTTCACTGATGATTTTACCTTCATGGCCTCGCATACCTCTTCATTTGAACCTGTATGTGATACGGCCGCGCGTCAGATCGTAGGGCGATAATTCCACTGTCACCTTATCGCCCGGGAGAATCCGGATGAAATGCATCCGCATTTTCCCTGAGATGTGGGCGAGAATTTTATGACCATTGTCCAACTGTACCCTGAACATCGCGTTCGGTAGCGTCTCCGCAACCGTGCCCTGCACCTCAATGACATCTTCCTTAGGCATGGATGAGGACCATCATAGTTTGGTCAAAATCCTTGGACCGGTCTCCGTCACAACAATCGTATGTTCAAAATGGGCTGACAGACTACCATCTTGCGTGACTGCAGTCCATCCATCCTCAAGGCATCGTGTCTCGGGTTCGCCCATGTTGACCATCGGCTCGATGGCGAGCGCCATGCCCGCTTTCAGACGGGGTCCTTTGCCGGGTTCCCCGTAATTGGGAATTTGCGGCTCCTCATGCAACTTTCGGCCAATGCCATGCCCGACAAATTCGGTGACGATCGAGAACCGCGCCGCTTCCGCGTGCTTTTGCACGGCATGAGATATGTCAGAAATGCGATTGCCGACGACTGCTTTTTCAATGCCCTTGTGCAATGCCTCGTTCGTCACCTGCAAGAGATACCGGACGTCCTCAGAAATCCTTCCTACCGGCACTGTGATGGCCGCATCACCATAGTAACCTTCGACCACGACTCCCAGATCGAGGCCGATGATATCGCCCTCTTTCAACACTCGGCTTGAAGGGATGCCGTGCACGACCGCGTTGTTGACCGAGGTACACAGTGTGTGCTGGTAGACTTTGTCTCGAACGCGGTACCCTTTGAATGCCGGTATCCCGCCGCGCTCAAGAATAAACCCCTCCGCAAACCGGTCCAATTCCTCGGTGGTCACGCCAGGCTTCACCATGCCTCGGAGCGCCTCGAGGACCTCGGCCACAATCTTGGCTGCCCGGCTCATCTTGTCGATTTCATCGGGCGATTTCAGTTCAATCCCGTTCACACATGCCTCTGCGAATGGACAGCGGCCAAGACGTTGGCGTACACCCGTTCGATGGAGCCGGTGGCGTCAAGATTGTGCAACAGTCCCTTCTTGTCATAATACTCGATGAGAGGTCTCGTTTGCCGGTCATACACCGCCAACCTCGATTCAATCGTTTCGGGTTTGTCATCCACTCTTTGTTGAAGGCTCTCGCCGCAGTTGTCGCAGCGACCTTCACGAGCGGGTGGCGCGGAGTCCATGTGATACACCCTCTGGCACTTGGGGCAACTCCGCCGTCCCGACAGCCTGCGAACGATTTCGTCGCGTGGGACGTCAAGATTTATCACGTGTGTTATACCCCTATCCTGCAGCAGCCTATCCAAGGCTTCCGCTTGGGCCACTGTCCGCGGGAATCCATCCAAGACATACCCGGCCGCAACCTCAGGCTGCTTCAATTTCTCGTCCACCAAGCCGATCACCACGTCATCCGGTACGAGCTTTCCCGCATCCATGAATCCCTTTGCCTTGAGCCCAAGCGGTGTCCCACGTTTCACGGCCTCCCGCAGAATATCGCCGGTCGATATTTGTGGAATCTTCTCCTGGGCCGCCAGACGCTGGGCTTGGGTTCCCTTTCCGACTCCGGGCGCCCCGAGGAAGATCACCCGCATGTTTAGCCGCTCCGGCCTTTCAAGCGGCCTTTAGCCAAAAATCCCTCATAATTCCGCATAAGCATATGCGATTCAATTTGCTGGGCGGTGTCCAATCCCACGCCCACCGTGATCAACAACGAGGTCCCACCGAAATAGAATGGCAAATGATAGTTGTAGATCAGGATCTCCGGAATGATACACACGACCGCTAGATACAGCGACCCCGCAAACGTCACCCGATTCAACACGCGATAGATATAATCGGACGTCCGTTGCCCGGGCCTGATCCCTGGGATAAAACCACCGTACTTCCTCATGTTGTCCGAAATATCGACCGGGTTCAAAACCACGGCCGTATAGAAATAACAAAAAAAGACGATCAGGCTGACATACAGCACCGTGTAGGTCAGGGATCCGGGCGCCAGCATCTTGCCTATATCCTGGACCCAGGCGATCTGAATAAACCCCGCAATCGTGGCCGGGAAGGCGATGATTGAAGACGCGAAGATCGGTGGAATTACGCCAGCCGTGTTGACCTTCAGCGGGATATGCGTACTCTGCCCGCCGAACACACGGCGCCCCACCACACGTTTGGCATACTGTACGGGGATTTTCCGCCGGCCGGTTTCCAGAAACACAATCGCCGCAATCACCCCTATCATGCCAAGGAGCAATGCGATGAGGATGAAGCCGTTGAGTTGCCCGACTTCGAACAACTTGTATGTTTCGACGACGGCGGCAGGAAGTCGCGCCACAATCCCGGCAAAAATGATCAAGGAAATCCCATTGCCGATGCCGCGTTCGGTGATTTGCTCGCCCAGCCACATTAAAAAGGCCGTGCCGGCTGTCAAGGTCAGCATGGTCATCAGCCGAAATCCCCAGCCTGGCGACTGGACAAAGGCTCCGCGATTCATGCCTTCCAGCCCCATCGCAATACCGAAGGCCTGAATGAGACCGATGCCGATCGTCCCGAACCGTGTATATTGGATAATCTTTTTCCGTCCTCGTTCTCCTTCCTTGGCCAACTTCGTCAAATGAGGAATGACGACTGTCAGTAATTGCAAAATGATCGACGCGCTGATATACGGCATGATGCCGAGCGCAAAGATCGTCAAGCGGGACAACGCCCCTCCTGAAAAAATATCGAGGAAGCCGAGGAGCGCCCCCCCTTCCTTCAAGAGGAACTTGCCGAGTTCATCGTTATTGATGCCAGGAGTGGGGATGTGCGCCCCGATGCGATACACCGCCAACATCCCCAACGTGAAGAGAATCCGAGTCCGGAGCTCGGGGATATGGAAGATGTTCTTGATGTTGGTGATCAGCCGCTCAAGCACCGCCCAGAACCTCTACCCTCCCTCCGGCGGCTTGAATCTTGGCGGCGGCGGACTCGCTGAACCGATGCGCCTGCACGTGCAACGGTCTCGACAGCACGCCCTCGGCAAGCACTTTAATCCGCGATCCATGCGCCGGCACCAATCCGCTCTGTATTAAAACGGCGGGCGTGACATCCTGGACGCCTTCCAGCCGTTCCAGGTCTCGCAGGTTAACAATGCTCCATTCTTTTCGGAAAATGTTTGTGAAACCGCGTTTCGGTACCCGTCGCTTCAATGGCATTTGGCCGCCTTCGAAGCCGGGCCTCTTCCCCCCTCCGGACCTTGCCAGTAAACCCTTGTGACCTTTAGTGGCCGTTTTCCCATGGCCGGAGCCGATGCCCCGACCGATCCGCTTCGGTCTTTTCCGGGATCCGGGCGCCGGATGTAATTCATGTAAATGCATTATGTTACCTTTTCAACCGTGATCATATAGGAGAGCTTATGAATCAGCCCCTGTACTTGAGATGTGTTCGGACGGACGACCGTATGCCGAATTCGCCGGAGCCCCAAACCACGTAGCCATACCCGATGACTCTTCGGTGTTCCGATGGGACTGCGCGTCAATGTGATGCGTAACGCCTCTTGTCCCCGTGCCTTAGCCATGTCCTGAACCTCCTACGGGTTCAAACGCCGCTCGTCGGATACGCAAGACTTCTTCAGGATCTCTGAGTCTGTTCAAACCCTCTAGGGTGGCCTGTACAACATTGAACGGGTTCCCTCTTCCAAGCGTTTTCGCGACGATATTATGGATGCCCGCCAACTCAATGACCGCTCGCACTGCTCCCCCGGCAACGATACCGGTACCAGCCGTCGCCGGTTTCAGCATCACGTGTTCCGCTCCGAAAAGACCGTGTACCTCGTGCGGAATCGTGCCGTTCTTGATCGCAATTCTGACAAGCTTTTTCTTGGCATGCTGGACCGCCTTGGAGATCGCTTCAGGAACTTCAGCGGCCTTGCCCTTGCCGATGCCGACCCATCCTTGCTCGTCGCCGACGACCACCAACGCGGTGAAATTGAAACGCTTGCCGCCCTTGACGACCTTCGCGACCCGGTTGATAAAGACGACCTTGTCTTTCAGATTCAATTCATCAGCATTGACCTTCAAATCAGTCTCGCTCCTTGTCAGAACCTTAGCCCGCGTTCACGCGATGCTTCTGCCAACGCTTTCACCCGACCATGATATCGATAGCCACCACGATCGAAGACGACCGCTGTCAGTTTGGCACTCAACGCACGCTCCGCAATGAGTCGGCCGACGGCAGCCGCCGCCTGGACATTGCCGCCGGTTTTCAACGTCCCGCTCACCGCTTCCTCCTGGCTCGAAGCGCTCACCAAGGTCCGTCCAGCGGTGTCATCAATGACCTGAGCGTAGATGTGCGCAGTGCTCCGAAAGACATTTAAGCGCGGGCGTGCAGGCGTTCCATAGACCCGTCGCCTGACGCGTTGATGACGTCGCTCCCGATCCTGCTCTCGTTTACTCTGACTCATGGCCTCCCACCTATTTACCTGTCTTGCCTTCTTTTCTGATCAGGACTTCACCGGAGTATTTGATCCCCTTCGCTTTATAGACATCGGGCGGCTTCAGCGCCCGGAGAACGGCCGCGGTTTGTCCCACGAGAGATTTGTTGGCACCCCTGATCGTGACGATCGTTTGCTTGTCAATCTTCGCGTCAATACCTTCAGGAAGTGGGTACGCCACAGGATGAGTTCGCCCGAGGCTAAAACTCAATGTCTTGCCTGCCTGTGTGACCTTGTATCCCACGCCGTTAATTTCCAGCACCCGTTGGAAGCCCTTCGTCACGCCTTCGATCATGTTGCGGATCTCGCTGCGTACCAAGCCGTGCAACGCCTTCTGATGGCGGTCTTCGGCTGACCGAGCAACGTCCACATGCCCGTTTGCCACAGAGACGGTAATTCCCTCCGGGAGCGAGCGCTTCAACATCCCTTGTGGACCTTTGGCCGAAATCTCTCGTCCGTCGGCCTTGACCTCGACTCCGGCGGGAATGGATACCGGTTTCTTCCCTATGCGTGACATGCCATCACCTCTACCAGACGTAACACAGAACCTCTCCGCCTATTCCCTGAGCCCGGGCTTCCGCCCCGGTCATAACGCCTTTTGGCGTCGACATGATCACCACGCCCATTCCCCGCATGACCATGGGAATACGTGTATGGCGCGTATAGACGCGGTGGCCCGGCTTACTGATACGCCGAAGTCCGGTGATCATCGGCATCTCTCCGTCCTGATAGCGTAACCGCAGGCTGAGATGCGGGTGGCCGGCCTCTTCGATCGATTTCATTCCCTGGATAAACCCTTCCTCCTGCAGAACACGTGAGACCTCCGCCTTGAGATGAGAGGCGGGAACCTTGATTTCGGCATGACGACGCTGCATGCCGTTTCGTATCCGGGTCAATAGATCGGCAATTGGATCGGTCATCGCCATGGCATCACCAGCTCGACTTTCTCACTCCGGGGACATCACCCCGGAGACTGAGGAGCCGGAAACAAATCCGGCACAAGTTAAACTTCCGCAGGAAACCCCGCACCCGCCCGCAATGCGGACAACGATGATAGGCACGCGTCGAAAACTTGGGGGTGGTCTTTGCTTTTAGCCTCAGTGCGAGCCGCGACACTCTCTATCCTCCTATCACGCCCGAAAGGGCATACCCATTTCTTTGAGGAGCGTCTTGCCTTCTTCATTCGTCCTGGCAGACGTCACAATTGTGATGTCCATGCCATGAATAGATTCCACGGAATCGTATTTGATCTCCGGAAAGATCAGTTGCTCCTTGAGTCCCAAGGTATAGTTGCCTCTGCCATCAAACGCTTTGGGCGAAATACCCTTGAAATCCCGGATGCGCGGCAAGGCTGTTGTTAACAATCGATCCAAAAACTCATACATCGTCTTCCCGCGCAACGTGACCTTGGTCCCGATCGGCAACCCTTGGCGCAGCTTGAAGTTGGCGATGGCCTTGCGCGCCCGTGTCACGACAGGACGCTGCCCCGTAATCACGCCCAGTTCATTCACTGCAGAATCCAACAGCTTGCCGTTCTGGGTCGCCTTCCCCATGCCGACATTGACGACGATGCATTCCACGCGCGGCACCTGCATTGGATTCCGATAGGAAAATTCTTTCATCAAAGCCGGGATCACTGCCTTCCGGTAGTGGTCCCGCAGGCGGGCGGGACCACTCGTGTCCGGTGCCCCGTCGTGCGTGGCCGCAGGCTTGGCTACCGTTTTAGCAGAGGATTTCGAGTCAGCCTTCCCCTCCCGCTTCACGACGGGCTTCTTGTCCTTGGCGACGTGCTTCTCGTCAGACTTGGCCATGATTATTTATTTGGTCACCGGCGTTTCGATCGGTTGATCGCATTTTCTACAGACCCGTGTCCGACTGCCGTCCGCAAGGGTCTTCGAACCGACGCGCCGGCCCTTTTGACACGAGGGACAATAGACCATGACGTTGGACAGGTGGATCGAGGCTTCTCGTTCGAGAATGCCCCCTTGCCGGTTCTGCTGGTTCGGCTTGGTGTGACGCTTGATGATATTCACTTTCTCGACGGTCACTCGGCAGTCCTGGAGAACCACGCGGAGCACCTTCCCCGATTTGCCGCGATTCTTTCCGGCAATGACCACAACCGTGTCCCCCTTCCGGATGACACTTTTCGGGGGAGCGGGTTCAGGACGGTTGGCGCTAAGCCATCCATGTCGACGCATTACAGAACCTCCGGAGCCAGCGAGATGATCTTCATATATTTCTTCCAGCGCAGTTCCCGCGCGACCGGTCCGAAAATACGTGTCCCGACAGGCTCGCCTTGCGCATTGATAAGGACCACGGCATTGCGATCAAACTTAATGTAGGAGCCGTCTTCACGGCGGACGCCTTTTGCCGTACGCACGATCACCGCTTTGCTGATCTCGCCTTTTTTGACGGTCGCATGAGGGATCGCCTCTTTGATGGCAACCATGACAACGTCACCGAGGCTCCCATAGCGACGCTTGGTGCCTCCGAATACATGGAAGCACATGACTTTCTTGGCGCCGGAATTATCCGCGACGTCGAGCATGGAGTAGATCTGGATCATAATGCTTTTGCCTTTTCCAGAACTTGCACGACCCGAAAATGTTTATCCTTGCTCAAGGGGCGCGTCTCGCGTAGACGGACCCGATCTCCGACGTGGCATTCATTCTTCTCATCGTGCGCCTTCAACCTGGTCACGCGCCGAATCACCTTGCCATACTTGGCATGACGGGTCAGCCGCTTCACGACCACCACTACAGTTTTCGCCATTTTGTCGCTGACGACTTCGCCGACCATCTCACGACGACGATCACCCGCCGCTTGTTCGGCATGACTCTCGGGCAGCCCCATCTCGTTATGTCCCCTTCTCCCAACGCTCTCCCGCCGTGACACGAGCTTTTTCAC
>Ga0066709_100000263_pt1 | contig 25093 bp, 23 predicted proteins | sample GraSoiAngelo_158_FD_79665 | JGI IMG/M metagenome (GOLD analysis project Ga0066709, IMG submission 79665) | Grasslands soil microbial communities from the Angelo Coastal Reserve, California, USA - 14_1009_16_30cm | ecosystem: Environmental > Terrestrial > Soil > Grasslands | place: USA...
GAGCTGGGTTCAGAACGTCGTGAGACAGTTCGGTCCCTATCCATCGTGGGCGGAGGATCCTTGCGGGGAGTTGCTCCTAGTACGAGAGGACCGGAGCGAACGAACCTCTAGTGTACCGGTTGTCCTGCCATGGGCATTGCCGGGTAGCTATGTTCGGACGTGATAAACGCTGAAAGCCTCTAAGCGTGAAACACACCCCAAGATTAGGGATCCCGTGGCTTAAGCCACCTGAAGGCTCGTCGGAGATTACGACGTCGATAGGCGGGAGGTGTAAGGTCCGTAAGGATTTCAGCCGACCCGTACTAATCAGCCGTGCGGCTTGATCGGTTTATTGTTCTTTCAGGCGCCAAACGCGCGTTTTCCAGCGTCTCGATTCGGTTGTCATCCAATTGGGGTGGCAGTGGCGGAGGGGAAACACCTCTTCCCATTCCGAACAGAGAAGTTAAGCCCTCCAGCTCCGATGGTACTGCCCGGGAGACCGGGTGGGAGAGTAGGTCGCTGCCCCTTAATTTTGCATGCGAGAGCCTCACGTTTCCCCCGTGAGGCTTTTCGCGTTGCTGGGTGTGGACTCTAGCGCCGACTCGGGCGCGCCGCCTTTACATCTCGATGGGCCCGCGTAAACTCGCGGCAGCTGTTCCCGTCCCTGGGTTGTTCCCTTCCCGTGTGGAGGTTTGGTGACCGCGCGCCAAGGCGTGTTCCTGTTCGTCCTGCTGCTCACCGCGATTGGAACCGCTCTCCTGTTCGCCGCCGTGCGGCTGCGAGGCGCGTCGGGTTCCGGGCCGGCGGGAACGCTGCTCGTGTTCGATCTGCCGTTCGATCTGGAGGAGGCCGACACCCCGCTCCAGCCGCTGTCGCTCGAGTTTCGCCATCGCAACCACTACCGCGTCCACGAGATCGTGGAGGGCCTGCGCCGCGCGGCGGCCGACGATCACGTGCGCGGGCTGGTGGTGCACATCGACGAGCTGGATTGGGGCTGGGCAAAGGCCCAGGAGATCCGCGATGCGATCCAGCGCTTCCATGACGCGGGCAAGCCGGTGTACGCGTCCGTGGTCGGCGGCAGCGAGCTCGAGTATCTGATCGCCTCGGTGGCCGACATGGTGGCGATGCCGCCGTCGGCGACGCTGGAGCTCGACGGCCTCAGCGCCTCGGCCCTGTTCCTGCGCGGCGCGCTGGACAAGCTCGACGTGACCCCCAATTTCGTTCAATCCGGGGTGTACAAGTCCGGGGTCGAGGAATACACGCGCAGCGGCATGTCGCCCGAGGCGCGGGAGGCGCTGGACGCGGTGCTCGATTCCGAGTACCGCCTGCTGGTCGACAGCCTCGCGACCGCGCGCGGCTTCGATGACCGGGACGTCAAGCGGCTGCTCGACTCGGGACCGTTCACCGCGGACGATGCGCGTACCGCGGGCCTGGTGGACACGCTGCTCTACGACGCCGAGGTCGATTCGCTCGCGATGGACGATCAGACCCAAGACGTGTCGACGACCAGCTTCTCCCGGTACCTGGCCCGGCTCGGCGCCAGGCGCGGAGGGCCGCGCATCGCGCTGATCACGGCCGCCGGAACGATCATGCCCGGCAAGAGCCGGAACGACCCCGGAGAGGATCTGGTGCTGGGCTCGGAGACCATGATCGACGCGCTGCAGGAGGCGCGCACGCGCAACGCGATCAAGGCGGTCGTGCTCCGGATCGACAGCCCGGGCGGGTCGGTGGAGGCGTCCGACGACATCTGGCGCGAGGTGAAGCGCCTGAGCGACGAGAAACCCGTGATCGTGAGCATGTCCGACTATGCCGCCTCCGGCGGCTACTACATCGCCGCCCCCGCGCAGCGCATCGTGGCGCAGCCCGCGAGCCTGACCGGATCCATCGGCGTCTTCGGCGGCAAGCTCAACGTTCTCGGGCTGTTCAAGAAGTTTGGCTTGAACGTCGAGACGGTGTCGCGCGGCGAGCATGCCGACATGATGTCGCCGTACCGGGATTTCACTCCCGAGGAGCGGAAGCGCTACCAGCGTCAGGTGGACGCGTCCTACCAGCTGTTCCTGAGCCGCGTGGTCGAGGGCCGCGGGCTCGGCTGGGCGGAAGCCGATTCCGTGGCTCAGGGCCGCGTCTGGAGCGGTCTCGACGCCCGGGAGATCGGGCTCGTGGACACGCTCGGCGGTCTCGAGACCGCGCTGTCGCTGGCGTACGATGCCGGCGGCATCGCGCGCCGCGATCGGGGATCGGTGGAGGTGCTCCCCCGGCTGGAGCATCACTGGTACGAGGGATTGCTCGAAGGGCTGTTCGAATACGACGACGATGCGCTGGCCGGTCGGCTGGGGCTCAACCGCAGCGTAGTGCCGCGCGGGGCAGCCTCGATCCTCTTGTCGCCGGTCGTGAAGGCCTGGATCACCGCATCGAAGCTGCGAGCCGGGATCGTGCTGGCGCTGATGCCCTACGCCATCGAGATTCGCTAGTCGGAAGTTCCCCGTTGCGCCGAGGGCGGCCACGGGCGGCGGCGATCCCCGCTCGCTATTTCTTTCCGGCGCTGAACGTACGGATGTAGGCGATCAGGTTCTCGATGTCGGCGGGCTTGACGCCCTGCTTGCTCCACGTCGGCATGCCCGATTTCGGCTTGCCGTTCGTGATGCAATCGCGCAGGTAGGCGTCGTCGTGCTTGGGATCGGCCATGCGCTTGGCGTCGCGCCAGTTCGGCGTGGGATTGCCGGTGAGCTTGACGCCGCCGCTGCCGTCGGCCTTGTGGCAGGGAACGCACTTGACCGAGAAGATCTTCTTGCCGAGCGCGGGATTGCCTTTCGGCACCGGCTTGGCCGTGTCGGTCGAGTCTGCGAACGCGGCGAACGCCGCGCATGCGATCGCGATGCTGCCGCCCCAGGCGACGAAGCGGAAGAATGCCAGACGAGCCATGTGGCGCTTCCCCCAGTTCAGTTCGGGCATTCGCCGAAGGCTCGGATCCGGGCCCCTGAGAATCGCTCTGCTTGGAGCGGCCACGGCGCGCGTGCGAGCCCTCGAGCTTGACTCATGATGAACCATTCGACCACCGCGTTCGTCACGATCTTGCGATATCGGGACGGCGCTGGGCTGAGCTCCGAGCGCGGCGCGCCACTCTCCGAACCGCAAGGCGGCCTGCCCGCCGCATGGCGCGCACGTTGTCGCATCTCCGATTGCGGGCGCGCTTGACCGGTCTTTCGCACGCATGTTAGCGTCCGATCTCACAGAGGGTTAGGTCGCTTCCCCGACCTTCATCTCGCCCGCAGTCCAAGCCTGATTCAGCGTCGCCGTCCCGCCCACCGGGGAGGTGTGTTTTGAAGGACTACTCGACCGCTCAGATCCGGAACGTGGCGCTGGTGGCCCACCATGGGGTCGGCAAGACGTCGCTCGCGGAAGCGATGCTGTTCCTCGCCAAAGCCACGAATCGCCTGGGGCGCATTGCCGATGGCACCACGCTGCTCGACTACGCTCCCGACGAGGTGCAGCGCCAGATCACGATCAGCCTCGGGCTCGCGCAGTTCGAGTGGCACGGGCACAAGGTCAACCTGCTCGATACTCCTGGCTACGCGGATTTCGTGGGCGACGTGCACAGCGCGCTGCGGGCCGCGGACTGCGCGATCCTCATGCTCCGGGCCAACGCCGGGGTCGAGGTCGGTACCGAGGTGGTGTGGGAGATCGTGAAGCAGGACAGGATCCCCACGCTCCTGGTCGTGAACATGATGGACAAGGAGCACGCCGACTTCATGGGCGCGATGCGCTCCGCGCGCGAGCGTCTCGGCATCAACGCCGTCCCCGTCCAGCTGCCGATCGGGGCGGCGGAGTCGTTCCACGGGATCGTCGACTTGATCGAGAACAAGGCGTGGACGTTCAGCGGGAAGGGCATGGACGAGAAGAGCCAGCAGGTGCCGATACCGGATGATCTCGCGGCACCGGTGGCTGCGGCGCGAGCGGGGCTGCTCGAGGAAGCCGCGACCGGAGACGAGGGCCTGATGGAGAAGTTCCTGTCGTCTGGCGACCTGACCGTCGAGGAGATCCGGCGCGGCCTGTGCGAGCGTGTCGTGCAGGGGGACCTGGTCCCCGCCTTTTGCTGCTCCGCGTACAACAACCATGGCGTGCGCGAGATCCTCGACGAGGTCGTCGACGTGCTGCCGTCGCCGGTCGACGCGAAGCCGCAAACCGGCGCGCTCGCCGACGGCGCCCGGGTGACCGTGAAGTCGGAACCCGCGGAGCCGGCCGCGGCACTCGTGTTCAAGACCATCTCCGAGCAGCACCTCGGCGACCTGTCGCTGATCCGCGTGTACTCCGGCCGGCTCGAACCCGGGAAAGACCTGGTGAACACGCGGCGCAACCGCCCCGAGAAGCTCGGCGCCCTGTACAATCTCGTCGGCAAGGAACGGCAGGATTGCAAGTCCGCGGTCGCGGGCGACATCGTGGCGGCGGTGAAGCTCAAGGAGACGCACACCGGAGACACGCTGGCGGACAAGGCGCGCCCCGTGAAGCTCGAGCCCCCGATCTTCCCGTCCCCGGTCACGGCGGAGTGCGTACGCGCGAAGAACAAGGGCGACGAGGAGAAGATGGCGCAGGGCCTCAACCGCCTGCACGAGGAGGATCCGACGTTCGGACGCCACTACGAACCGAGCACCAAGGAGACGCTGATCCACGGCATGGGCGACCTGCAGCTCGAGATCATGGTGGACCGGCTGAAGAAGCGGTTCGGCGTCGAGGTCGCGCTCTCCAAACCGCACGTGCCGTACCGTGAGACGATCAAGGGCCGGGCGCAGGGCGAGTACCGCCACAAGAAGCAGACCGGCGGCCGCGGCCAGTTCGGCGAGGTGCACCTGCGGCTCGAGCCGCTCGGCCGCGGCGAAGGGTTCAAGTTCCTCGACGAGGTCAAGGGCGGCGTCGTGCCGAACCAGTACATCCCGGCGGTGGAGAAGGGCGTGGTCGCGGGCATGGAGCGCGGGCCGCTGGCCGGATACCCGGTGGTGGACGTCGCGGCGGCGCTGTTCTTCGGCAAGTACCACGACGTGGACTCCTCCGAGATGGCGTTCAAGATCGCCGCCGAGACCTGCTTCCATCAGGTCATGCTCGACGCGAGGCCGGTGCTGCTCGAGCCGATCGACGAGCTCGAGGTGCGCGTCCCCGAGGAGTTCCTGGGCGACGTGATGGGCGACATGTCCTCGCGGCGCGGCAAGATTCTCGGCACCCAGGCGGACGGGCACTACCAGGTGATCCGCGCCCACGTTCCGCAGGCCGAGACTTACAAGTATTCCACGCACCTGCGCTCGCTCACCCAGGGGCGCGGCATGCACGGCGCGAAGTTCTCTCACTACGAAGAGGTCCCTCGCGAGCTCGCCGACAAGGTGATCGCGGCGGCGCGAGCGGAGAAGGAGGCCGGGGCGCACGCGAGCTGAGCTCGAGCCCCGGGCGAGCCAATGTCGGGTCATTCCAAGTGGGCGACGATCAAGCGCAAGAAGGCGGCCACGGACCAGGCCCGGGGCAAGCTGTTCTCGAAGTACATCAAGGAGATCACGATCGCCGCGCGCCACGGCGGCGGTGACATCGAGGCCAACCCTCGGCTGCGCACGGCGGTGAGCGCCGCCAAGGCCGTCAACATGCCGGCGGCCAACATCGAGCGCGCCATCAAACGCGGAACCGGCGAGATCGAAGGGGTTAGCTACGAGGAGACGCAGTACGAGGGCTATGCTCCCGGCGGCGTGGCGGTGCTGGTGGAAGTCGCGACCGACAACCGCAACCGCACGGCGGGCGACGTCCGGCACATCTTCACCAAGCATGGCGGCAACTTGGCCGAGGCGGGCGCCGTGGCGTACCTGTTCAAGTTGCGCGGTGTGATCCTGGTCGACAAGTCGGCCGTCTCGGAGGACGCGCTGATCGAGACGGTGCTCGACGCCGGAGCCGATGACGTGAACGCCGAAGGGGATAGCTTCGAGATCCTGACGCCGCCCGCGCAGCTCGAACCGGTGAAGGCGGCGCTCGCCGCGAAGCGGGTGCCGGTACAGAGCGCCGACGTGACCAAGGTCGCCTCGATGCAGGTGCCGCTCGACGAGAGCGGCGCGGAGGCGGTGCTCAGGCTGATCGATGCGCTCGAAGACCACGACGACGTCCAGAAGGTCTACTCGAACTTCAACGTCCCCGACGATATCCTCGCCCGCCTCACGCGCTGAGATGCGCGTCCTGGGGCTGGATCCGGGCAGCCGGCGGACCGGCTGGGGAATCATCGAGCGCCGCGGGAACCACTACACCGCCGTGGCGTTCGGCCAGGCGTCCGTGGCGGCGAGCCTCCCGCTCCCGAACCGCCTGCACGCGCTCGCCGAGCGCATCGCGACGATCATGGATGAGCATCCCCCCCCGTGCCTCGCCGAGCAGGAGGCGATCTATCACGAGAGCGTGCGTTCGACGCTCGTGCTTGGCCACGTTCGCGGCGCGTTGCTGGTGGCGGCGATCGCCCGCGGCTTCGAGGTCGCGGAGTACAGTCCGCGCGCTATCAAGCTCGCTGTGGTCGGCTCCGGCGCGGCGGCGAAGGAGCAGGTCGCGTTCATGGTCCGCCGCCTGCTCGGGATCCAGGCCAAACTCTCGAGCGACGCCTCGGACGGCCTGGCGGTGGCGCTGTGCCACCTCAACCGCGCCGGCCGCGTGACACCCGTGACCGCCGCGCCGCGGTCGGCGCCGGGGCCGATCCACGCGCTGCTGGCGCGGAAGGTGCGCGGGTGATCGCGTCGCTGCGCGGCGTCCTGGTCGAGAAGGCGGCCGGCTCGTGCGTGATCGAAGCGTCCGGCGTCGGTTACCTGGTGAGCATTTCCACCCACACTTCTCGCGGCCTTCCCGAGTGCGGGGCGGAGGTGCGCCTGCGGACGCGGCAGGTCGTACGCGAAGATGCGCTGCTCCTGTTCGGGTTCGCCGACCCGGAAGAGCTCGAGCTGTTCGACCTCATGATCGGCGTGAGCGGAGTGGGCCCCAAGCTCGCGCTCGCGGTGCTGTCGGGGATGAAGCCGCAGGCGCTCGCCCGCGCGATCCGCGACGAGCACATCGGCGCGCTGGTCGCGATCCCCGGCGTCGGCCGCAAGACCGCCGAGCGCCTGGTGGTGGAGCTGCGCGACAAGCTCGAGATCCTGGCCGCGCCGACGGCGGCCGCGGGGAGCGAGGCCGGCGTGCTGCCGCGCTCCGAGCGATTCCAGGACGCGGTCGCGGCGCTCGTGCGACTCGGGTACACTGCGGCGCAGGCGCAGGAGGCGGTGCGCAAGGTGGGTTCGGAAGCCGAGGCGCTTTCGCTCGAGGATCTGGTGCGGCGCTCGCTGGCAGCGCTGAGCAAGCCCGCGGTCGCGCGCTGACGCAGCGCGCCCCGGCGGCACACGGAGGGCCGCCCACTTCTCGCGAGGACAAGCCATGACGGACGCTTCCACCCTCAAGGCTCGCAGGTCCAGGGCCGAGCACCCGGCGCGTCTCGGCAACCCCGAGCCATTCGGAGAGGATCTCAAGGAAGAGCCGCGCCTGAGACCCACGGGGCTCGACGAGTTCGTGGGTCAGACGGCGGTGAAAGAGCAGCTCCGCATCTTTCTCGAAGCGGCGCGCCGCCGCGGCGAAGCGCTCGATCATGTGCTGTTCCACGGCCCGCCCGGCCTCGGCAAAACCACGCTGGCGTCGATCTTGGCCCAGGAGCTGGGCGTGGAGATCACGCATACCTCCGGTCCCGTGATCGAGCGCCCCGGGGATCTTGCGGGGCTGCTCACGAACCTGGGGCCGCGCGGCATCCTGTTCGTGGACGAGATCCATCGCTTGAGCGCCGTGGTCGAGGAGTACCTCTATCCGGCGCTCGAGGACTTCACGCTCGACATCCTGCTCGATCGCGGCCCCAGCGCCCGCTCGCTCAAGATCAACCTCGAGCGCTTCACGCTGGTCGGCGCCACGACCCGTTCCGGGCTCTTGTCGTCGCCGCTGCGCGCCCGGTTCGGCGTGACGCTCAGGCTCGACTACTACGCGGCCGACGACCTGGCCCATATCGTCCGCCGCTCGGCTGGGATCCTGGAGGTGCGGATCGAGCCCGACGCCGCGCTCGAGATCGCGCGCCGCGCGCGCGGCACGCCCCGCGTCGCGAACCGGCTGCTGCGCCGCGTGCGGGACTTCGCCCTGATCAAGGCCGACGGCACGGTGACGCTGCCCGTGACTCGCGAGGCGCTGCAGCTCATGGAGGTCGACGCGCGCGGCCTCGACGAGATGGACCGGCGGCTGCTGGACGCGCTGATCACGAAGCACCAGGGCGGGCCGGTCGGCCTCGGCACGCTGGCGGTCGTGGTGGGCGAGGAGCCGGGGACCCTGGAAGACGTGTACGAGCCGTTCCTGGTGCAGGAGGGCTTCCTGCGGCGCACGCCGCGCGGCCGCGAGGCGACCCCGCTTGCCTACACGCACCTCGGCTACGAGGTGCCCGCGGCGCTCAAGGCGCTGGAGCCATCGCGGGTGCGGGAGCCCGAGCTTCCGCTCTACTGAAGCCGGGTGGCGGGATCATGAATCGCTCAGGCTCTCCGTCGCGGGCCCCGGATCGGCCGGCGTCCGGCGGCTCCCGCCCGCGGCCGGGGGATGCTCGCCAGGCGGCTTCGCTGCGCCTCGAGGACCTCGATTACGCCTTGCCGGCGGAGCTCATCGCCCAGCATCCGCCCGCGCGCCGTGAAGACGCCCGGCTGCTCGTGCTCGACCGCGCCACGGGCGGAATCGCCGACGCGCGATTTGCGGAGCTCGGACGCTACCTGGGGCCCGGCGACACCGTGGTCGTGAACGAAACGCGCGTCCGGCCGGCGCGACTCGAGACGCGGCGGCCGGGCGGCGGGCGGGTCGAGCTGCTGCTGGTGCGGCCGCTGCCGGACGGCGCCTGGAGCGCGCTGGCGCGTCCCGCCAAGCGCGCGCCCCCCGGCACGCTGCTCGAAGCCGCAGGCGGCGCGTTACGGCTGCTGGTGACGGAAGCCGGGCCCGGAGGCGAGCGCGTGGTGCGTGTGGCGCACGGGGAGCTCGCCGCCACGCTGGAGCGCCACGGCCAAGTGCCGCTGCCTCCGTACATCCGGCGCGCGGCCGAGCCCCAGGACCGCGAGCGCTACCAGACGGTGTTTGCTCGCCAGGACGGGGCGGTCGCGGCCCCGACCGCGGGGCTCCATTTCTCACCCGCGCTGCTCGAAGGACTCGCGGCCCGCGGGATCGAGATCGTACCGGTCCTGCTGCACGTGGGACCCGGGACGTTCCGGCCCGTGACGGCGGCGGATCCGCGAGACCATCGCATGGACGCCGAGTGGTTCGAGGTTCCGGAGGCTGCGGCCACGGCGCTCAACGCCGGAAGGGCGCGGGGCCGGCGCATCGTCGCGGTCGGCACGACGGTGGTGCGGGCGCTGGAATCCGCGTGCGACGCGAACGGCGGCACCCTGGCCGCCGCTTCCGGCTGGACGCGGAAGTTCATCGCGCCGCCTTACCGCTTCCGGGCGTCCGACGCTCTGATCACGAACTTCCACCTGCCGCGCACGACGCTGCTCCTGCTGGTGGCGGCGTTCGCCGGAACGGAGCGGATGCGTGCGGCGTATGCGCATGCGATCGCCGGGCGGTACCGGTTCTATTCGTATGGCGACGCGATGTTGATCCTGTAGCCGGACCCGCCGGGACCAAGCGGAGCGGTCCCGGATCGTTCAATCCGCTTCCGACACCGACCAGTTCGCGGGAAGCGGCTGCCCCAGGCTCCTCGCGCTGATCGTGATCAGCTCGTGCGCGGAAGGCAGCGACCCGCGGCCGACGCCGCGAATGGTGCCGCGCGCATCGACCACGAAGAACGCGGGCGCGTGGCGGCGCGTCACGGGATCCAGGCTTCCGTAGAGCCCCGCGATCGCGCACTTGGGATCGACGACCACGCGGCAGGTGAGCGCGAGGCGCCTGGCCAGCCGCACCGCGGATCCGGCCCGCATGTCCAGCACCGCCACCGAATGCACGCCGAGCTCGTCGAACGCAGACTGCATGCGATCGAGCCCGACGAGCTCCTCGTTGCGAGCGCCGAACACGAGCAGGACCGCATCGCCGGTGCCGAGCCGCCGCGAATCGTGCCAGGCGCCGTCGAGCCCGAGGTACGAGAATGCGGGCGCCGGATCCCCCACGATGAGGCTCGAAGTGTTGTCGCCGGCCCACTCGGGCTCGGACTGGGCGGCGTGATCGGCCACCGCAGGCGACGGCGTGTGCTCGGCGGCGTGTGCGCTGGATGCAAACAGCACGGCCGCCGCGGCCAGAATGACGCGGCGCTTGATCAAGGCAATCTCCTCTGCAGATTCGCGGGGTGAATCCCTTCCTGCCCAAGGCTCCAAGCTCCGGAGCTGCAAGCGGGGGGCCAACCGCGTGCTCGGGCGGTTCCCGCGCAAAGCCGGGCAAAGCGCGGGGGGAGTCGCCCGGCCCGCTGCGTCAAATCCCGCACGTCCATATGGAAAACCCTCGAGTTCTGCCGCGCGGACCCCGGATCCACCCACGAAAACCGTGTCATGCGCGGGAAAACGCTTGGCCTCGGTCTTGCTTTTTGCACGGATGCGGGCCGATTCGTCGTGTTCTCCACGATGGGCGGGACTCGCGCGTTCCCCATTCGATCCGGAGACATCCCCGCCCATGACCGACACCACGACCGTGCGCGCCCGGCCGGAGCAGATCTGGCAGGAGCTCGGCGAGGAGAGCGTGATCCTCGACGTCGATGCCGGCGTGTACTACGGGCTGAATTCCGTGGCGAGCCGGGTGTGGCGCCTGATCCAGACGCCGCGGACCGTCGCCGAGCTTCGCAGCCGGCTGGTCGCGGAATACGACGTCGAGCCCGAGCGCGCGAACCGCGATCTGGAAGCCCTGCTCGCGGCACTCGAGACGCGGCGGCTGATCGAGACCGCCGGCAGCTCGCGATGAGCGCGTGGCCGGGCCGGACGCTGGCGGCGATCGAGGCCGCCGGGCTCGCGACGGTGCTGCTGCCGTGGGCGCGACTGGCCTGCCGCCGGGCGCCGCTGCCGCGCGTGCGCGCGCGGCTCGAGGCGCGGCTTCCGGCGCGGCGCAGCGCGGCTCGGCTCGGGGCGCGCACCATCGGACGGATCGTGGCGGGCGTCGGGCGCAGGATGCCTGGAATCGGAACATGTCTCACACAGGCGCTCGTCGCCGAAGCGCTGCTACGCCGCGAACGACATCCGGCGCAGCTGGTGATCGGTGTCGAGCGCCCCGGCGATTCGAGCCTGCGGGCGCATGCCTGGGTCGAAAGCGCCGGCGGCGTGGTCATAGGTACGGCACGAGATCTCTGCCGCTACACCCCCATCGCGGTCGGGAGGGGCCCCCTCTTGACCCGGCCCCAGCGGGTCGAATTCGAAAGGAGCGAACATGTCTGAGAAGGAAACCAAGAAGCTGTACGTTGCGCCGGAGCTCGTGGAGTTTGGCTCGGTCGCCGAGCTGACGCAGCGGCTCGGCAGCGGCTTCGAGAACTGCGGGCCCGAGATCCACGTCTTCGGCAATCTCGGAAACGGCCGCGGTCACGGGCACGAACACAACCCTCACTGCTGAACCCGGGCCCCCGGGGAGCATGGACCGAGGACACGCGACAACCTGCGGCGCGCCGGCGAGGATCGCCGACGCGCCGTTCGAATGAGGTCCGTCACAGGAGCGGACGCCACCACGCATGGACACTTTCCTCCGCACTTACCGCGCGTTTGGCCTGCTGCTGTCGAGCGACATCGCGCTGCCCGAGCTTCAGCCGTCCCCGGAATCGAGGGTCGACTGCCGGTTCCGGATGCATGTCGCCGCGGCGGACCGATCCGACGCCGCGCCTACGACGTGGTTTCACGAATCGCGCCGCTCCGACGGCCGCGTGTGGATCGCGATCGGGCGCCGCGGGACGGCGCGCGTGATCCGTTTCCCCGGGGTCGCGGAGTTCACGATCTCGGCCGACGGGCACGAGATCACGGGGCGCCGCGCGCGCGGCGTGCCGCTCGACACCGCCCGCCACCTGCTGCTCGACCACGTGCTGCCGCGGGTGCTCGACTTGCGCGGCGCGCTCGTGTTGCACGCCGGAGCGGCGGCGACCGAAGCCGGCGCGGTGCTGCTGCTGGGCCGGAGTGGAAAGGGGAAGTCCACGCTGTCCGCGAGTCTCGCGCGCGCCGGGTTCCGGCTGCTCGGGGACGACGTGATTGTCCTCCGCGAGACCGCGGGCTCTTGGCTCGCGGTGCCGAGCTATCCGGGGCTCCGGCTGTGGCCCGACTCCGCCCTCACCCTGCTCGAGCAGCGGGCGAGGAGCGGTCGCGTGGCCCATTACACCAACAAGACGCGCGGCGACGCGCGGCGGATGGGAGCGAAGATCGCGGACGCGCCGGTGCCGGTGGTGCGCGCCTACGTGCTGGAGCCGGCGCCGCCGGCCGAGGCCCCTTCCGTCACGCCGCTCTCGATGCGCGAAGCGTTCGGGGAGATCGTGGCGCACACGTTCCGCTTCGATCCGGGCGAGCGCGAGGCGCTGCGCGACGAGCTGCGCACGCTGGCGCGGATCGCCGGAGCCGGCTGGTTTCGCCGGCTCGTGGTGCCCCGCTCTTATGATGCGCTGGAGGCGGTGCTCGTCGCCATCCGTCTCGACCTCGCGCGCGGAGCCGCGGCGTGAGGCGACCGCCCGATCGCGCGCCGGAGCGGGGCGCGACGCCGGAACTGGCCGATCCGGAGCTCGGAGTGCTGCTCGACGTGGCGAGCACCCATCCCGGCGCCGAGCGCGCGCAGCGCGCGCGCGCCGCGGTCGATCGTGGCGTCGATTGCGGGCGGCTCGTGGATCTCGCCCAGCGTCACGGGCTCGTGCCGCTGCTGCATCTGCATCTCGGGGCTCCGGGACGCCTGCCGCTTCCGGAGCACGAGCGCCTGCGCGCGCTCGCGCGCGAAAGCGCGGTGCTCAACCTGGCGCTGTATGCCGAGCTCCACGCGCTGCTCGACGAGCTTGACGCCGCCTCGATTCCGGTCGTCCCCTACAAGGGGCCGGCGCTGGCGGTCTCGGCCTACGGGAATGTCGGGCTGCGGGAGTTCCGCGATCTCGATCTGCTAGTGCGCCGCGAGCACGTGCCCCGCATCAAATCGATCCTGTTCCGGCACGGGTACCAACCTGCCTACGACCTGACCGAGGCGGCGGAGCGCCTCCATCTGCGGGAGTCCTGCGACTACCAGTTCGGCAGGCGCCGCGGGCGCGGGGTGGTGGAGATCCACTGGACGCTCCTGCCACGCTATCTGTCGGCGCCGATGGAGACGGCTTTCTGGGAGCGCCTGTCGCCGCGGCCGCTCGGCCATCGCCAGGTGCAGGCGCCCGCCGCGGAAGACCTGCTGCTGTTCCTGTGCGCCCACGCCGCGAAGCATGCCTGGGAGCGGATCACCTGGGTCACCGACGTGGCGGAATTGCTGCGCACCGAGACCGCGCTCGATTGGAACGTCCTGTGGCGCAGGGCCAGGGCGCTGCGCGCCGAACGGGCGCTACGCCTCGGCCTCTTCCTGGCGCACCGACTTCTCGATGCCGCGCTCCCCGCCGAGCTGGCGGCCGAGCTCGGCGCAGATCCGTCGCTCGCGGCGCTGCAGCGCTCGGTGTCGTCGGGCTGGGGCCGGGCGCTCCCGGGCCGCGCGCTGCGCACCGGCCTGTTCCATCTCGCCACGCGCGACGACGCCCGTGACCGGTTGCGCTACCTGGCGCTGCGCGCGACCAATCTCAACGCGCACGATTGGAGCTTCGTCGCGCTTCCCGACCCGCTCATCGGCCTCTACTACCCGCTGCGACTGGTGCGGCTCGGCGCGGAAGGTCTCGCGCGGCTGGGCGCTGCGTTCTCGGGACGCGCGGCGAGCCCGGCGCGCTGAGCGGCTCCTTCGAACAGCTACAGCGGCGGATTGCCGTGCTTCTTGAAGGGTAGGCTCTGCCGCTTGTTGCGTAGCATCTCGAGCGCGGCGACGAGCTTCGGGCGCGTGTCCTGCGGCTCGATCACGTCGTCGAGAAAGCCGAGCTCGGCCGCGATCCACGGGCTCGCGAACTTGTCGTTGTACTCGGCGACCCGCCGCCGCCGCTCGGCCGCCGCGTCCTTGGCCTTGGCGATTTCGTCGCGGTACAGGATGTTCACGGCTCCGTCGGCGCCCATCACTGCCATCTCGGCGCTCGGCCACGCGATGTTGTAGTCGCCGCGGATGTGCTTGCTGGACATGACGTCGTAGGCGCCGCCGTAGGCCTTGCGCACGACGACGGTCAGCTTGGGCACCGTCGCCTCACAGTAGGCGTAGAGCAGCTTCGCGCCGTGACGGATGATGCCGCCCCACTCCTGGCGCGTGCCGGGCAGGAATCCGGGCACGTCCTCGAACGTGACGAGCGGCAGGTTGAAGGCGTCGCAGAAGCGGACGAAGCGCGCGCCCTTGACCGAGGAATCGATGTCGAGCACGCCGGCCAGCACGCTCGGCTGATTGCCGACGACGCCGATCGGCCGGCCGTTCAGGCGCGCGAAACCGACGATCAGGTTGCCGGCGAAGTGCTCGTGCACCTCGAAGAAGTCTCCGTCATCGACCACCCGCCGCACGACGTCCTTCATGTCGTACGCCTTGTCGGGCGACTCCGGCACCAGCGTCGCGAGCTCCGGGGCGCGGCGGTCGATCGGATCGCTGCACGCGCGGCGCGGCGGTTCCTCCATGCAGTTCGGCGGGAGAAACGACAGCAGTCGCTTGATCAGGCGGACGGCGTCCGCGTCGTCCCGGGCCGCGAAGTGCGCCACCCCGCTCTTCGAGTTGTGCGTCATCGCCCCGCCGAGCTCCTCGAACGACACTTCCTCCGCGGTCACCGCCTTGATCACCTCGGGGCCGGTCACGAACATGTGGCTCGTGCCTTCCACCATGATCGTGAAATCGGTGATGGCCGGCGAATACACGGCGCCCCCGGCGCACGGGCCCATGATGGCCGAGATCTGCGGCACGACTCCGGACGCCAGCGTGTTGCGCAGGAAGATGTCGGCGTAGGCGCCGAGCGACAGCACGCCCTCCTGGATCCGCGCCCCTCCGGAATCGTTGAGGCCGACCACCGGAGCGCCGTTGTCCATGGCGAGATCCATGATCGCGCAGATCTTCTTGGCGTTGGCCTCGCTCATCGTGCCGCCGAACACCGTGAAATCCTGGGCGAAACAGTAGACCAGCCGCCCGTCCACGGCGCCCCACCCGGCGGCCACGCCGTCGCCGGTGATGCGCTTGCGGTCCATGCCGAAATCGGTGGAGCGATGCGTGACGAACGCTCCGACCTCGACGAACGAGCCAGCATCCAGCAGGATCTCGAGCCGCTCGCGCGCGGTCAGGCAGCCCTTGGCATGCAGCTTGGCGATCCGTTCGGGGCCTCCGCCGGCGAGCGACTCCTCGCGGCGGCGCCGCAGCTCGGCGAGGCGCTGCTCTCGGTTCACGCTGCCTCCTTCCATGACGGTGCGCGGGCCGCCGGCCGGCGACGGGGCATCGATCCCGCTCGAACCGCGCATGGAACCGGATTCCTCAGTCACGGTCAAGATTCACGGGGATCCGCAACGCAGGCGGGGGCGCGAGGGGAGGCGGCGCGAGAGATGCGCACCCGGGCGAGCTGCACTAGAGTCAGCACGCTCGGGGAGTTTTCCGCCGCTCTCGCTCGAAACTCGGGTGGTTGTGCGAGCGTTCGGGTAAGCTGCCGGCCAGCTTGCGCCTGCCTCGGCGCGGGCCGACGGGGGCCGTCACGGAGGAACCATGCAAGCGCGTCATGAACGAACGCTGTCCAGAGCCGCGGCCTGCGGACTGGGGCTCGTCGCGGTTGTCGCGATCGGATGGCGTGGAGCGGAGGCTCAGGCGTTGAACGTCCCCTATCAGTCGTTCACGCTCGACAATGGGCTCAAGGTGATCCTGCACGAGGATCACAAGGTGCCGGTCGCCACGGTCAACATCTGGTACCACGTGGGGTCGGGCGACGAAAAGCCGGGGCGCACCGGGTTCGCGCACCTGTTCGAGCACATCATGTTCATGGGCTCGCAGCACGTGCCGACCGGACAGTTCGACAAGCTGCTCGAGGCCGCGGGGGCCGACAACAACGCCTCGACCAACGAGGACCGCACGAACTATTACGAAGACGGTCCGGTGAACGCGATTCCCTTGATGCTGTGGCTCGATTCCGACCGCATGGGCTTCCTGCTGCCGGAGATCACGCCCGACAAGGTGGACATCCAGCGCGGGGTGGTGGAGAACGAGCGGAGGCAATCCTACGAGAACCAGCCGTACGGGCTCGCCGAGGAGAACATCCTGAGCCGGCTGTACCCGGCGGGCCACCCGTACCACTGGCCGGTCATCGGGTCGATGAAGGATCTCGAGGCGGCGACGATCAGCGACGTCCGCGAGTTCTTCAAGCGCTACTACACGCCGAGCAACGCCACGATGTGCGTTGCCGGCGACATTCGGCCGGAAGAGATGCGGGAGTGGGTCACGAAGTATTTCCGCGACATTCCCCGCGGCCCCAAGATCACGCGACCCACCGCGCCGCCGTTCACGCTGGCATCGGACGTGTACGGGACGCTCGAGGACCGGGTCCAGGTCCCGCGCGTCTACGATGCGTGGCACACGCAGAAGGCCTTCGGGTCCGACGACGCCGCTCTGCAGGTCATGGGGGACGTGCTGGGGGGCGGCAAGTCCTCCCGGCTCTACAAGCGGCTGGTCTACCAGCTCCAGATCGCGAACCAGGTCGCCGCCTACCAGGACGGGAATCGGCTCGACGGCAAGTTCGTCGTGTTCGCGACGGCCAAGCCGGGTCACGACCTGAACCAGCTCCAGCGCGTGGTCGACGAGGAAGTGAAGAAGCTCGCCGAATCGGGTCCCACCGCCCGCGAGCTGGAGCGCGTGAAGAACAGCACCGAGGCGGAATTCATCGGCGCGATGGAGCAGGTGGGGGGCTTCAACGGCAAGGCGAACCAGCTCAACTATTACGAGTATTTCCTCGGCGAGCCCGACTCCTTCGAAGCCGATCTCGACCGCTATCGGGCCGTGACGGCGGCCGACGTCCAGCGCGTCGCGCGCCAGTACCTGACGCAGGCGAAGCGCGTGGTGCTGAGCGTCGTGCCGCAGGGCCAGACCAAGCTCGCCGCCACGCGGGGGGATCAGCCATGAGGTCCGCGACAGCGCTCGGAGTCGTCGTGTGCCTGATCGCCGCGGCCATAGCGGTGCTGGCCGCGACGCCCACGAAGGCGGCGGCTGCGGCGGGAGCGCAGCCGGCGACCCGGCCCGCGGCGAAAGGCGCAACGCCCAAGGCGGGTGTCCCCGCTCGACCCGCGAAGAAAGCGACGGCGGCGAGAGCACGGAACGGGAGTACCGCGTCCGTCCACTCGACGCCGCCTGCGCTCGGGCGGCCCCCGTCCCTCAAGCTTCCGGCGATCAAGACGCAGAAGCTCGCGAACGGACTCGAGCTGGACGTCGTGGAGATGCACGAGGTCCCGGTCGTCGACGTGACGCTGCTGCTGCGCGCCGGCGCGGTGCGCGATCCGGAAGAGCTTCCCGGGCTCGCCACGTTCGTCGCCAACATGCTCGACGAGGGCGCCGGCTCGCGGGACGCGCTCGCCATCGCCGACGAGGTGGCGTTCCTCGGCGCCAGTCTCACCACCGCCGCAGGTTCCGAGAACGCGACCGTCAACCTCCATTGCATCAAGTCCAAGCTCGGCGCCGCGCTGGACCTCATGTCCGATGTCGCGCTGCGGCCGGCGTTCGCCGATTCCGAGATCACGCGCCAGCGCGACCTGCGCAAGACGGCGCTGCTGCAGCTCCGCGACCAGCCCACGCAGATCGCGCCGATCGCGTTCAACGCGATCGTGTTCGGCAACGCCCACCCGTACGGGCGCCCCGCCGGCGGCAACGAGGCGTCGACCGAGCGACTCACGCGCGAGCGTGTGAAGAGCTTCTACGAAACGTACTACCGGCCGAACAACGCGCGGATCCTGGTGGTCGGCGACGTCACCCCGGCCGAGGCCAAGGAGCTGTTCGAGGCGCGCTTCGGCGCGTGGCAGCCGGGGACCGTGCCGGTGCTCCCCACTCCGGCGCCGCCGCCGGCTCCGCCGCGGACGATCTATCTGGTCGACAAGCCCGGCGCGCCGCAGTCGGTGATCCGCATCGGCCACGTCGGGGTGCCGCGATCGACTCCCGACTTCTTCGCACTGCGGGTGCTGAACACCATGCTCGGCGGATCGTTCACGTCGCGGCTCAACCAGAACCTGCGCGAGACCCACGGGTATACCTACGGCGCCCGGTCGCAGTTCGACATGCGCCGCTTGGCCGGACCGTTCCTGGCGACGGCATCGGTCGTGACCGCGAAGACCGACAGCTCGCTGATCGAGTTCATGAAAGAGCTGCGCCGGATCCGCACCGAACCGCCGCCGGAGGCCGAGCTGAAGAAGGCGAAAGCCTACATCGCGCTCGGGCTGCCCGGGGAGTTCGAGACCACGGCGGATGCGGCGGTCGAGTATCTGGACCTGCTCGCGAACGATTTGCCGCTCGATACCTACTCGAGCTACATGCAGCACATCCAGGCCGTGACCGCCGCCGACGTCCAGGGCGTGGCGCAGAAGTACGTCGATCCCGAGCACTTCGCCGTGGTCGTCGTCGGCGACCGCAAGGCGATCGAGGGCGGCCTCCGCGCGCTCAACGAAGGTCCCATCGCGGTGCGCGACATGTGGGGCCAGGAAATCCACCCCTGAGCCGAGGGACGGCTACCGGCAACGGGGGCGGGCGGCGCGAGAGCGGGGCAGGCCTCGAGTTCCGCGGCACGCTCGCTTCGCATCCCGTCTCTAATCCAGGCGAGCTCCGCCGTCCTGGCTCCGCTCGCCTCGGACGGCCGCTGCACTCGAGGCCTGCCCCGCCCTCGCGCCGCCGCGGACAAGCTTGCTGATGTTATTTGCTGGGCTCGAACGTCAGCGCGGCGGAGTTGATGCAATAGCGCTGGCCGGTGGGCGGCGGGCCGTCATCGAACACATGACCGAGGTGTCCGCCGCAGCGCGCGCACTCGACTTCGGTGCGCACCATGCCCAGGCTCGCGTCCTCTAGAAGCGTCACGTGGCTGGCGGCGACCGGCGCCCAGAAGCTCGGCCACCCGGTTCCGGAGTCGAACTTCTGCTGGGAGCGGAACAGCTCGAGCCCGCATCCGGCGCAGCGGTAGATCCCCGCCGCGTGGTTGTTCCAGTAGGCGCCCGTGAATGCGCGTTCCGTGCCTTTCCGCCTCAGCACCTGGTACTGCTCCGGCTTGAGCTGCTTCTTCCACTCGGCGTCGCTCTTCACGACCTTGTGGATCGGCGCCTCGCCGGAGCTGCCGGGGGCAGGCTTGGCCGGGGCCTTGCCGCCGCCCGCGCCCGCTGCCGCCGCGCGGTAGGGCAGTCCCATCCCGAACATCGTCGCCATCGCCAGCGTGATCGTCCAACCCATCGCCTTCATGATGACCCTCCCCGTGCGCGGTTCGCCGCCGTTCCTCCGGCGCTCCGTTCGTTCGATGGAGTTACGGAGCAGTCGATCGAGTGGGATCTCCGCATCGCGCGAATTTCGTTCGGCCTTCGTCAAGACTGCGCCTGCGCTCAGCGCCTCCGGGACCGCATCGCCTCCTGTGCCGCGGGCAGCACGAGCTCGACCCAGGCCGCGTACATGGCGTGCGACGGATGCAGGCCGTCGCTCGCGATCAAGTCGGGCTCAGACGCCGCGCGCCGCGAAGCGGGAGTCACATCGACCCAGTGGACGCCGGCCGTTGCGGCCTCAGCCCGCCCCGCCTGATTGAAACGGTCGATCGCCCGCGAGATCTCGGCGCGGTCGCGACCCGCCGCGAACGGCGTCACGCCCCAGTCGGGAATCGAGAGCAGGATGACGCGCTCCGCATCTCCGCCCGCCAGGCTCCGGGCGCGGACCAAGAGCGAGTCGAGCCGGCGGCGGTACTCGCCGAGCTCGCGGCCGCGGTACTGGTCGTTCACGCCGATCAGGAGCGTCACGAGGTCGTAGGGGCCGCGCGGGCGCGCCGCATCGATCGCGGTCTCGAGCTCGTCCGTCGTCCATCCGGTGCGCGCGACGATCTCGGGAGGCGCGACCGCGACGCCCGCGTTCGCGAGCCTCGCGGCGAGCTGCACCGGCCAGCGCGCGTCCTCGGTGACGCTCTCGCCGATCGTGTACGAGTCGCCGAGCGCGAGGTAGCGCATCCGTTCTCCATTCTCTCCCGGCGGCGCCGGCGCCTGGTCACGCGCCGCGCAGCCGGCGGCAGCCATTCCGAGCACCACCCCGAGGCCCAGGACGAATTCACGCCGTGCCGCGATCGCTCGAGCCCTCCCGCCGCCTCCCCATCGCGCGGACCGCATGGTAGTGTGCTGTCCCATGAACCGCATGCAGCTTCATCATATCGCGTGGAGCAAGTTCGTCGGATCGCGGGCGGCCCTCGATCTCGCGGACAGCTCGATCGCGCCACCCGATCTCGCGGCGCTCGGGCTTCCTCACGCCGCCGCGCTGCCCGCCGGAGGGCTCGCCGCCATCCACGAGCTGGGGCGCGCGCTGGGCGCGCGCCTGGGCGCGCCCGCCGGCCGCGTGCTCGTCACGGCGGGGGCGAGCGAAGCAAACGCCGTCGTGTTCGGAGCGCTGCTCGACCCCGGCGACGAGGTCCTGGTGGAGCAGCCGAGTTACGAGCCGCACATCGAGGTGCCCAAGCTGTTCGGGGCAACGGTGCGGCGCTTCAGCCGCTCGCCCGCGACGGGCTTCGGGGGCTGGCTCGGCAGCGTCGAAGAGGGGCTCAGGCCGTCGACGCGGCTCGTTGTTCTCTCCGACCTGCATAACCCCACCGGAGCGGCACTCGACACCCGGGAGCTCGACGGGCTCGGGCGTCTCGCCGAGTCGCGAGGCTTCCAGGTGCTGGTCGACGAGACGTTCCGCGACGCGTCGCGCGCGCCGCTGGCCACGGCTTCCGCGCGCGGGGCACGCTGGGTCACGACCTCGTCGCTGACCAAGTGCTACGGCCTCGGCGGGCTCAGGATCGGATGGGTCGCGGCGCGTGACGACGTGCTGGAGCGCTGCGCGGCCGTGCAGGACGGCCTCTCGGTGCAGCCATCGCACCTGAGCGCCGCGCTCGCGCTCGCGCTCGTGCCGCATCTCGACGCGCTGCGCGCGCGGACCCATCGCATCCTCGAGCGCAACCACGCGACGTGGCGCGCGTTTCTCGAGCGCGTGGCGCGCTCGCTCGAGCGGGCCGGGATCGCGTTCGATCCCGGCATCGCGCCCGGCGGAACCACCGCCTGGTGCACGTTCGAGCGGAACGGCCTCGGAGACCTGTTCGCCAAGATCGCGCTCGAGCAGCACGGGACCTCGGTCACGCCCGGCCGGTTCTTCGGCGATCCGCGCGGATTCCGGACCGGGGTCGGCGTCGACTCGGAGCAGCTCGAGGCGGGGCTCGAACGGCTCGAACGCGCGGCGGCCACGCTCGTCTCCACGCTCGCTTCGGCCGGAGCGCCCGCATGAGCGAATCGATCCTGGAACGGGTTCAGTCCGAGATGACGGCCGCCATGAAGGCCAAGGACGCTGACACCTTGAGCACGCTGCGCATGCTCAAGACGGCGCTCATGGAGGCCAAGACCAAGAAGCCCAAGCACGAATCGCTCGGTCCCGACGAGGAGGTCGAGATCCTGCAGCATTACGTGAAGAAGCGCCGGGAAGCGATCGAGGAATACCGGCGGCTCGGACGCGAGGACGTGGTGGCGAACGAGGAGCGCGAGATCGGCGTGACGATGCGGTTCCTGCCCGCGCCGCTGTCGGAGGACGAGCTCAAGGCGATCGTGAGCGCCGCCGTGGCCGGCACGGGCGCCACCGGCATGAAGGACATGCGCAAGGTCATCGACGCCGTGCGGGCGCAGGTCAAGGGCCGCGCCGAGGGAGCGCACGTGGCGAAGCTCGTGAAGCAGGCGCTCGGCGGCTGACAGGCTTCCGGCCCGGTGTCGGCCCGCTAGAACTCGTACGTCACCTCCGCCGAGAACCGCCGGGGAGGCGCCACGTAGAGCTGGGACTCCCCGATGTCGCTCTCCGCGACGACGTGCCGATCGTTGCCTAAGTTCCGGCCCGTGACGCTCAGCAGCAGCTCCCGGTACTCGAGTGACGCCCCCGCATCGTACTCGGTGTAGGCCCCGGCGAAATGGGTGTTGTCGCGATTGAGCGGCCGCTTGCCCTGGTAGCGGACGGCGCCGAACACGCCGATTCCGCGCGGGCCGACGAGGCTCAGCTTCGCGTTCAAGAGATCCCGCGGCACGAGCTCGAGCCTGCGGCCGGCAAAATCCTCGACCTCGCCCTCGGGATTCAGGGCGGTGAACCGGACGAAGCGGGCGTCGTGATGCGCAACCCCAAGCGTGAGCGTGGTGCCGGGCACGAAATCGGGCGCCGCGCCGAGCTCCAGCTCGTAGCCGGTGAAGCGCTCCTCGCCGGCGTTGACGAGGGCGGGAAGATGGTCGGGGCCGAGCGCTGCCACGACGAGGTTGTCGAACGTCATGCGGAACACCGAGGCATCGAACGAGAGCTGGCGCAGAAGCCAGCGCGTCTTGATACCGCCCTCGATCGAATGCGTGCGCTCGGGGGCGAGGATCTCCGCGCGCTCCGCTTCGGTGAGGTTGGGCGCCGCCGGCTTGAACGAGCTCTTCCAGGCCAGGTAAGGGTTGATCGCCTGCACCGCGTGCGTCTCGGTCCGGATCAGGCGGACGAGCGCCGAGATGTCCCCCGACCACGCGCCGTCGGTCCGCTCGTCGTCGCGAGCGGCGAGCTCGTTCGTCGCGAGCTCGCGGGCCCGGGCGTGCAGCTTCTCCGACGTGCGATCCCAGCGGCCGCCGCCCGCGATCGTGACCGGCGCCGCCGGCGTCCACTCATCGTGCGCGTACACGCCCAAGAACGTGCGCCGGTCGTCGAACGAGCGGACATCACCCGCCGAGACCTGGCCCACGTCCGGGATGCTCGCAGGATCGTGGATGTTCTGATCGAAGTCGAACCCGGCGCCGCGGGCGGTCGTCCTGCCCCAGGTCACGGCGGCGCCCGCCACCGCCTCGTGGCGGCCGGCGAGCGCGAACTGCCTGACCAGGCGCCCGTCCTCGAACACGGTGGTCTCCTTGGGCCTGAGCGCCACGCCCTCGGACGGAACGTCGCCGCTCGCGTCCAGCGAATCCGGCTCCGGGAAGCTGCGCACCGAGTTCTGGAGGTCGCGCGTCACCCCGAGCGTGTTCTCCACGCGCCACCGTGATCCAAGAGGAAGACCGAGGCGGGAAGCCAGTTGCAGGAGATGGTGGTCCAGCCGCGCGCCGCGCACCGCGTAGTTGCGATCGACCCGAAAGCCCGCGAATGGAACGCCGTTGTCCTCGTCGAACGGCTGCGGCGTTCCCCAGCGCTGCGTGTCGCGGGTCATCGAGAGGTCGAGCGCCACGAATCCCGGACCGAGCCCCCGCAGCAGCGACACGCCGCCGCGATCGATCGCGCTGCCGGTGCGGGCCTGCCAGCCGTCCGATCGCTGAAGCGCCCCGAACACGCCGGCCGAGAGCGCGTGCGGCCCCGTGAACCGGACGCCGCCCGAGCCGTGTCCGTCCCCAAACGAGCCGCCGCCGGCGGTGACGTGAGCGAGGTGGCCCCGGTCGGGGCGCGTGAACACCTGGACCATGCCCGCGAACGCCGCGACTCCGTACAGCGTTCCCTGCGGCCCCTTCACGACCTCGATCCGATCGATGTCCTCGACCGGGATCTGGGCCAGCGACGGATTGAACGGTCCTCCGACGGGGACGCCGTCGAGCGTGACCAGCAGCGCGTCGAACTCCTTGAGCCCCCACAGGCCGATGTTGGGCAGCCGGAGACCGTTGTCCGAGCCTTCGCCGGTATCGACGCCCACGAGATCCTGCAGCGCCTCGCCCACGGTGCGAGTCCCGCGCCGCCGCAGCTCGACGCCGGAGATGACCGACGTGGCGTTCGGGACCTCCTCGCGGGGTTTGGCCACCTTGGTCGCCGAGACGACGATCTGGTACTTGAGCGGGTCGTGCCGCATCACGACCGTGTCCGGCTCCGCGGCCGGCGCGGAGGACGTGCGCGCGAGCACGGCGGTACCAGGCGCGGGCAGGGCGAGGCTCGCGAGCGCGAGCAGCATGGAGAGCATGGGACACCTCCGGGCGTTTCGAGGCCGAAGAGAATGGGGCCGGCTCCACCCTCGGGGCGGAGCGGCGATCGCATCCCTTGTCCAGCCGGAGGATTTCAGTTCCGCAGGGGAATGAACCGCGGAGCGCCGCTGGCCGCGATGTCGGTCGCGCGGGAGACCGCTTGCGGCTGGAGCGCGCCCGTGCCCGTGTTGGGCCCCGCGGGCACGCACGCGGGTGACCGCGGGGGCGTCTCGGCCGAGCCATGCAAAACAGCCGTCTCGTAACGCGCGCGCGGCGCGTCCCAGGCGGATTCACGCGATGGGTTCGTCAGCTCGAGCGGATCCCACGCTCCGTCTTCGCAGACCGCGAAGCGTGCGTGCGGCAGCCTCGGGTCGCCCGTGATCCGGAACGGCGAAGATGCGGCCCACACGGGCTCGCACCCGGGGCCGCCGATGCGCAGCGCCAGACGCGCCCGATCGGCCGGCAGGTTCGGCACCCGCCATAGGAAGCGACCGGCGCGGGGGTCGAGCTCGGGCGAGATGTGCAGCGAATAATGCCGCCCGGCATCGGTGGAGAGGACGAGCTCCGTTTCCTCGACGCGCGCGGCCGGCGGGCCCCAGCGGATCTCCACCAGTTCGCCCGCGCGCAGCTCGCAGGGCAGCTCGAGCAGCGTCCGCGCCGCAGCCGCGCTCACCGGCCCGGCGGAGGCGAGCAGCGCACACGACAGGAGTGCCGCCGCCGCAATCCCGCGCCGCAGCCGGCGCTCAGAGCGGGAGAGTCCGGGATCCTGAAACACTCGCAGACATTACCATGACTGCGCCCGTCTAGGCTTCGATCAGGGGCGAGATCAGGGCGGCGCGAACGCGGTCGATTCGCGCCCGGCCGTATCGAGCGTCGCGGGCCCAGTGGGGAGGGGCATGGGCCCACCCGCGCCCGGGTACCCCGTGTCGGGGGCGGCCGCGGGGGGTTGC